>Ga0210384_10002042_pt1 | contig 25457 bp, 17 predicted proteins | sample IncBWH2MmetaG_FD_160574 | JGI IMG/M metagenome (GOLD analysis project Ga0210384, IMG submission 160574) | Forest soil microbial communities from Barre Woods Harvard Forest LTER site, Petersham, Massachusetts, United States - Inc-BW-H-2-M | ecosystem: Environmental > Terrestrial > Soil >...
GCGGTCGGCATCATCCCGCTGTTCGCGGTGTCGACGCTCTCGGAGACCGTCTACCGCAAGCTGCCGGGGTTCAGCAAGCGCCTGCGCTGGTTCCTCGAGAACCGCCAGGACCTGGCGCAGTACGTCACCTTCATGGAGTCGCCGAAGCACCCCGACGACACCATGCGCCTGCTCGCCATCCCGTCGCGCGAGCGGCTGGAGCGGGTGCTGCGCTACGTGCTGGACGAGGACGAGTTCCTGTCGCCCTATGGCGTGCGGTCGCTGTCGCGGGTGCATCGCGGCAAGCCCTACGTGTTCCGGGTCGGGGACCAGAGCTACACCGTCGATTACGAGCCCGGCGAATCGCAGACCGGGCTGTTCGGCGGCAACTCGAACTGGCGCGGTCCGATCTGGTTCCCGCTCAACTACCTGCTGATCGAATCGCTCGAGAAGTACCACCACTTCTACCGCGACACCCTGAGGGTGGAGTGCCCGACCGGGTCCGGGCAGCTCAAGAACCTCGACGAGGTGGCGCAGGAGCTGCGGCTGCGCCTGGCGCGCCTCTTCCGGCGCGACGCGGAGGGACGGCGGCCGTGCCACGGCGGCGACCGCCGTTTCGCCGAGGACGAGCACTGGCGGGACCTGGTGCTCTTCCACGAGTACTTCCACGGCGATACCGGCCGCGGCCTGGGCGCCTCCCACCAGACCGGCTGGACCGCCCTCGCCACCCGGGTCCTGAACGACCTCGCGAAGTGGTCGGCGGCGGCCGGCGCCGTCCCGGCCGCGGGGGCGGTGCCGGCCTCGCCGGTCGTGCCGGCTGCCGCCGCCGGCGGGTCTGCCGAGCCCGCCGGCAGTTCTTGACGACCAGGTGCCCGCTGCAACCGGACGGGTCGATTTGGCGTAAAGTTAGTCGGGGCTGCCGCTTAGCGCGGACCCGGGGGAAGTGGAAGCTCCCGCGAGAGGGTGCCCGATGAAGAACCTGACGCTGTACGTGACGGAGCGAGGGCTCTCCGGACTCGAGAGGATCCGGCGCAACCTCGACCTGCAGGTGGACAACAGCCTCGAGCTGGGGTGGCGGCCGGGCGACCTCCTGCTGTACACGAACTTCCCCTACTCCCGCCACGGCGTCAGGGCGTCGGAGGTGCGGGCGGGCCGGCGTCCGCGCACGGCGCGGATGACCTCGTTCTACAAGACCGCGGTGTTGCTCGACGCCCTCGAGCGGCTAGAGGTGGGCGAGGTCCTCTGGTATCACGACGCCGACGCCTACCAGCTGCAGCCCTTCTCCGGGTCGCCGGCGCCCGGCAAAGACCTGGCGGCCTGCCTGTACTGCACGCGGGAGCGGCTGCTCATCCAGGGTGGCTCGCTGTTCCTGACTCGCGCCGCGCGCCAGGTCTTCGAGCAGGTGCACGAGCTGCTGCTCCATCGCCGCTATCGCAAGGACGAGTTCGCGCTCACCGACCTGACCGGCCGGCCCGAGTTCCTGGACCGCTTCGCGCCGCTCGACTATTCCTACAATCTCGGCGACACCGACTTCGAGCTGCGCTACCAGCTCGCCGAGCGGCCGATCAAGGTGGCGCACTTCCACCTCGACCGCGAGGACCATCGCGCCAGGTTCCTGGACGGCGGCAACTCGCTGGGCGTCTTCCCCCTGGGCGAGCGCTTCGAGCGGCTGTTGCAGCGCCACGGCTACCTCGAGCCCTGGCGCGTGCCGGCGTCCGCAGCGGCCGCGGCGCGCACCCGCACCCGCGGGGAGGAGACGCGCGAGCGCGCCGTGGCCGGGGTGCTGGCCGGGTCGTAGGGCTGGTGTTGGCCGCCGGTTCCATGCCGTGGCCGATCGCGATCGACGGCATGGGGCCTGAGGCCGCGCCGGCGCCATGCAGCCCACTCGCCGTCACTCGGTGCGCTGTCTTGTAGTTCTTTTCGCGACGCTGCGGCCGACGCCTTGGCTACACGCGTCGCTAGTCTCCGCCCGATAGATCACGCCATCCTCAATCTCCTAAGCTGGGGGCTCATCCGTACGGGGAGCCCTGCCCATGAGCACGTCACTGCCTCTGACCGTGCCGGACGAGCCGGAGCTGCTGCCGCGCGAGGCGGAACTGGACTTCAAGCTCGCCGAATACCTGGGCTGGGTGCGGCGTTGGTGGAGGCTGGTGGCCTCGACCTGCCTGGTGGCGATGGCCGCGGGGGGGATCCACTACATCGTCACCCCCAAGACCTACAGGTCGACGGCCACCATCCAGATCGAGCGCCACACCTTGGCCAAGTCCCTGACCAGCCAGGCTCCCTGGCTCGAGAACTTCCTCGACGCCGACTACTACCCGACCGCCTACAAGCAGCTCGGCAGCAGGGGCCTGGCCGAGCGGGTGGTCAAGCGGCTAGGGCTGGTGGCAGACCCGGCCTTCAACCCTTCCGGTTCCGGCGATCCCGCCGGAGTCGCGGCTCTCGCCGCGGCCCTCGACGACGAGGACTTGCTGGGCGCCCTCGCCGACCGGTTGCGCCGGGGTCTCACCGTCGAGCCGGTCCCCCGCACCCAGCTGGTCGAGGTCTCCTACCAGCATGCCTCTCCGGCCTTCGCCAAGCGGGTTGCCAACGGCTTCGCCGACGCCTTCATCGACATGGGGATCGAGTACCGCTCCGCCAGCGCCGGCAAGACGTCGACGTTTCTCGACAGCCAAGTCGCAGCGCTCAAGAAGGAGATCGCGGACAAGGAAGGCAAGCTGCAGGCCTTGAGCCGCCGCACCAATACCGTCGCCGTGGATGCGAGCGCCAACCCGGACCTGCAGCGGCTGCAGGCGCTCAACGCCGCCGAGATCGAGGCCACCAACACTCGGCTCGACAAGGAGGCGGCCTACAAGGGCCTGCTGAGCGCGCCCCCGGAGACCATCGCCAACACCCTGCAGCCGGGGCTGATCAGCACCATGCGCGGCGAGGAGCTCAAGCTCGAGAGCGAGTACGCGGCGAAGCTCAAGGTCTACAAGGCGGAGTGGCCGGCGGTGGCGGAGCTCAAGAGCGAGATCGAGAGGAGCAAGCAGAGTCTGACGGCGGCAGTCAAGGAGGCGGTCGCCACCGCGCGCAAGAGCGCCTACGCCGCCTACGCGACGGCGCTCGGCCAGGAGCGGCAGCTGGCCGTGGAGATCGACAGGCTCAAATCGGAGGTCATGGACCAGAGCTCCCTCGGCGCCGAGTTCCGGACTCTCGGCGAAGAGATCACGACCCGCCGCGAGCTGCTCGACAAGCTGCTGCGCACGCAGTCCGAGACCGGTGTCGAAGCGCGCCTCCAGGACACCCGCGACTCCAACGTGCATATCCTCGATCGCGCGCTGACGCCCGCCCGCCCCTTCCTGCCGTCGCTGCCGAAGGACCTGTTGTACGGCCTGCTGCTCGGTCTGGTGCTAGGGGTCGCCGCGGCGATGGTCGCGGATCTCCTCGATCGTGCGATCAAGACTCCAGAGCAGGTCGAGCGGCAGCTCGGCCTGCCCGCGCTGGCGGTCATCCGCGACGTCGAGGAGGGCGGAGTTGCCTACGGCACGTCGCCACCGCCTGGCTACGCGTACGGCTACGGCCAGGCCCGCGTCGAGCGGCGGGCGGCGGCGCGGGCGTGCAGCCGCGGCGGCGTGCAGCACGCCGCCGGCACCGCGAGGGCACAGACCGACAAGGAACAAGCCGCCGTAAAGGCGCCGGTGCGGATCGAGCTGGTGCCCCATGAGCATCCTCGCGCCCAGGTCTCCGAGGCCTACCGGGCGCTGCGCACGGCGCTGCTGCTGTCGAGCGCGCATCGGCTCCAGGTGGTGGCCGTCACGTCGGCGGCGATGGGCGAGGGAAAGACCGCCACCGCCAGCAACCTCGCGATCGTCCTTGCCCAGCTCGGCCGGCCGGTGTTGATCGTCGATGGCGACTTGAGGAAGCCTTCCCTTCACCGGGTGTTCCGAGCTTCGAACCAGCTCGGTCTGGTGAGCCACCTGACCGGAACGGCCGAGGCCGGCGAGATCGTATACGCCACCGGCATTCCCAACCTGTGGATCACTCCCGCGGGTCCGCTCGCTCCCGCCCCATCGGAGCTGCTCTCGTCCGATGGCATGCACGATTGGCTGAGCGCGGTGCGCACCCGCTTCGAGTACGTGGTCATCGACACGCCGCCCATGCTGGCGGTCACCGATGCCCTGGTCGTGGGCGTGATCGTCGACGGCGTGGTGCTGGCGCTGCACAGCGGCAAAGTGACCCGCGACGAGGCGCGCCTCTGCCGCGACCGGCTGCGCCAAGCGGAGGTCCGCGTCCTGGGCGCCGTGCTCAACCGCAGTCGCAGGAAGCATGCGAGGCGTGCCGAGCTCTACCACTCCTACGAGACCTACGTCGAATCGCAGGTCCATGCCGAGCAGGCGACCGGTGTCCCGCGGACCGGCTCCGCCGCTTGAACGCTAGGGCGGTGCTGAGGTGCCCCCAATGAGACCTGCGCGCCGTCAGGATGAGCTGCCGAGCGCCTCACGCACCTTGAGCTTCAGGGTCTCGGGACCGAAGGGCTTCTGCAGCAGGTCGATTCCTTCGAGGTTACCGTCCGGCCGATGGGTGAGATCGCTGTAGCCTGACATGTAGAGCACCTTGACGCCAGGGCTGTGCCCAAGGACACGCCGGGCGAGCTCCCGCCCGCTTGCCTCCGGCATGACCATGTCGGTGAGCAACAGGTCGATGGCCCCGGGATGGCGAGCGAAGAGAGCCTCCGCTTCGGTCGGGCTCGCCGCCACCAGCACTCGATACCCGGTCTGCTCGAGAACTGTCTGCACCAGCGCGCGCAGTCCGGCCTCGTCCTCGACGACGACGATGGTCGCGCTGGCGGGCGGAACCGGCGGCGGCAAGACCACCGCCACCGCTCCCGTCGTTCGGTGCCTCCCTTCGCTGCGGGGCAAGTAGATGTCGAATTCCGTCCCCGTGCCCACGGTGCTGTTCACCATGACACAGCCGCCGCTCTGTTCGACGATGCCAAGCACCGTCGAGAGCCCCAGCCCCGTACCCTTGCCCGGCTCCTTGGTGGTGAAGAAGGGTTCGAAGATATGGCTCATGGTCTCCTCGTCCATGCCAGTGCCGGTGTCGCGGACGGTCAGGCATACCCAGCCGTAGGGACACGGCTGAGGACGCGTAGTGACTCCCTCAGGCAAGTCCTCGCAGTGTCCCGTCGCAATGACCAGCCGCCCACCCGAGGGCATAGCATCCCGCGCGTTGACGGCGAGGTTCATCAGCACCTGCTCGAGCTGACCGGGGTCGGCGCACACCTCGCCCAGGGCCGACGCGAGCTCGGCCACCAGCTCGACGTCCTCGCCGATGACGCGCCGCAGGAGGCCTTCCACCTCGCGCACCACGGTGTTCAAGTCGAGCACCCGCGGCTGCAGCACCTGGCGGCAGCTGAACGCCAGCAGCTGGCGGGTGAGCCCGGCCGCCCGCTCGCCCGCCCGCCGGATCTCGGTTAGCTCCTGCCCTACGAGCGGCCCTTCCCCCAGCTTGTCCAGCGCGAGCTGCGAGTAGCCGATGATGACCGTCAACAGGTTGTTGAAGTCATGGGCCACTCCTCCGGCCAGCCGGCCGATTGCCTCCATCTTCTGCGACTGCCGCAGCTGTGCTTCCAACTCCTTGCGCTCTGTCAGGTCCCAGCAGACCCCGGTCATGCGCTCCGCCTGTCCGCCCTCGTCGTGAATGAACTCGCCGCGGGCAGCGAGCACGCGCCCGCCGCGGCCTGGCCCGACGATCCGGTACTCGGTGTCGAAGGACTCGCGTCCGGCCAAGGCTCGGCTCATCTCTTCACCGACCCGCTGGCGATCGTCCGCGTGGATCAGCGCCAGGAACTCCGCATAGTCGCCGCGAAAGCTGCCGGGAGCCAGCCCGCAGAGACGGTGGAGATGCTCGTCCCAGGTCATGACGTCACGGGCGACGTCCCAGCTCCAGGTGCCGACTCGCGCCGCGCCCAGGGCCAGGTTGAGGCGCTCACTCATCCGTTGCAGCGCGGCCTCCGCCCGCCGCCGCTCGCCCACCTCGAGCTGCAGGCCGGCGGCATGCCGCTGGATCTCGTCGTAGAGGCAGGCGTTCTCGTAGGCGACGGCCACCTGGGCCGCCAGCGCTGTGGCGATCTGCTCGTCCTCGGCGCTGAATTCCGTGGCATGCAGCCGATCGGCCAGGTAGAGCCAGCCGTAGACCTCCTGGGACGAGGCGATCGGTACCGCCAGCAGCGACTCGATCGGCGGATGCGAGGGCGGCAGCCCGAGCTTCACCGGGTCGCCTCCCAGGGCATGCAAGCGCCGCGGGTGCCGGCTTTCGAGCACCTCGGCGAGCACGCCGGCGGGCCTCGCCGCCGCAGAGTCCCCGAAGCCTGCCGCATCCATCCCTCTGGTCATCAGGTGGCGCAGGCCGCCACCCTCGTCGAGAACTCCCACCGCCGCGTAGCGGGCGCCGACGATATCCTGAGCGGCGCCGCAGAACGCCTCGAGCAGGCGGCCAGGCTCGTGGTGGAGAGTCAGCTCGTAGGACAGCTCGAGCAGGCCGGCGAGCCTGAGGCTGATGGAGTGCAGGCTGTTCATCGCGGCGAGGAACCGGTCCGCCAGCTCCAGCACCTTCGGCGCTTCGCGGCTGATGATCGTGCCGCGCTCGAGCACGCCGCGTACCTGCTCGTTGAACTCCTGGAGGGCCCTGAACTGCTCGGTCATGCTCCCGGTCAGCTCGGTCAGGCGTTCACGTCCAGCGTCGAAACGCGGCGAGATGGGCAGCCCGGGCGGCGGCGCCGCGCCAAGACCGAGGGCGGCGTTCACGGTGGCCAAGATGATCTGTGGCTCCGAAGGCTTGGAGAGGACCGCGAACACCCCGGACCCTTCGGCCAGTTGCCGCGCTTCGCGCAGGCGGTACGTCGCGGTATAGAAGATGACCGGAGTGTGGGCCAGGAGCGGATCGCCGCGCAGCCGCTCCACCAGTTGGATACCATCCATGACCGGCATGACGATGTCGGTGACGATCAGGTCCGGACGCTCGAGCCGCGCCGCCGCCAGCGCCTCCTCGCCATCCACGGCCTCGAGCAGCCGGTGGCCGCTGAAACCGAGAAGGGCCACCAGGAACTTGCGGTTGACCGCGCGATCGTCGACGATGAGGATCGTCGCCACCTCAGTGCCCTTCCGGCCCGGCGTCGGCCCCACGCTCGAGGCAGCTCTCGACGGCGCGCAGTAACGTGTCCGGCTCGATCGGCCTGCTGATCAGGCGCAGCGCACCCAGGGCTTGCGCCCGCCGGCCGTAGGTGGCGGTATCGATGAGGGTCGAAGACAGGAAGACGAACGGGATGATCGCGAGGGCGGCATCAGCCTTGACCTTCTCGAGCAGGGCCCAGCCGTCGGCCCCCGGCATGTGAATGTCGGAGAGGATCAGGCCCGGGCTCTCGGCCCCGAGCAGCACGAGCGCCTCGCGCACCGAGCGCGCCTCGAGGATGCGGAAGCCGGCGGGCTCGAGGACGGCGCGCACGAGTTGCAGGTTGGAAGGCGAGTTGTCGACTGCCAGGATCGTAGCGCGAGGCTCGCGAGCCTCGACGGCGCGAGCGTCGACCTCCTGGGCCGCGTCGGATCTCAATCGTCCGCCATGCAGCTTGGCGGCCAGGTGGGCCTCGAGCTGATGCACGAACGCCTGCGGGTCGATGGGCTTCGGGATGTAGCCGTCGAACCCCGCGGCAAGAATGCGCTCGCGGTCGCCCACCATGGCATACGCGGTCACCGCGATCACCGGGATCGAGCTCGTCGCCGGGTCGGCGCGAAGACGGCGCAGCACCTCGAAGCCATCGGCACCCGGCATCTGCAAATCGCAGACGACGAGGTCCGGCCGCTCCCGCGCCGCCGCCTCCACTCCCGCCGCGCCAGCCGTCGCCCGCAGCGCCTCGTGTCCGAAGGCGCGCAGCAGGTAGCTCATCAGATCGAGGTTGGTGGGATTGTCCTCGATCACCAGCACCCTGGCCGCCATCTCAACGCTCCCCCAGCACCAGCCGGAAGGTGCTGCCGCGCCCGAACTCGCTCTCGAACTCGATGCGGGCGCCGAGCAGCGTCGCCAGCTTCTGGCTCAGGTGGAGCCCCAGGCCAGTGCCCTCCTGCGCCCGGCCGCCCGAGGCGCGCAGCTGCTCGAAGGCCTGGAACAGGCGCGCCTTGTCCTCGTCGCGGATGCCGATGCCCGAATCGCTCACCCGGATCTCGGTGCGATGGCCGTTGCCCTCGCGCTGGACCAGCTCCAGGCGTACCCATCCCTGCTCGGTGAACTTGATGGCGTTGTTGGTGAGGTTGATCAGGATCTGGCTGAGGGCCCGCCGGTCGGTCGCCACCATCCATTCGCCGCTCGGCGATCCGAGCTCGAAGGCCAGGCCCTTGGCTTCTGCGAGGGGCCGCAGGGAAGAGACGACCTCCTCGACCACCCCCCGGCAGTCCACCTGCTCGAGGTTCAGCTCCACCTTGCCTGACTCGATCTTGGCCAGGTCGAGGAGATCGTTGATCAGCGACAGCAGGTGATGTGCCGACGTCCGCACGGTCTTGAGCTGATCGTCCTGGTCGGCGGTGAGCGGCCCGGCGAGCTTCATCAGCAGCGTGCCGGTGAAGCCAATGATGGCGTTGAGCGGCGTGCGGAGCTCGTGGCTCATCGACGCCAGGAACCGGTCCTTGGCCAGGTTGGCGCTCTCGAGCTCCACTGCCTTCTCCTGCAGCGCCTGCTCGAAGCGCTTGCGCTCGGTGACGTCGCGGGCCGCGGCGAAGACGCCCTGCAGGCGCCCATCACGGTCGTAGAAGGTGGCGGCGTTGTACGAGACGACCGTCTCCAGCCCTTCGCGCGAGCGCGCCGTCAATTCGTAGTTGGTGACGTTACCCTCGCGCAGGGCGAGCCGGATGCCCTCTTCGGCGCGCTCCGGGTCGGTGAAGAAGGTCTTGAAGGGTTGGCCCATGAGCTCGTCGCGAACCAGGCCGGTGAGCGCTTCCATCTGCTGGTTGACGTCGGTGATGATGCCCACCGGGTCGGTGGTCATCAGCGCATCGACGTTCGATTCGATCAGCGACCGAGTGTAGAACTGCTGGTCGCGGAGCTGCAGCTCGAGCCCCTTCTGCTCCGAGATGTCGCGGGCCGCGGCGAGGATGCCCAGCGCGCGGCCGGAGGCATCGGTGAAGACGCCGGCATTGAACGAGACGGTGATCTTGCGGGACGCCCTGGTGATCAGCACCAGCTCGTAGCCCATGACGCGCTGCTCGGCGAAGGTCTTCTGAACTCCATCCTTCGCCCGCTCGGGTTCGGTGAAGTAGGTCGCGAAGCGCGAGTTGACGAGATGCTTGCGTGAATAGCCTGTGAGCCGCGTCGCCTCCTCGTTCACGTCGGTGATGATGCCGTCCGGAGCGATGGCGAAGAGAGCATCCGCGGAGGCCTCGATGAGTGAGCGGTTGTAGGCCTGCTGCTCGGTGAGCTGGCCTTGTAGCCGCGCCTGCTCCGAGATGTCGCGCGCCGACGCGAAGATGCCCTGGAGCTGCCCGCCGGCGGCGCGGAAGACCGAGGCGTTGAAGGACACTGTCGCCTTCCTACCAGCCTTGGTCTTCAGGACCAGCTCGTAGTTGGTCACCACGCCTTCGGCGAGCGTGCGGCGGACGCCGATGTCGGCGCGGTCGGGCTCGGTGAAGTAACGCTTGAAGGAGGAGCCCACCAGCTCTTCGCGCCCATAACCGGTCATCCGGCACAGCTGCTCGTTGACGTCGGTGATGAACCCCTCGGGGTCGACGGTCACCAGGCCGTCCACCGACGACTCGATCAAGCCGCGCAGGTAGGTCTGCTGCTCGCGCAGCTGCTCCTCGAGACGTACCCGGTCGGTGATGTCGCGCGCCGACGCGAAGATGCCGCGCACCGCGCCGCTGGGATCCCTGAAGACCGAGGCGTTGAACGACACCTGCAGCAGCCGGCGCGTGCGCGAGATCAGGGTCAGCGCATGCTCGGTGACGATCCCTTGATCGAACGTCTTCTCCACCCCCGCCTGGGCGTGATCGGGCTCGGTGAAGTAGTCGACGAAGGGACTGCCGATCAGCTCGCCGCGCCCATAGCCGGTCATCTGGCACATCCGGTCGTTGACGTCGGTGATGGTGCCCGAGGGGTCGACGGTGATCAGTCCATCCACCGACGACTCGATCAGTCCGCGCAAGTAGGTCTGCTGCTCTCGCAGCTGGGCCTCGAGCTTCTGCTGCTCGGTGATGTCGCGGGCGGCGGCGAAGACTCCTTGCAGGCTACCCGCGGCGTCGTTGAAGGTCACTGCGTTGTAGGAGACGACCGTGTCCCTGCCCTCGCGGCTGCGCGCGGTCAGCTCGTAGTTGGTGACCTTGCCCTCGCGCAGCACCTGGCGGATGCCGGCCTCGGCGCGGCCCGGGTCGGTGAAGTAGTTCTTGAAGGGCGTGCCGATCAGCTCCTCGCGCTCGCAGCCGGTGAGCGCCTCCATCTGCTGGTTGACGTCGGTGATCAATCCGAGAGGGTCGGTGGTCATCAAGGCGTCGACGTTGGACTCGATCAGCGACCGGGTGTAGAACTGCGACGCTTGCAGCTGGCCTTCCAGGCGCTTCTGTGCAGTGATGTCCCGTGCCGACGCGAAGATGCCGCGCACCCGCCCGCCGGTGTCGCGGAAGACCGCCGCATTGAAGGAGACCGGCAGCATCCGGTTCTCGGCCGACTGCAGAGTGAGCACGTAATCGGTGACGGATCCCTGCTTGAAGGTCAGGCGGACTCCCTCGGCGGCGGCCTCGCGCTCGGTGAAGTAATCGGGGAACATCGAGCCGATCAGCTGGTTCGGGCGGCGCCCCACCATGCGGCACATCTGCTCGTTGACATCGGTGATCGTCATCTGCTCGTCGACCGTGACCAGGCCGTCCACCGACGCCTCGATCAAGCCGCGGTTGTAGGCCCGCTCCTCGGCCAGCTGGGCTTGCAGACGCGCCTGGTCGGTGATGTCGCGAGCCGAGGCGAAGATCCCTCGCACTTCGCCGTTGCGGTCCTTGAAGATCGCGGCGTTGAAAGAGACCAGGCTCTCCCGCTTGTCCTTCGCGCGCAGGGTCAGCTCGTAGTTCGTCACCGCCCCCTTCTCGAGGGTCAGGCGCACCCCGGCGGCGGCGCGCTTCGGGTCGGTGAAGTAGCCCTGGAAGGGCTGGCCCAGCAGCTCGTCGCGGCTGTATCCCGACATCCGGCACATCGTCTCGTTGACGTCGGTGATGTCGAGCATCGGGTCGACGGTGATCAAGCCGTCGAGCGACGCCTCGATGAGGCCGCGGTTGTAGGCCCGTTCCTCGGCAAGCTGCCCCTGCAGGTGGGCCTGCTCGGTGATGTCGCGCGCCGATGCGAAGATGCCTCGCACGTCGCCGGAGGGATCGCGGAACACCGAGGCGTTCAGGGACACAGTGACCTGGCGCCCGTCGTGGGTTGCGAGCGTGAGCACGTAGTCGGTGACCACGCCCTTGTCGAAGGTCTCCTTCACCCCGGCCAGCGCCCGCTCGGCGTCCACGAAGTAGTCCACGAAGGCGGTGCCGATCAGCGCCTCGCGCGAGTAGCCCGACAACCTGCACATCTGCTCGTTGACATCGGAGATGGAGCCGGAGGGGTCGACGGTGATCAGACCGTCCACCGACGCCTCGATGAGCCCGCGATTGTAGGCCTCGGATTCCCGCAGTTGCTGCTCGAGCTTCTTCTGCTCGGTGATGTCGCGAGCGGCGGCGAAAACTCCCTGCAGCCGCTTGCCCGCATCGCGGAACGTCGAAGCGTTGTACGAGACGAGTGTCAGCCGGCCGTCCTTGCCACGGGCGGTCAGCTCGTAGTTGGTGACCTTGCCTTCGCGCAGTACCAGCTTGATGCCTTCCTCGGCCCGCTGCGGATCGGTGAAATAGGTCTTGAACGGCGTGCCGATCAGCTCCTCGCGGCTGGTGCCGGTGAGCACCTCCATCTGGCGGTTGACGTCGGTGATCAGGCCGAGCGGATCGGTGGTCATCAGGGCGTCGATGTTGGACTCGATGAGCGAGCGGGTGTAGAACTGGTTGGCCTTCAGCTCCTCGGTCAACCTGATCTCCTCCGAGATATCCTTGGAGATGAGCAGGTAACCGATCGGTTTGCCCGTGGTGTCGCGGCGGGGAGTGAGGACCACCCTGGCGGTGAAGCGCCCGCCATCCTTGCGCAGGCGCTCGATGGTCCCCTCCCACTTTCCCTCGGTCAAGGCGGCCTGCATGATCTCCGCCGGCTTGCCGGCGCTCGCGTCTTCCGGCGTGTGGAGCATGGCGGAGTTGGCTTTTCCCACCACCTCCTCGGGAGAGTAGCCATAGAGACGGCGAGCACCTTCATTCCACAGCAGGATCTTTCCCTCGAGGTCTTTTCCGATCACCGAATACTCGGTCGAGGACTCGAGGACGTTGGTGATGAACTCGACCGCCTGCTGGGCGTCGCCGACGATGGACTGGTCGAAGAGGCGGGCTCTCATCGCAATCTCCTGCACGAAGGGACTGGCGCCAGAGAAGGGGCGGGCCGGCGCTCTGTGGAAGCGCCGTAGCGTGGAAGATCACTCGGCTGCTTGGTGCGGGCCTTGGCGCAAATCGCGCCATGAGGCCCGCGGAGATGCGAAGGCAGTCGCTCAAAACGATCGTGCATGAGGCACCGGAAGGCTTGAAACGTCTTACCGATGGTATAGCGACAGGCTACGCCTCGCACCGCTCAGCGTCAAGGCTCTTCGTCAAGCAGACGCACCGAAATCGGATCCTGTAGTTCCTGCGATGACATCAGTGTAGAACAAATGACGATCGTGAAACATGGTCGGCGCCTGGGTCGCCGCCCGCCGGCTCGCAGAGCCGACTCCAGCTTGTCCGCAAAAGCCTGAGGCGGTCCCGTAGTTTTTCCTACGCCAAGATGCGGTATTCAGCGCTTCTCCACCCTCAGCGCTGCGCGTATTCTGGCTACGAAACAAGGCACTAGAGAAAGGCAGCCAGCTCAATGCCAGCCGATCCTTCTCGCCAATATGCCCTGCTGCGGCCGGGTGCACGCGTCATGCTCGAAGCTGACCCGGTGAGCGGTCACGACCGGAAGTACCTGCGCGAGCTTGCGGAGGTTGTCGACTTTGGCGGCGTGACGATTGTGACCAGGAGACCGTTACCCCTGGGAAGGCTGGTGCGTCTGCGGCTGTACGGCCCGCTCGCCGCTGTCGACAGGCCCTCCCTCCGCGCCAGGGCCCTGGTGCGTTCGCGCCGCGCTTGGTTCGGCCAACGCCACATGGCTCTGCAGTTCATCGACTTCGAGGACCTGGGCTCGCGTTCTCTCGCTAGTTGCCTTGCCGCGGTGCTGCTCGCTGCCATGCCGCTGCCTGGCACGCGGGCAGCGCGCGCCTCCGCTGGCCGGCGCTGGATCGCCGCCCTGCTCGGCGGGCTCGGGTCCGCCGGGGTGGGCAACCGAATCGCCTCACCGCCCCGCCTCACGGCGGCGGGCGGCGGCCAACACGCCACGTCGCGGAGCGCGCCCTGACGCTGCCTGGCCGCCGCCCACGGTACGCTTGTAGGAAACTGCCCACACCGATCCCGCGGGACGTTTTACAAGAGGTAAGTGCATTTCCCGGCTTCTTCTCACCTTTGCGCCGGGTAGACTTTCGGGGAAATCGGAGATCAGGCTGATGCAATTGGATCTGAACCGTCACTTCGAGGGCAGAAGCTCGCAATCTAGCGAGCCCTCCCCCTACGCCTTGATCGCCGATGGCGATGAGTCCGTGCACCACGACTTGCGGCCCCTGCTCGAACGAGAAGGACTGGACTGCCAGAGCGTCCGCACCTGGGGCGCCGGTTCGCTCCGCTGCACCAGGAGACTACCCACTGTCCTGATCGCCGGGGCGCAACTGGCTGATGGTTCGGGATACAGCCTGGTCAATGAGTTGCGCCGGCTGGATGGCGGTCATCGAGCCGCCGCCCTGATCCTGCGCGCGGTTGGCAGCTCGGATGACCTGGCGGCAGCCGTTCGTTGCGGCGCCGACGGCTCGTTTTCCAAGCCCGTCGACTGGGGCCTGCTGATGCGCAGGCTTCATTATCTGCTCCAGCCACGAGCCGAAGCGGGCCGCATCCTGGCGCTCGAGCGCGACGCGGGCGATGCCGCGGCGCTGCGCGAGATCCTGGACGGGTCTGGTCATCAGCTCTGGATCTGCGACGATCCTCAGCGCTTCGTCGACGATCTCGGTATGATTCGCCCTGATCTCGTGCTGATCAGCGCCCCGGCGTCGGGCGAAGGCACGTATGATCTGCTCCGCTGGCTGCGTCAGCAGGAGAAGTACGCCACTCTTCCTGCCCTGTTCATCGCGGAGCACGGCGAGCTCCATGCCCGCATCGAGACGGCTCGTGCCGGCGGCGACGACCATCTCGTCAAACCCGTACCTCACGACCTCCTCTTGTCGGCGGTCGAGGGACGCCTTGAGAGAAGCCGATACCTGAACGACTTGATCAACCAGGACGACCTGACGCGGCTACTTCACGGGACGGCCTTGATGGAGCGCGCGCGCGAGCACGTCGAGCTCAAGCGTCAAGATGCGGAACATCGCGCGGTCTGGGTAATCATCGACCTGGACCATTTCAAGGCGATCAACGATCAGCATGGCCATGGCGCCGGCGATGGAGTCCTGGTCGCCCTCGCGGACCTGCTGCGCCGCAGCCTCCGCCAGAGCGACAGCATCGGGCGCTGTGGCGGAGAAGAGTTCGCGATCCTCATCGATAGGTCGAGCGAGGATACTGCCAGGAGAGTGGTGGATCGGCTGCGCCAGGACTTCTCCGCCATCGTGCATCCGGCTGTCGTGGGTTCCACATCCTCCTTCCAGACCACCCTGAGCGCCGGCCTCGCCGCCTTGCGGCCCGGCATGAGCGTGGTGGATTGGCGGGAAGCCGCCGACGCCGCCCTCTACCAGGCGAAGGCGTTGGGACGCAACCGCGTCGAGCCGGCCACTTGCGGTCTCGGCCTGGTGTCGTCGTCATCGCATCCGCGCCGCCGCAATGGCAAGTCGCTGCCCGCGGGCCGGGAGCTCCGATGAAGCATCAGCGCATTCTCATTGCTGACGACACCATCCAGATTTGTCAGCTGCTGAAGGCGATGCTTGCCCCGCTTGAGTGCCAGGTCGACACCGCGGCGGACGGGTGCGAGGCGTTGGCCAAGCTGTCGCCGGAGGTCGACCTCCTGCTGCTCGACCTCCAGATGCCGGGCATCGACGGGTTGGGCGTCATGCGCCGGCTGCGCGCCGACCCCATGTTCGGCGACCTGCCGGTAATCATGGTGACGGGCCGCGAGTCCCGCGAGGATCGCCTGCGAGCGGTCGAGGCCGGAGTGAGCGATTTCATTGCCAAGCCGATGGATCGAGCCGAGGTGCTGGTGCGCGTGAAGGCTCAGCTGCGGATGAAACAGGCCCACGATGAGGTCAAGCAGTCGCGCCTGGTGCTCGAAGACACGGTCGCATTGCGGACCGCGGACCTGCGCCTCGCACTCGCAGACATGCAGGTCGCACAGACCAAGACGAAGGAGGCGCACGTCGATACGATAAGAAGGCTCGTCCTGGCGGCGGAGCTCAAGGACCACGACACCTCTGAACACATCGTTCGGATCAGCCGCTTCTGGGCGGTGCTCGGGCGAGCGCTCTCCATGTCCGCTTTGGAGGTCGAGGTCGGAAGTCACGCGGCGACCATGCACGACGTAGGCAAGATTGGCATCCCCGATGAGATTCTTCGCAAGCCGGGGCCGCTCACCGAGCGCGAACGCCTGGTCATGCAGACCCATGCCGAGATCGGTGCGCGCATTCTTGCAGGCTCCCCATCCGAGCTCATGCAAACAGGCGAGATCATTGCGATCTCGCATCATGAGAAATGGGACGGCAGCGGCTACCCTAATCATCTGGCCGGCGTCGCGATCCCGCTTGCGGGTCGCATCTGCGCGATCGTAGACGTGTTCGATGCCTTGACCTCGAGGCGCTCGTACCGGCGAGCGGTGAGCGACGCTGAGGCCGTGGACATCATGGATCAAGGCGCGGGCCGGCACTTCGATCCCTCCCTCCTCGGCGTCTTCATGGACCATCTCGATGAAGTCATATCGGCAAGGCAGGAGTCTCCAGCCTGCGTGCAGCAAGAAGCGGTGGCGCCTCTGCCGCCGCTCCCATTTTTGGGGCGAGGGGTAGTGCGAGATGATCAAAATCCTGCTTGTCGATGACTACCCGATCTTCCGCGAAGGCGTCAAGAGAGTTCTCGAAGGCGCCAGAGACATGACGGTGACGGGGGAGGCGGGCTCCGCCGCCGAAGCGCTGGAGAAGGCGCGGCTGCTACGTCCCGACGTCGTGGTGCTGGACCTGTCGAAGCCTGGCCAGCAGGGCCTCGACGCGGTCCGAGAGCTCAGGGCGCGGAACCCGCTCATGCACGTCTTGATGCTGACGTCCCATGCGGAGGATCACTTCGCCGTATGCTGCCTCAAGCAAGGCGTCGACGGCTACCTCCTGAAAGACTCGGCCCCCAGGGAGCTGATTGCCGCCATCCGCAAGGTGCATTGCGGCGGCAAGTATCTCACGCCGGCCCTCGTCGAACAGCTAGTCTACGAGCTCAACTGGGCGGAACCCAATGCGGAGGACCCCCACATTGGGCTCTCTCGGCGACAGCTCGAGGTCCTGCGCTTGATTGGTTCTGGCCTGACGACGAGCGCGATCGGTGCGCTGCTGCATCTGAGCGTCAAGACCATCAGCACTCACCGGGTGAGGATCCTCGAGAAGATGCATATGTCAAACAGCGCGCAGATGATGCGCTACGCTGTGGAGCATGACCTCGGTTCCTGACTGCCGATTTCAGAGGGTCTCAGCAGACCAGCGCGTTCTCGATGGCATAGCGGATGATCTCGGCGGTGCAAGTGAAGTCCATCTTGTGCAAGATGCGCGTCCGATAGGTGCTTATGGTCGACTTTTCAAGCGCCAGGCTCTTGGCGATCGCCCCCGTGCTCTTGCCCGAGGCGATCATGCACATGATCTCGAATTCGCGCTTGGACAGACGCTCATGAGGTTCCAGGTCGGTGGTCTGCAGGTTGCCGACCAATGCCTCGGAGAGCGCTGCGTTGACGTATTTGCCGCCGCACCCGATCCTCCTGACGGCGACGAGCAGCTCTTCCGGCGTGCAGTCCTTGGTCACGTAGCCGCTCGCTCCATGTCTCAGGGCGTGGATGACGAGCTGCTGTTCGCAGTGAGAGGTGAAGATGAGCACCGGCAGCCGCGGCTGGTGTTCTTTGAGCTCTGTCACGAGAGAGAGGCCGCTCCTTCCGGGCAGGCTGAGAGCGACGATGACTAGATCGAAGTGGTTATGCCGCAGCTCGGCAAGAGCCTCCTCGCGATCACGGGCCGTGGTACCCTCGATGTCGCCTGTACGAGCAAAGATCGCCCGCAGTCCTTCGTGTACCACTGGGTGTGCATCGATGACGAGTATGCGCATAGAATGACGGGCTCCTGCCCAACTCTCTCAGCCCTCCACCTAGCCTATCGCTGCTCCATATAGATACCATCGTTGCAGCTACGATTCCGGCATCAACGCAGCTCAGGCATTGCAGTCATCGCGAGAGCTACTCGCTATCCTTGCTAGAACTACAGGGTCGCCAAACCTATCGTAAGGAGGCCCTCCCGCTGGCAACCGCTCCCGTGGGTTCCTCGGTCAGGGTTTGTCCTACTCGCGACGCCAGGCAGCGTCTACATCGTTTTCATCTCGCTGCCGCTATCGCCCTCGCTTCCCGCGCCGCAGTATGACCAGACAGGGCGGTGCGGCAGTCAGCCGCTGGCGGTCCGCACGCTCGAGGGACGGAGACCCCGCATAGAGGCGACGCGAAGGCAACAAGTTCTCCTTCACCTTGCCAGTGGGTACAGGAGGTTAGTGGTAATGGAAGCAATCCACGTGCTTCTGATCGAAGACAATCCCGCCGACGCCGACCTCGCACTCGAGACGCTGTCGTCCAGCAGGCTGCACATCGAGACCGCGGTGGTCACCGACGGCGCAAAGGCGATCGAGTTCCTTCACCGGCGGGGGGAGTATGCGGGCGTGGCGCGCCCCGACCTCATCCTGCTCGACCTCGATCTGCCGAAGTTCTCCGGCAAGCAGGTCCTCTCGGACCTCAAGCGGGATGAGGAACTGCGCAAGGTTCCGGTCGTGGTCCTCACCTCCTCGAGCGCCGATCGCGACATCCTGGAGACCTACGACCTCGGTGCCAACTGCTACGTGACCAAGCCGGTGGACCTGAAGGCTTTCCAGACCATCGTCACATCCATCGAAGGCTTCTGGTTCACCGTGGTCAGGCTCCCCACCAAGGTCGAGTGACAGCACCAAGTCACGCGGCGCTCAAACCTGGTGCTGAACCGCCCCGAGATCCCGAGCTCGGCCTTCGCCGCCGGCCGGGTTCATGCATACAAGGAGCCCCGTTGGAAAGCACAGCTGACGACTGGCACGCCATGCGCCTGAGAGCGGAAGGCGGCCTGCCCGAGCATCCCGGAGCCGACCACCGCCATGATGATCGATTCAGGGCTTGGGGTACCTTGGTGTTCTTTGGCAGTGAGCTGGCGCCACTCGCGGGCGAGCAGATCGGCGTCGTGGAAGACGCCAGTCCCGGCGGTCTTTACATCGCGATCCATCAGCCGCCGCCCGTCAGCAGCCTGCTGCGGATGCGGATCTACTGCCAGGCAGGGCTGCAGGGGAGCTCTTTGGTCGAGGCCAGTGGCAGAGTCCTCCGGTGCCAGTTGTACGAGCCCAGGGGAGTAGGAGTCCAGATCCTGGACTTCGCCGACGGTGAGCCGGGACGGCAGGCCTGGCTCGCCCTCGTGCGGCAAGCCTGCCCGAACCTCGCTCACATGACGCCGCCGCCGCTGAAGCCGCCGCTGCTGCTACCCCTGGCTCCCCGGCGCCCGGCAGCGACAGGTCCGGCAGCGGGCAAGGAGCGGCAGAGCTGGAAGATGAGGTCCCGCGGCTGAGCTGGACCCGGGGTGTTGTAGGACGACACCCGACAAATTCGACGGCTGGTTGACTATAAGAACTCGAACGCTGCGTTGATTGCTGCTTGCAAGGCTTCCGCCTAAGCTGCAAGGCATCGCAGGTTGCGCCTTGCCACGTCCCAAGTCCTCTCCGCGGGTGGCACTCCTCTTCATGGGCAGCATCCACTCCGAGGCTTGTGCCGGGCGGCGGCGCACCTCACCGGTCAGCGGGGTGGCGGTCCGGCAACGACGCTGCTGCGGCGGCGAGCGCGCGGTGGAGGTTGCGGACCAGGGCGGCTGCCCGGGGCAACCCGAGGATCAGCAGGCCGGCACCGGGCGCGAGCAGCCAAGCCAGGGTCGGGGGGCGCTGCTCGGCGAGGGCGCGCAGTCCGAGGAGAGAGAGGGCCACGCCGGCGACGACGAGCAGGCCGCTGCCGCAGAGGCGCGCTTCCCAGAAGCGGGGCAGCGGCGGGGCCTCGCCGCGGGTCAGGGCGTCGCGGACCAGGCGGCGCTGGCCCGGCACGTCGAGGAGCTGGAAGTAGAGGAGGTGGACGAGGAGCCACACCAAGCCGATCGTCCCCAGGCCGTCGCTCAGCCAGTGGTTGCCTCCCATGGCATTGGCGACGGTGATGGCGGCGGCGCCGGCAAGGGAGAGGACGGCGACGGCGAGGCCGGCGATGCGCATGCGGCGGGTGGCGGCGGGATCGAAGGCGAGGGCGTAGGCGAGCGCGAGGGTGGTGAAGACCGCGGCTGTGTGGCCGCTGGGGAAGCTGCCGCGGAAGAAGCCGGCGGCGAGGGAGAGCTTGCCGGCCTGATACCACTCCGTGTACGGGAGGTGCTGGCGAGACAGCACATCGAGCGGCCGCGCGCGGCCGAGGACGAGCTTGAGGGCGTGGACCATCGCCAGGCCGGCGCCGAGGGCCGCGACCAGCAGGAAGCCGAGCGCCGGGCGGGCCGCGAGCAGGCGGCGGGAGGTCCCGGCGGCGTGCGCCCGGAGGTAGAGGGCGACGGTGGCCACGGCGAGCAGAGCGGCCGGGTCGGTGGCTCCCGGCAGCTGGCCCTGGAAGACGGTGCGGCGGGCGAGGCCGGCGAACGGATGGTGGCGGTAGGCGGTGAGCTGCGCCGTCCACCGGTAGTCGACGCGGGGCACCCACGCCATGGCGGCGGCCCAGAGGGAGAGCAGGGCGAGGAGGAGGATCTGCGTCTGGCGCGCCACGGGTGGATTCCTCGCCGGGGACGATGCGGAGTCCATCCTATACTGCCGGCGTCCCGGCTCCCGGGTGCCGCCGCGGCCGGAAGAACCTGAAGCGTCGTGGTACGCGAGTGCTAAGCTTTGCGCTACGACGTGGGAGAGCGGCTCTGCCAACCATTGCCAGAATCGGACCGTTCCGCTTCTTCTTCTACAGCAACGAAGGCAACGAGCCGCCTCATGTCCACGTGCAGCAGGAATCGAAAGTCGCGAAATTCTGGCTCAGTCCCGTGGCTCTCGCCGCGTCCGGCGGCTTCGCGGCCGCCGAGCTCACAGCCGTGTAGAGCTTGGTGACCGAACAGCGGCAGCACTTCCTGGAGGCATGGAATGACTTCTTCCGTGGTCGAGGCTAGCGCGCGGGCGATGGGCGTCGAAGCCACTCGAGACGAGCTGGTCGTCTCCTTGACCGATGGCCGCAAGATCGTGGTGCCTTTGGCCTGGTTCCCGCGTCTCCTCCATGCAACGGAAGCCCAGCGCAAAGGCTGGGAGCTGCTGGGTGACGGAGTAGGCATTCATTGGCCGGAGATCGACGAGGACCTCAGCGTTGCCGGTCTGCTCCGCGGCACTCCCGCACCCGCGGCCGCATCTTGACCAGGCAGCCCGGATTACGGGCCTGATGTGAGGAGTCGGTGGGAGTGGCGCGGATGGGGCGCGGCGCTGGCGCTCGCGGGGGCGATCTTCGCCTTGCTGCTGGCGCTGGCAAGCCGCACGACGCTGTGGGACCGGGACGAGCCGCGCTTCGCGCAGGCGACGGTCGAGATGATCGCCTCCGGCGACTACCTGGTGCCCACCTTCGACGGTCGCCTGCGGGCGGACAAGCCGATCCTCGCCTACTGGTGGATGGTGCTGCCGATGCGGCTGCTGGGGCCGAGCGCCCTGGCGGCGCGGCTGGGGTCGGCGGCTGCGTTGGCGATCGCGGCGCTGCTCACCTTCGCCGCTGCCCGCCGCCTGCTGCCGGCAGGCGCCGGGCCGTGGGCGATGGCGGTCCTGGCGGCGACGCCGCTGGCGGTCGTCGAGGGGCAAGCGGCGACCGCTGACGCGCTGCTGCTCGCTGCGGTGACGGGCGCGCTCGCCTGCTTCGCGGCAGCGCTGACCGGCGACGGCCGGCGCCTCTGGCCCTGGCTCGGGCTCGGCTTGGCGCTCGGCCTGGCCCAGCTCGCCAAGGGACCGGTCGGCCTGGCGGTGCCCGGACTGGGCATCGCGACGACGCTCGCGATCCTCGGGCGGCGGGCGCGGCGGGAAGAAGAGACGGCGGCGGGTCCAGGAGAGGCCGAGGCCGTGCCGGTCGGAAGGTACGCCATGCGCGCGGCGCTCGCGGCGCTGCTCGGCGTGGCGATCTTCTGCGCGTGGGGGGTGCCGGCGAACCTGGCGACCGGCGGCGAGCTGGCGCGGGTGGGGATTGGCAAGCACGTGGTGGGGCGCGCGCTCGGCGCCATGGAGGGGCACGGCGGCGGCGCCTGGCATGGATGGCACGGCTGGGTCTCCGGGCTGCCCTTCTATCTCGCGGTGGCGTGGCTCGGCTTCGCGCCCTGGGTGCTGTGGCTGCCGGCCGCCGTCTCCGCGACGCTGGGCGGCCGGCTCGGCGGGGAGCGCGGCCGGGCTCTGCTGATCGGCTGGGTCGTCCCCACCTTCGCCTTGATGACCCTGGTGGCGACCAGGCTGCCGCACTACGTGCTGCCGGCCTGGCCGGCGCTGGCGCTGGCGGTTGGGGGCACGCTCGAGGCCGAGCGTCGAGGAGAGCTCGCGCCGCGCGACCTGCGCTGGCTGCGGCGTGGCGCCTGGCTGCTGGGGCCGCTGGTAGGCCTGGCGCTGGCGGCGGTAGCCGCGCTGGCGGTGCTGGCGGTCTTCGGCGGGCAGGCGCCCGTCATAGGCGGCAGGCTGGCGGACGTCGCGGACGGGCTGGCGCTGCCCTGCCTGGCGCTCGCCGTCGTGTTGGCCGTGGCGGGCGGCTGGGCGCTGCGCGATCACCTCGCGGGGCGCTACCGGCGGGCGGCCGTTGTGCTGCTCGGCGGCGCGCTCGCGGCGGCGCTGGTGGGCGGCGGCATGGTGGCGCCTGCAGTCGAGCGCCTGAAGCCGGCGCCGCGGCTGGCGGCGGCGGTGCGCGCCGCCACCGCCCCCGCCGTGCCGGTCACCACCTTCGAGTACGCCGAGCCAAGCTTCACCTTCTATCTCGGTCGCTGGCCGGTCCGCGAGCTGCGAGACACCGCCGCCGTCGGCGCCTGGGCGGCCGAGAGCGGTCCGGGCGTGCTGGTGCTGCCGCGCTTCAACTACGAGCGACTGCGGGGTGCGCCCTGGGCGGAAGACCTTACCGAGATCGCCACCGCCAACGGCTGGAACGTCGCGAAAGGGAGTCGGCTGGACTTGATCGCGCTGAGCAGGCGGTGGCGGTAATGCGGCAGAACTGTGGTACTCTATCAACCAGGGGGTAATGTATCTGATCGTACCCGCGCAGATCGATCTGCTCGAGAGGCCGCGCTATGGGATTGCGTCGGCAGCGCGACACGTTCGTATTTCGCCCTCGACCCTGCGCTCTTGGGTGGTAGGGCGTCCCTATCAGACCTCAGAGGGGGAATCCTACTCCTATCCGCTAATCAATAGACCAGTTACCGAGGATTCGCGTCTCGCTTTCTCCAACCTGGTCGAAGCCCACGTATTGCGCTCGCTCCGCACCAGGCATGATGTCCGAATGTCTGCCGTGCGCGAAGCCCTTGATTTCGCAGAAGAAAGGTTCAAGGTCAAGAGGCTATTACTTAGCGCCGAGTTGCGGACCGCGGCTGGAAGATTGTTTATGGAGCGCTTTGGGCAGGTTCTTGACCTCAGTCGCTCCGACCAACTGGCGATCACAGAGATCTTTATGGGGCATCTCCAGAGGATCGATAGGAGCATCGAGGGATTGCCGTACCGCCTGTTCCCGGTAATTGCCAGCCTGGGTCTCAGCAGTCAGAAGATTGTGGCGATAGATCCGAGTATTTCATTCGGCCGCCCCTTTATCGCCGGAAAGGGCGTGCGCACGGCGACTATTGTCGAGCGGCTGGACGCGAAGGAGCCGCGAGAAGCCGTGGCCGCCGACTATGACCTGAATGACTCGGAGATCAATGCGGCGATCCTCTACGAGCGCGCAGCCTGAGCCAATCTTTTTCACCGACAGAGATCTGGGACTCTCGGTCCCTGCGGCGCTCAGAGTAGGGGGGCTTCGGATAGAGGCGTACGCAGATCATTTCGCCTCAGATCACGTCGCAGATGGAGAATGGCTTCGCCTCGTAGGAGAAAAAGGCTGGGTTGCCCTGACTCACAACAAAAGATACGATGGGGGGACGAACTTAGCGACCTAATGACGCACGGAGTTAGAGCCTTCTTCATCATCGGCAAAGGGCCACATGCCGCGCTCGCGGCCGCCGTATTGAGGAACATCAGCAAGGTCACGAGGCTAATTCGCGACCAACCTGCACCGTTTGCCGCTCGAATCTATCAGGAGCGAAACGACGTCAACCTTTGGTTGACTCATCGCCAGTGGATTGAACGCCGGCGCGTCGGCCGCTGGTGAGACTCAAACCCAATCGTGTCGCGCAGTAAGCATACCGCTCCCCGAGCCATCCGGTCCGAGCGGCGGGCCCATGCTGCCGGCGCTCTTGCCAGGCGGGACCGCTCGCGAGCTACTGAACCGGTCCGGCGCCGATCTCCTCGGTCACGCCGTCGAGCAGATTCCAGTAGGCGCCGAGCGCCGCCTGGCCGGCGGCGAGGACCTCTCCGGCGCAGTCCGCGGCTTCGAGGCAGAGAGCGAGCGCCCGGCGCTCGCCGGCGCAGTGGCGCTGGTCTGCCTCGGCGTGGACGCTGAAATAGGAAAGGGCTGCCGCATCGGAGATGCCGTAGTGCTCGCGCAGCCCTGCCATCTTCTGGCGGGACACCTCGGGCTGCTGGCTCTCGTAGGCGTAGAGGGCGGCCAATGCCGCGGCGGTGCCGTTGCCGCAGAGGCGGCGGAACTGATCCACCGTTCGGCGGGCCGCGCCGCCCGGCGTGGCGGCGAGCACGGCTGCCGGGTCGGCGCCGGCGGCCGCCGCGAACTGGAGCCAGAGCTCGGCATGCGGCCGCGGCTCCGTCCTCTCCTCGCGCAGGTTCTCCAACAGCTCGGCGCGCACCGCGGGCAGCTCCGCCCGCTCGGCGGCGGCCTCCAGGTACTCCGGGAACGCGGCCACGTGCGGGTAGTAGACCCGCGCGTAGGTCGCCAGATCCTGGCGCGTCAGGGCGCCCGCGCTCCAGCGGCGGTAGAACGGGTGACCGAGGATCGAGCCCGCCGCGATGCGCGCGTCGAGCTCGTCGAGGACGGCGTTCGAGGTCGTGTCTGCCATGCTCCCCTCCCTTCGAGATCCTGCCAAGGCGCCTCAGGGCGCGCGGATCATACTCCGAAATGGGGCCGCGAGGCCGGGGCGTCGAGCTACCACCGCCATGCCCCCCGGGCCGCCGGTTCCTGCATCTGCTCGTCTTCTGTGTCACCATAGGCCGTCGTTCAACCGGAAGGTAGACGCGAGGAGACCGCTTCGGCGGAAGGGATCATGGCCGCTTCGTTCCTGCGGCAGGTAGCGATCTTCGAGGGGGTCGACGAAGGCCGGCTGGCGGAGCTGGAGGCGAGCGGCGAGGAGCGGAGGCTCGGCGCGCACCAGGCCGTCTTCCAGCGCGACGACGTCTGCGACGGCCTGTACCTGGTGAAGAGCGGCGGCGTGGTCATCCGCCATGTGATGGTCGGGCAGCCGATCGAGCGGGTGCGCGACGTCCCTCCCGGCGACCTGTTCGGCGAGGTCGAGGTGCTCGACGGGTCGCGGCGGCAATTCCAAGCCCGCACCCTCGGCCCGACCACTCTCTTGCGCCTGCCGCAGGACCTGATCTGGAACTTCCTGGCAGGTCACCCGCTGGTTGAGACCCGCCTGCGCACGCTGTCGATCTATCGCCGCACGCTGCGCCTGCACTCGCTGCTGGCGCCCTCGACGCGCGGCGACCCCCGAATTCGGTTGGATCGCGTGGTCGAGCTGCGGCCGGCCGGTGGCCGGGCCGTCGCCGCCCGGGTCGAGGACCTCTCCCACGGCGGCGCCTGCCTGAGCGCGGCGCCGGACTCCTGGCGGCCCGGAGACACGGTGAGCTTCGCCCTGGCGCTGCCCGGCCGCCCCGATCTCCTGCGGCTCGAGGCCAAGGTGCGCTGGCGCATGAGCGACCTCGTCGGGCTGGTCTTCGAGCCCTCGAGCTCGCCGCAGA
>Ga0210384_10002044_pt1 | contig 25455 bp, 44 predicted proteins | sample IncBWH2MmetaG_FD_160574 | JGI IMG/M metagenome (GOLD analysis project Ga0210384, IMG submission 160574) | Forest soil microbial communities from Barre Woods Harvard Forest LTER site, Petersham, Massachusetts, United States - Inc-BW-H-2-M | ecosystem: Environmental > Terrestrial > Soil >...
GTCCTGGACGTGCCCGGCAGGAGCGACATTCGCTGGCACCCGGGCAACTTCCCGAAGGACACCCTAGGCTGCGTCCTAGTGGGAGAGTCGTCCACGACCGACGCCGTGCTCAACAGCGTAAAGGCCTTCGAGCGGCTCATGACCCTGCTCAAGACCGCCAACGAGATCTGGGTGGAGTACGTGGAGGCGGTTGGTGGATAGCTACTACCGGCCCTGGGCGGGGGTGTTCGGCGCCAAGGAGCCGACTAGAACCGACCTCGTCAACCTCTTAGACTTCTGCCTGTGGATGCACCAGAACTTCGACCGACTAGTGGAGGAGCTCAATGTCCGTCAACGCCGTGCTTAAGACCCTGTTCCCGTTCATCTCAGCCGCCGCCTCCCTGGGTGGCCCCCTCGGCACCTTAGCCGCCAACGCCGTGGGCAAGGCCCTGGGCCTCGACAAGGTGGACCCCGTGAAGGTGCCCCAGCTGCTCAACACGGCCACCGAGGAGCAGCTCCAGGCGCTGACCCAGGCCGAGCAGGACTTCAAAGTGAAGATGGCGGCCCTCGGGTTCCAGGACGTCGAGGCCCTCACCTCGATCGCCGAGCAGGACCGCAACTCCGCCCGGCTCAGGGAGGAGTCGGTGCGGGACGCGACCCCCAAGGTCCTGGCCTACATGATGATGTTCATCGCGGCGGTAGTCGTGGGGGCCGTGGTGTTCGGCCACCTGGCGGGGTTGAAGGACGCGACCTCGGCGACGCTCATCGGGACCGTGATCGGCTACGTATTTTCGGAGCTCAAGGCGGTGTTCAGCTACTACTTCGGGACCTCGGCCTCGTCGGCCTCGAAGGATGGCCTCATCTCGGAGACCATGTCTACTCTCTCGACGAACGGGCATTGAGCTCGTCCTTGATCTTTTGCGCCAGCTGCATCACGGCGCAGCGCTCCTGCTTAGACAGGGTTCCAAGATCCTTCCCCGGAGCTAGGCGTTGCATGGCCTCTCGGAAGGCCTCGGTGTCCCGGGCCCAGGCGTCGCGGTTCAGCTCGAAGGGGCTCATATGGCCCCTTTGATCTCACCGTGGTGCAGGGTCATTGGCGCACCCACCAGGTGTCCCCGCAAGTACAGCGGTAAAGGTAGAGTAGGCCGCCGTCCGCGGCAGTTCGAATTTCCCCGGAGCTATAACACGAGGCGTAGGAGTGCTCCGGGCAGTTGACGATCGCGGCGAGCGCCAGGTTCGGCACGGCTAGAGCGAGCAACAGCCCAACGACGGCAATTAGCTTTTTCATGTTGATTTCCCCCATAACCAATACTATACCCTAAACCTCAAACGACGCGCACCTCACCGTGGTAACGCCCTTAAACTGTTCACGGCATAGAGTTTAACCTGTTGGTAACGTGGTCCAGCAGGTGCCCGCGGTTGACGTCGCTGAACCAGAGGGGCGGGCTAGGCAGCGGCCACTGGACGAAGACGCCCGTCTTCTTGACCCAGACGACGTAGCAGGAGTTTCCCGCTGAGGCCAACCGCTGCATCATCGCGTGCTGCACGGGGCTCGCCTTTACGATCTCCGCCATGATCTCCTCTAAGGGCGGGTTCCGCGGATCCCACTTAAGCTTCATCGAGACCAGCTTAAATTCCACCCACAGGATCCGCTTGCGGTACGTGATGGAGCAGTCGGGTAAACCGATGAAGCTCGCGTCGCGGTGCTTGATGACGACGGCGTCAGGCAGGCGTTCTCGGAGTTGCTTCATGAAGGCGGAACTGACGGTGGCCTCGGTCACAGAAGCCCCTTTTCTTCAAGCTTGTATAAAAATTGCTCTTTGCCCATGAAGATTATAGTCGTTAAGTTAGGTGCACCGCACCTGATGATATATTGGTCTCTACCATGCCAACCGGGCCCATTGTGGTTTAACACCAAAATGAAACGTTTTTCAGGATTAGCGATAGCATTTTCCCTTATAGCTAGTACCTGATTGTTAACATTCCCCCTGTTACCAGGTTCTATCGACTTTGCCTCGATGATAATATTTTCTTTTCCAAAGTCACCACGAGCGTTTCCTCCGGTGAAGTCCCTGTAAGGAACGTTCCTTCTAAAACCTCTGTCACATAGACAATCATAAATGATATTCTCAAAGGCTTTACCCTGCTTGACGCTGTTACGCTGCCCTTCATTTTCTCTCAAAGTACACCCCCTTCCATTTTGTGTTTAGCAACGCCTTTTTATTTTGACCGCCAATTGCGAAGAACACGGAACCCAGAAACTGCCCACCGACCGTCCCGTCTAAACGGCAAAAAGAAATCCTGCCGGCACGTAAGAACATCAGGTCAGACTTAGAGGCCAGCAGTTGAAACCACCTGGTGTCGGTCCTCGGGAAGACGAGGGCGACGCCGTTTCCATGTTCAACAAATCTTTTAACGAAGGGGAGGATTTTCCCCACGGAGTACGGAGGGTTCATCCAGACTCGCCCATGCCAGGGCTGAACCAAGCCGTCGTCAAGCTCCGTGTATTCCTTATCGGCGTGGTGCCACGGCTGCCCTATGGCGGCGCAAGGGTCCAGGTCAAACCTGCCTAAACTCCTAGTAACCTCTTTAGGGGTAAGCCAGGTATCGGTCTTCCCTCCCTTGAGATAGAATTTTTTGGTATTTTCAATGCTACGCATCATTGGCCTCCATCCAGTTCTTACCGAACTTCGTGTCCCACAGCAGGGGCACCGACAGGGGGATCGATTGTAGGTCGAGCAGCTCGGCGATGCCCGTTTTGCCAGGCTCGAGGTCGTACACCAGCTCGTCGTGCACAGGCATGCGCATCGTCACGCCTAAGGTCTTCCGCTGGCAGTACGCTTCCCAGAGTTTGATCTTGAAGACGTCGGCGGCGTTGCCTTGCATGATGGAGGCGACCGAGGAGTGGAGCCGCTTGCCGTCCGGGAAGCGACGCCGTCGGCCCAAGATGGTCTTGATGTAGCCCCTCTCGCGCGCGACCTTGATCGCGGTTTCCATTATCTTCTTCGCCTCCGGGAAGCGGCGGTCGTACTCGTCCGCCATGTCGTTCGCCTTGCGGGCTAGGCAACCCTCGTCGTGGTATTGGTTGTTCCCGAACCAGCGAACCCGCTTCCCGTAGTCGTTCTGCTCCTCCCAGTCCACGACGCAGTGGCAGGGCAGGCCTACCTTGCGGGCTAGCTTCGGCCTGCCAAGGCCATAAATTTTAGCGAAGTTTTGGTGCTTCGCCTCCCGCCGTACCATTTGGAACAGCTCGGCCACCATTTGGTGGAAGTCGGTGTGGGGGTTCTCCGCGTAAGCCTCGATCACCTTCGTCGCCCGGGCGAAGTGGGCGAAGAGGCGGAACTCGATTTGCGAGGCGTCGGACGCTCCACATAACTTACCGTTGGCCGGGATGAAGAGCTCGCGCACCACGAACTCAGGCCCTAGCTCCTCGACTTGGGCCTCGGCCTTCGGCACTTGCTGCACGTTCACCGCGTGCTTGCCGCCCCCGCAGCTGTACCTCCCCGTGACGGTGCCCTGCTCGTCGGCCCGCAGCTGGTGGAGGTTGAACCGCAGGACGTTGTCCCGATCGATCGCCTTGAGGTACTTGTCGAAGTACTTCGCCTTCATCGACATCCACTTCTTGAGCAAGGCCACGCGCCGCACGGTCGGGTGCTTAATGGTGTCTAGTGCTTCCTCCGACCACGACTCCTTTTCCCCACGGGTTTCTTCGTCCCAGGCCGTGGGCTTCTGAAGCCCCAGCTGGTCGAAGAGCCGCTGCATTTCCTTGGGATTGTTCGGGTTCACCGGCAGGCCCATCTCCCGGTAGGTCTCCATGAACAGCCGTGAGACCAGGTCGTCGACCTTCGGAACCCACTCCTCGAGCTTTGACCGGTCAATGATCGCGCCGTTGCGCTCCATCTCCACGGTGGGCAGGACGCACCGGTCCTCGAGGTCCAGCACCTTAGTCAATTCTTCGGCTTTGGTCTGCGCGGCCATGGCCTCGTGCAGTAGCCAGTGCTGGCGGGCGTCCGCCTCGCAGCGCTCGTGGACCTCGCCGGCGTGCGCCAGGTAGAAGTGCTCGGGGCCCACGGTCGTGGGGTGGACCTTGCGTTCGTGCTCCGGCAGGTACTCGACACACAGGGCCTCGAGCGAAAAGCCCGAGTAGCGGTTCTCGTTCAAGAGGGCCGCGTTGAAGACCACGTCATGCGGGTGGGAAAGGTCCGGGTCGATGCCTAGGTTCCGCAGCTGGTGCACCTCGGCCTTCGCGTTCACGGCGTAGTAGTGCCTGCCCCTTAGCTCACGGTCCAGCCAGCGGAGCACGACCTCCTTCGGGAGGTTCCCGCCAGCCTCGTGCGCCCATGGGAGGTACCATGACCGCTTGCGGCCAGGGGAATAGACGCCTACCGCGAACGGCTGGTCCTTGGTAGGGTTCGCCCCGGGCCGGTACTCGAAGTCCAGGCCGATGGCCTCACCCTCGTTCAGCTCAGGCGGGTTCGGCGGTTTCCACTCCGTGTAGCCCGCGGGCCGGGCGAAATCGAACAAGGTTTGGCGACTCATCTTCCGGAGCCCTGACGGATGGCGGCAGCGATTGAATTGCGTTGCGGTACTCCCATCATCTGTTGGACCTCGTTGGCACATCGCTCTCGTTCTTCGGCGCGAACGGAGGCAGCCCCCAATTCATAGGCTGAATGCAGAGGGCTGTAGGCTTGCTGCCATCTCTTGAACGTATCTTTGGTTGCCAGAAGGACTTTGCATAATTTCACTAGCTCTGGAATGTTTCGGTCTGTCCCGATGATTATAGGCTCCTGCTCGGCGCTATTGGCCATGTTTTAGCCTCTCACTTTCTACGTGTTCCTCTGCTTGGTGAGCGCCGTTCGGGGCCCTGCCCACAGTCTGTATTTCCCTTAACACTGATTGAGCGAATTCAATAGCGTGTCGCTTCCCAACCCATTGCAAACATCCAACTTCGTCCGACCAGTTCTTTTCGTCAACGAAGTTTTGCAGCGCGGCCTCTAGGGTGCGGGCCTGCTTTTCAGCGGATTCGGCGCGTCGTTCCATGTTCCAGAAGTGATGTTTTAATGCGTCGAAACTCGATTGAGAAACGGTCTCGCGGGAGCGGGCGAACTCAGCCAACGTTTTGGCGCACTCGTCTAAGCCAAATGCCCAGGCAGTTCCGCGCTTTTTTAACCATTCTTGCGCTTCGGCTTCCAGTGTGTCGGGCGGGGCGGGCTGAAAGTTGTGCGTAAACGGTCCTTTCCATGGATGATGCTTATCTGAAGTTTGACTGCATGCAGCGCACAGTGGCGGGGCGGGGCTAGGTTGCTCATCCATAAAGCTCCCTGTCCATCTCGTCTAAGTAGTCGTGGCATTCGCAACCACAGATTCTGATCATTGAGGACTTCGCGCACTCGTCATGCTTGCCTTGTTCGCAATAATCAGAGCGGAATCGATTATCTGGCGGGGCGGGGCTAGGTTGATTACTCATTTTTGCCTCCGAGCGTATTCCAACGCGGCGTGCCATACTTGCTCACGATTTGCTCAATACGGCATAAGTTTGTTGTCCTTACAAAATTGTAGGAACGCTTCCCGGTCCTCTGGCGACGGAGAATAAACAGTTAGTGGCTTATCGGTAATCAATACCGTATTCGGAGCCGCACCTTTACTCACTCTAATCTGCGGGGCGGGGCTAGGTTGAGAGTCTGTCATCTCGAAAGTTCCTCCAAGAGCTTCAGCGCCTCGTTCTTGCCCAGGCAATCTAACACCCGTTGGTACTCCGGGGAGGGGAGGGCTGGGCTCCGCACCGTGCGCCCGAGGTGCGGCTGGCTAAGCACGTCCAGCGTTAGCTTGAAGTGCGGCTCGTAGACGTGGCTGCTGCCAGCCTGCAGGGTTAGGGACCCGGTCTCGACCCCCAGCTGGCCGGCGAGGCCGTTCACCAGCTGGCTGAACGTGAAGAAGTCGTAGGGCAGCCCCAGCCAGAGGTCGTTCGACCGCATGGTCACCACCCCGTGGAGCCTGCCCGCCCTTAAGAGCAGCTGTAGGGTGAGGGTGCAGGGGCAGTCCTTGGTGTAGCGTAGCTTACCGTCGATGTCGAAGCCGATCGGTCTAAGGTCTTTATAGTCGAAGATGGTCGCGATCGCCTGCCGGGTGTCGGGGTCTCGGCGCAAGAGCCCCAGTAACTGGTCCCACTGGGGCATTAGGCGCTTCCCGTAGGCCCCGTGTAGGGTCTCGCCGTCGTCCGAGAACTTCGCCATCTCCTTGTTGTACCTAGTGAGGAAGGCTAGGTCGTCGCTCCCGTGAAAGACCCACTGCCACTCGGCGACCATGAACCGGTAGTTCAGGTCCCGCACCGGGTGCACTAGGACGTTCCGCCGCAGATCGTTAACCACGAGCTGCGTGTGGAGCAGCTCCTTGATCTTAAGGCCACGGGGCTGGCACTCGTGCCCCTTCTCCATAACTAGCCTAAGTAGCTGAGACCACGCACCGTAGAAGTCGTTCGCTTGCACTAGCACTCACTGCCTCCTGTAATAGCTTGACGTAGACGCCGGGCTGTTTGCTGTGGAACCTGGACCAGTACGCGGGGTGGGGAAGGGCCGCGAGCTCCGTAGGTTTGAAGCGCTGCGCCCGGCAAGCTTTTTCAGCGACCTCCCCTAAGGCGATTACCTTCTCTAACCTCGGCAAGGCGTTAGCTACCACCTGTAAGCTCTGCCTCTGCCCGTTGGCCTTGACCGCGTTGGTGAACGCCAGGTCCCGCTCCTCGAGCCCAGCCTCCCGCAGCCGGTCATTCAAATAGCCGCTCGAGCCGTCCAGGGCGTAGAAGGGCAAGTCCAGGGGCTGCCTCCGGGCGTTGACCCGTTCGCCCACCAGCAGGTACTTCGCATTAGGGGAGCCGAGGCAGCCAGGGGGGAGGTGGGGGAGAGCAGGTTTTATCACCGCTAACCAGGGCACGCTTAGAGCGTGCTGGCTGGTGTAATCGTACCAGCGGTAGTAGGGGTCCGTGGCCAAGTCCCCGTACCGCTCGTAAAGTTCCGTTAGCTGGAAGGTGCTTTTCACGTAGTCGCTTTTTTTAGCCCGCCAGTTGAGCTCGACGGTCGCGTAGTCCGGTAGGCAAATGACTTCCACCACGCCGTGCGCCCGGCACAAGCGCTGAAGCAAGGTCCTGCCCCGCTCTCCCAGCCGGTCCGCGCCCCGCATCACGGGGCCGTAGATTCCCTCCCCCAGGTAGCAGCGGTCGATGACCGTGTCCTGCTTGACACTGATGGCAGCTAAGACCACCTTCGTGTAGAAGTCGAAGAGGTCCTGCTTAGGCTTCGGCACGCCGCAATGGACGTAGCGGTATTTCAACAGCTCAAGCTCCCGGGCGAGCGTGGTTTTGCCGCCGCCGTCGGGTCCTTCCAAGATGATGACTTGGCCCATTATAAATACCTTCTTCCTTTGTTAACTCTTGCAATGACGTCTTCTGCCTGATCAATCTTCATTTGTGAGAGGTAAGGCTTCATTAGATTGTAAATCCTTTTTACCTCGGTAAAGTTATCAGTTCTCCAAATGTTGATCCAGGCTTTTTCCTTGAAACTACTGTTACCAAATCTTGGACGAATTTTGCCTACACCGAATATTGCTTGAAACTTAAGCAGAGGCCGAATGTCCTTCTGCGCAATTGCGATGTATACCTGATGGCTATCCCGACACTTCGCGCAAGACATACAGCCTTCACCATCATAGAACCCTGCAGCCCAAGCTAAGTCCGTTTTCTTAACACCCATAGATTGTTCCTCGAAGCATCTGGGTATAGTGGTGCCAAAAAAGTACTTAGCACATCTCCACCATAAAAGTCATGAAGCTCTTCGTACACCGCTAGATCTCTAGGGCTTGCCACCTTTCGGATGTCATTCGCCGAGGCGAACGTCCCATAGCGCTTGACGACCTCAAACCCGGCTTCAACGACTAGATCTTGAAGCTCCTGAACGGTGAGCTCTTTAACGTGGTTAATGGCCGCCATGCCGTTGAACACCGGCGTTGAGAGATATAGGAAACTACCGTCCTTAAGCCAATGGTAGAACCCCTTCAACAAAGTTTTTTGGTCAGGCCCAGTTACATGCTCGATGACTTCAAAGTTCGTAATCACGTCGAACTTCTCAGTTTCTCCAAGCTCCTCGTATCGGTCCACAAAGCTAAAGCCCCCAATCACCTTCGCCCACTTAGGGGAAGTAATTTCCGGAAGCTTGTTCAAGTCCACCCCGAGGTAGTAACTTGGGAGGTTCGACCTTAACCCGTTGAACACCCACATCAGGGGCAGGTCCTGCCCGCACCCGACGTCCAGGACCCGGGCCCCGGCCTTCACGTGGCGGCTGACCCAGCCCCACCGGAAGAAGTGCGCCGCGTAGTCGCGGTGCACGTACTTTCCATGGTGCTCAGCCCGCAGCTGGGTCTTGTCGAACCGGCGCGGGGGCCGGGTCTTGCCCGTCCGCGTCGGCTGCTGGGCTGGCGCCAGCTCGAGGTCTGAGACGTTCATCGTCGACCATCCTTCCCACGAAGCCTCGTGAAAAAGGCATTACCAAACTTCGCGTATTGGCTGTCCCCGCATTTGATCGCAAGTTGAGCGGCTAAGGCACCATAACCTTCCTCGGCGGTAAGGTTCGGGTAAAATTCTTTAGTTAACTGCCGAACCCGGGCAATTTGACTTGGGTTTAAAGCTGGAATCTCCGTTATCATTGGCTCACCTTCAAAGCCTTCTTGCCGACCAGGTTGTTGAGGGTCCAGCTGACGGCGACGGCTGGGTCCATCTTGCTGTCCTTGACCAGGTCGTGCTCGATGACGTAGGCGAGCACCAAGTCGCGCGTCTTGGCGCCCGAGTCAAGGGCCTTGGCTACCGCATAGGCCCACGACCCCGGCTTAAACACCTCGAGGTCCACGACCAGCGAGAACGTTCGCTGGCTCTTCGGCTTCTTCTCCTGCTGCTGCTTCTCCCTCTTGCTTTTACTCTTTCGCGGCATGCCTTCCTCCTTGGTCTCGCCCACCGGTTCCCGGTGGGCGGCTAGAATTGCGTTGATGTCCTCGTCCTTGACTGCCCGGACGTCCTGCGCCTTCACCCACACGCTCACCGGTTGCGCCCCGTTGAGCGGCTTCATAGGTTGCACCTTGCACTCGAACCCCCGCACCAGCTGAAGGTAACCGCACCGCCAACCGTTGTCATAGTACTGAATTAGTGGGCCCTCCATCACGCGTCCTCCTTAAGTTGACCACTTAAGTCAAATAGACTTACGTGTTTTGAGAAGTACTCGAAGGCCCACTCCCGGGCTTGCCCGTCGTCCAATGGCATTAGGTGTTCACTTTGCAGCATCTTGATCGACGCTTCAAAAGCTTTTTGCCCGGTTTCGAAGTGGTTGCCGTCTAGGAAGTCTTCGAGTAGGTCAAAAGCTTCATCCTTGGCGTTTTCTAAGTTGTAATCCCCCATCACTGCCTCCCCGATTGCGCGGCGCCCACCGCCGAGGTCGTGAACCCTACGCTTAAGGCAACTTTCGCCCACCGGTCGTGCCCGTGCTTGTGCAGCTCGTAGGCTGCCAGCACGTCCAGGGCGTAAAAGCCCCCGGCCCAACCAATGGTCGCCGGCAGGCTGTGCGCGAAGGGCCGGACCAGGGGGTCGTGCTCCACCCCGTGGTCCAGCACGACGTTGCGCCGAGTGTAATAGGCGTCCGCGGACTTCGCCGCGGCGTCCAGAATCAGGAGCCCCGCCGTCTGCTTAGTGAGGAACTTCGGCGGTTCCTGGCAGTGGGCGGTCGCCGTAACGACTACCACTACAGTCATGACGACAATGAGGAACAATAGCTCGGAGGTCTTCATCGTCTTCCTCCTTTGAGGTACTTGTACCACTCGGTGAGGTTCATCATTACTCCACCTCCCAGACGACGCCGTCGCGCACCTGCACGGTGGCGTGCCACCGGTGGGTGAGGCCCGAGAGCGTGCCACCCTTCTGCGGCCAAGGCCCTTGCACGTACTCGAGTCCGTTCTTTACCGGGGCTACCCGGCCTGAGGTGAACAACCTAACGCGCTCGCCGCGGCGCACGGCGTCGGCGAAGGCCTCCTTAGTGACGAAGTCCTTGATGGCGTAGGTCATTGCTTCACCTCGATCCCGCGGCCCTGCCGGATGCCCTCTAGGGTGGCTAAGAGCAGGATGTACCGACGGTGCCTCGGACAAAAGTCGCTACCTGGTTTAACGGGATCCCCGCACGGCTCGCCACCGTCGCAAGCTCCCTTAAAGGATTCGTGCGATTCCCAGATGCAGTTTGCTTGTTCCATGTTTTCAAGCCCCCATAGCTTGACGAGACCATTCTAGCACGGCTTCAAACGTTTGAAACAAATAAATTTGAAATCTTTAGTAATGCGGAAAATTAGCCTTTGTTTTCAACAACTTAAGTTATCCTGTCCTTTGGGTTAGGTAGATTATTGTACGGGTCTGTCACCGGAAGATTGACCTCGTCCCACTGGTACCAGCAGGCGCACGCGTGAGGCCCAGCGTGGTTAACCGGCAGCTTGTAGAAGTGCTCCACGGGGTCACCGAGGTCATCGAGCCCGTGCTTGCCGGGCATAAGCTCGATGATCTTGCCGCACTGGCCTAGGGCTTTCATAAATTCCCTCACCTCAGTTCGAAGGGCACGAAGTTAAACGGCCCACGCTTTCCTACCAACATTGCAGTTTGCGTAGGTGGTGATACCCTCCCGCAGCTACGATCGTACTCATCCGTACCGGAAAGCGATCCTCCTACGATGATGTCCCCGAAGAAACGCTTGTGGAAGTGCCCGATCACTAGGTATTTAAAGCCGCGGTTGTCGAACATGCGGTTCGTAGCTTCCCGGGCCAATTCTCGTTCGATGCCATACCAGGGGATTCCCGCCCAGCTCTTCACAGTGTCCCCGTGCTCCGCTAAGAAGGGGGTGTTGCCGATGGTAAAGAGCATCTTCATCGCCTCGTTCTGTTCAACCTTAACGTTCGAGGTCTTGCGCCAGCTAGCGTTCGCGATGTGGTAAACTAAGTAGCCCATGTTATTCTGGGATTTCTGCGCCATCTGCCCCTTAACGGTGAGGCGTCCATGATTGTCTCCCCCCACTTCCTTCACGTGAAGGGTTTCACACTGCGCGGCTAGCTCCCTGCCAAGGTGGGCGAACAGGTCCCCAGCCTTCGCCGTCTGCACGGGTAACGGGAACTCGTTCGTCACCCGCAGCTCTGGGTGGATGTCACCGCTGACCCAATCGCCGGTGCCCAGTAGGCAGATGTCGTTGATTACGTAGCCAGACCGTTGCGTGTCAAGCCAGCTCTTAAAACGAGGGAGCATTTGCTCCATGACCCGGTCCTGCGCGATGTCCCAGCTGAACCGACCCCAGCCCTCAGTCTCGTTAACGGACACGTAATGGCCAATGTGCCAATCGGTTACGTGAAGGAGGGCCGTGATAGGAGTCTTTGACTTCTTGGGACGGTGGAAATTAACACGCGGAATTGGATCTAAAGCCTTAACGGCTTGCTGGACCTCAGCCACGTACTCCGCGACCTTGTGCTCGCGCCTAACGAGCTTGACGAGCTGCCTCGAGGCCACCTCGTACTTCGCCTGCAGGTTAACCTTCTCCTGGTCAAGCTCGGCGGACCTACCCGCCGCCCGGGCCCTGAGGTCCTTGACCGTCTGCTCGAGCTCCTGGATTCGCCGCTGGTCCTTCTGCCTTAAGACTTCGGAGGTGTTCATTGCTTTTTAAGCTCCTTCTGAAACTCCATTATAGTGCGCTTGTTGCCCCAGTATTTCTTGTTTTTCGTTAGGCAAAAGTACCCCGAGAAAGAATCATTGCAAGACCGTAGAGGTTCAACGCAACAGCCTACTTGAGCGGCGAGTTGCTGAGTAGAAAATATTTCCCCCGCCCGAGCCTTGTCCAAAAACTGTTTAACACGAACCACTATTGGTGGGTCCTGCCTTACCACAAACGGGCGCTTGCTCATGAAGAACTTCATCCTTACTCCTTGTACGCTAGGCCCGGCGACTGTTGCGAGGTCTGCGCCTTGAAGTGCTTGCGCTTGTGCGCGGGGAACAGGAACTCGATCGCGGCGAAGTTGGCCACGTCCAGGAGGTTCTCCGTGTTGCCGGTATTCAGCTTCTGGAGCCGCAGGAAGCAGTTGATGCCATGCGGGTCCCGCCCGCAGGTGCAAAGACCTTCGTCGGCAAGGCCGGTGGGGTCGTACATCGCAAGCCGCTGTCTCAAGCAGCGCAGCTCGTCGATGGTGGGGGCCACGTTCCTTAATTTCTGACCTGGGCCGTTGTACTTGAAGTGGCTCACGCACATGCGGTCCATCATGCCCTGGAAGACTTCCTGGAACCGCAGCAGGTCGGGGTCCTCCTTAACCGCCGTCTCGTTTACCTTGATTGTGAACTCCATCGTAGTGCTCCTTTAAGGTTCGCTTGTTGCTTTCAATGCCGAGCCGGTACCACTCGTCATAGCTCTTGGCGCCTGACAGCCGGACGTATTCCGCCGCTTCACCGGACAGCCTGTAGAGGACCTTCAAAAGCCACGGCGGGTACAACACGAACGCCAGCTTGTCGGCGAGGCATAGGGGCGACACCTCGTCGTGCGTGAGCTTCGCCATCCGCCGGCTGTGGTTGCACGAGAAGCTCCACCACCTGTAGCTGCCCTTCCTATCGAACAGCCGGTGCATGATAAAGGCCCCCGTCACCGGGTGCCACTGCCCCTCGTGGCCGTCCATGTCACGGCAGCCCCAATACCCCCAGTCGTGCACGACGATCGCCACCCACACCCGCGGGTCCCAGGATACCCCATAGAGCTTCCACCACGCGACCGCCACCACGAGCGGATGGAGCAGCACCTGGTGGTAGCCCACGAGCAGCGTTTTGGTCCCTACTTTCACCTTAGAACGGCACCGGCTCCGCCGTTGGCTGCTCGTCGACCAGGCCCGTGGTGTCAATCCTGACGCCCTGGCCCTTCAACTCGTTGAACATCCGCTCGGCCGCCAGGAAGAAGTCCTGCGGCACGAAGTCCAGGGGCAGCACGTTCAGCCCCTCCCACTCCTGCTGGCCCTTAACGCGGGTCACGGCCTCGAGCCGGTAGGCCCGGGCGTACGCCGGCAGGTCGAGCATCTGGATGAGGCTGTTCCACTTGCGGGCGGTCTTCATCCCGCTGCTCTTGAACGAGACCACGATGGGCTCCGGGCCACGGCCATCTTGCACCAAGAGGCAGACCCGGCTCTTGAACTCCGTGACCTTCGGCTTCTTGCCGTCGATGAAGGCGAGGTCCGTTAAGGGCACGTCCTCGACGCGGTCGTACATCTTGACTACCCCACCACCCTCCTCGATTGGCTTGAATTCGATGAAGTTGCGGAGGAAGAACAAGGGCACGACGGTGACCTCCTTGCCATAGACCTCCCCGGTGACCGTGTTAAAGAGGTCCCCTACCTCTAGGCCCGGGATGTACCCGTCCTGGCTCTTCTTCAGCTGCGGCGACAACGACTGCGCGACCCCCAACCGCGGGATCAGCAGGTCGTCCTTGGTGACGTTCTCGCTCCCCACGCGGTCGCCGAGCCTACCCCTGAGGTAGTCGGGGACCTGCGTGATTGACTGTTGCTGCTTCGCTAAAGCTTCTTTCGTCATTGCGTTTTCTCCTTTGATTGATCCCCATTCCACCTATCGATCATGGAGTTTAGGGTATTAAAAGCTTCCTCTTGCTTCATCTCACGCGTCGTGATCGCGATCGCCCGCTTCACGGTGCGCTGCACCGTGTACTCGTGCCCGGGGCGCGGGTGGTGCAGCTTGCGCGCCAACCTCGCGGCCCGGATGACTAGCTTGAAGTGGTTCACGTTCTCCCTCATGGGTACTCAGTTAAAGTGCACTTAATCGACCCCGACCTTGAGCCCGGGCGCTGCCGGTGGCACCGGTACCTGAGCCGACGCCTCGGGCGAGGGTGGGCTCAGCACACCCCCAGTCCCGATGGCCGTCGCCGTGTAGAAGCACGTCGACCCAAGCGCGCAGGTGGTGTCGTAATAGGACAAGGTTGTCGGGCTGATGGGCGTTGAGTTCAAGGGTATCGCATAGTTCTCCCCGCCCGTGGTTGAGCTCTTGTAAACGTTGTAGCCCGTAACCCCAGTGGATGTTGATGCCGTGATCGTCAGGCAAACGTGTGGCGATCCCGGCGTCGGTGCCGGGCACGCTGAGGACTGCCCGAGCATAGACCCAGTGAACACCAAGATTGAAAACAGCACATACTTCATCTCTTTCCTCCTTTAAGGTTCGGCCTGCAAACTTGGCTGATCAGCTTCGAGAAGTCCTGGTCCTTCAAGAACAGCGTGGCGTCGAAGACCGTGTCTACGCAAGCCCGCGCTCGCGCCGGGTCCCAGCCTGGGGAGAAGTACGTGGCCCCCAAAGCACCGATTGTAAGCTCAGGCTGGGCGATGCAAGGCTGAACGTAAACGTCCTCACCAGCAACGTTAAGCACAAGCGTAGAGCATCTACCACTATCTTGGACCCCTAGTTTTACCATGACGTTTGTATTAAGCGGGGCTAGAACTACGGCTGCTTTGTAGCCTTCGGCTAAACCAAGATTAGGCAAGAGCAAAACCATTAGCAAAGCTTTCACGGTTCCTCCTTAAGTATTTCAAGGGCTAGCTCAGCTAGTTCAGTTGTTAAAATCTGAATAGCTGCGGTATCCGACCCCAACCCGATTGAGAATAGACCGTCCGTTCGTCCACGCTCTTTGTACCATAGTCCAAGAATCCAAAAATCACCCGCTACGTAATCCCCCTCATTGTTAATGCGTTCTGGGACGTAGAGAAGGCCGATACTTCCATCGTTGCGTCGCGCTTTAAAGTTCCCTTCGGTTTCCATCAGGTCGCGAAGTTCATTAGCCGTGGCGCAGTTCCAGCCTGTCTTATCAAAAACCTCTTTGGGAAAAGAGCAAACAGGGTTAGAACCGCTCCAGGTCTTGCCACGAGCTTTACAGGCTTTACAATCCATCAGGCCCTCCCGGGTCATTGCCGCCACGCCGGGTCAGCTTCGACTTCAAGAACACGTCGACGCCCTCCGGCAGGGGCTTCCCCTCGAGCAGCCGTTCCTTCGTGAGCGATGCCAAGGTCTGGTAGTTCAGCGTCAGCAGGGACTCCAAGCCTTGCTGCCTGACCCAGGTCAGCAGCTTCTGCTGGTCCTGGACGTAGGGGTAGGGCTCCGGGTTCACGCTCAGAGTCGTACCGTCCTGGAACTTTATCTTCTGCACGTCCTGGCTCTCGAACCGTTCGACGAAGAGCTGGGTCGCGGCTTGGACCTCGAGCTCCAGAACCTTTAGTTCGGCTTCGAGCTGGTCCTTAAGCCGGCGCTTGTTGTTGTACCAGTTGCACAAGTCAACGTCCGAGACTTCGCGAAGCCGGGGGCCGCCAGCTCCATCTACCTCATAGTAATCGGACTCCTGCACCTGGCGCACTTTCTCCTGATAGTCAGAGTCCGGCGCCAGCTTCGGGTACTTCCCCTTCAAAAATTCCCATTTTCCCATTTAGTTTCTCCCTCACATCTCGTCGTCGTACGGGTAGTCGGCTACCACGTGCTGCCGCCACCACTCCTCGAACCAACTCTTAAATCTAAACCAACGGCATCTCCAGGTCATGGGGGTGACCCTCCTTTTAAGCTTCCATCAACACCTTCTTCCAGTCCTTTACGGTCCGCTTCGCCACGTCGTCCTTCGACTCTAAGCTCTTCCGCACGTCCCACGCCACCGTGCGCTCGCCGTCGGGCCCCGTAGCTAAGAAGTCGACGCTAAACACGGGGTGCCCGGGCGCCTTGATCCGCTCCTCGGCCTGCCGATTATTTATCCGGTTGTAGTCCCGGCTGAGGAACACGTTGGTCGAGGCCCTCGACAAGTTGAGGCCGAAGCCGCCGGCCTGCGGCTGCGCCGCGCAGACCAGGGGCCCTTGGTAGTTCGAGTCGGGGTGCAGCCAATCAAGGTTCATCTTCTTCCCGCCGTAGACGTACGCCTCGCAGGCCTCGCGCTTGACCAGGCGCTCAAGCTCCGAGCGAAACCGGCACCACACCACGCACTTGAAGTCGGGCTCCCGCTCTAACTGCTCCTCCAGCCACGCGCTGAAGGCCTTGAGGGTTTCGTCGGACAGCTCTATTACTTTCTTCTCACCCGTCACCTCGTCGTCCACCCCGCCCACGAAGCCGGTGCACACTTGGGCTAACCGGAGCGCGGCCACCGCGGCGTTCGTCACCTCCAGCTCCCCGCTGTCCAGCCTTGCCACGAGCTCGTCCCGCAGCTGGCAGTATACCCGCCACGTGCCCTTCGACAAGGGCACCGTGAGGAACGTCGACTCCGGCTCCCGGAGGTCGAGCTCCGGGCAGTCCCGCTGCTCGAGGTACTCGCAATGGTCCCGCGTCCTGGCCGTGAGGTCCTCAAGGTTCCGGTAGCCGACCACCTCGCGGCCCTTGAAGCCGCCCCGCACGGTGTACTTGTTGCGAAAGGCCCAGTAGTTCGGCAATCGCAGGATCCGCTCGTCCAGCACCTGAAACTGGCTGTAAAGCTCAAGCGGCGAGTTGCCCACTGGCGTCCCGGTGAGCAGCGTAGCCCGCTGGCAGCTCTTCCTTAATTCCAAGACCGCGCGGGTCTGTAGCGCGTTCCGGTTTCCCAGGGCCGAGCTCTCGTCGCACACGAGCCAGGCCTTCCTATTTTCAAGCGCTTTCTTTAAAAGCTCAACCTTCGGGAACCTGCCCTGCGCGTCCTCCTGCCGGAGGAACTCATAGGAGGTGACGATAAACGTAAGCCAATAACCTTCAGGCCCTAACCAACCTTCATGACTTCCCTTATAGTCAAGCACGGCAACGGGCACAAAACAGTGCTTTTGAATTTCTCCCAGCTCTTTGTCCCGCCACACCGCCTTGACCTGCGCGGGGCAAACTACCACTACCGTGTCGATCACGCCAGCCTCGAACAAAAAGCATGCGGCATTTATAACTGTAGAGGACTTGCGAAGACGAGGTTCCCAAAACAGCCCATAGTTGGGCTTCTCGACTAGGGCTCTAATCCCGCGCAGCTGGTGAGAAGCCGGCGGAAACTTGAAGCGAGTTGGGGTGAGCTCGATCATTACGACAGAAGCTTCACTCCCGGGCTGTTAAGCTCTTCCAAGGTCTCTAGCGCTAACTTAGCCGAGAGGATTAGGTATTTGTTTCCCGCTTCCTTCGCCGCCTTCGCCGCTTCCTTCGCCGCCCACGCCGCCGACGCCGCCCTCGCCGCCGACGCCGCCGCCATCCACGCCGCCCACGCCGCCGACGTCTCCCCCGCCATCCACGCCGCGTACGCCGCCGACGCCGCCGCCTGCGCCGCCTCTTTAGTTCCTTTTTCTTGGCACCTTCTTGCCGCGTCTAAGCATTTTTGATTCTTGGGGAAAACCTCTTGAAAAAGCAGGGGAATGATAACACGAATAGTTTTCTCCGCCATTCGCAATATGAACTCTTGGTCGTTGACTACACCCTTCGAGCCGAGCTGCGCAAGGCCTAAACCCCGCAGCCCCCTAGCACGGGCCGCTGGCGAGGACCAACTAGCGTCATTTAGATAAATTTTGTAACTTCGAACGCTATCAGCCACGCACCCGGGGTCGTCGCCGTGCGGCAAGCCTAAAACTTGACAAATGGCCGCCTCGACGCAAACTCGACCTCCACGTTTGCCAAGGCCTTGCGACAGGCCCTTCTTTAAGATGCGGTCGAACTTCTGAACGTTGAACGCGCTAACGTCGAAAGTCATGATTTCCCCTTATAAGAGTGCGTAAACAAGATCGCGAACAACAACAAGACGACGGCTACCTTGTCGTGGCCGCCGTGGACCAGCAGGAACAGGCCAGCCGCCAGGAACGCGAGCGCGGGGACGTTGTAGAGCAGGATCATTTAAAATTCCTCAACCGGCCCGTGCTTGGGGAGGGCGCTTGCTTAAAGGGCCGGTCGAACGAAGGTATCATAACCTAAATTTAGGCGCTTTCGACATAAATATTTTTTTTTGGGCCTTAACTTGCACATAGTAAATGTACTTAGAAGCCCAGTTCCCCGCTGCCCGCCTCGATAAACCACCACCACTGCCGCGCCTCCTGCTTAGTTCCTACCTGGGCTTTGCGACGAATATCAGCGGTATTTATCCGGTCAGGGTCAAAGCCGTTTTGCTTCAGGAACGAAAGGCACGCGGCCGCGGGCTGTTTACCGGTCTTAAGGAACTCTCTCAACATCTTTGCCGCCTGCGCCTGGCTGCTTTTGTCCCGCTTCGACGTCGGGTCCACCGCGTCCTCGGCGGTGGCTGAGCTTACCCCGTCCCAAATAACTTTTATCACGTCTGACTCCTCGCCATCCCAAGATTGCTTGATCGCTTCCGTATGATACCGCAGGCCCCTGCCCTCGCCCAAGGCCCCCCGGGCACAGGCCATGACGTGCGCATGGTTATCCTCCGATTGCGGGTCGGGGCCAAAAACATACACGGCGCGAGCTATGCCCGTGAAGGCCGCGGCCCCCATAATGCGGTGCAGGGGGTCGGTACCCTTCTCCCGGCGATTGAAGTGGCCCACCGTAATCACGACTACGTTAAGCTCCGCCGCGAGGGCCGCGAGCGGGACTAGGAGGTTTCGCATCCGTTCCTCGGCGTTCATTTTCTCCTGCCCTAGGTAATTAGTAACGGGGTCGATGACGATGAGAGAGAGATCTTTGACCGACCGAGCGAGGTCAGCTAACAGGCCCATGTCCCGGTCTAGGGCTAAACCTACCTCGGTGACGGAAGACCCCTTAGTAAGTTTCGTCCCCTTAACGTAGTGAAGGCGAGAACCATCACCCCCGGCTAAGTCTAGCCGGGGCAGGATCGTGTCCGCCAGGTCGTCCTCGGTGTTCAGCAGGATAACGTCCCGGGCAACTGAGCTACTCGCCCCGTCTAAAGGCCAAGGCCGCCCAGCGGTCAAACGCGCGATTAGGTCTATGGTTACGGGGCTCTTTCCCTGCGCTGAACTACCGCCAAAGTGCACGAGCTTTCCCTGCGGGAGGTAAGGGTTCCAGAGGAACCGCAGGTGCTTGCGCTTAACGTCGTCCCCGCGCTGAACTACGAGGTCCGTGATGAGCACGTCGGGGGCGCGGCCCTTCAGGTACTTTGAGGCTTGCTTGGCCGCGCTCTTAACCTCCGCCTCTCCAAGTGGCGGGGAACAGTTCTTTTCGTTCTCTTTGAGCAGCGCAGCTTCAATTGACTCATGGTCAAAACCCTTATTCCGCATGAAGCAGCCAAGGGCAAAGAGGATCGTATTGCGCCCTCCTTTGGTAATCTTTTCCCCGGGCTTACTTTGCTCGCGTAACGGGGCAAAATGAGTCTCGACGATTCTCTTAAGCAGCCAGTTGGGAGCCACCGCCGGCTCAACGTCGATTACCTCTTCGTAAAGATTTCCCGAAAAGTGCCGCCCGCCGGGGGCGATGACGAGGCCACCATCCGACCTAGTGTCTAGGCCCGGGCTAAATTTCGTCCGGTTTTCAATATCAATAAATTCCGGGTACTTAAAGTATTTGTGAAAGCCACCGGACCCAGTCTTTACAGTGTAGGTTTGGGGGAGAGGCTCGTGCTCGGCCTCGAGCTTAGCGAGGGACTCAGGGCCGCCCTTGTCGATGTCTAGGACGAAGATTCCCGAGCTTTTGCCCGTCGCGATGCCGAGGTTTATTTTAGGGTCTTTGCGCCAGGCCGCGACTTGCAACTCAGAAGTAGTAGTCTTTTCCTGCCAGCCAATCAGCTTCGGGTGCTTGCCCTGGTTTTCGCACTCCGCGTTGTGGCAAGTGCACTTATCGTCGACGATTGAGTGGCAGGGGAAATAGCGGAGCTTAGCCTTCCAGTCAGAAGACATTCTTGGGCCTTTGGTACATCACAGCGTTGCCAGCTAAGGCCCAACAAGCCTTGACTTCTATGGGAGGATTGAAGCATTCCCACCAACATGCCATTCCAAATAACCCCGTTGGTTCCTCAACGCAAATAGTCCACTGTTTAGCCCCACTACCATCAAAGTCGGACAAAAACGCACTATGATCAGGACCTAAACCTAACCTGGCGAGGCCGGGCTCACCACGCGCGCCTTCACGCCATCTTTTTCCGACTGGTAAAGCGTTAAACAGGCTTAAATCGTTAAACGGCTTTACTTCCGCGTAAACCCAAGGCTGTGGAGATTTAGGAGAAAATCGGGGAACGCGAATCATGAAGTCGGGGGTCCAGCCTTCAAGGTCGACCGGCTCGTAATCCCACTTCCAGTTCACAAGGTCGAAAAACGCGGCCCAGCGGGCCTCGAGCCGGCTTCTGAAGAGGACATTCTTATACTTGGTGGGATGGCTCTTAAATTCGTATTGCAAACAACTCACCCTTTCCCCTTAAAACGGTGGTCGGTTAAGTATGTGGGCCGAGGGACATGGGGTATCACCTCGGCCCGAGGGTCGTTTGCCCGGAAGCTGCGCCCAGCCACCGGCGACCTGCGCGAAACTAAAGTATCACGGCTACCGTTAGGTGTAAACAGTTACTAAGGAGTTACCTATCAGATTATGATAATGGCATATGGTAATCTGGGTAATCTGAAGAACTGTCTATGAGGATATGTCTGAATAAATGCTTTATAATCTGAATCTTACAGCTGATCAGATTACCAGATTACCCAGATTACCACTCACACTAAGGCTACGGTAACCTGACCTTAAAACCGTCTCATTCTGAGACTAGTTTACTTTCGTAACCGCTTAGGCCTATAATCCGAAGTCATGCGCCGTGCCCTCGACCTCGCGATCAAATTCCTCGCCCTTGCCGCCATCTTCGCCGCGTTCTTCATCGCGCTGGCCCCCCTGGCGCACGGCCAAATTATCATCAGCCCTCCCCCTAAGCTGCAGTTCGAGGACAACAACGGCAAGCCCTTCGCGGGCGGGTTCCTGTTCACCTACGCTGGGGGCACCACGACTCCACAGGCGACGTTCACCGACTCGACGGGCCTGTTCTTGAACCCGAACCCAATCGTGCTGGACTCGGCGGGCCGCGCCTCGGTCTTCCTCACGTGCGGCCTCAACTACAAGTTCGTGCTCGAGTCCAGCAACTCGGTAGCCCAATACACGCAGGACAACGTCATCATCCCGTGCTCGGCAGTGGGCGGTGGCAGCGGCGGCAACACGCAGATTTTGTACAACTGCTTCGGGTCCATTTGCGGCTCGCCTAACTTTACGTTCACGGCGGGCACCATGACCGTGCAGCTAACCGGCTCGCTGAACGTTACGGCCGGGGGCACCTTGAACGGCGTCTTTGGCGGTAGCCCTACTTTCTCGGGGACCGTAACCTTCGCGACGCCCCCTACGTTTACCACGGGCATAGGGAGCACGACGGCGGTTACTCAAACCTTTGGTGACTCGAGCAACTTCGTCGCGACCGACGCCTTCGTGCAGGCCGCCGTTGCCAACGCCGTCACCATCCCCTGCCGGCAGGCAGGGAGCACGGCCGCGCACACGGGCACCACTACCCTTGACACGATCTACACGTGCGTGATCCCGGCGCTAGGGCTGAACTCGGTGGTGACTATTGACTTTGACATGCGGTCCACCAACCAAACCGCCCCGGCGACCCTGATCAAGACCTCCCTGGGTGGGACTACGGTGTTCGCCTCGACCATCAGCAGCACGAACAGTGGGACCAACAACCTTAGCACCTGGCGCACGGTAATCGCCAACGCGGGAGCCACGAACTCCCAGGCGTCGAAGGAGTTGGTGCTGGCCTCGCAGTGTGTTAGCGCAGGCTGCGCGGCCGATTACTTTGGGCCGAACAACAGCAACGGGGCTTCGCTTATTGCTCAGACCAACGTGCCGACGACCTTCCTCCTCCAAGTGCAGAACGGCGCCGCGGCCGACAGCCAGACGTTCCAGAACTTCTTAGTGCAGGTACAGCAATGATCGAGCTAACCTTGATCCTCGCCTGCTCCGCGTTCCTAGCCGTCGCCACGGCAGTCGACATCATGTACACGGTCGAGGGCATCGTTAAAGGCGTCGCTGTTGAAGGAAACCAGCTAATCGTTTGGCTGTTCGGGCCAAGGCCTACGGAGCTGGACCTTTGCCTGCACGGCGCGGTAACCTGGATCATTCCGTTCGGCGTGGCCTTGTTCGGCTGGGCTTCAGGCGTCAGCTGGTTATGCTGGTTGATGTCGGGGGCGATGGCTGGCTTTGGGATCTCGCACCTACAAGCCGCTTATGAGTGGAAGCGGCTGTTAAAGTGAGGACCCCGGACTACAAGCGCGAGGCTCGGCGGCAAAGCCACGAGGCCCAGAGGCTGCTGGCTGCGAAGACGAACCGGACCATCGGCCTCGTGCTGACGGTAAAGCAGGTGCGGGCCCTAGCCAAGCAGAAGCGAGACCAGGTGGTGGCGGCAGGGGTGCGAGATGCCGGGCTCCGAAGGCGGGAAGTTAGTTAAGTATAACGCGTAGGCGTAAATTTACTCCAACAGCCATATTTACAGCAACAGTAAACATGGCATTGTAAGTGTATATGACTGATCCCGAGTACCTACCGCCCGACGAGCACCTGAACGAGCGCGACCGGCTCCGCGTGCGTGAGAGCGTGGCAAAGGGCAAGTTGCCCCGGGACCAGCGCCTTAGGCCCGTGGCCGAGCAGCTGATCGCCGAGCGGCTGACGCTTTTGGACGCGACAGCCGACCGGGTGCTGTTAGAGCTATGCCGCGTGGCCTTCGTGGACGCGCGCCGACTGTTCAACTCAGACGGCTCCACTAAGCTTTTAGAAGACATCGACGAAGATACCGCCAGAGCAATAGCGGGGATTAAGTTCGAGGACGTGGAGGACGGTGTCAAGCGCGAGTATCGCCTGGCCGATAAGCTGAAGGCGCTCGAGCTGTTGGGCCGCTACCACAAGCTGTTCACCGACCGCGTCGAGGTGCAAGGCGTCGATGAGCTGATCCAGCGGCTGCAAGACGCGCGGCGAAGGGAGTTGAATGCTGAGAACGTTCCTGTTGGTTAGCCTCCTGACCTCCCAGGCGCCAGTGGAGCCGCCCAAGCCGAAGGTGGTGGAGTACGACCTTCTACCCGTGTGCGTCGAGCAGATCGTCGTGAACAAGGGCCGTTGGCACTGCATCGTGGACGACCCCAAAGAACCGAAGGGCATCTACTGCGACGAGGGCAGCATGACCATCATCCTGAAGAAAAACTTTAACCTCGACACTTGCACGCAGGTGCACATGGTCGTGGAGAGGGATGGCAAGCCGTGAGGCGCAGCCGGTTCCTAATCTACGCGGCCCTTTTACTGTTAACTATCTGGCTGGGCCTCGTGACCTACATGCAATATGAGGAGATGGTGGTGTTGGAGTACCACGACAAGCTCATGCACCTGCTCGTGAGAGGGGTGTTGGAACAATGATAAAATATCGTTTCTTCCCTGTCCCTTTACCGACAAATGGTTTTCACGTTCTCCAACTTGGACCAATTCGGTTATTAGCCCGATTTCATAGCACTTATAACGGCAGTTGGCATCTCACGGTTGAGTACCATCGTCGTTGCGGTCTTGTGCATAAGTTAAATGTTTTATGACCAAGTTAAACCTAAGCCGCAACACCTTAGCGCAGCTCGCCCACGTCGGGTGGGGCGCCCTGATCGTCGTGTGCTTCGCGTACGCGGACCGGTTCGAAACCGGCTTGTGGTGCGCCTTGGCTTTTGCGGCGGGCAAAGAGGCGATCTTCGACCCGCTGACCGAGGACCAGGCAACCCAAGGCAACGGGTATGAGGACTTCGCTTTTTGGCTAGCTGGCATCGCCCTTGGCTTTGGCTACGTATGGTTCGCGGGGCGCCGGTGAAGGAGACCGTTCGCACCGTCTGCGCCGTGATCGCGACCGTCGCCCAGGTCTTAGCTTTGGTTCTTTACTCCCATTACGTTTGGCACATTCTCTAATGGACACCCGAACCTTCAACGCGGAGCTTGCCCGGGACGTCGCCAAGTACGTCTGGGACCCGCTCGGGTTCCAGCGTTACGCCTACCCGTGGGGCCAGCCCGGCGTGCTCGAGACCTCGCCCGGGCCTAGGAAGTGGCAGGCTGAAATTTCCAAGACCATTGGCCAGCACTTGCAGAACCCACAGACCCGGCACCAACCCTGCCTGGTCGCCGTCGCCGCCGGCCACGACATCGGTAAGTCGGCGCAGATTTCAATGCTCACCAACTGGGCGATGTCGACGTGCGAGAACACTAGGGCCATAATTACCGCCAACACCGACACCCAGCTCCGGACCAAGACTTGGCCGGAGGTCAACAAGTGGTTTCGGCTCGCGATCAACGGCCACTGGTTTCAGGTGAACGCCGAGTCGGTCACCATTCGGGACCCGAAGCTCGAGCGCCTATGGCGCACGGACCGGGTTACGTGGTCGGTGCAAAACACTGAGGCGTTTGCCGGCCTGCACAACAAGGGCCGCCGCATCCTGGTGGTGTTCGACGAGGCCTCGGCCATCGACGACAAGGTCTACGAGGTGACGGAGGGGGCCCTGATCGACGAGGGAACGGAGATCATCTGGGTCGTCTTCGGAAACCCGACCCGGACCCAGGGCCGCTTTCGCGAGTGCTTCGGCAAGTTCAAGCATCGTTGGTACCATTTTCAAATTGATAGCAGAACCGTCGAGGGCACGAACAAGGAGCAGTTGCAGCGTTATGTGGACGATTATGGCGAAGATAGTGATTTTGTACGCGTGCGCGTCCGAGGTGAGTTTCCTCGCGCTGGCTCTGATCAGTTTATCCCGTCGGACGTGGTCGAGCAGGCCAGGCAGTACCGGGCAATGAACTTCGAGCACCTGCCGAAGGTGCTGGCGTGCGACGTCGCGCGCTTTGGTTCGGACCAGACGGTGATTGGCTGGCGGCAGGGCCGGAAGTCAGTGATTTGTGACAAGCTCAGGGGGAAGGACACGGTCCAGGTCGCGCAAAAGATCGCGGAAAGAATTGAGTCGGAGAGACCGGACGCCGTTGTCGTGGACGGTGACGGGCTCGGAGCTGGCGTCGTGGACTACCTTCGCCTCGTGGGCTACGAAGACGTCCACGAGTTTCACGGCGGTGGCGGGGCCGATGACTCGGCCGGTTACTTCAACAAGCGGGCCGAGGTTTGGGGTTTGATGCGCGACTGGCTAAAGGCCGGGGCCGAGATCCCGAACGACCCGGAGCTCGCGACCGATCTGTCGGGGCCTTGCTACGGCTTTTCAGCCAAGCAGCAGGTGCAGCTCGAGAAGAAGGACGACCTGAAGAAGCGCGGTTATGCTAGCCCGGACTGCGGCGACATGCTGGCGATGACCTTCGCTATAAGATTAAGCTCGAAGATGCCGGTGAACAAGGTGGTGACCGAGTACCGGTACGCGGGGCAGACCAACCAGGGGTGGATGGGATGAGGACTATAATTACACTGCTGCTAAGTATACTTTTGTCGCCTTGGGCATACTCCCAGGCGGTCTCTGACTCCGCCTTCATCACTA
>Ga0210384_10002045_pt1 | contig 25451 bp, 24 predicted proteins | sample IncBWH2MmetaG_FD_160574 | JGI IMG/M metagenome (GOLD analysis project Ga0210384, IMG submission 160574) | Forest soil microbial communities from Barre Woods Harvard Forest LTER site, Petersham, Massachusetts, United States - Inc-BW-H-2-M | ecosystem: Environmental > Terrestrial > Soil >...
GCTGCATCATCACGAGGAGTTGCGGAGCGCGGCGCCGGATCTGGTGGGGGCGCTGCGGCGGCTGATGCCGGAGGAAGAGGCCGCGAAGTCGCGGGGCCGGAGACCCTAAGCGGCTAAAGCCGGCGCGATCGGTGCGGGCCTTACGCGGCCCTAAAGGGCCGCTCTTCCACGTTGTTTCCCGAGTATTGGCCGTAGTTTTTGAGTGGCAGATAGAAGATGACGAACAACACTTCCTCAAAATCAACGTTAGCTCTTTCACAGCCGGCGCAGTTTCGTATTGTGCTGGTTTCGTTTCTCGCGGCTGCCATTGGGCTCGTGGCTGGACTCGTGGCTTATGCGCTGTACAAGCTGATTGGGCTGTTTACCAATGTGTTCTTCTTTCATGAGTGGTCGACGACTTTCCGGAGCGTGGGATCGCATCATCTTGGGGCCGGGGTGATTCTGGTGCCGGTGGTCGGCGGGCTGATCGTGGGCGTGATGGCCAAGTATGGATCGTCGAAGATCAAGGGACACGGAATTCCGGAGGCGATGGAGGCGGTGTTGACCAACCGCAGCCGCATCGAGCCGAAGGTGGCGATCTTGAAGCCAATTTCCGCGGCGATTGCGATTGGGACGGGCGGGCCGTTTGGCGCGGAAGGCCCGATCATTCAAACCGGCGGAGCGATCGGATCGCTGGTGGGGCAGGTGTTGCATACGACAGCGGTCGAGCGGAAGGTGCTGCTGGCGTGCGGAGCGGCGGCGGGAATGTCGGCCACTTTCAACACTCCGATTGCGGGAGTGATCCTAGCGATTGAGTTGTTGCTGTTTGAATTCAAGTCGCGGTCGTTTATCCCGCTGGTGATTGCCAGCACCCTGGCCACTGCGGTGCACATGCAGCTTCTAGGTGCGGGACCGATGTTTCAGGTGGGGGCAATGGATTTTGCGATTCCGCGTGCGCTGCCCTTTTACCTGCTGCTGGGGCCGATCTGCGGGCTGGCTGCGGTAGGGTTGAGCAAGACGCTGTATTGGGTGGAGGATTTATTCGAGAAACTTCCGTTTGATGAACTGTGGTGGCCGGCGACTGGGGCGGTGGCGCTGGGCGTGATCGGATTTTTCGTGCCGCGCGTGTTCGGGGTGGGATACGACACGATCGGGGACATTCTCAACGGGCATCTGGTGTGGAAACTTCTGCTGGTGTTGATGATCGCGAAGTTTGCGGCGCTGGTGATTTCCTTGGGATCGGGAACGTCGGGCGGGTTGCTGGCTCCTACGTTTATGTGGAGCGCGGCGATGGGCGGACTGTTCGCGATGGTGGCGAACTGGGCATTTCCTGGGGCCCATCTTTCTCCCGGCGCGTTTGCGTTGGTGGCGATGGGTGCGGTGTTTGGGGCGGCGTCGCGGGCGGCGTTTTCGTTCATCATTTTTGCGTTTGAGATAACGCGGGATTACAACTCCGTCCTGCCGCTGATGCTGGTGGCGGTGATTGCGGACGGGGTTGCGATGCTGTTCATGCCCACGAGTTCGATCATGACCGAAAAGCTGGCGCGGCGCGGTCTGCGGGTGCATCAGGATTATGAAGCGGACGCGCTGACCCAGGCCACGGTCGGCGAGACGATGGAGAAAGACACGCCGTTCATATCCGTGAATACCAAGGTCGGCGAATTGGCGGAGCGGATTGCGCGACACGATCCGGCGGTGGTCCGGCGCCAGGCCCTGATGATTGTGGATGATGCGGGAAAGATGGTGGGGATCATTACACGGGGAGATGTGTTGCGCGCGCTGGACAAGGATTCTTCGGGAGCGATGACGGTGCAGGAGGCGGGCAAGACTCATCTGGTGGTGACGTATCCGGACGAACTGGTGTCGGAGGCGGCGGCTAAACTTCTGCGCTTCGACATTGGACGACTGCCGGTGGTGGATCGCGCGGACGAGCGCAAGGTGGTGGGGTATTTGGGACGGGCGGCGATTCTGGCGGCGCGTTTGCGGCGGTTCCACGACGAACATGTTCGCGAGCCGGGATGGCTCACTCCCTCGCAGTAAGATTCGGAAGTCCGAATCCAGCGCCGAAAGAGGTTGCGAAAAAAACGCGGCCCTATCAAGGAACGTCGACCACAGGGACTGAAGCCCACGCCGATTTCACGACCTTACGCGGCCGATGACTGCGCATAGTTCCTTTCACGTCCTGGAAGGGCCGCTCTTCCGCGGTGGTGCAAGCGTTTGTAGTTTTTCCGGAACCTCTAGAGGCGCACTTCCGGCATGCCTGAAGTCATGCCCCGATACAAATCGCGCTTGCAGAGCGGGCTGTTAGGATCTTCACGGAAACACAACCATGAATGACGGATCGGCGATACGCGGGAGTTGGTGGAGAACGCCGCTGTTGCAGCGCGTAGCGAGGCTGCAGGCGCGGGAGGATCAGGTATTTCTGGTGCTTGCGCTGGTTATCGGAGCGGTGACGGGGCTGACGGTGGTGGCGTTCATCGTGGTGACGGAACGGCTGGGGATGCGGCTGTATCCGGCTGGGGGCGCGGCTTGGCGGCGTGTTCTATTTCCGGTGGCCGGATCGGTGGGCATCGGCTACCTGTTGTATCGCTACTTTCCCAACGCCCGCGGCAGCGGCGTGCCGCAGACCAAGGCTGCGCTGTTTGCGCGCGAGGGGTTCATCAGTCTGCGGACTGTGCTGGGGAAGTTTTTTTGCACATCGGCGACGCTGGCCAGCGGAATCCCGCTGGGACGCGAAGGGCCTTCGGTGCAAGTGGGAGGCGGGATTGCGTCGGTGTTGGGGCGGTCTCTGGGTTTAAGTCCCGAGAAGGTCAAGGCTCTGATTCCAGTCGGAGCAGCGGCAGCGATCGCGGCGGCGTTTAATACTCCGCTGGCGGCCGTGCTGTTTTCGCTGGAAGAAATTATGGGAGACCTGCACGCGCCAGTGCTGGGCTCGGTAGTGCTGGCGTCCGCCACATCGTGGGTCGTGCTGCGGCTTCTGCTGGGCAACAATCCGCTGTTTAAAGTTCCGCAATACCAACTGGTGCACCCCATTGAATTTGCGGTCTACGCGGTGCTGGGCGTGGCCGGAGGTCTGGTGTCGGTAACCTTCACTAAACTTTTGCTGGACATGCGGGCGCGCTTTCTGCGCATGCCGAAGAAGACAGTCTGGTTCCAACCGGTGGTTGGCGGATTGCTGGTGGGGTTGACGGGATGGTTCGTGCCACAGGTGTTGGGCGTGGGCTATGGATATGTGGGCGAGGCCTTGAATGGACGAATGGCGCTCAACCTGATGCTTGGGCTGGTCGTGCTGAAGCTCATCACCGTGACCACCAGCTACTCTTCGGGGAATGCAGGCGGCATTTTCGGGCCCGCGCTGTTCATCGGCGCAATGTTGGGAGGCAGCGTGGGAACGGTTGCCCACCGATTCCTGCCGGCTTATACGGCTACGCCGGGGGCGTACGCTCTGGTGGGGATGGGCGCGGTTTTCGCGGGGATCGTGCGCGCTCCCATGACTTCGGTGGTAATGATCTTCGAAATGACGCAGGACTATGCCGTCATTGTGCCGCTGATGATTGCGAATCTGGTAAGCCTGTTCCTGGCGTCGCGCCTGCAGCGCGAACCTATCTATGAAGCGCTCGCGGTGCAGGATGGCATCCACTTGCCTTCGTCGGAGGCGCGGCAAAGGCAGGGGTTGCGTCAGGTAGCTCGTGTCATGCGTCCAGCAGCCGAGGTGCTCGCCAGCGAGATCACGGTGGGCGAGGCTTTGCTGCAGGTCCGCTCCAGCGGGTTGCGAAGCTGGGTGGTTGTCGATGAGCAGAGCGGGGATCAACACGGCGGGAGTAAGCGAGGCGTGATCGGCGTGGTCAAATTGTCGACCCTCGAACAGGAAGAGGTTGAACATTCGTCCAGGAAGGTGGGGGAACTTGTCCAGGAGCACACCTTTCCGCACGTTCATTCCGACCAGGGTCTGGACCTGGCGCTCGAGCGCATGGGAGCGAACCAGATCGAAGTCCTGCCCGTTGTAAGCCGGGCAGACGTGCACCGGTTGGAAGGTGTGGTGACTCTGCGCGACGTGCTCGACGCCTATGGAGTAGGGCCGGACGAGCGCGGCTAGGGAATGTTGGACGTACCCGACATTCCAGCCGGCCTCTGCGGCGCGGGCTTACACACCAATCCAATTGGAGAGAATGAGCGCCAGGGTGCCGGCGGCGACGACGATCCAGAGGGCGAGTCCCTGGAGAAGGGGACGAGCGCCTACGCGTTTGAGTGTTTCCCTATTCAATCCTGTGCCGATCAGGAACAGAGTTACGGTGAGGCCGATCTTGCCCAGGTGATTCAGGACGCCGAAGGTTGGGTTGAATGACGGCAACACGCTATTCAGCAACGCGGCGAGGCAGAACAGCAGAATGAACCAGGGCCACTGGATACGCGCCTTGCTCTTCAGGGTAACGGCGGTGACTAGGGAGAGAGGAACAATCCACAAGGCGCGCGCCAACTTGATGGTGGTTCCGATGGCGAGAGCCGATGCGCCGTATTTCGCGGTCGCGCCTACGACGGAGCTGGTGTCGTGAATGGCGAGCGCCGACCAGAGACCGAATTGCGCCTGCGTCATGTGGAACGCGTATCCGATCACGGGAAAGAGAAACAGCGCGACCGAGTTGAGGATGAAGACCGTGCCCAGGGAGACGGCCATTTCTTCCTCGCTGGCGTCGGCGATGGGGCCGACCGCTGCGATGGCGCTGCCGCCGCAGATGGCGGTGCCAGCGCTGATTAAGAATGCGGACTTCTTTCCGACGTGGAGCAGGTAGCCGAACCCGAGACCGGCGAGCATGACTGCCGTGATACTCACCGCGGTGTAGAGGAAGCCGGAGCGTCCGGCGTGCAGAACTTGTTGCAGGTTCATGCCAAAGCCGAGGGCAACGACGGAGGCCTGCAATAGAAATTTGGCCAGGCGTTTACTATCGAGGTGAAAGGGATGCGCGACAGTGAATCCGTAGATCAGACCGCCCAGAAGGGCGAGGGGCGGGGAAATCAGGCCGGTGGCGGCGACGATCAGGGCCAGAATGAATATGGTCTTGCTCACTGTAAAGAGTCTGGCAGGGGAGAGGAGCGGCGTCCAAGCAGTAGTTCTGATGGGCGATTAGCTGCGCTTATCGGCGGGATTTGGCGGAACGCGGGCGTTTTCGGGCAGGATCGGCGAGAAGGCGGGCGCGCTCCATTGCGAAGGTGCGAAACGCAGCCGCCGGGCCTTGCGGCTCGGGACCAGTGCGCGAGATGAGGGAAAAATGGCGCGTGATTTTAAGGCCGGGCACGTCCACGACTTTCAGCGCGCCCAGTTCCAGTTCTTTGGAGATGGCCCAGCGCGAGACGAAGCCGATGCCGAGACCGACTTCGACGGCGGACTTGATGGCCTCGGTGGAGTCGAGGTCCATCACATGTTTGAAAGACTTGAGCTTGAGACCCGCGTGCTCGAGAGCGAGCTCGACGACGCGGCGAGAACCGGAACCTTGTTCCCGCATCAGAAGATTGGAGGCGAGGAACTGGTCGTGGGACATGCGATCGGAGGCGAACGCCCGAGGCATGATCAGGACCAGTTCGTCCTGCATGAAGGGTTCGGTGTGAATGCCGCGGTCGCGGGCTGGTCCTTCGATGAGGCCGAGGGAGAGCTTGTTGTCGAGGAGAAGATGCACGATTTCGTCGGTATTGCCGCTGTGGAGGGAGAACTGGACGCGGGGATGCTCGTCGAGGAAGGCCCCGAGCAAGCGCGGAAGAACATACTGCGCGATCGTGGTGGACACACCGAGGGATAACTCTCCAGAGACTTTGCCATCTTCCGATCCGAGTTCCTGTTCGGCTTGGGAGATGAGGGCCGCGATCTTTTTCGCATAAGTGAGCAGGAGCGATCCTTGCGGCGTGAGGGAGACGCGATTGGCAGCGCGATCGAAGAGGCGAATGCCGAGATCGTCTTCGAGCGCCTTGATCTGCAGCGTGACGGCGGGCTGGGTTAAGAAAAGGTGCTCTGCTGCCTTGCGAAAGCTGAGATGTTCGGCAACGGTGCGGAAAACCTTTAGACGGAAATTTTCCAGTTGGGCCACGGGATGATTATCCACTGAAATGGCGGGGTACGGGAGGTCAAGATCGCAGCTTGCCGGAAAACCCCGGTCACTGGGTCACTGAGTGCTATGGGATTTAACATCAGCTATCGGGGCCTTGCGCCTCATTTCAAATCATTGATTGGCTTTTGGTTTCGCAGGCGGATTAGTTTTGCTTTCCTGTTTGTCTGAGGGCGTGACGCCGAAAAAGTTATCCACGAATGGCTGGAGCTTCTTGCCCATTCGATGACCAGCCGTTACGTGCGACCAGACGTAAAGGCCCAGCATCACGACTACGAAGATCCCGATTGCCAATTCCACGTGGGCAATCTTAGCATCATCTGGGAGCCGCTTTTTGTTTGGCCCGCGTTCTGGCTCAGTGAGCCTAACGGCGATTTTTCGACAACCGACCTTTCCTTGAAAGGGTCAGATGCTATCTACCGCTTCTGTGCGGCATAGGCAGCGGACCTAGCCTCGTCCGCTTGTTTGCTGCAACCAGACTGAGTTAACTCAATTCTCATGACGATAGTCGATTCACTCGGCCGGTCAGGTGCGAGGTGAACAGCGTGAGCGCATCGCTCGTTGGGCCAGCTGCCTAATTCTCCCCACAGCAAGTAGTCGATTCCCTCGAAGCCCATCAAACGCGCCTTGCCCGCAGGGTCCGTATGCGTGATACCGCGACCGGCGATAGGTGCCTGATTCATCTGCGTCAGATAGGCGTGTGCGCCAGTTGCCACGTTTCCGTTTGACAAAAGTACCTGCACCTCGAAGTAGCGAGGGGTAAGTGTACGATGGATGTGAAGGTCAATGTCCGTCAGTTCCGCGCCATCTGCGATGTCCAGAGCTTTTGCCTCAGCTTCGGTCTCCGTTGTTGGAAAATACGTCGTCACGACAGGAACGCCTTCCGTTGCCGGATTAGTCCGGTTGACCACGACGAAGTATCTCCCCGGCTCTACGTTTAACGAATAGCTCCCATCTTCCTCCGTCAGTACTTCGGGGTTGCTGATGGGAATCTCGCCTTCCGCTGGAATCGCCCCCACCCATGCTGACTTGATTGGCTTGCCTAGTGCATCAAGCAGCTTTCCCCGAATCGTTCCATGCAGAAATTGCACAGGCTCTCGGCTGAACTCCACCCAGTTATAGTCGCGTTCTTCGGAAGATATATCCTGAACTGAACTCAATAAAAAGCGCACTCGATAAGCGTTCAGGTGACCAAAACCGAGTCGATTTGCGCCCGCGTCATCCACACGACCCGTCATGGTCGCCGTCACGTTGTAGCGGCCTCCGCCTATCAATATCATCCTCTTATCTCGGGGGTAGACTTCGGCGCTCAGCGCGTCATCGAAACGCTTCATGTTGTCGTCTTCTTTGAGAAAAACGGCGTGTTGGCGCTGTAGCTCAGCGTCGCGACCATCACGCGGTTGTTCACCCTTCTTCAGAGCATCATCGAACCACGGGCCGCGACGAGATTTATCCTTCACATCAACGATGGTGGATGACTCGAAACCGGAGGCCACTGTGGCACGCACCTTCACGATGCGACCTGCGAAGGCGGCGGGATTATGCATAATGGCGCAGACCGTTGTGGCAACAGGCTGTTGAGCATTTGCAGCGCGGCCGCTGAAAACGCTCAGAAGAGTCAACAGAGAGACAGTCAATGCGCGTCGATAGCTAGGCACTTCCGCGACCTCACCGCATAGGATAGACCATCTCAACTGGCACAACTGGCCAAAACAGGCCATTGCACTCAAAACCGCATTTGGGCGGTGAAAGCACTGTCCGTGTAGTGTGCCGCGTTTCTAGCTGGTGCGGCCGCCGAGTTGCTGCTCTTTTTTGGCGCGTGCAAGGTTCAGCTGCTCGATGGCTGATGCCATGCTGTTGCGAGCATCCTTCGCATAGTCTTTCAGAAGATCATCCGTCTGGAGCGGTAGAACTTCACCAAGACACTCTTCCAATCGTCCTACCAACCAGTCAATCAGTTGTATGGAACGGTCACCTTGATGGACCGTGGGAACATCGTCAGGAAAGGCCATTCTCTGTCCTCCTCTGCAACGATAGCACTCAAGGGCTATCTTTTGCTCAAGGACTGCGCTAAAGAGTCGCAAGCTCTCTCCCGCGTTGAGCGCCGCCGGATGGTAATCTTTGTTTGCCACCTCGCCTCAAATTCCTCCGATACCGTCCATGTTTCGTTGTGCAGACGCCCATGAATAGCAGGGACAACCAGGGTCCGGATCACAATGTACGCGAGAGGATCGTGAACCTGTTGCAGTCGATCGGAAAAGGACCAAAGAAGCAGATCCCCGCTGAGGAACTGGAGAAACTCAAGGGCGCAGCCAGCCGCCTGGATCAGATTTTGAAAGCTGCGGCGAACGCCGATCAGCAAGCATTAAAGAGCGCGGCGGCGAAGCTCGACCAGTTGCTGTCCGACATCCGCGCGGGAAAAGACGTGACCCGTAACCTCAAGCGCAGAGAAAATTCTGGAACAGACGAGAACCAGCAGGGCTGAAGGCAGATTGCATTTATGAGCGGAGTCTCGGAGAATCGGGCAAGAAGTTCATCGAAGCGGGCAGGCATGCAAACTGCCAGCAGGCTATTCTTATTTTTCATTGAGACCGGAGGAGGCCGACCCAGCGACGGCACCTCGAAGGAGAAGCGATGCAGAAACGTAAACTTGGAAAGAGCAATCTTGAAGTCTCGGCTCTGGGGCTCGGCTGCATGGGCATGAGCTTTGGCTTCGGCCCGGCTGGAGACAAGCAGGAGATGATCTCGGTCATCCGGGCGGCCGTGGAGCGCGGGGTCACGTTCTTCGATACTGCGGAAGTCTACGGCCCGTACACCAACGAAGAACTCGTGGGTGAGGCCCTGGCTCCTTTGCGCGAGCAAGTGGTGATCGCCACCAAGTTCGGGTTCAAAATCGATCCGAACACCGGCAAACAGGTCGGGCTGGATAGCCGGCCAGAGCAGATCAAGCGAGTCGCCGAGGCGTCGCTCAAACGGCTCAGGACTGACGTCATCGACCTGTTCTATCAGCACCGCGTCGACTCGAGCGTGCCGATCGAAGACACTGCGGGCGCGGTGAAGGAGCTGATACAGCAAGGCAAGGTGAAGCACTTCGGACTTTCTGAAGCAGGAGTGCAGACGATCCGTCGCGCCCATAAAGTCCAGCCGGTCACTGCACTGCAGAGCGAATATTCGCTGTTCTGGCGAGAACCGGAAGCGGAAGTGATACCGACGCTGGAGGAACTCGGGATCGGATTCGTTCCGTTTAGCCCGCTGGGGAAGGGCTTCCTCACGGGCAAGATCAGCGACGAAACGAAGTTTGACAAAAGCGATTTCCGCAACATCGTCCCGCGCTTTACGCCGGAGAACCGGAAAGCGAATCAGGCGCTGGTCGATCTGCTGGGCAGATTTGCGGGGCAGAAGAAAGCGACACCGGCTCAGATCGCGCTGGCGTGGCTGCTGGCGCAGAAACCCTGGATCGTGCCGATCCCGGGCACGACCAAGCTGCACCGGCTGGAGGAAAACATCGCTGCCGCGAACGTCCAACTGTCGCCCGAAGATCTCAGGGAACTGGGGATCGCAGCCGCGAAGATTCCGATACAGGGGGCGCGGTATCCCGAAGAGCTGCAGAAATTAGTGGGCCGCTGACTTTAAGGACCGGGAGCGCGGAGTGATCCGATTCCGGAGAGGAAGTCTAAACCAGGGTGAGAGAGCGACGTGCAACTTGAAATTTTGGGTTCAGGATTCGTGGGCGGTAAGCCGGGAAGGATTTTTGGGCGAGCTAGACATGAAGTTGGCATGGAGGTGTCATGAGTAACAAAAAAGTTTGGTTTATCACTGGAGCCAGCCGTGGCATGGGCGTCGATTTTGCCCAGGCCGCGCTGGCGGCTGGTCATGCGGTCGTGGCCTCTGGGCGGGATAAGGACCGCGTGTCCAAGGCCTTGGGAGAATCGAAGGACCTGCTGGCCGTCAAGCTGGACGTCACTAGGCGCGCCGATGCCGAGGCGGCGGTGCGGGCCGCCGTCGAGCGGTTCGGCCGCATCGACGTGCTGGTCAACAACGCTGCCAGCTTTTACGCGGGCTACTTCGAGGAGCTGACGCCGGAGCAGATGGAGCGGCAGTTGGCGGCGAGCCTTATGGGCCCGATGAACGTCACCCGCGCTGTCCTGCCGGTGATGCGCAAACAGCGCTCGGGGCACATTATCTCGATCTCCTCGTCGGCGGGCCTCGTCGGCTTCGAGTTTTGTACCGCCTACGCCGCGTCGAAGTTTGGCTTGGAAGGCTGGATGGAATCGCTGCACGCCGAGGTCGCGCCGTTCGGCATTAGCACTACCGTCGTAAACCCAGGGTTCTTCCGCACGGAGCTGCTGACGGAGCAATCGACGAACTACGCCCAGCCGTCCATTAGGGATTACGACGAGCGCAGAGCGAAGCAACTCGAGTTTTGGAAGGCCCAGAATGGCAAACAATCGGGCGACCCGGCGAAGCTCGCGCGAGCGCTCATCGCCATTGCTCGCCAGGAGCCACCGCCGCGCCGCTTTATCGCAGGCGCCGATGCTATTGCCACTGCGGAGCAGAAGGTTGCCGATCTAAGGGCACAGATCGACTCTAACCGGGATCTCTCGACGTCGCTCGATTTCGACCGAGCCCCCGCCGCATGAGCGATATAACGGCGATGCGACGTAGGGCTATGCACCACGGCCATGACGCCTTTCGCCTTTCAGGAAAAGCTCGACCGTGGTTGTCGACGGAATGAAACAGGTCAGCGAGGACCAATACCGGGGCGGGAAATGAAGGAGGTTGGGATGAGCACACCAAAGCGGAACGATTCTCTGAAAGATCGCCTAACCCGCTTTCGCCAAATTAATATCAGTGTGACTGGCCGAAAGTCGGGGCGCACGATTTCAAACCCGGTTTGGTTCGTATGGGACGAACACAAGCTTTACCTGCTGCCGGTGAAGGGATCGGATACGCAGTGGTACAAGAATGTGCTTAAGAAGCCGGTGATTCGGATTGATGCGCGGGGCGAAGAGGGTGAAGTCAAGGCTGTTCCTCTCACTGAGGCCACGCAGGTTGCGGCCGTGGTCGAGAAGTTTCGCGCCAAGTACGGAGCTGGCGACGTGAAAAAATATTATTCAAAGTTTGACGTTGCGGTTGTGGGCCAAATAGGTTGACCGTGCGTCAATCGCGACCGGCGAGTTAAGATGTCCGCTACAAGTCAGCGAAGGGGGTCTTTATGGTCACGCTGAATGTGAATGGAGCGCGGCGCGAGGTGCAGGCGCCGGACGACACTCCGCTGCTTTATGTTTTGCGCAATGATCTTGAACTGATCGGTCCGCAGTTCGGCTGTGGGCTGGCGCAGTGCGGAGCCTGCGCCGTTCTGGTCGACGGCAAGGAGACTCGGTCCTGCGTGGTGCCGGTGGCGAGCGTGGCCAACCAGGAAATCACCACGCTTGAGGGTCTGCCCGCGAGATGGGCCAAGCAGAAAGGCCTATCGGCGGACGAAGCCAAGAGCACGCTGCACCCGGTGCAGCAGGCCTGGATCGAGGAACAGACTCCGCAGTGCGGGTTTTGCCAGAACGGGATGATGATCAAGGCCACCGAACTGCTCGAAAGCAATGCCCATCCGACCTTGGCGCAGATCAAGGAGGCGTTCACCACATCGGGGGTGTCGCCCAATCTGTGCCGCTGCGGAACCTATGTCGCGATCATTGACGCCGTACAACATGCCGCCACGATCATGGCGAAGGGGAGGTAAGCGATGGCCACCATGGGTGGAACAATCAAGCGCGAAAAACCAGGGAACGTTATCGGACCGACGCTATCGCGCCGTCAATTTATCAAAGCCGGCGGCATCCTTGTCGTGGGATTCAGCGTCGCTGGCCCGGAACTTCTGAAGGGCGACAGCGCGAAAGCCACGACGCTGAAGAACACGCTCGATCCCACGCTGCCCAGTTCCTGGATTGAGATTCACCCGGACAACACGGTCCTGATTCGCACCGGGAAGAGCGACTTCGGACAGGGCTCGACCTTTACGGCCTACCGGCAAATTGTGGCCGAAGAGTTGAGCGTGCCCTTCGAAGCGATCACCACGGTCGTGTCGGGAGATACCGATCGCACGCCGGACGGCAGCGGCGCCTTCGATTTCCTTGGACATGGAACGCCGAATATCCGTAAAGCGGCCGCTTACACGCACCAGGCTTTGCTCGATCTCGCGTCGGGGCGGCTCGGAGTGGCGAAAGACAAGCTTTCGGTCAAGGATGGCATTGTCTCGGGAGGCGGCAAGAGCGTTTCGTACGGCGACCTGGTCAAGAACCAGCAGTTGACGCTCACGATTCCCGTCAAGGGGGACCTCACCAGCATCATGGGATTGACTGTCGAGGGGAATCCGCCGATGAAGCCGGTGAGCGAGTACACGATCATCGGCAAATCGTTCAAGAATTCCATCATCAGTTCAAAAGTGGCTGCGAAGGAGACGTGGGCGACCGATGTGCGCCTGCCGGGAATGTTGCACGCGCGGGTGGTGCATCCGAAGACGCTGGGGTCGACTCTGGTGTCTGCCGGTGCCGTGGACAAAACCAAGTTTCCGAATTCGCAGGTCATCGTGAAGGGCAATCTGGTTGGAGTGGTTGCGCCAACGGAGTGGGAGGCGATCCAGGCGGCCGAGCAGGTGGCCAGCGCCACCAAGTGGACAGAGTGGAAGGGGTTGCCCGGCAATGCAAAACTCTACCAGCACCTTCGAGAAGAAGCGGATTGGACTACTGCGCCGGTCACGAAGGGCGATGGCAATAAAGGGGACGCGGGCCCCGCGTTAGCGTCGGCTCACAAAAAACTATCGGCAACCTACCAGTTGTCTTACATGAAGCACGCGCCGATTGGCCCGACCATGGCCGTTGCCGACGTTAAGCCGGATGGCACGGTGCACATCCATACGCATAACCAGAACCTGCAGGCGCTGCGCGGCGAAATTGCGATGATGCTCGGCACCACGCCCGATCATGTGGTGGTGCATTCGTATCCCGGCCCTGGGCATTACGGAAGATCGAACGGAGGAAACGCGGGCGCGGAAGACGAGGCGGTGATGTTGTCACAGGCCGTGGGCAAACCGGTGCGCGTGCAGTGGATGCGCGCCGACGATATGCAGTGGTCGACGCAAGCGTCGGTTTCCTACTCCGACGTTCAGCTTGCCCTCGACGAAAAAGGCAAAATGGCGGCGTATCAAATCGACCACTACATGCCTGCCATGCAGGACGACCGGCCGATCGGTGCGGTTATCGCGGGGCTGCCCACTATGCCTGCGCCCCAAGTCAAATCTGATTCGGTCACTTCCACAGTCAACGGCATTGAAGACCCGTGGATTTACGCTCCGGTTCCCAACGTAATGGAGCAGGGCCATGGGACCTTTCAGGTGGGACAGAAAGCTTCGCCTCTCGCCGTTGGTCTGCGCGATCACAGCATGCGCACGCCGGGACAGTTCCAGCAGAACTATCCGCGCGAGCTGGCGATCAGCGAGGCAGCGGCGCTCGCGGGCGCGGATGCGATCCAGTTCAGAATCGACCACACGAGCGAAGAGCGAGCCATCGGTGTGCTGAAGGCGGTCCGGGAAGCGTCTGGCTGGGATACTCGCCCTTCACCGCGCCCGGATTCTGTATCCACCGGGTCAACATCGGTGCGGGGTCGCGGAGTTTCGCTGATGTTGCGCAGTGGAACTTATTGGGCCTGCGTTTGCCAGATCGCCGTCACTCCCAGTACGGGTGCGATCGTGGTGGAGAAGTACGCGATTGCGGTCGATCCCGGCATTGTGGTGAACCCGATGCAGTTGAAGCGAAATGTCGAAGGTGGGGCGGTCATGGGAATCAGCCATGCGCTGTTCGAAGAAGTTGCTTTTGACGAGAGTGGAATCACCACGGATGACTGGATTTCTTATCCCATCCCGACTATGGCGGATATCCCAGAGATCAAAGTTGTGCTGCTGCACAATCCGAAAGTCGGCAGTTACGGCGGAGGGTCGGAAGCGGCGAATGCCCTCGCTGCGCCGGCCATCGCGGCGGCGCTGCACGACGCAACGGGGAAAATCATGCGGCGGCTTCCGATGAAACCGGCTTACGTACAGGCGGTTTTGAAAACTTAAGGAGCGGCATACTGGGACATGACTTCAGACCAAAGCGTGCTTGAGGCTCTGCTCGACTCCTGGGATCGGAACAATCGCATCCTCATCAACCTGCTCCGCGGGTTGCCCGAGGGTGGGTTGGAGGCCAAGGCGATGGAAGGCAGTCCATCAATCGCGGAGATGTTCACACATATTCACTTCGTGCGGCTGATTTTTGTCTCCGAGGATGCGCCCGAGTTCTCCAAAGAGCTACCCGAAAGAGAGTGGGTCGCCGAGCGTGACCCGAATCGTATGGTTCAGATGTTGAACGAGAGCGCCAAGACGGTGCTGGACGCGGTAAAGGGCAGGCTGGCGGCGAGCGGGGACATGGACGTTCACTACGACCACCCGATCCTGCTGCTCCAGCACATGATCTGGCACGAAGGGTACCATCAAGGTCAGATGAAACTTGCCCTCAAAATGTCAGGCCGTCCGTTGAGCGATGAAACGGCCGGCCCGCTTACATGGGACGTCTGGATGCGGAAGAAATCGAAGTTGAAGTCGTCCGATTCCTGACCGATTTGTTGTCAAGCGTACTACCGGTTGCTTCCCAGGTCGCCGTGCAACTCGGGATGCGGTTCCTGTTCGACTTGATCGAGCTTTTTTTTCTGGTCGTCGTTCAGGATGGCTCGGATCTTTTTGTCGGCGGCGTAGTGTGAGTCTGTGACTTTGCTCATGCGTTCTTCATGGGACATGCTCTCGTCCTGAACGAACTTCAAGGTGGCGTTGTGCAAGTCCTGCAGGATGGGTTTAATTTTCTGCTGCTGATCGCTGGTGAGATCAAGCTTCGCGGCCAGAAACTTCAGCTGCCCTTCGGCAGTGGGCAGGCCGGCGTGCTCGCCAGTGGACGCATCTTTGTTTGAGGCGCTGGTGCTTGGCTGTTGCGCAATCGTGGTGAGGGCGAACACCAACATGGTCCCGATTGCAAGTAGGCGAAAGCGATTCATCGTGTTCCTCCTTTACCCTATGATTGGGCAATGTAGCGGTAGAAGGCCGCGCCGTCGAGGACCATTTTGAGTTGTTGAACAAAGAGGCGGCAGATGTCCAGGAACGTGCAGTCCAAGTTGCAGAAACCTGACGAGCAGAGGAAACATGGAGTCATGCAGCGGCGCAAGATCGATGAGCGCGTCCGGCGTACGCACGAGCGGCTGGGCAGCGCACTGGTGGCGTTGATCCAGGAAAAATCCATTGATGACGTGACGGTGCAGGAAGTGCTGGACCGCGCCTCGGTCGGGCGTTCTACTTTTTATCTGCACTTCCGAGACAAAGACGACCTGCTTTTCAGCCAACTGGAGAAGTTCCTGGAAATGATGAGCACGACACTCAGCGTTCGCAAAGAAAAGTCGCATCGGGTGGTGCCGGTGGCGGAGATGTTTGAGCACATCGGCAGCCAGAACAAGATGTATCGTGCGTTGGCCGACTGTGGCCGGCTCAACGATTTCTTCGATCTTGCGCAAGGCTACTTTGCTCGCGGGATCGAGCGGCGGCTTGTCGAGTCTGAACGGCTTCCGAAACTTCCGCAGCGCGAATTGGCGGCTCGCGCGTCGGCATTGGCGGGGAGCTTGCTTTCGCTGCTGCGATGGTGGCTGGATCGGGGTGCGAAAGAAACACCACGCGCCATGGACGAACTGTTCCACCGGATGGTGTGGAGCGGGCTCCAATGATCGCAGAAGCATTTCCTACAATTGGTTCCTGTGCCAAACCGGTGATGGGTTGATCATTGCTGTTCGTGACCTGCTGTTCGTGACCACCACCTCCACCAGCACCTGCATACGGAAATCCCCTTGCAGCACAGTAAAGCCTACATCAATGCGGGCAGTGCTGCTGTATGGAAATGTATTCTGCGAGATACGGCATGATTGACGAAACCGCGCGCCTTTCGTTCGCCAGACAGTCGAAAGGAAAGCGCAAACTTGTGCTATCGAGATTTTTCACCAATCATCGCAGAAGAAACAGAAGAGGTGGGCTATCCTTGCGCTCTCTGTAATGAAGGAAAGCTGTCGGAGGGCCTCATTACGCTAGCACCACGATTTGAAAATGCCGCCAGGCCTATTGATGATGGGCTTGAACAAGGATTGGATGCGCGGAGTAATTTTCTGGCTGGCACTCATCGATGATTTTGCGGAGCGTCTACGTCCTTGTCACCCTTGCCCTTGGAAAACACCGGGCTATCGATGGTTCCGCCGATCCGAAAGGGAAACTGCAACTTACCGTCTACCAACGTAGCTCCGGATAGCCGGGCAACGGTGTTCGTGAAGAAACTCTCCTTGGTTGTGATCTCCGCCAACCCGCGATAGTTCAACTCGTCAGAGCCTGACACGCTGACACTACCCGAACCGTCTACGTCAACCCCGTAGCCATCGATGTCGATGAGCCTGCTCGAAATCCGCTCATCGGCTAGCTCCAGATCGGTGGTGATCAAGTTGAACGACGAAGGATCATTCTTGGCGGGGCCGAGATCGTTAAAGTGCGCTAGTTTCATCAAATTCGCGTTCAGCTTAAGACTAGGCACCTGACCGTTGCGCACCGTCAGGTGTCCGGTTCCATGGATTCCCGCCAGCGGCCGGAGCGAATGTGCGATTTCTCCCCCTAGCCTCACGTCTCCTTCCATTTTCCCGCTCATCTTTCCGCCGCCTTTTGGGAAGGCCGCCAGAAGCTGGGCCAGATTAATTCCGCTCAATCGCGCATTGGTCTTAAAGCTTACGTTTTTCTGCGACAGGTCGAAGGAGAGGCCACCCACAGCACTCCCGCCATATACTTCCGCCTTGATATCCGCGAAGAAAACCCGCCTCGACTCCAACCGCAGTTTGGAATCCAGATTTCTTGCCTCGACCGCGCCGAAACGCAGCAGCCCCGCCTTCAGGCTTCCCTGGCCGTCCATCGAGGAAGATGAAGGATTGATAATTCCGACCAGGTTCACCTGCTCCAGTTCGCAGTAGATCTCGTGAGCTTCGAAAAAAATGGGGCCTGCCTTGTCGGACGGCAAAAGGTTCGACGCTACTACTTGCCCTCGTCTAATTTTCACGGTCGAAATGGGGCTTAGCGGAAGCGCATTCGGCGAGATCTTTGATTGCGGGTTCTCAAAGTTCCACGGACCGTCGGGATCTGAAGTCAGATTCAGGACCGGGTCCTGAAGAACAAGGGACTTGATGACCACCTGCCGGTGCAGGAGCGCTCCGACGCTAAGTTCGGCATCGATCCGCGCCACCTGGATCACATAACCGGCGGGAAATATCGGAGGATTTTTCACTCCGATGTGATCAATGTGAATCGTTAGGGGAAAAAATGTGAGTGCCAGCCGTCCGATTTCAATCTGTTTTCCAGTGGCTTCTTGGAGATAGGAGATCACCTGGGGCCGGTAGCGATCCACGTTAATGAGAGGTGGTACAACCAGAATGAGCGCGAGCAAGATTATCGCAGCGATTCCCGCAACCACTAGAGCTGTCCCGCGGCGGATCCCGCGGCGGATGGGCATAGCGATACGAGCGGGCGGTGGGGCGACAGGCATCCACTTAGCGTGCCACAAAACCCGTCGCTAAACAGTTCAATTGTGACCAAGATTGGCGACATCTTGGCGACTGTGTCCGGATGAAGCAAATCGGAAATAATTGCCACGAAACGCCGGGCGGGGAGCCGCGTCTGGGTAGTTTACGAAATCAGGCGGCTCCCGGCGAAGGCGCAGGTTCAGCAAGCGGTTCGGGAAGCGTGGCTTTACCTGACGGTAGTTCTAGCGTGGATTTTGAGCTTCTCGGAGCAGCGGCCGCAGGGAGTCGACGGAGACTCCGAGGGTGCCGCCGGAGAAGCCGTCCATATAGGCGGAGTTGACGCCGATGACCTCACCTTTTGTGTTGAAGACGGGGCCGCCGCTGCCGCCGTGGGCGGTGGGGGCGTCGTAGATGAGCTTGTCGCCGACTACGTCTCCGAGATGTCCGCAGGTGGTCGAGGGACGAATCAGCGACAAGGCGGCCAACTCGCTGGCGGCGCTGATGTCGTTGTGGCGGTAGGCCATGCGCTCATAAATTCCGGTGGGCGACTTGGCGACCATCCCGGCAATGCCCATGGGATAGCCGATCACGGTGACCAGTTGTCCCGGAGCGCCGGGCGATTTTGCGAGGGGCAGCACGGGGAGACCGCGGACGACGTCGGAATCTTCAGTGTGCAGGACGGCGAGATCGGAAGTTTTCGAGACGGCTGCGGGCAACAGATTCACGGGCGTCGGCGAGCCGGGGAAAAAAATCACCAGACTCTCGAGCATCCCGGTCGCTCCCTGATCGATGAGCTTCTGGGCGTCTGCGTCGCCGTACCAGGGCTCGGCGACGTGACGGTTGGTGGCCAGCAGGCCGTTGCCAATCAGGAATCCGGTGCCGGAAACGCGGGCGCGAACCACGGGACGTTGATTGGCGAAACCTACTTGATACACACCGTAAATGTACCCGATGGAATTGCGGTAGCGGTTCAGCACGACGGCGGGCATGGCTTGATCCTGCTTAAGTTGTTCGACCTGCGCTGTGAGTTCGTGAACCTGCTTCTGCAGATCGCTGGGGGGCTCGGCCTGGGCAGTCGTGGGGGCGTAGTAGTGGACCATGGCGAGGGCTCCCAGAAGGAGCACGACTCCCATGACGGCCTGCACGACTTGCTGCCAGCAATCGCAGACAGGGCTTGATTCCTGCGGGGGTTGGGCTTCGAGCACCGGGACTTGAGAGGTTGGGAAATCGTTGATCTGGGGATCGGCCATGAGGGTCGAAGTAGCGTCCTCGGTACTCATTCCAAGTCGTTCTTTTTCAGCCTTTTGAGCGCGGACGCCGCTGAGACCGAGAACTTGGAGTAGGTATCTTCGCCCGTCTGGCGCGGCTTTGCCACGGTACCGAAGACGATGTACGGGCGATTACAGAGAGACTTCAAAAGCTCTCACCACAGAGGACGCGGGAGAACACGGAGGAAAATCAGGGAGTTTTAACTCCCAGACGCTTGGACATCTCTTCGTAGAGGAAGCCTTTGCGGGGATCGTAAGGCTGGATCCATTCCCCGTCGATGACGAACTGGGGGATGGCGCGCTTGCCGGTGCGCTTGACGATTTCGTCGATGGCGCCGGGGGTGGTCTCGACGTCGATGTCTTTGTAGGGAATGTTGTATTTGGCGAGAAAGCGTTTGGCCACGCGGCAGTCGGGGCACCAGGCGGCGGAATAGACGGTGAGGTCCATCAGTTCATTGTACGCGGGTGACGGTTTTTAGACGCGCTCCAGTTCCGTCAGCGTGCGCTCGTTGACCACGTTGCCGGTGTTTAGAGTCGAGGCTGGCTCGAACAGCAGAAGCCAGCATTCTTCGTCGGCAACGGGCTTGTGTTCCACTCCGCGCGGGACAACGATGAACTCGCCTTCTTCGATCCATTCATGGCGGTCGCGGAATTCCATGCGAAAGCGGCCTTTGACTACGAGGAACAGTTCGTCTTCGTTGTCGTGGCGGTGGAAGACAAATTCGCCCTTGAGTTTGTCGAACTTGACGGCCTGGCCGTTCAGCTCGGCTCCGATGTAGGGCTTCCAGTATTCGGTGATTTTGGAGAATTTTTCGGCGATGTTGACTTTGTGCACAGCGTCTCCTCTGACGATTTGTAGGGTAACCGAAGCAGGGGACTTGTTCTTCCAGATTCGCGGACCCGGCAAAGGTCGCAAAAAATGCCGCCAGCTTTTAAGCTGGCGGCCTAAGATCTGCCGAACTGCGCTCGGCGGACAGCCGAGGGCGGCTGTCCCTACACTGATACTTAGAAGCCCGCGGTTCCTGTATTCGCGTGGCTGTTGTGTAGCGTCACGCGGACGCCGCGTTGTTCGTTGAGGCGAGTGGTCGTGCTCCAGTCAACGTCGTTGGCGCTGATGACGCCGGTGCCTCCGCCGATCAGGGAGTACGTGATACGGCTATCGTTATAGCCGTAGGCGGTGACGGACAGAATCGTGCCGGTGGTCAAGACGAAGACGGGCATGCCTGGAAGGCTTGCGATGTTCGACATACTGGTTGGAGTGATGCCGCGCGAGACGTAGGTGGCGTAGGATGCCTGCGGCTGGGCCTGAAGCACCTGGTCGCTGGGAGATCCGGCAGCGCGCACGGCAAGTTGCAGTTGGGTGCTGCTGGCCTGGCCGTCATGTTGCGAATCATGGAACGAGTCGTTTTGATAGCGGCCAAAGAAGTGCCAGCTCGGGCCGTAGGTCTGCGCCACTTGCGGGATATCCACATCGTCCATCAGGCGCAGGCTGAGCGCGGTCTCACCCTTCAGCGTGGGCCGCGGGCCGCGGGCGGGCAGCATGATCACCTTCCAGGGCCAGAGGGGCGGGATCATCCATTCGATGATGTCGCGCTTGGCGTGGCCTTTGCCGTCGATTCTGCCTTGCTTGTCGACTTTGTAGCCGCGGGTGGCGATGACCTTGGCTTCGAGCGGAAGGTCGCCGCTGGGCAGGCCGATGCGATCGAACTGCAGCTTGAGGTTGCCCTTGCCCCAGAAGTGGCCGGGATCCTTGGCCGACTCGAGATGGCCCACCAGATAGCTTCCGCGGGGAAAGGCCTGCTGGCCGAACTCGGTCATGCTGCGCAGGTGGCAGAGGACGGGATCGCCGACATCGGCCGTGGCCGAGGAGAAATTGGGTTCATTGAGGGTGCATTGCAAGAGAGTGCCGGCGGGCAGGACGACGTCCCGTGCGCTGGCGCCCAGGCTCAAAGAAAGAACAACGAGACCCAGCAGGCTTACGGCTAGGGCCGCATGCAAAGTGGACTTCATACTTCACCTCGGTCGCACGCCCCACGCTTGCGCGGACCCGGGAGGAGCCCGCGGGATTCGGGCATCTAATCACAGGTTGAACCCGGGGTCAATGAGGAAGTTGCGCGTAGGCCAGTTGAGAGGACTGTCGCTTTGCAAGCTTCGCGGGGCGGACGGATCCGTCCGCCCCTACGGGGGATTAGACTTGACCCATTCCGCCGTCTACGTTGAGGTCCACACCGGTGATGTAGGAAGCCTCGGGACTGGCGAGGAATAAGACGGCGTGGCCGACTTCTTCCGGAGTGCCGAATCGCTTCATAGGAACTTGCGACTTCACGTGGCTGGCAAACTCGTCTACCACTGCCTGGGGCAAGCCGGTGCGCCCGAAGATGGGCGTGCTGATTGGCCCTGGGCTGACCACATTGACGCGGATGCCGCGGTCCACTAACTCCGACGCGAAGGTACGAGCCAGAGAGCGCACGGCGGCCTTGGTTGCCGAGTAAACACTGCTGCTGGCGCTTCCCTTCGAATTGAAAAGCGAGGAATTCAACACAATTCCGGCGTTGTCGTTCAGATGAGGGAGCGCCTTCTGGAGGGTGAAATACAGGCCCTTCACATTAATGTCGAAACTTTCGTCAAACAGTTGCTCGCTGCTGTCGCCCGCCGGAGCAAACTTGGCGATCCCTGCATTGGCAAAGAGGGCGTCGATCTTGCCGAACTTTTCGGAGACCTGGTGGAAGAACTTGTCGATGTCATCGAGTTTGGAGACGTCCGCTTTCACTGCGAGCGTATCTCCGCCAATGGCTTTGACGGCCTCGTCGAGCGTTTTCTGGTCGCGGCCGGCAATTGCGACTTTGGCGCCTTCTTCACGGAACAGCTTGGCGGTTGCTAATCCGATTCCACTGTTGCCGCCGGTGATTGCCACAACTTTTCCTGCAAATCTTTTTGCCATGGAATTTCTCCTCACTGAATAATGAATTGCGGCTAAGAGTAGAGACTCAATGTGCCGCCTTATTTCTATATTTTGATGAGTGTTAAAATATATAGATTCAAGTTTATTGACGATGGCCTCGTCTAGACTGGGAAGCGGATATGGTTCAAACGATATGGATCAAACAATATGGATCAAACCAAGCTCGCCAAAATTGCCAAGGCACTGAGCGACCCGACGCGCTTGAGCATCTATGAGGCAATTGCCGGCCGCGAGGAGATGTTTTGCGGGGAACTGGTGGAAAAATACCAGCTGACACCGGGGACGATTTCGCATCATCTCAAGGTCTTGGCGGATGCCGACCTGATTGAGTCGAGGCGGGAGGGGCAATTCATCTACAACCGCGCGCAGCCGGAAACTATCCGGGACTACAGCGTGGCCTTGGCCAAACTTGCGCGGCTTGGACAGCGGCCCTGAGCGTCAGGTATGGGAGAGCACCAAACAAAAGCCGCCAGCTTTTGGCTGACGGCTTGAACCTTGCCGACCTGCACTCGGCGGACAGCCGGGGGCGGCTGTCCCTACATAAAACTTTCCACACAAACCTCTACTTCTCGTACAACAACACGCCTTCGGTCTTCTCCGCGTCTACTGGGCGGTAGAAGAGTTTGTTGTCTTCTAAGAAGACCTCGATGAAGGCGGGGCGGGTGGTGATGGTGCCCTGGATCAGCGCCTCCGACAGCGGGTCTTCGATGTACTTCTGCAGGGCGCGGCGCAACGGACGCGCGCCGTAGCTGCGGTCGGTTAGGGTCTGGTTGAGGATCCACTTCTTGGCATCGTCCGCAACCGTGACCGTGATGGCTTTCTGCGCCAGGTTCTGGTTGAGTTGCGTGACCATGAGTTCGAGAATCTGGATCAGGTCGCTCTCGCCCAGAGCCAGGAAGAGGATGACTTCGTCGAGGCGGTTGAGGAACTCGGGGTTGAAGGTGCGCTTGACTTCGCCCTTCACCAGTTCTTCCACCTTGTCGGAGATCATCTCGTCCTTGGACGACTGGAAGCCGAAACCTTCGCGCTTCTGCAGATGCCGGGCGCCGATGTTCGAGGTCATGATGATGATCGTGTTCTTGAAGTCGACGGTATTGCCGAGGCCGTCGGTCAACTGGCCATCTTCAAAAACCTGCAGCAGGATGTTGAAGACATCTGGGTGCGCCTTCTCGATTTCGTCGAGCAGGACGACAGAGTAGGGAGCACGCTTCACGCGTTCGGTGAGCTGGCCGCCCTCTTCGTAGCCGACGTATCCCGGAGGAGACCCGATCAGTTTCGAGACCGAATGCTTTTCCATGAATTCGGACATGTCGAAGCGAACCAGAGCCTTTTCGGTACCGAACATGAATTGCGCCAGGGTGCGCGCGACTTCAGTTTTGCCGACGCCCGTGGGGCCGAGGAACAGGAATGAGCCGATGGGCCGGTTGGGATTCTTCAGGCCGGCGCGGGAACGGCGGATGGCGCGGGCCAGAGCGCTGATCGATTTATCCTGCGAGATGATGCGCTTGTGCAGCTCTTCCTCGATGCGGAGAAGTTTCTGCGTTTCTTCTTCCTTGATCGAGGTGACGGGCACGCCGGTCCAGCGCGAGACTACGTCTTCAATGTCCTCGCGGTTGACTACGCCCGTGGAAGACTCGTCCAGATGATATTTCTCGCGCAGGGCGCGCAGGTTCTCGCGCTCCTTGCGTTCTTCGTCGGAATAGAAGCGGGCTTTCTCGAACTCGTGATTCGCGATGGCATTTTCCATGCGATGCACGATGAACTTGATGCGCTTCTGGACTTCGGTCAATTCCTCCGGCAGCGAAGTCTGGCGCAGCTTCACGCGGGCTCCGGCTTCGTCGACCAGGTCGATGGCCTTGTCGGGCAGGAAGCGGTCCGGGATGTAGCGGTTGGAATGCGAAACCGCGAAGTTGATGGCTTCGTCAGTGTAGGTGACGGCGTGGAATTTTTCGTAGCGATCTTTGATGCCGAACAGAATCTTGATGGCGTCGACTTCATTCGGCGGTGGAACTTTCACGGCCTGGAAGCGGCGCTCGAGGGAACGATCTTTTTCGATCGACTTGCGGTATTCGCCGGGCGTGGTGGCGCCGATGCACTGGATTTCGCCACGCGATAGAGCGGGCTTCAGAATGTTGGCGGCGTCGAGCGAACCCTCGGCCGATCCAGCGCCGACGAGGGTGTGCAACTCGTCGATGAAGATGATGGAGTTCTGATTTTCCATCAGCTCTTTCATGATGGTCTTGAGGCGCTCTTCGAACTGGCCGCGATACTTGGTGCCGGCGACGATGAGCGAAAGGTCGAGAGCGAGGATGCGCTTGTCGGCGAGGAACGACGGAACTTCGCCGTCGGCGATGCGCTGGGCCAGGCCTTCGACGATGGCCGTCTTGCCCACGCCGGGCTCGCCGATCAGCACGGGATTGTTCTTGGTGCGGCGGCAGAGGATCTGGATGACGCGATCGACTTCACCTTCGCGGCCGACCAGGGGATCGAGCTGGCTGTCCATGGCAGCCTGGGTTAAATCGCGCGAGAATTCGGCGAGCAGCGAACTTTCACGCTGGCGCTGAGGCTGAGCTTTTTCCTGAGTGCTGCGGGCCAGTTCTTCACGGATGGTCGACAGGCGCAGACCGCGCTCGTGCAGAATCTCGGCGGCGAAACACTTTTCTTCTCTTAGTAAACCCAGCAGCAAATGCTCGGTGCCAATGTGCCGGTGCGAAAGGCGCTCGGCTTCCTCGGCGGCATAGGCGAGAACCCGCTTGCATTCGTTGCTGAGCGGGAGATCGACCGAGGTCGAGACTTTCTCGCGGATGGTGGTGTGTCCCTCGATCTGCTTGCGAATCGATTCGACCGAGGCATGGGACCGCAGGAAACGGTTGGTCAGAGCTTTGTCTTCGCGCAGAAGCCCGAGAAGCAGGTGCTCGGTCTCGATATAGGGAGATCCGAACTGGCTGGCTTCGTAGCGTGCGAAAAAGATGACGCGCCTGGCTTTCTCCGTGTAGCGTTCAAACATAATGCCCTTCCCCCTGGACCTTCCTGGTCGAGAAGAACTTTTGCCCGCCCGACCTACCGAACCTGAACCTGATGCCTGGCTAACCTTATTCTTACTTCCTGCCTACATTATGCAATCAAACGGCCTCAAAACCCAAGCGCTGAAACGATTCTACAAACCTTTAATCACGTTACCAAAGAAACTTTTGTGAAGCTTCTTCGCTGGTCACTTTTGCGTCAACTTCTTGCACATTAAGCTACTAATCTTTCGCGGCGGGGGCTAAAGCCCGCAACATCCGAGACCGCCTATCGCGGCCCTGAAGGGCCGCTCTTCCACTTCGCGCCGCTCTTCCACCCTTACGCCGCTCTTCCACCTCGCCCGCCCTGCCACGTCGCCATTTCCAACTGGCCGCTCTTCCACCCCGCCGTCTCCACCTCGCCTCAGGCCGCTCTTCCACTTCCCTCACGCTGGTCTTGCACGTCGCTCAGACTCTTGCTCGCTCGCTTTCGCTCTTCTACCTCGCTCAGGCTGGGAGCGATTCCGGCGCA
>Ga0210384_10002046_pt1 | contig 25451 bp, 27 predicted proteins | sample IncBWH2MmetaG_FD_160574 | JGI IMG/M metagenome (GOLD analysis project Ga0210384, IMG submission 160574) | Forest soil microbial communities from Barre Woods Harvard Forest LTER site, Petersham, Massachusetts, United States - Inc-BW-H-2-M | ecosystem: Environmental > Terrestrial > Soil >...
CTCCATGACGCTGCTTCTGGACAAGGATCAAAAACAGCTTCTGAGCATCAAGATCGCTTCGTATCTGGACGAACCCAGCGACGCCATGAACCTCACGGTGGATTTCGGTCGCCTGCCGGAGGGCACCAGCCACGTTTCGAACGCAACGGTCGAAGGCGTGAGCAAACAGTTTACCGTGAAGACTAGAAATTCCGATTACCGCAAACTTTAGCCGAGAAAATCCTTGACGCTCATTCCGGCCTTGGACGCCGCGCTACACTTTCAATTTCCTAAACTTTTGCGGGCGGCCGTGCTCTAATCCCTCTAAGAATCGATCTTCTTGGCGAGGTTGAAAAACATATGAAAGATCGCGTTGCGCTAATCACCGGTGCGAAAGGTGGACTGGGGACTTTTGTTACCAGCGCGTTTCTGGATGCCAGCGCATTTGTCGTCGGAAGCTCGCGCAGCATTTCGCAGAGCGATTTCCCAGTAGCCACATTTTCGGCGGAATCGCTGGACTTCACGAAACCCGCGGACGTCACCAAGCTGGTGGAAAAGGTAGTTAGCAAGTTTGGCGGGCTGGATGTTTTGGTGCACGTTCTGGGAGGCTTTGCCGGCGGCAAAACGGTGGCAGAGACGGATGACGCCACCTGGGAGCAAATGCTGAGTCTGAATCTGAATTCCGCGTTTTATGTTTTGCGGGCCGCTATTCCGCATCTTCGCAAATCCGGGAACGGACGCATCATTGCCATCGGCAGTCTGGCTGCAACGGCGCCGCATGCAGGACTTGCGGCATACGTCACTTTCAAGAGTGCTCTGGTGATGCTGGTGCGCAGCGTCGCGGAAGAAAACAAAGATGCCGGCGTGACTGCGAACGTCATCTTGCCGGGGACCATGGATACCCCGGGCAATCGGAAAGCGATGCCCAAAGCGGATTTTGCGAAGTGGCTACAGCCCCAAGACGTGGCGAAACTGGTGTTGTGGCTTGCCGACGAAAATGCCGGACACATCACTGGAGCGGTGATTCCGATCGACGGTAGCAACGCTTGAGGAAACCGTCGCAGAGCAATGTCGCCACCATCAACTCAGGCGCAGTCCGAGGCGGTTTTCCAGGTCCTTGCGGTGTCTCCGACTTATCGGCAGCCGCTTCCCGCTGGTCAGAACTACCTCGGAGCCGCCGTCCTCGCTGGTCTCCAATCGCCGCACGCATTCGAGATTCACGATAGCCGAGCGGTGAATGCGGCAAAATGCGGCGCCCTGTAATTCTTCATCTACTTCGGCCATGCTGCGGCGCAACAGATGCGCTCGCGCTCCCACATGCAGGCAGACGTAATAGTCCGCAGCTTCAATCCAATCGATCTCCGAAAGCTTCAGGAATAAAACCTGTCCGGAGTTCTTGATGGCCAGCCGCTCGATTTTTTGCGCTCTGCCGCTTTCGGCCACGATTCTTTGTTTAGCGCGTTCCAGCGCTCGCGCAAATCTTGCGTTGTCGAATGGTTTCAGCAGGTAGTCGAGTGCGCCCGATTCGAATGCGCGCAAAGCGTATTGGTCGTAAGCAGTGACGAACACCAGTGCTGGGGGTATGCTGGCGCCAAGCTGCTCCAGAACATCGAAGCCGTCGAACTCAGGCATCTGCACATCCAAAAAGACCAGGTCCGGTTTCTTTTTTCGGATCTCCGCCAAAGCTTCCAGTCCGGAGCCGCACTCACTGACAATCTCTACATCCGGATCCCGTTTCAGCAGCGTCTTCAGGTTGCTCCGCGCCAGTGGCTCATCGTCCACGATCGCCGCCCGAATTTTTTCGCCTGGTTCTTTCGGAGCCACCATTCATTCCACCCGAAACGGCACCGAAATGGAAACCTTTACGCCGCGTGTACCTTCGTTCGCCACTGTCAGATCGGAAGCGTGTCCGTACAGAGTTTGCAGCCGCTCTCGCACATTCGAGAGTCCAATTGCCGCCCGGGTGCCGTCCCAATCCTCCGGCAAACAGGGGCCATCATTGAAAACTCTTAGAGTAAGCGTTCCATTTACGCGCACGGCGCTGATCTCAATCGCTCCACCCTGTGCTCGCTTGGCAATGCCATGTTTCACGGCGTTTTCGACCACCGGTTGCAAAATCAAGCTGGGCACGCGTGCTTCCAGTAGCCCGGGAGTCCATTCAATTTTCACGTGCAAACGTTCCGCAAATCGCACTTTCTGGATATCCAGATATTTCTGAATGAACTCCAACTCTTCTCCGAGCGGCACTTCCTGCTTTCCGTTGTCCTGCAAGGAGTGACGAAGCAAATCGCTCAGCCCAGCGATCATATCCACAGCGCCATCATTGTTTCCTTCGCGCACCAATCCGGAGACGGCGTTGAGGGCGTTGAACAAAAAGTGCGGCTCGATTTGATGCCGCAGCGTGTTCAGCTGAGCCTTGGTCAGTTGCTCACTCAGCTGTGCGGCTTCCAATTTTTGCTGCGCCAGGCGCTCGCGCGATTCGAGCAGGTAGCCGACCAGCAGGATGCAGCCGTAGAAAATGAGCGAGGAAAGTAGCTGGCTATAAGACTTCTTGAGCCATAGATCGAGGAACGCCGACGGTGGCAGAGTGGGCGTCCAGGGGTTCAGCATCCTTTCTAGAAAGGCCGACCAAGCTGCCGCAGTCACAGCGAGCAGGGCTAAAGCAGTTCCATGAAAAGTCCAGGCGGTGAAGGATCGCACGGGAAACAACGGGTATCGATTTCCCAGCAGCAGTATCAGCGGTGTAGCCAGCGCCCATGGCAGCCAGCACAGCAGCAGCGTGACGAACAACTGCGGCCACGCGTGTTGCATTCCCTGCGCCCGCATGGTCACCACTGTCTGAGTCGCGTCGAAAAGTCCCAGCGAGACCCAGAACAGGGAACTCCAATACCAGTGCGGCGCTCGCAAGGCTGTCTGTGTTTTGCTCATCTCGAGCATCATACTCTCGCGGCAAGCCCCGGTAGCAAAAATGCAGTGAATCGCCGGCCTGCTGCAGCAAACGGTCTGGCCTTCCGGTAACGCCTGGTGCAAACTCTGCTCATGAAACCCAAATTGCTTTTGGTACTTCTTGGTTGCGTAGTGCTATTTTGCGTGGCTGCGGCCCGCCAGAGTCCCCGGCCGACTGCCGAACCGGTGTACACCTCCGACGGTAAACTTCGCCTACCCGAGGATTATCGCGAATGGGTGTACCTCACCTCCGGCTTTGACATGAGCTACAACCCGGCCATGAGTGGCGACCACCACATGTTCGACAACGTGTTCGCGCAGCCGGAAGCGTATCGCTCTTTCTTGAAGACCGGCACTTGGCCGGATAAAACCATGCTGGTTCTCGAAGTGCGTTCCGCGCGAAGCAAAGGCTCCATCAACAAGGCGGGCAACTACCAGAGCACCGAACGCATGGGGCTGGAAGTTCACGTAAAGGATGAGGCACGCTTTCCCGGAAAGTGGGCGTTTTTTGGCTTTGACGATAGCAAGACCGCCACGATGACGCCGACTACCGAGAGCTGCTATTCGTGTCACGCGGATCACGCCGCAGTGGACACCACCTTCGTGCAGTTCTACCCGACCTTGCTTCCCATCGCCACCGCAAAAGGCACGTTGTCTCCGTCCTACGTCAAGGAGACCACGCCAGCCGCGAATGCTAAAGATTCCAGTGGCGGAACGATTTATCCCAAGCCGTGAGGGCGGAAGCACTCGCCGAGATCGGTGGCCGAATTGCAATCAAGAGCCATAAGCGGAGACAAAATATGAAAAGTTTCGGCAGGCTACTCACGATTCCGCTTCTTTTTGTTGTGGTTGCTGCCGCAGCGTTGAGCGAGACTCGTTCGAATCCAGCATTCGTGAAATTAAAGTCCCTGGCGGGAAATTGGGAAGGGAAGGACGAGCAGGGGAATGCGGCAAGATCGCGGATAGAAGCGGTGGTTTCGGGAACGGCGGTCATGGAAACCCTGAGCGTGGCTGGCATGGAAGATATGATTACGCTCTATAGCGCGGATGGCGATTCGGTCGCATTGATTCACTACTGCCCGACCAACAATCAGCCGCGAATGCGCGCCACACCGGGAGCGGGGCCCGTGAAAGAGCTCGATTTCGTTTTCAAGGATGCGGGAAACCTGGCAACACCCGAAACCGGACACCAGCAGCGGCTTGTGATGCGTTTCGAGGATGAAAACCATCTGACCGAATCGTGGACATGGCGGCAAAACGGAAAAGATTCTGTGATGACGATTCATTTCACGCGTGTCAACAAAGCGAACTAAGCCTGTGAGTATGATCGGCTGTGCGTGGTGTTTCTAGGATGAAGTGGTCGCAGCACACAGGATTTGGCCGATGCGCGAGGGTAGATTGTCGGGTTGACGAAAATAGTGGTCCGCGCCCCAGATCGGAAAGAGCGTTCCCGGAAAACGCAGAGTATCCGCAAGGACAATGCCGCCACCGTCGTTCGGTCCGTAGGGACGCAAACGTCGATACTGACGCCGGGCCATCGCGGAACTCAAGTGCTGTTCCAGTGGGAATCCGACTACGTTAATCATCGGCACCGTCAATTCGCCGAGGCTGGTGTTTGATTCATCGTGCCGAAGTTCCAACAAGCTTTCAAAGGCGTAGTTCTTCCACCACAGATAGCCACGCACATAAAGTCGCGGCAAGGTGCGTTCTACCACCCGATTGACTAGCCGCGAACCGAACAGCAGGCCCGAAACATTTACAATGGCCAGCACATTTCGAAACAGCGCCGCATTTTCGTTCCGCAACAGATAAAGCAGCTCGGTCGCGCCCTTGCTCAACGCAATCAGTATGACTTCCTCGCGGGCATGAGCTCCCAGCCAGGCGGCGATGAGGTCGGCGTTTTGTTCAAGCGAGCCGAAGCTGTGCGTTGCGACGGCTTTGCTGCGGAACCCATGCGCGACCGCAATCTCCAGAAAGCGGCGGCCATCTGCACCGGTGCCCATGTTCTCAGCGTGAAACGCGCCCGGAACGACGGCCAGCAGCGGTGATAGGTGCGAGCTAGGCCAGCGATCTGGGCTTCGCAGAACGGATTGTATCGCCGGACCAAACCGCTCCGATTGCAACACACGCTGATGGAGCAGTGTAGTGGCAAAATCCATGCCATTGGTGCGAGCGATCTCCGCTACCGCCCCGGTGGTTAGAGAACTGAGCGCCGGGTCCGCCGCCCGAAAGTTGGTGTTGCGTTCGAGCGAAATTTGCGGCGACACCGCGCTGTGAACGAGGTTCATGCTTTGCTGCGGCGAAAGAAAAGCGCACCAAGAATCAAGCCAGCCAGCAAACCTGCACCGCCTGAATACATGCCCACTTTGTGGGTAGCGATGTGGATGACTGGATTGTCGAACACGTTGGCCGACGCATGAAACGCCGCGATTCCCCAGGTGCCGCTATCCGACTTGATCACGGTCGCGGTCCAACGGCTGTTGAGCGGCAAAACCCTGCCATCGTTCAAGGTGAAAGTATCCTGCAGCGTGCCCACGGATACGCACGTGCTGCCGTGACAGGCGCGATCCTGCACCACGGGATCGAACGTCACGCTCTTCACCACACCCTGCACCATCATGCGGTTGTAATACTGGCGAACTGCCTCTGGCCCCTGATTGATTTCTCCGTTTTGCCAGACCACGACAACGTTGGGATCGAGATAGTGCAGCATTGCATCGATGTCGCGTCGGTTGAACGCATCGACCAGTCCGTGGCGTAGCTGGTCAATTTGCTTCAGGTCGTCCGGCGCGGGGGCAGCGCTCGTTTGCGCGGAAGTCGCCGGCGCAAAGCTCAAAAGGAAAACACCCAACAAAGTGGCCGCCAGCATCTGGAGTTTATTTTTTTTCATGCGTGAGCTCCTGCGTAGAAGTTTGTGTTCTCATTCTGGCCTGTTACTGCGGGAATTCCGTTAGCGGTTCTGGCTAACCACTGAAAGTAGTGTGCAAGTTCCGCGTCGGCATCGATTAAATTCAGCGCGCCGGCGCGAACACCTTGCAGCCTCCTGACATCGTCTTTCAGGAACTGTTGAATAAAATAAAGGCGCAACGCGGTGCGGACCGGATCCACCAGTCGAGCCAACAGCGCGGACTGGCTCCGCGGCAGAAAAGCGAGGATGTGCGCCAGAACGTGCTCTTCTCCGAGTGGACGAAGGGAGACCATCCCGAACGTGGTAGTGCGTTGCATTTCCACGCGCACGAACACCAGGCTTCCGCTCCAGTTGGTCGCGGCCATAGTGGCGATTGGGCCGGAGAAGGATCGTATGAAGCGGTCGTACCGCGTTCGCGTTCCAACTTCCGCTACGGTGTGCGAGCTTAGCGCAAAGCTGCCGACCGATTGGATTTGCGGCGGCTGCAGCAGCACACGTTCATGCACGGAATAAAGATGTTGGGAGTCAAAGGAATTTGCGCCGACGAGATACCACGGGCAACGCAAATCGATTTTTGCAGGTGTGGAGCACACGAAGTCTTCCGGCTCAGCATTTTCGTAGAAGGGCAGCGGGTACAGCGGCCTCGGTCCATTCCACAGGAACACCAGCCCGTGGCGTAGCTCCACCGGATAACTTTTCTGTCGCGCGAACTCCGGAATTGCTTCGGATTGTGGAATGGTCGTGCATCGGCCGTCGGTTGCGTACTGCCAGTTGTGAAATGGGCATTCCAGGCAGTCGTTGACAACGCGTCCTTGAGCAAGGTCTGCGCCGAGATGCTGGCAGCGCGCGTCCAGGATCCCGACGCTGCCGGAACGCGCGCGGAATGCGACCAGTTTGCGGCTCAGAAAGTCACACGCTACCGGGCCGCGCCGCAACTCGCGTTCGGTGCAAAAGAAAAACCAGCCGGTGGGTACCGGCGGGAGCGCTGAAACCGGAGCGTGCAGCGCGGGTTCTCGTTCACGGTTCATGCGCGAACCCAGGCCCACCGATTGGCGAGCCACGCCAGACAAATGGCTGGCGGCAGGTCCACGAAATAGTGCTGCTTGGTGGCCATCGTGGCGACCAGAATGATTCCGGCCCACAACGCGCCGACCATCGCCAACCAACGCAGTTTCTGATTACCGCGAGCGATGTGGAATCCAAACAGCACGGAATACGCTGCAAGACCCGCGTGCAGGGAAGGGAAGGCGTTCAGGTTTTTGTCAAAAGAGAAAAGCATCTGCATCAATCGGTTTGCTTCCAGGTTTTCGGGGCGTGGGCCGAACACCGGAAAAATCAAGAAAGTCAGGAAGCAAACGGCGCACAGCGGCACGAAGCCTTTCACGAAGCGAAACAGATCCTCCCTCGTTGTCGTAAGGAAAGGGAACAGCGGAATCAGCACGAATACCGACTGATAGGGGTAGATGGCCGCAGGGTGAAAGCTGATGGCCCGATCGACGTAGCTCAGTGGCAACGTACGCGGTTGAAGCCCCCGCAATCTTTCAATTCCGAAGTACACGACACAGAAAATACCGGATAGCAGCAGGTAGAGTCCGACCTTCAAGTTGAGATTGATGCGCAAACGGCTTGTTAGCGGAGCATTTTGTTCGGCGCGTGCGGCTACGTCACGCGCCATTACAAACGACGGCGTTGCGCTCACTGAATCACACGTCCAGCGAAGCGATTCTCGACATGCTCCGAAGTGAATTGCGGGCCCTTCCACATTTTCAGGTACACCCACGGCAGAAATCCGCCGATTCCTTTTTCCTGTTCGCCGATGCGGGAAAGATGCAACCACGGAATCGTGGGATGCTCGTGATGTGTGCGGTGGTAGTTATGATTGAGCAGCGCCGCGTCAAGGATTCGCGATAGCCACAAATTACGCGCGCCATGCAGGACGTCGCGTTCGGTTCCGTAGTGATGAACGTATTGCATGGATGACCACAGAAAACCAAAAGAGGCGTACAAAGCGAAGTAGTGCAGCACTGGGATGTGCAAAGTCCAGACAATCGCCACGTGCAGCGCGATTGCCATGGTGGCTTCCAAGCGGATCAGCGGTTGATATTTCCAGTTGTAGGCCTGCAAGAAAGCCTGCGAGGCGCGGTCGAACTTCCAGAAATCCTGACGATAAAAAAACGGTGCGCACAATACGGCAATGTTCCCGGCGGCGACGAACACCCAGTAAAACCCAGTGAGGATTCCGTACATCACCGTAAATTTCCAGACGCGATTGTCGTTTTCGAAATAGAGATCGAAGGCTTCATCGTCCGAGCGGTTGCGCAGGTGATGGCCCAGGTGCCCCTGCCGCAGCAAGTGGAAAGGCGCGGGGAAGAACAGCGCCATAAACGCGCCGCAGGTATCGTTGATTGCTACGCTACGAAATAAAATACGGTGTTCCGCTTCGTGTATGCTGGAATACACCGAATTCATCAACACGCCGAAACCGAGAGCCAGCAACGCTAGCTTCCAACCGGTTGCGCTTCGCGCGACAAGAAAACACAGCGCCAGCAGCGACAACTGCGCGAGAATGATCAGCGCATTCAACTTCTGCGGAATTTCGTGTGACTTTTCTTCCGCGGTCATCGCACACCCATGTGGATGGGCCTAGATTATTAAGTTGCCGGTGGCCGGACAATAGAAATTCAAGCTGTGAGGGGAATCCGACAACAGCTGTTCTTTTGCGGAGGCTGTGAGAAGTCGCAGCTTAGGGAACTGCGGCTAGTTGAGGGCCCAGTTGCTCCAGAAATTCGTAGCGAGCGCGATGATCGTCGGGGGCGGCAGCGGCATTCGGCCTCAAATGCATCACCAGATAGTTGGTCTGAGCGTTGTAGACCGGCCAGTGCGGCAGACCTGGCCCGTTTGGATCGCCAGTCTTCGCAAAATTAGTCCAGTACTCGGCCATGAGTTCCGAGACTTCGTGATGTTCCGCGCGCCACGGCAAATCACGCGAGGCAAGTACACGAAAAACGTATTCGATGTCGGATGCGTGCGGAGCGGTCGGCTCCGTGCCGGGTTTGGCGTCTACGGGCAGCGGTAGCATCTGATCGAATTCGTAGCGGAACACCGGAGACTTGCCGGTCTTTAGATGCATCTCCAGCCATCTCCAGGTCGAGAACGCAATGAAGTCATCGCCGGCGTAATCCTGTGCGGCCCGTTTCACCTGGGCATCCGTCGTTGCGGGGTAGACCTTTAGAAACGCGTCCGCCTTGCTGCCAAACTTGGCCTTCGCACGCGCGATATAGGTCTGCACGGTCGGCGCGTCCTTGTCGAAGAACGCCTCATACTCGCCTTCATCTTTATTCCATCCCGCCAGAAGCGGTACGTGGCTCTGCCGCCCAGCGGCGTAGATGGAGCGGCAATCTTGCGGTAGAAAGTACCCATCGACGTCCACCGAGAAATGGGTTGCCTTTGGCTTCAGCGCCGCGTCCATCAAATCCTGCGCGGATTTTGCTCGCAGCACTTCAATCCCCGACGTGCCGAACTCCGACTCCGCAAATTTCACGCCCTGGTTTTCGACTTCCTGGCGCGACTTGATCGGCTTCCTTCCGAGACACGCCCCGCTCTCGCCCATCGCACGCTGAAACAAGCCCTGCGCCAAAGGCGAAGCCATCAATGCGCTAACAGACATCGACCCGGCCGATTCGCCAAAGATAGTGACATTTTCGGGATCGCCGCCGAACGTAGCGATGTTTCTTTTGACCCATTCAAGTGCAGCGACCTGATCGAGCAGTCCATAATTGCCGGACGAGTTGTGCGGGGATTCTTTGGTGAGCTCCGGGTGCGCGAAAAACCCGAATATGTCCAAGCGATAGTTGAAGCTGACTACCACCACGCCGAGTTTGGAAAGATTCCCGCCATCCTGGCGCGGCTCGGACGAGGCGCCCGCGCGCAGGCCGCCGCCGTGAATCCACACCATCACCGGCAATTTGCCCTGAGGAGGATTCGCGGGCATCCATATGTTGAGATAAAGGCAATCCTCGCTGGGCCCGGCGTCGTGAAAAATCATGTCGTCGAAAATGCGACCCTGCATGCAGCGCGGCCCATACTCAACCGCTTTGCGCACGCCGGACCACACCGGAGCATGCTGCGGTGGCTTCCAGCGCAATGGGCCGACCGGTGGCGCGGCATAGGGAATGCCTTTGAAGGTGCGCACCTTTCCATCGGCGCTGACGACGCCTTCGAGAACGCCGTTACTGGTGTGTAGCTGTTCGTAGCGCAATTCTTGTGCGTGAAGCAATGGGATAAACGTCAAAAGTGCGAGCGAAAGAACGCAGTTCCGGAGATGAAGTTTCATTTGTCCTTTGACCCTTTGGGTCGTGCGCTATTTGTTGAGCGCTGTTTGCTAACTCCATAGCCTATCCCAAGAGCGTTCCTGATCCCACTGCGGTGTAGGTTCGAAGTAACCGGTTCCCGGCGCCAGATGTTGCCGCACCAGGTCTTCGTTGAGCGTCACACCCAGGCCGGGGCGCTCCGGAACGTCGATCCAGCCATGATTGACGATGGGCGTCTTGACTCCTTCTTCGACGAGCGACGACCACCAGGGCACATCCAGCGAGTGGTTTTCGAGCGCCAGGAAATTTTGTGTCGCCGCGGCACAGTGCACGTTGGCCATGCAACCCACTGGTGTTCCGGCGAAGTGCAGCGCCATCGGTACGCCGTAGTCTTCAGCCATGTCGCCGATCTTGTGTGTCTCCAGGATGCCGCCGGATGTCTCCAGATCCGGCTGGATTTTGCCCACAGCGTGATTCGCGCACAACACCTGGAACGGTTCCTTCAAATAAATGTCTTCGCCGGTAAGAATCGGCGTGGGGCTTTGATCGGAAATCTGTTTCAGCAAATCGGTGTATTGCCAGGGAATCACATCTTCCATCCATTCGAGATTGTATTTTTCGTAAGCCTTGCCCAGCCGGATGATCGACTTCACGCCCAGGTGCCCGAGATGGTCCATCGAAAGCGGAATCTCCATGCCCACAGCGCTACGAACCGCCGCGACATATTCTTCAAGCATGGCGATCCCCTTGTCGGTGACTTCCATTGCAATTAAAGGATGCCCGAGCTGGTTCGGGTGCCATTGTTCGATGTCGGTCGGATTCGTTACCGTGCCAGGTGTCTTCGATACCATCTCGATGCCCAAATCCATCTTGAGCCAGGTAAGGCCCATCACTTCTTTGCGCTCTTTCATGCGCTGCGCATAAATCTTGGGATCGTCGGACTCCGTGGTATCGGCGTAGATCCGAATTTTGTCGCGAAACTTTCCGCCACCAACCATGGCGTACACCGGCGCGTTGTAGACCTTGCCGAGGAGATCCCACAACGCCATTTCAATCGCAGATACACCGCCACCCTGGCGCGCGTGGCCACCGAATTGTTTGATCTTGCGAAAAATCCAGTCGAGCTGTAGCGGGTTCTCCCCCACGATGCGGCTTTTCAGAAAGAGCGCGTAGGTGGCGCTGGCGCCGTCGCGTACTTCGCCCAAGCCGTAGACACCCTGATTGGTGTCGATGCGAATGATCGGGCAGGGACTCGGGCCGGGCTTGACGACGGTAGCCACGCGCATATCTGTGATCTTCAGTGTCGATGGGCTGGAGTTGGTGTTGACGACCCTGGGATATGCTTGGCTGGACTCACCGGCAAGCAGCGCACCCCCCACCGCCAGCGCAGAAGTCTTCAGCACATCGCGACGCCCGAACACACTGCCACTCTTTTTATTCATGAGAGCTCATCCTCGCTAAAGTTTGGAATTGCCCAATTCATTCCACGTATTCTACCGACCACAGGTCCGCCAGCAATATAGTTTGAATTCGAGCGAGTGTCGAGATTGGAATGGCACTACCAAATCGAAATTGTAGAGGGCATCCTATCACTATTGGGACGTCACAGTGTTTGACAAATTGACACCGATTTGAGAATTTCGAGGCGCGCAAACGGCACGTCCGGCACAATCACTCATGATTTTCCTGATTGTCGGGCGACTATTTCCCGTTGCGGGGGGTTCTCCAGTGGCTGATCGAGTTGGCAGTCATCCAGCAAAAATAGGTTTGCTCTTATCGTTGCTTGCATCCTGGGTTGTGCTGTGCATTCCCGCCACGGCGAACGCGCAGTTGGTTACGTTCTCCAAGCAGGAGTTGATCGACTACACCGCCGCGAACCCGTTCGATCGCCTCGCAGATGGCCGGCCAAAGGTGCCGGATGACCTCATTGAAAGGGCCAAGGGACTTTCCTCCGAGGAAGTCTGGGCGGTCTTGCAGGAAAAGGGCTACAACAACCAGTATGCCGACGGCTTTCATGTTCTTCATCCAGGCAAGACAATGGTTGGACGCGTTTTCACCGTGCAATTCATGCCTGTTCGCGAAGACGTGGAGGGCGTCGCCAAGAAAAAGGCAGCCGATCGAGGAGTTTCACGCCTCACGAATCAAACCGCGATCGATATGCTCCAGCCAGGAGATGTTCTCGTTGTCGACCTGTTCGGCAAGAAAGTGGGCGGCACTATCGTTGGAGACAATCTTTTCTATTACGTGATGAAGGCCACCCACGGTGGAGGATTGGTCGTCGACGGCAGTATTCGCGACCTGGACGGGCTGTCCGAGATCGATATGCCCGGCTATTTCCGGACTGCCGATCCGACACCGATCGGCAACGTCATGCTAACTGGAATCAACATACCCGTGCGCATTGGAGAGGTAACCGTGATGCCGGGCGATCTTGCGGTCGGCGACCGCGAAGGCGTGTATTTCATCCCGCCGCAATTCGTGAAGGAAGTTCTCGACCACGCCGACGTCATTCACATTCACGACGAATGGACCAAAAGAAAGTTCGACGAGGGAAAGTACAAATCCAGCGAGATTTATGGCTCGCCTACGGATCCAAAGCTTCAGCAGGAATATAAGGACTATCTGAAGCGGCGTCTGGACGAAATCCAGAAAGAACGCGCTGCAAAACAACCGCAGAATTGAAACAGCCGTAACAATAGCTTATGAGGTGAGAAACATGCCGGAAATGCCTGAAAAGGAATTCACACGCCGGGGATTCATCGGCAAAGTCGGCAAGGGCCTGGTAGTGGCCAACGTTGCCGGAGCGTTTCTAAAAGCTGCCTTGGCGCGACAGGGCCAGGTTCCCGATCCCCCTGGAAAGAAAATGGGCTGGGCAATCGTTGGACTGGGCAGTCTTTCGATCAACCAGATTCTTCCGGCGTTTGCGAAATGCGAAAAGTCCAAAGTGACCGCATTGGTTAGCGGGCATCCGGACAAAGCCAACAAATTGGCGGCGCGTTATGGAGTTACCCCCCAAAACATCTACAACTACCAGAATTACGACACCATCAGGGACAACCCTGAAGTCGATATCATTTACATCGTTCTTCCCAACAGCATGCATGCGGAATATACCGTCCGCGGCTTTCAGGCCGGCAAACACGTGCTAACAGAAAAACCCATGGCCACCACGCCTGCGGATTGCCAGAAAATGATCGACGCGGGTCGTACCGCCGGAAAGAAGCTGATGGTAGCGTACCGCTGCCGCTATGAGCCGTATAACAGGGAAGCCATTCGCATCGCGCGCTCCGGCGAACTCGGCCCGATCCAGGTGATTCTCGCCGACGCCGGCTTTAACGCCGGCAATCCTGACCAGTGGCGCCTGAAAAAGGATATGGCCGGCGGCGGATCGCTGATGGACATCGGTATCTATGCCCTCAACGCCACCCGGTATCTGACTGGCGAAGAGCCCGCGGAAATCAACGCGATGATGTATAACACACCGGGCGATCCGCGATTTAAGGAAGTGGAAGAGACCATCAATTTCCAGCTGCGTTTCCCAAGCGGCGCCCTCGCAAACTGCACCTCCAGCTACGGATACTTTCCCCAAAGCCGTTATCGCGTTGTGGGCACCAAGGGCTGGCTGGAGATGGATCCGGCGACCTGGTATACCGGACTGCGCATGAGGGTGGGCACTGGAAATGTTATCGCACAAAAAGAACTCGGCGAGCGCGACCATTTTGCGGCGGAGATGGACCATATGTCGCAATGCGTGATGGAGAACCAAGAACCGTTGACGCCCGGCGAAGAAGGACTGCGGGACATAAAATTGATGATGGGGATTTACGAAGCCGCCAGAACCGGAAAGACGCTAAAAGTCTAGGGCGCTGCCACCGGCTCTTAACTTTGAGAGCCGACAAAATATACCTTCAATTAAGCAATATTAAAATTTGCATTACGACAACACTTTAGTACGCTTGCGTACGTTTTGTAGTATTGTCGCGGCCGCGCTTTCAGACTGCCAACAGGGAACACTCAGGCGTTACTTAGGGGATCTCCTGGAATCCACTTCCTGATTCCAGCGATACGATTGGCGCACCATTGCCTCATAACACTCGCATGCGGCCTCTTGCAATCGGTGACGATCATTAATCCTCACATTGCCGCGCCGGTAAGTGATCAAACCTCTTTTTTGTAGAGCGCCCGCAGCGTCGGTGACGCTGGCGCGTCGCGTACCCAGCATGTGTGCCAGGAATTCTTGCGTCAGGGGCACACTATCCCCACCAAGACGGTCCTGGCTCATCAACAGCCAGCGAGCCAGTCGCTCCTCGACGCCATGTAGGCGATTGCAGGCGGCGATTTGAGTTGCCTGCATGCCCAGGGTTAGCGAGTAACGTTCCAGGGATTTGGCCAGTTTTGGACAGCTCGCCAGTATGTCCTTTAGATCCTCGGCGTTGATGCGGAATCCGTTTCCCTTTACCTGCATGACCACTTGCGTCGGGCTGCTGGTAAAATCCACCAGCAGCGGTAGGCCGACGAATCCTTCTTTCCCAGACAATCCGACTTCCACCATTTTTCCATCGGACATGACATTCAAGATGGAGGCAAGTCCCGCGTTTACGAAATAGGCGAATTTGATGGGTTGAGCGATTTCGTTCAAAACCATATGATTGGGAAAGTCCACGAACTGAGCCGTTGCGAGTACCGTGTCGCGTTCCTTCTTTGGAATGTCACACAGAATAGCGTTACGGAGTTCCTGCGGGCCGGAACCGTCGCGGGAACTTTCGGGATCTCTGAAGCGCGGCGAAATTTTTGTGCTGCTTACCAAGTGAGGCCGCCCGTGAACACACTTCCAGTTCGCGATGAACCACGAATGCGTATGTTTATTGGAAACACGATAACAAGAACAATCCAACTGTACTCTCTTTGTATCGGATAGGGCTAGTCTAAAACGGTAGTAGTCCCCCTCACCCAATCCGTGTACGGTAGCCTACGGCATGGACATTTGGGTGCAACTGTGCCCTGAACCCGATAAACGATGGCAAAAGCTCCGAGGAAACCGAAGCGCGAAGAGCCGGACTGGGCCAGGCTAATTCGCGACCTGGGTCATAACTTCAACCCGAACCAGGAAGAACTGGGACGCATTATTCGGCAATGGCCGTTTCGCGACGGGAACGCGGAGAGCAGGAGCGTAGCGATCGCGGCTACATCGAGGTGGCCGGCGCCGTAATAGCAGCTCACCGCGTCGCTCGACAGGCCGGCCCACCAAGGCTTAGCGCGATGATGCCGCTGCTTTTTTCCCGGCAGTTTTCTTTTTCGTCTTTCCCGATGCAGGAGCGGGATCTCCCGTAGCCGCTTCTTCCACGTCCTCGCCATGGGCCTTTGCAATTTCCGCGAGCAACTTGCCACTGAGCGCCGATTTTGGTTTTGTGGCGGTGATATCGACCTCGCATGCGTACTTGTCTCTATGCTTGATCAATAGCCATGTTGGCTTCGAGCTGCTCCCGAAGCCACGCGTTCGAACCAACACCCACGATCCGCGAAGTTTTTTCCCGTGCAGCGTGAACTTCAGGTCGCCCTTTTTCAGCGCGGCATCCACGTCGGGTTGTTCTGGCGTCCATGTTCCGATATCCCAGACCATTACGGTCCCGCCGCCGTATTCGCCCTTCGGAATCGTGCCTTCAAATTGCGCGTACTCGATCGGGTGGTCTTCCACCTGCATGGCCAGGCGTTTCACGGATGGATCGAGCGAAGGCCCTTTTGGTACCGCCCACGAGAGAAGAGTGCCGTTGTGCTCTAACCGAAAATCGTAGTGCAACTGCGTGGCGCGATGCTTTTGCACCACGAAGATCGGAGCTGACCCGGATTTATTTCCCGCGCCGCCGTTCGGATCTCCCTGTGGCTCAGGAGAAATGCGGAAATTGCGCTTTTCACGATAGGTTTTGAGTGACACGGATCAACCTCCGCCTGCATTTTACTCCACGAGTCGCGACAAAGCCGAGTCGCTAGCGAGCGAGCCGGTCCAAGCCGCTTAGCGCTGCGCGAAGCGATTGTTTCTGCCGGAAGAAATTCGCCCACGGATCCTTTTGCTTTAAACGCTTTGCCAAGCTTTTGATGTTGAACGTTGCCGGATCCTTAATCCGCCCAACTTCCGACCAATCGAGCGGAGTGGAGACTGGCGCATGCGGTTTGCGCCTGACCGAATACGGTGACACCACTGTCTGCACTGCTCCATTGCGAAAAGGATCCAGATATACGCGATCTCCACGCGCCGCGATGGAATGTTCCACGGTCAGCTCATTTGGATACGCCTTTACGACCATGGCCGCCAATTTTTCAGCAAATTTCAATACCTCGTTCGCCGTAGGTCCAATACTGATCGGAACAAAGATATGTAAGCCGCGGCTGCCCGAGGTCTTTGCAAACGAAACCAGGTGGAGTTCATCCAGGGCCTTCTTGACGTAAACGGACGCGTGCGCAGCGTCCTGAAACGAGCCGCTTATGGGGTCCAGGTCGAAGCAGACCCAGTCGGGTTTCGGAAATGTTTTCGCGCGCGATCCGGTGACGTGAATCGGGATACAGCCCAAATTGACCAGCGCCATTTGTGTTTCTAGCGAACCGCCAACAACATAGTTGGTGGACGAGCGGTTTCCGCTTTTCGTCGCGATACGTTTTGAAGGCGTTCCCCGCGGCATGCCCTTGGGCATTTCTTTTTGGTAGAAACATTGTCCCTGCATGCCATCGGGGCAACGCTCCATGGTCAGGATGCGATCGCGAACATGCGGCTGCAGCCACGGAAATACGTCAGCGTAGAACTGTGCTAGGTCGCTCTTGGTATACCCTTCTTCCGGCCAGAAAACTTTATTTGGGTTAGAGATCGCGAAACTCGTTTCGCTCTTCGATTTGTTCTGAGATGATTTCGATTTCACTCAGGCCTCCTCCCGGCCTACCTCTTGCGGAGCCTTGTCGTCACGAAGTCCCAGGAACGCGGGATGACGGAGCCGGCCGTCGCTGGTCCATTCGGTGAAGGCGACTTGAGCAACCAACTTCGGCCGCACAAAAGTGACGTTGCGTTCGCGCACTTCATCACTGAAGGGCGACTTGGCCTGCGCCAACTTTTTCAGCGTGTTGGAGAGTCGCCGCAACGTTTCCGTGTCGAATCCCGTTCCGACTTTCCCCGCATATCGCAATTGTTTCCCTGCGTAGGTGCCCAACAGCAGCGCTCCGAGATATTTCCTGGAACCGCCGGGCGGGGTGTACCCGCCGATTACGAATTCGCTCTCATGATTCACTTTTACCTTTAACCATTCGCGTGAACGGCCTTGCACATATTTCGATTGCATATTCTTGGCGACCAGGCCCTCCAGCTTGCGTTTCTTCACGATCGCGAATGCCTGCAGGCCATCCCCAGCCAGTTCGTCCGACAGCAGCAGAGTGCCCGGGTGAGGCCCGCGGAACAACTTTTCCAAAGCCTCGCGGCGCTGGCTAAGCGGCTTAGCGCGCATGTCTTGTCCATCGAAGTACGGGCAATCGAACACCGCGTATTTCACCGCCGCCCGACCCTGCTGCAGCAGTTGGAAGCGCGAGACCTTCCGTTTATCGAACGCCACAACTTCGCCGTCCAGTAACAAAGTAACCGGTTTCAGTTTGCCGACGGCTTCGGCTATCGTGGCGTAACGCTCGGTACGATCGATCGCGTTTCTCGACATGAGGGTCACCTGCGCACCTTCCTTGTACGCGAGAATCCGCACGCCGTCATATTTCTCCTCGTAAATCCAGCCCCGCCGGTCAAACGGTTCCTTCACCAGAGTGGCCAGCATGGGAGAAACTCGAAATGGAATCTTAGCTCTCAACACCGTGTGGCTTCCTATCCACTGCTTGCCTTAGGAAAAAATAATGGTCACTTGGCGTATCCTAATGTTTGCATCGCTTGTTGAAGCACCGGACCTTAATTAATGGACAGATCGATGTCGGAGAAGCGAGTTTCGTTCCGCGGCCACACTCCTTTCCATCCCGTAGCCGTTGCGCCGCGTGTCGGTGAACTGCAAACCATTTTTCTGCTGTCGCCGGCAAATCTCTCTGGTGTGCGCGGAAAGCTGCTGCTGCGTGATTCATGCAAATCGGAGCTAAGCCACCGGCTGAGGTCCTCGCAAGCCACGCTGGGCGAGGTATTCAGCTTCGTCAGCGGTCTTTATTTTCGCGGCAAGCTCGCTTACGCCAGACGTTTTGCCAATCCTCCGGTTGGCCTCTCGGGAATTCGAGTGATCACCGCCTCCAGCGGACTGCTGACCCCGGACCACCCCATGACCGTGGACGTGTTGCGCGCCATGGCGAAGTCTATCGTCCATGCGGAGAATCCCAAGTATCGCGATCCGCTGATTCGCGATGCCCGGCAACTCAATGACTCGCTTCCGCCGGACGTCGCCATTGTACTGCTCGGAAGTATCGCCACTCCCAAATATCTCGAGCCGCTGCTGGATATTTTCGGCGCGCGCCTATTCTTCCCGTCGGATTTTGTCGGACGAGGCGACATGAGTCGCGGCAGCTTGCTGCTTCGGTGCACTCGTGAAGATCTGCAATTGAGCTATGCGCCCGTCGGCGCCACGGGACTCGACACGTTGTTACGCCGCAAATCAGATGCTGCGAGCAAGTTGTAGGTCCCGCCGCCTTGAACGCTACCGGAACAGGGAAACACGACTTTTCGCTCTGCATCAGACAACGCGCCTGCGTTTGAGTCTATGCCGTACATCCTGTAGCCGGACGTTCGTAGAAAGTGGCAACCGATCGGTTTCTCGGTTATCCCGCCGTGGCGCTTTTGGTCGCGACGGTTTTGACTCCCGGACAGTGGACATGCTCGGGACGGAACCCCAACCCCACGATCCGCGCGGGGATGCGGCGTAGTATCGGGAATCGTTGCAGTAGCTTCATTGGCAACGGAAGCCGCTGGATCGCGGTTCTCCTGCCCAACGCAGGCCCAATAAAACGCTTATGCGCGAAAACCTGAACCCGCTGGGTCATGCGTGTGGGAAATTCGCGGCAGTCTTGAACTCTGTGAAGATGCTTATCGATCGTGGCGGCGTTCGAAAACGTTTGCCACAGAATATTCGCGGTCGCGACTGCATCCTGAATGGCGAGATTGATGCCCACGCCGCCGATCGGAGACATCGCGTGCGCGGAATCCCCGATGCAAACAAGTCCCGGGCGCGACCATTGCCGCAAGCGGTCGACCGCCACGGACAACAGCTTGACGTCGTTCCAATCCTTCAATTCTCCGGTGCGGCCGCGAAGAAAAGGCGCGATGCTCTCGATCGTCTCACGAAACTCCGGCAAGCCTCGCTGCTGAATCGTTGCAAATTCGCCCTTGGGGATTACGAACGCGCACTGCCAATAGTCGCCGCGATCGAGCGTCACCAGAATCTTTCCAGCGCGGAATCGGCCCAGGATGGCGCGGGGATCGCTGGGTTGGCGAGACAAGCGCATCCACAACACATCGATCGGCGCGCCCAGATCGATTACTTCCAGCTTGGCATGTTCGCGGACCACGGAACGCCGGCCATCCGCGCCGACAATCAGATTGGCGCGTACTTCGATCTGTCCCTGGGGAGTCTTTGCGCGCACACCACCCACGCGGCCGTTTTCCACGATCAGGTCGGTAACCTCGGTTTGCAGGTGCAGATGGAATTGTGGATACGCGCCACCTTTTTCCGCGACGAAATTCAAAAAATCCCACTGCGGCATCAGCCCGACGAACTTGCAGTGCGTCGGCAGATGCCTGAAGTCGGCCACCGTCACGGTATAGTCCTCGATTTGGGCGCCGATCTCAGGCAGTTCCTGATGCGGGCGCCGCAGGAAGTCCTCGAGCACTCCAAGCTCGTACATCAACTCCAGAGTCGAAGGGTGGATGGTGTCGCCGCGAAAATCGCGAAGAAAATCCGCATGTTTTTCGAGCACGTGGACTTCGATTCCCGCACGCGCAAGAAGCAGGCCCAGCACCATTCCGGCGGGACCTCCGCCAACGATACAGCAATCGATTTGCTTTGTTTGCAGAGCTGCATTGTTCGCGCGCATGGTCAGAACCCTTGCAGAGGGTTCCGTCAGTGTAAACCATCCAGGGTGAATCCGTAGTTACTCGTGTGACAAGCGCTTTCCGCCGGCGATGCGTCAGGCGCAAAAAAAGCCGCGACTCCGTTCGAAAATCGGCTAAACCGACTTACACAGGGAGCGCGACCTTCACATTCTCAATTCAACTTGGCGGGCTCGAAACTACTTGCCGTTGTCTACGTCCGCGCCAATCGCTGCCGTCGTCGATTTCTCCTGGGCCGGCGCGTTGATGGTCACCATTGCATTGTGAAATTGCGCTGACTTGATTTGCCAGTTTCTTGGCTGGTTGTCGGTTCGACACGGCTTCGGCTTGCACGATTTGCTGTTGTTTTGAATGCAGTGAACGCTCATAACCATACCTCAGCAACTCTATCGGCAATGCACGCCGGGAGCTGTAGCCAAAAGTTGCTCAAAATGAGGATCGTCTAACAAAGGGCATGGCGAAAAAATTTGTCTCACGGCGTACCAGTTTCCACGGAACTGAATACGTGTTTCTTTCTATGGCCCTGCGCTGGATAACGCGCAAACCTCTCACAGGTTATCTGCGGAGGCCTATGAAAGATCTCAAAAGCACGTCGAGTGCATCAACGTAGTTATGGGCATGGGCGAGGAGAACGCCAGGGCGACGGCTGCAGGGCGGTTACTGGTGGCGCTTGTCGGCGTGCTGGTAATCTCGGAATGCTCAGCTCAAGAGGCAGCAGGCGCGCTGCCGCCGCCCACCAGGCGCGGTTAGTAGCTACGTGGAAACAGAAGGAACCATGCTGCGGAAAAAAGCCAAGAAAAAGGTACATAAGCCCAGTCTCTGGAGCGCAAGAAATACCTTGCTTTCTCCTGGAAATCGCCCCGAACACGATTTCAAGGGCCCAAACAAACACAAACGACACCGCAAGCCGGACGAAATCTACGGCGATGTGTCCATTCCTGACACCGCGCGAAAAGAATAGGTATGAATTGGGAGTATCGTCGCAATCAGAGAAAAGAAGAGCCGGCGAGAATCCCCACTCGCCGGCTCTAATACTTTGTTTCTGACTATTTCTTCTTCGCTTGCATTCCGATCTTACGGCTTGTTACCAGCGCTACGCGTGCGAGGAGCTTCGGTGTCGCTGATGTTCGCGTTCAACGAGCGGCTGAATTCGTTGATCTGCGCGTCCGCCTGCTCCTTGGCGATGCCGTAACGCTCCTGGATTTTTCCGACCAGTTGATCGCGGCGGCCGGCAATCTGCTGCAAGTCGTCATCGGTTAGCTTTCCCCATTTTTCCTTCACTTTTCCCGCGTATTGCTTCCACTTGCCCTCGACTTGTTCCCAATTCATTTGTTCCTCCAAGTTTACCCGCTTTGCCGGTTCGCGAACTCCACTGGGGAGTGCTGTTCGAACCATGCATCATCATCAAACCGCACGGTGGAGTTTGCGTATATACCCCTAACGGTGCAGGCGACGTTTTAGAAAGGCTGTATTTCCGAACGCGTACCGATATCCCGTGAACACTTTACCTGCAATCCTGTATAGCACCAGCAGCAGCTGTGAACTAAAACAGTTCCCGAATCACGGCGGTTCCCGAACTTCCGTGAGACCGCCAATCGCACAATTCGAACGGTCACAGGAGGACAAAATGCTACGTTGGGCCTTGGGATTTTTTGTTATCGCACTAGTTGCAGCGCTGCTCGGCTTCACGGGAATCGCCGTAGCCTCGGCTGGGATCGCGAAAATCATCTTCTTCATCTTCCTCATCCTCTTCGTCGTGTCCTTTCTCGGCCATTTCTTTCGTCGTGTGTGATGAGCGACATCGCACGCTCTGAAAGTTAGGAAGCAACTACTGGCCTTGGCGTTGGAAAAAGAAAAGAGGAAATGACATGAGCGGAAGGACCATTCTCGGAATTGTTCTGCTGGTTGTGGGGATAATTGCCCTCGGCTATCAGGGAATTTCGTACACCACACAGAAAAAGGTTGTTGATTTGGGACCAATTAAAGCGACGAAGGAAGAACATCACAACATTCCTATCCCTCCAGTCGTTGGTGCTATCGCCCTCATCGGCGGTCTGGTTGTGCTGTTCACCGGCAGGCGTGATTGATCTGGGATTCGTCGCACCGCAGGAAAACAAAAGGAGAAACATAATGAAACGTTGGATTCTAGCAAGTGCCTCTCTTCTGGCTTTTGTGCCGTGTTCGTTTGGCCGGCCAGCGGATGACAAAGGCAAGGACGAAGATCGTTTGAAGAACGCCGGAACGGTGATTCAGGAAATCCTCGACATCCCCGACGACATTCCTCAGGACGTTCTAGACAAGGCGCGTTGCGTGGTGGTGCTGCCATCGGTTCTTAAGGCTGCATTCATCGCCGGCGGAAGCTACGGCCGCGGCGTGATGGTTTGCCGCACCGGCAAGAACTACACCGGTCCATGGGGAGCGCCCGCGATGTACGCTTTGGAAGGTGGCAGTTTCGGTTTGCAAATCGGCGGCGAAGCCACGGATTTCGTAATCCTGGTGATGAATGACCGCGGAGTGGAAAGCCTGTTGCACAGCAAGGTGAAACTCGGCGGCGATGCTTCGATCGCAGCCGGACCAAAAGGTCGCACAGCATCAGCCGAAACCGACGCGTATATGCGCTCCGAGATGCTGAGCTACTCGCGCGCCCGCGGTGTGTTTGCTGGCATTTCCCTGGAAGGCACAACCCTGCGCCCGGATGAAGACGCAAATCATCGCGTCTACGGAAACGAGGTTTCCGCGCAGAAAATCATTACTGAACCTAAGATCGACTCGCCTGCAGCCGGCAAACCACTGGTCTCCCGCCTGCAAAAGGCCAGCCCACAACTGAAACCCTGACAAAAACACTAAATCGAGGAAGCGGGGCAGAGCATGCCCCGCTTTTTTCTTGCTAAACAACATTCCGTCTCGAAATAATCTCCGGGGTTCTCATTCCAGGTCGCCCATCGTTTGCTTTTACTGGTGATTCCGCCGGCAAGGAGAAGTGGTCCCGCGCCAATGCCAAGACGTTCAGTTGTTCTGATCGTTATCGGATCGATTTTGCTGCTGCTCGTGGTTGGTCTCGAGACAGCTAGGCCGGCCATAGCCAAATTTGTGAGAACGCGCACGCAGGATGCGCTGGCGGACCGCTACAAAAGCCGCGTGGAATTTTCCGATTTTGAGGCATCCTTCTCACCGCGATTTACAGTAACCATTAAAGACCTGAAGTTGTACCATCACGCGCGCAACGATGTGCCCCCGCTGATTCAAATTGCCGAATTACATATGATTCCCAGCCTGGGCAGTCTTTTTGGGCCAAAGACGCGCATCTCCAAGGTGGAGTTGCTCGGGCTGCAGATCACGTTTCCGCCCAGGGAACCGGGCAGTCCGCCCATGCTACGTGCCACGGACACCGACCTGAAGAACAAATACCCCGTTCTATTGGTGAAACTTGTAGCTGACGACGCGAAACTCATACTGCTGCGCGCGCAGCCGGAAAAAGCTCCGCTGGAATTCCCGCTGCATCATCTGGAACTTCAGGATTTAAGTTTCGATGGTCCCGCGAAATTTACCGCCACCCTCACCAACGCGGTACCCAAAGGAGAGATCATTGCTTCCGGCGTGTTCGGGCCGTGGAATGGTGAAACACCGCGCGCCACGCCAGTAAATGGAAATTACCGTTTCGAACACGCCGACCTCGGCACCATCAAAGGCTTGCAGGGCATGCTTTCCTCCACAGGAACTTTCGTAGGGCCGCTGGATTACCTCAGCGTCAAAGGAATCACCGACACGCCGGACTTTACACTCCGTAAGGTCGCGAACCCGGTGGCGCTGCATACTGATTTTGAGGCTACCGTGGACGGCACAAACGGAAATACCTATCTGCACAGCGTTCTGGCAAGGTTCCTGCAAACTACACTTTTTACGCACGGCGAAGTTGTTGATCTCAATCGCGAAGTGAGAGGGCGAACGATCGAGCTGGAAACCTCGGCCGACCACGCTCGCGTCGAGGATCTGTTGCGACTCGCCGCAAAAATCAAAACCCCTGTTCTGAAAGGCCCAGTGCAACTGAAAGCGCACATTCACATTCCCGAGGAGGACGTCGATCTTAGCGACCGACTGGAAGTGACCTCGCAATTCCACATGGCCAAAGGGCAGTTCACGAATCCGGCCATTCAGGACAAGGTGGATTCGTTAAGCAGGCGAGGGCAGGGACAGCCGAAGGACATCGAAATTGCTCACGTGGAATCGGAGCTCAGCGGGACATTTCATTTGCAGAACGGAATCATCCACTTTACGGACTTACGTTTCCAGGTTCCCGGCGCGCGCGTAAATTTGCAGGGCAGCTATGCGTTGTCCGGCGAGCTGGATTTTCATGGTCATCTATTACTGGCTGCAAAACTTTCTCAGACCATGACCGGCTGGAAATCGCTGGTGTTAAAAGCCATCGATCCACTGTTCAGTGGCAAAAATGTCGGCTCCGGCACAGACTTACCCATCAAAGTGACCGGAACGAAGGACCATCCGGAGTTCGGACTCGACCGCCACCAGAAGAAAGAGTTCGGCGACCACTCCCGTGAGGCAAAATAGCAGAGTCATTCAGCAGCAAGGATTTATGCGCGGTTCTAATGTTTAAAATACAGGGATTGTGGTATTACCGCCCTAGGGTAATGGCTGCTATCAAAAGGGGTGCAGCCGGGAACCAACCCAGATTGAGGGGGATTATAATGGCAGCCACAACGAGTGAAGGGCGTCTCTCAGCGGCACTCCCTAACGAGACACCCAGAATGGGGTTTAAAGAGTTGCGAATCTTAGTAGTTGACGACCACGATGTTATTCGCCGCGGCCTCAGGCAATTGCTGGCCTCGAAGCCTGGCTGGGAAGTCTGCGCCGAAGCCAAAACCGGGCGTGACGCCGTTGCCCTTGCCGAAGAGCACAAGCCGGACATGATCGTCATGGACGTCAGTATGCCGGATCTGAACGGGCTTGAAGCGGCGCGGCGTATTCACAAGCTCCTCCCCAAAGCTGGAATTCTCGTTCTCACCATGCACTTTTCCGATCAGCTGGTCCGCGAAGTCGTGGACGCAGGCGCACGCGGCTACATACTGAAATCCGACGCGGATCGCGAGCTTCTAACGGCCGTGGAGGCCATCGCCAATCGCCGCACGTACTTCACACCGCGTGCTTCGGAGTTGCTATTAGACGGCTTTTCACGCAATGCTGCAGGCATCGAGCCCAAACTGCCCGCGCGGGACCGCTTGACTACACG
>Ga0210384_10002048_pt1 | contig 25430 bp, 24 predicted proteins | sample IncBWH2MmetaG_FD_160574 | JGI IMG/M metagenome (GOLD analysis project Ga0210384, IMG submission 160574) | Forest soil microbial communities from Barre Woods Harvard Forest LTER site, Petersham, Massachusetts, United States - Inc-BW-H-2-M | ecosystem: Environmental > Terrestrial > Soil >...
CAGCACCGCCAGCATCGGGCGCTCGGCCCTGGCGGCGACGCGTACCAGGCGGTCCGAAGTGGCGATTTGCGTTCCCGGCCGAAATATCGGCGTTTGATACTGATAGGCGATGGAATGCTCGTCGACGATGACTTGATCGACCGGCACCGGACCGCCGCCGCGGCGCGCGCTGACGAAGGCGTGCATGATCGCCTGCGCCGCTTCTTCTGCCATCTGCTGCTCTTGCATCACCTGGACCAGCGTTGCCGGCGTGCAGCCCTGGTCCAGGTGATGGCTGATCCAGGTGCTGAGATCGCGGGAAAAACGGATTACGGTATTCATCGCTTCCACTCACAAGTCGACGGCGACCCAGCCTGCGGCGGTCTGTTTAAAACTTTCCTTCAATTGCATGCTGCCCGCGCCGCGCACTACCCGGTCCACCATGGGGAATACCTTTTGGACGTCGGCGTCCGCGGTCCACGGCGCGGCGTCCACCTTATAGGTATAGCTGACCGCCACCATCTTCTCGCCATCGCCGGTTTTTGCCTCTTCCCAGCCTACCACCTGATCCAGGCTGAGCTTGGCTGCGCACAAATCGCCTTGCTGCAACTGGATGTCGCCGTCCGATTTGACGCTGCGCATTTCCTTGTTCAGGTAATACTTCTTACCGGCTTCGGTCAGCGCATAACGCCTGACCTTGATCTCGGCACTGACGCCCTCCTCGGTTGCCGTCACCGTGGCGACCGCTGATTGCACCAGCCCCAGTTTTTCCAATACCGGCATCTGTATAGCATTCCTGCCGCCGGTGTCGACATCTTTTTGACTGACATCGATAGGCCAGACGTTCTTGGCCAGGCACAGGTCGCCGCGCTTGGCCAGGTAGGCGTTCATGCCGGCGCTGATATTTTCGCGGTTCAGGTCGGTCTTGCTGCTGCACGCCGCCAGGGCCAAGGCGGCAAGTAGGGAAATGCTAAGCTGGTTCATGGTTCAATCTTGATTTTCAAAAAATAATAGTAGTAATCGCTTCAGGCCCTAGTCGGCACACTTGCCCGACGCTACGGTCTGGCCCGGTTGATAGCCGTCTGTCAATGTGCCCAGGAAGCAGATCAGGTCGGCAATATTTTTGTCCGTCATCGGCGGTTTGGCGCCGGCCTTGCGGCCGTCCAGCGGCAGCTGGGGGTCGATGTTGCCTTGATATAACGCCGCCAGGTCATTGTATTTCTGTACCGTCCCGCCCTTGTACTGGACCTTGATCAGGCCGTAGGCCGGGAAGCCGGCGTCATTGATTTTCAAAGCGGTGCCGCCCACGGTCGGATACCACAACTCCGGCATCGTGTCGCGCGTGTTGTAGAACTGTATCGCCTGCTCCAGCGAAGTGATCACGCCGTTGTGGAAAAAGGCGCTGCGGGTAGCCACATTGCGCAAGGTCGGCGTCTTGAACATGCCGCAAAAACTGTTCGCCGCTGTAGGAGATTTTGGTTTGTGGTCGTTGCGCAAGGGACCGCACACGCCCAGATCAAAATAGGCCGGGTCCTGGTTCAGGGGCAGGCCGGCATTGCGCGGCACGCCTATCGCCTCATACGAAAAGTCGGTGAACAGCGCCGAACTGCCGTTCAAGCCGGCGCCCTGGTAGTGACAGGAGGAACAATTGCCGGTCTTCGGATCGGAAAATATTTGCAGGCCGCGCATCTCCGCCGCCGTCAGCGTGCCGCCTATCTTGTTGGCTGCGTACAGGTCGAATTTGCTGCTGTATGGATGAAAGCTGACATCTTCCATCTGGAACGCCTGCAGCGCCCTGGCGGCGTTATTGAACGCGGCGCTGCTATCGGCGAACGCATCCTGGCCGAAGGCCTGCCGGAACAGGTCTGCATAGCCGGAGGCCTGGATTTTTCCGACCACCTCCGCGCCGTCGGCATTGGCCATCTCCACCGGGTCCAACAGGGGAATTTTGGCTTGCTCTGCCAGCGTATTTACGCGGCCGTCTGCGGTAAAACCGCCGCCGGGGCCGGGGGCGCTGACGCCATCGGGGTTGTCGAGCAGGTCGGCATACGCGGGGGTAATGTCCTTGTAGCGCAAAGAAGGTGCTGCCCTGTTGCCCGGCTGGTCGAGCCTGGGGCCGCCCAACTGCACGGCGAGCTTGTTCGGCGGAGCGTAGGCGAACGCCGGATCATGGCAAGTTGCGCAAGACATTTTGCCCGAGCCGGACAGGCTCTGGTCGAAAAACATTTTTTGCCCTACTTGCGCTGCCAGGCTCAGTTTAACGGGCGCCACGATGACCGGCGAAGGCGCTTGCGATGTATTGGAGGCGGGCGCCAGACCCGCATCATGGGCGCCGCCGCAGGCGGCCAGGATCAGCAGCAAGGGGCAGGAAAAATACCAGGGATTCACGCGCATGATAAAGATAATTGGATACTGCCGGTAATGCAGCGAGGGGCGCAGCGGAAGGCCGCTACCCCTCGCACACGTACTGCCAAAAAGTTCAACAAAAAATGCATGGCCCCGGCAACATCATGCCGGGGCCGCAGGTTTTATTTCTTGAGTGCCCACACATTAAGCTGGCTGGCATCCGCGCCGGTTTGCGCCGGAGTGGAGACGTCGCCCGTTTGTTTTTGCGTGTAGGCGGCCGGGATCACAAAGGCGTGATTGATCGGGCGCACCGAGTCAAAATGGGTATCCGAGCTGCCGGCATACTCGGGCAGGTTCAGGATGTTCGCCGAAATGAATTTTTCCGTGTATTTGGAACGATTCATGTAGCTGGCATCATTGGCAGGGTCCGCCAACTGGAACATGTTTTGCAATGTGCGAACAAACGAGAAGTGGCTATAGGAGTCGCTGTCGGAGACGCCTTTGGGCGCATTGGCCTGGTTGGTCAGGATGCCGAAAATACTTTGGCCGTGGCCGCGATTGCCCTTGGTATAGTTATTCACCGTCGTATCCGGCGACCAGGTGCCGTCGGCATTCTGTTTCAGCGGATTGGCGACCGTGCTGTTGGCCACATTCCAGCCGCAGCAGGAATTCAGGCCGCTGGTGGCACTGCCCTCATCAAACATCATCACGATGGCAACACGTTTTTGCGGATTTTTCCACAATGCGGAAGCCTGGATCTTCTTGACCAGATAATCCACGTAATTGTCGCCGCGCGTGATGATGGTGCCGCCGGTTGCGACCGGAACATTATTGGGAACGCTGCTGCAATCGCTGGCGGTACCGGCGACGCCATTTGCGGCGCCCTTGACCGAGATACCGTGCATGTCGTCGCACTGGTCAGGCATGATGAAATTGATATTGCCGACATTGCCGCTCTGCAGATCGGTGCCCAACTGGTCGAAGTCATAGCCGGCCGGAATCTTGTAGGCAGAGCTGTTTTTCAGGTTGGCATCCCATTGCCCGCCGCCCAGCGTACGGTTGCTGAATTTCCGTTCCGGTGCGCTACGCACGTTTTGGTAAGCCATGCCGGGATGGTGCTTGGTTTTATACAAGCCGGCCGGCATCGGCAGAGTGAGCTGGGCATTGCCGATGGCGGTCGTATTGCCGCCGCTTGTTCCTGGTGCATAGACATTGTCCTGCGCAATGACCGCAGCGTCGGTCACGCTGTCGGTACGTAAATCCTGGCCGGGATTGGTTGACTCGTTATAGGTCCTCCAGTTCAGGCCGGCGGCGGTCAGCGCGTTGAACAGGTTGGGTTTGCCGGTGATGTTATGGTTGACTGCGGCAGCCTGCGTGCAAGTTGTGGCAAACGGCGAGCTTGCCAGGCCGGGCTGGGTATTGTCCGGTACCGGCAGGTCCTGCACTGCATTGGCGCCGGTGGCGTCGCAATTCCACTGGCTGTCATCGGAGATGCCGAAATCGTCGGCGCCGCCCAGCGCGGTGTAGTTCGGTTCGCTGGGGTTGCCGGTCGCGTAGTAGCTGGTCAATTGGTTACCGGCTTGCAGGTAGGCATTGATTTTTGGAGCGAACGGCGAATTCAGGATGGACGACGTCGCCTTGTTTTCCAGCATCACGATGAAGATGTGATCGTAGCGCGGGATGCCTTCCACGTTGAACGCAGCTTGTTGCGATTGCAGGAAAGTAATCGGGGTGCGGCTGTCCGCGGTATTCGCGGTCAATGGCGTTACATTGCTCAAGCCTTTCAGGCGCGGATCGCCGCCCGGCACCGCCAGCGCGTCCGGATACAGGTCGCCGCGATCCAGTTTGGTGATTGCATAGGCAAAGCGGTTGCTCAGCGCATTGGTTTCCGCCAGCATCGCGGTCTGGGCGGCGCCGCTTACGCTATTGACGTCGCTCAGTACGCTGGTGACGGGTACGCCCATGCGGGTCGCCAGATTTTGTTTTTCAGTCGCGTAGTTGCTGCCGTTAGCCTCGGTCAGGCGTACTACTTCTGCAGACAAGGGGCTGATGACGACGCCGGCGGATTGTTCCGTAACCTGGTCGACCGAGATGCGGAAGACATTGCGGGCAGCGACTTTGGCACCCGTTGCGGTATTGACGGCGCCGGTGCCGATGTCGGCGATCAGGGCTGCTGCGGCCGGCAAGGTGATTGAAAAATTGCCTTTGCTGTCGGTGGTAACGGGGCTTTCGCCGCTGTCGCACTTACCGTTGTTATTCGCATCAACGCATACCAGTGCGCCCTGATAGTAGCCGGCCAGGATTGTCGGATCGGTCGCGCTGCCCGGTTTCAGGGCGCTGGCGACGACTACACCCTTGACGGTGACGCCGGAAACAGGAGCGACGCCGCCGCTGCTGCATGCCGCCAGCATCGACGTCGCTGCGGCGAGCGCCGTCAGCGAAAAATTCAATGAAACGCCTTTCGGGATATTCATAATTGACCTTGTAAAAGTAGATTCTTTGCCGATGATGGCGAGGGAAATTGCGGCACGCGTATGCAGCGCGCAGGAACCACTGGTCGCTATGTTGGCAGATACTTTTTTACCAATTATGAAATTTGCATGACTGTTTGTATCATTAAGAAACAGGGGCTTAAAAAACGGCGGAAAATAGTGTAATAGCGGGCGCGGCAATATGTGAAAGCGGATAGTCTATGAACGAAGCGAGTCGGCGGCGCTGCATCGCTAGTTGCGGCAATTTCTGCCCAGGCTTTACGCAAGGGGCACTACTTTTTTACGCAGTCGCAGACCTCACTGCCCTTGTCGAAGATAATGCGCCAGGTGCCGGGCGCTTCCAGCCGCCAGATCGAAGTGAAAGTGGCGATCAATTTCCCCTGCGGATCGCGCACCGGTCCGCTGGAAATGGCGAGCGTGCCGGAGTCCAGCACTTCCACCTGTTCCGGCTCCCATGAAAAAGGGGCGTCGGCTTTTTCATAGAAGCGCTTCCACCATTCGGCGACTTTCTGCTTTCCGTGCAAAGGCGTGGGGCCTGAAAAGAACACGGTTTCCTCGGATAAAAAACCTGTAAAAGCGGCGTGATCGCGGGCGGCCATGGTTTTTGCAAATGCGCGCTCGGTATCGGCAACCTGTTTTTGCAGCTCCGACATCGCGAAGCCTCGTAGCGGCAGTGCTGCAGCGCACAGGAGACCGAGGATGATCAGGGATTTGCGCATGAAGCAGACCTCCGTATGCATTTTTAATGTTGCCGCTGGAATTTCTTGATCGTTTTTTCTATCTTTTTTCTTCCATCAGGGCCAGCAAATGGCCGTCCGGGTCTTTGAAAAAGACCATCCACAAATCATGATCCGGCATTTTGCTGACCAGGTGCGGCCTGTCCACAAAAGCGACGCCGGCATTGCGCAATTTTCCGTACACCGCATCGATGTCGCTGATCTTGAAATACAGGCATTGGCTACCGGGAGGAATGGCCACTTTGGATGTTCCGTCCAGCATCAGGCGCACGCCGTCGCAGTCAAAAAAAACCAGTTCGCCATACCGGAAGAGTTGCTTCAGCCCCAGTTTCTGGCCATAAAATTCTTGTGAAGCGTCGGCGTTGGAAATTTGCAAGGCAACTTGCCCCAGGCTGGATAGGCTCATGATTATCCTCGATACGCTTGATGGAAGACTGGACAATTAGCCGGCGCGGTCGAATTTGCTGGTCGGCTAAACACTCCGGCATTTCATTGGCAACTGATGATTGATGATGCCCCCGGCAGCCGCAGTCATCAAGTTTTTTCTGGGTTTAAGCGGCCGCGGGCGTACTTTTCGCAACACTGTTCCCGCGCCGGCGGCTGGTGGAGGGCAATCTAATTTTGGCGAAAAACGGGGCCGGATTCCGTGCTGTCGGTGCCTGCATGAACCGGATCATCGGGCTCATCCGGGTCCGGGCCGGGCGCCGGTGCGGATACCAGTTCCGGCCAGGGAGCGGGGCGCGCCGCTTTTTGTGCCGACTTGTCGGCGTACATGCGCTGATCGGCGGCATGCATCAGTTTGTCCGGGGTCCTGCCATCTATCGGCCAGCGCGCCGCGCCGAGACTGGTATTGATGTCCAGTACGGCCCTGCCTATCGTGGCCGGGCCGTTCAAGGTCAGGCGCAGGCGTTGCAATGTGGAATCCAGTTGTTGTTGATCGCGGATGCCGTAGGTGAGCACGACAAATTCATCGCCGCCTATGCGGCCGACAAAGTCGGCATCGCGCGAGAACTTGCGCAAGCGTTTTGCGGCCTCCACCAGCAACGCGTCGCCGGTCTGGTGGCCATAGTGATCATTCACCTGCTTGAAATCGTTCAAGTCTACCAGGATGAAACCAAAACCGATTTCACCGCGCGCGCTCTGTGCAGCATACCTGCGCATCACTTCATCGAAATGCCTGCGGTTGGGCAAGCCGGTCAGCGTATCTTCGCGCGCCATGCCCAGGATGATCTTCTGCGCGCGCAGATTGCACGCGGTGCTGGTGCTGAAAGTCCAGCCCATCGTGAACAGGATCCCGATCAGCGACAGGGTCCCCATGAACGGTTCCAGCAGCAGCTGCTGCTGGCTCGTGGCATGGTAAGCCAGCAGCCAGCGGCCGCCAAAGCCGGCGGTCAATGCCAGCAGGAAAAATGCGGCGATGCCGTGCGTCAGTATTTCCAGTTGCCGGCTGCGGCGCAGAAACGCGACGGCCATGCCTGCCGTGAACAGCATCGCCACCGTATCGTGGAACAGATAGCGATGGATCGCATCGTCGCGGTTGACAAAGGCCATGAGGATAAATACCGGAATCAACAGCGCTCCCCAACGCCAGCGGGTAGCGGACAGGTAGCCGCGAAAGCGCAGCGTGCCTTCCAGCATCAGCGACAGCGTGGTGAGCGTCAGCGAATTATTGATGGCAACGACTACCTGGCGCGGTATGCCGAAGTCGATGAAAGACATGGAAAGAAAAAATGCCGGTGCAACTACCGATGCCGCCGCCGCCCACCAGGCCGTGCCGGGCATCTGGCGATTGATGCGCCAAACCGCAATCATGACCAGCATCGACACCAGGTTTGCCGCAACAATGACCAAATCTAAGGTGGGTTTATCTAGTTTCAGCATCAATAAATATATTTATGGGTTTAGTGGAATTGTAACCGCTGGTTATCCGTTTATTCAGCATTTATTAGTTGTATTGCATTGAACTGCGTTGCGGCGCGATTCCGTGTCCGGATAAGGACGCGCGGCGACCTGTCTACGGCTTCCTATACAATGGCGGGGTTTGAGATTCGCAGGAATTGCAGGAAAAAAATGATAAATAAGGATGCCCGCAAAATCGCCGTGATAGGCGGCGGACCGGCTGGCCTGATGGCGGCGGAAACGATCGCCGGCCGTGGCTGGCAAGTAGACTTGTACGACGCAATGCCGTCTGTGGGGCGTAAATTCTTGCTGGCGGGCAAAGGCGGAATGAACTTGACGCATTCCGAGCCCCTGGAACCGTTCCTGCAGCGCTACGGCAAGCGGCAGGCGGAGATTGCCGGATGGTTGCAGGATTTCGGCCCCGATGCGCTGCGCGCCTGGGCTGAAGCGTTGGGGATTGCGACCTTTGTCGGCAGTTCGGGTCGGGTGTTTCCGGTGGATATGAAGGCCGCGCCATTGCTACGCGCATGGCTGCACCGGATGCGCAGCGCGGGTGTGCGTTTTCACATGCGCCATCGCTGGACCGGCTGGAGTGGCGATGCTTTGCGTTTTGCGACGCCGGAAGGCGAGCACAAGGTGCAGGCCGATGCCGTAGTGCTGGCGTTGGGCGGCGGCAGTTGGGCGCGCCTGGGCTCGGATGGGGCCTGGGTCCAGCTGCTGCAACAAAAAGCGATCGAGGTCGCGCCCTTGCAGCCGGCCAATTGCGGGTTTGACGTCGGCTGGTCGGAACACTTTCGGCAGCGCCACGCCGGCCAGCCGCTGACCTCGGTGATTGCTCGCGTGAAAGATCTCAGCGGCGCTGAGGCGATGCGCCAGGGACAATTTGTCATTACCGAAGGCGGGGTCGAGGGCAGCCTGATTTATGCGCTGTCTGCGCCTCTGCGCGACCTGATCGCTGCCGAAGGGCAGGCCGTGCTGTACCTGGATCTGGCTCCCGGCAAGTCGCAGCAAAGGATAGACAGCGAAGTGATGCATCCGCGCGGTGCGCGATCCTGGTCCAGTCATCTGCAGGGCAAGGTCGGGCTGGATAGCGTGAAAATCGGCCTGCTGCGGGAGTGCCTGACGGCTGACGAGTTTCAGCATGCGCCGGTGCTGGCGCGCGCCGTCAAGTCTTTGCCCGTGCGTCTGCGCGCGCCCAGGCCGATAGACGAGGCGATCAGCAGTGCCGGCGGCGTCGCATTTGCGGCGCTGGACCGGACGCTGATGTTACGCGCTTTGCCCGGCGTGTTTTGCGCCGGCGAGATGCTGGACTGGGAAGCGCCTACCGGCGGCTACCTGTTGACCGCCTGTTTTGCCGGCGGCAAGCGTGCCGGACTGGGTGTGCTCGATTGGCTGGACAACAAAAAATAGGCAACAAAAATTGTGGAAGGGAAAAAGTTGATACAATCCGGCTGTTGGTAAAAAATCATCCTGGTCCTCTCCGGGCCTGTGTTGAATAAATGGTCCTGTTCCCGTTACCTATTTCCCCTATCTTCCTAAGCAGTGTTTGTGATTTATGATTGATTCCCGTTCGTCGCCCCGGTCCAACGTATCCTGGCGTGCCGCCGTGTTGATTGCACCCGGTAATATCGTGCCGGCCAAGGTATTGAATATTGCCAGCGCCGGCATACAGCTGCAATGCGCGCATCGCCTGATCGATGGCCAGGTGTATCAGATGATGATGGAAGTGCCTGAACCCAGGGATGCATCGCAACGTACGCAAGTGGTGTGCAAGGCCAGTTGCAGTTACACCATCCTGAGCGGCAGCGAATATCGCGCAGGCATGAAATTGATGGAAGTCCCGCCTCAGCACCAGCCCTTGTTGGGTAATTGGGGCGGCAGATCTGCGATAGCGGCCTGAGGGCGGCTTTTGCAGTAGTTTTACTCCTGTGTTATAAATTGGACGTGTCCTTCTTCAAAACCCGCCCATGTCCACCGATACCGTCCTTCCCGATACCGCCCAAAGAGTAGCGGATTTGCTCAAGAATCTTGGGCATGAACAAGCCATAGTGATGTTGCCCGCGACCGGCAAGACCTCGGCAGAAGCTGCCGCCGGTCTGGGTTGCAGCGTCGCGGAAATCGCCAAATCCATTGTGTTCCGTCGTTTGTCCGATGATGCTGCAGTGATGGTGGTCGCCAGCGGCGCCAATCGTGTCGATGAAAGCAAGGTGGCGGCGCTGGTCGGCCCGCTGGGCAAGGCCGACGCCAGATTCGTCAAGGAGCGCATAGGCTACGCGATCGGCGGCGTGTGTCCTATCGGCCATCTGGAAAAAACCGTGATGCTGATAGACCAGGATTTGATGCAATACCAGAGCGTATGGGCCGCTGCCGGCCATCCGCACGCGGTGTTTAACCTGACCCCGGGGCAATTGACGGCAATGACAGGCGCGCCGGTTGTCGATGTGGCCTTGCGCGCATGATGCATGCTTATCCGCGGCAGGCAGAAACGACAGGCAGCCAAGTATGACAATCTTATATGACTACGATCCTGAGAGCGCAAGCGGCGACGTGCCTTCGCCGTGCATAGGCATTTGTGAAATGGATAACAGCGCCGGCTGGTGCGCCGGCTGCTTTCGCACAATAGAAGAGATCACCCGCTGGGGCAAGGCCGACAATGGGTACAAGCGCATCGTCTGGCGCCAGATCAAGCACCGGATGTTTGAACCTAAAGTGGCAGATCAAAAGGGATGATGCAGAACATGGCGGACCAGCAGATCCGACTACCGGCAACGATGACCGTGTTCGAGCGCGGCTGGCTATCGTCCAATAATATCCTGTTCATTGATGAGCAGCGTACCGCGCTGGTGGACAGCGGCTACATGACCCATGCGCAACAGACGCTGGCGCTGGTCCGGCATGCATTGGGCGGGCGCAAGCTGGACTTGCTGATCAATACCCATCTGCATTCCGACCATTGCGGCGGCAATGCGCTGCTGCAGCGCGCATATGCGTGCCGCACTCTGATTCCGGTGGCCGACGCCGTCGCAGTCGCGGCGTGGGATGAAGAGCATCTCACTTACAAAGCCACCGGCCAGAAATGCGAGCGCTTCAGTTTCGATGCCAGCCTGTCGCCGGGCGAACAAGTAAACCTGGGCGGCCTGGAGTGGCAAGTGCTGGCGGCGCCCGGCCACGACCCGCACTCGCTGATCCTGTATTGCGCCAGCGAGGCGATCCTGATCTCTGCCGACGCCTTGTGGGAAAACGGTTTCGGCGTGATCTTTCCGGAACTGGAGGACGAGTCCGGTTTTGCCGAGCAGGCCCAGGTGTTGCAGATGATAGGCGAGCTGGAGGTGCGCGTAGTCATCCCCGGCCACGGCGCGCCATTCTCCGGCGTCGTCGCGGCGCTGGACAGGGCCAAGGGGCGGCTGGACTATTTGTCGTCCGATCCCAGGCGTAATGCGCGCAATGCGCTGAAGGTCATGATGGCCTTCCTGCTGCTGGAGATGCGGCAATTTTCATTGCAGAAGCTGCCTGCTCTGGTGCGCGAGAATCGCATCATGTGGGCGGCGGCACAGAAACTGGATGTGCCTGTCGACAAGCTGGTCGCTGCTCTTGCCGGCGAACTGGTGGCCGCAGGGGCCGCCAGGCAGGATGGGGATAGCCTGATCAGCACCAGATAAAAAATTGCTGATCCGGTATTGCCGCCCGGGCACTTAAACTAGCCGCCCGCGAAGCCAAGTCGAGGATGGCGCCCCGATTATTTCAAGGTATACGGCGCATCGGCAAAATTGTGCAGCGGCGCCAGATCGGGGAATACCGGCGCGCGGCCTTGCTGTTTGGCCTGAAAGGCCTCCACCAGGTTGCTGGTTTGCCAGATGCCGGACTGCAGCCAGCCCATCTGTTGCAGCGCATCGTGCGTGCTGTGGTCGCGCGCGTAGTGGATCGCCTGCTTGCTGCCCCAGATCGCCACCGGCGGTTTTTCTGCAATCTCTGCCGCCATTGTCAGGGCGGCTTCCAGCATCGCCTGCTGGTTCTCAAATACTTCATTGACCAGACCCACCGCCAGTGCGCGCTGCGCTGGCAGGCGGCGGCCGGTGTAGGCCATCTCATGCACGATGCCCTCCGGGATCAGCTTGGGCAGGCGCTGCAAGGTGCCGAGGTCGGCCGTCATGCCGATGTTGATTTCCTGGATGCAGAAAAAGGCATCGGCGCTGGCCAGGCGGATGTCGCAGGCCGAGACCAGGTCGACCCCGCCGCCTATGCAGCCGCCCTGGATGGCCGCGATGACGGGCATGCGCAATTGCTCTATTAGGTTGAACGCATGGTGCATGTCTTGCAAGGCCGGCACGATATTGGCGCGGCCGCTGGCATTGCTGTCATCCAGCGAAATGCCGCCCTGGCCGAACACGTCCAGCGACATGCCGGCGGTGAAATGCTTGCCGGTCGATGAAATGAGCAGCACACGGGCCGCAGCCTCGCGCTGCAGGGTTTGCAGGATGCCGGTCAGTTCGCGCCAGAACTGCGGCTGCATCGTGTTCATTGCGGCGGGGCGGTTCAGGCTCAGGTGCGCGATCTTGTTTGTTATGCTCAGTTCAAAACACTGGTAAGTCATGGCATCTCCATTGTTATGTAAGTACTTGCTATCAATCTATTCTTTTGGGGCGGGGTTTCTCAGGGAGCACAGTACGGCGCGTATCGCAGCTTTGTAGAGTTCGTCCGGGTGCTCTTTCTTCAGGTAATAGCCCTTCAGTTCCAGGCTGATGACGCCGTGCATGGCTGCCCACAACAGCCTGGCGGCGGCGGTAGGGCTGGATGGCGGCAGCGAGCCGTCCTGCATGCAGCGTTCGAACTGGGCGATCAGCGGCGTGAATGATTCCCAGGCCGCCACGCGTGATTCCAGCGGCGGCACAAAGCCGGCGATCGCGTCGCCGAACATCACCATGTAATAGCTGGGATTGCCGCGCGCATAGCCGTGGTAAATATTCGCGTAGTTCCAGATGCCGTCCACGCTGTCGGCCGGCTGCGGCTCAGGCAGACCGGCGGCGTAGGCGGCATACTCTTGCTTCAGGCGCGCGAAGCCCTCCAGGTATAGCGCATTCGACAAGCCGTCCTTGCCGCCGAAAATGGAATACAGCAGGGTGGTGGAGCAATTCACCGCCTCGGCCACCTTGCGCACTGTCAGCGCTGCCGCCCCTTCTTCCACCAGCAGCCGGGTGGCGGCGTCCAGCATGCCCTGGCGCAATGTATTGCGCAGCCCTTCCTGCTCTTGCCGGAAATCGACGACTTTAGGTATTGGGACGCTCATAGAGATTCAGAGAAGGTATTTAGCACGATCGTTCGATAGTTGTGAAAAACAACGTTTTTTCTGATAACATCATATCAGCACCACTTAAAAACGCAAACAGACGCTTTGCAAAACAAGCTGGCCAGTCTGCGCAAGCCGTTCTGGACTAGATGGGTTTTAATACTATAAATTCGCATAACAGGGCGGCTGCCGGTGTGTGGCCGCTTCGATAACCGAGACAGGATTATTGACATGACATCCCAACACTTGCCCGCCGCACTGCAAAACCTTGCCTTGCCGGTCATAGGCTCCCCTTTGTTCATCGCCAGCGGCCCCAAACTGGTCGCGGCCCAATGCAAGGCCGGCATCGTCGGCGCCTTCCCCGCGCTGAACGCGCGTCCGGCTGAGTTGCTGGATACCTGGCTGACCGACCTGAAGGCGGAGCTGGCGGCCTACAAGGAGGCCAATCCCGGCGCCAGGGTCGGCCCCATCGCGGTGAACCAGATCGTGCACCAGTCCAACGACAGGCTGGCGCATGACGTGGAGATGTGCGTGAAACACCAGGTGCCTATCATCATTTCCTCGCTGCGCGCGCCGCCGAAGGAAATGCTGGATGCGATCCACAGCTATGGCGGCATCGTGCTGCATGATGTGATTTCGATACGCCATGCGCAAAAAGCGCTGGAAGCCGGTGTGGATGGCCTGATCCTGGTGGCGGCCGGCGCCGGCGGCCATGCCGGCGGCTTGTCGCCGTTTGCGCTGGTGGGTGAAGTGCGTAAATTTTTCAAGGGACCGCTGGCCTTGTCCGGCTCCATCGCTTCCGGCGACGCGATACTCGCCGCGCAGGCGATGGGCGCGGACTTTGCGTATATCGGTTCGCGCTGGCTGGCCACGCAGGAGTCCAATGTGGACGACGCCTATCGCCAGGCCATCATCGAATCCAGCGCCGCCGATATTGTGTACACCAACCTGTTTACCGGCGTACACGGCAATTACCTGAAAAAATCCATCGTAGCCGCCGGCCTGAATCCGGAGGACTTGCCGGTAGCCGACAAGAGCGCTATGAACTTCGGTTCCGGCAGCGGCAGCAAGGCCAAGGCCTGGCGCGACATCTGGGGCGCAGGCCAGGGCGTGGGCCTGATGCACGATGCGCCCAGCGTGGCCGAGGTGGTGCAGCGCCTGACCGAGGAATACCAGGCGGCCAGAGCGCGCTTGTTGGGCGTTCAATAAAAAATGCTGCCGCTGTGACGGCAGCCCTATTGTCTTAAAATGAGGGCGGCTCCGTTTGGAGACCGCCCCTATTTTTATGGAGAAGCAGATGCCGAAAGCGTATGTAGTCGCAGAGATACAGGTCACCAACCCGGACGGTTATGCGGATTACCTCCCGCTGTCCACCGCCAGCCTGGAGCAGTACGGCGGCACTTTCCTGGTGCGCGGCGGCCTGCGAGAGCAGAAAGAGGGGGAAGACGCGCAGCATAATGCCGGCTGGCGCACCGTGATCACGGAATTCCCGTCGATGGAACAAGCCAGGAAATGGTATGAGTCGGTCGAATACACCGGGGCCAGGGCGATCCGGCAAGAGCATTCCATAGGCCGCCTGCTGATAGTTGAAGGGACGTAAGGGCAACAAGCATTGGTCCGGTCAGCCTCACGGAGCAAGAGAGGTTTTACCCAAATTCAAGTTTTCTGCCGTGTTTGCCGTTATTGGATTAAGTCAATATTTCCAGCAAACAAACATGCGTAGCTTACTTGCACTGCTGCTAAGTGCCTTATTGGCATCGGCAGCTTCGGCCGCCGATCCGTCGACTACGCCTTCCACGCCGATCAAGCAGGCGGCGTCCAAAGAGGCGGTCGCCTCCGCCGTTTCGTCCGCGGCGAAGGACGACGCCAAGCCTGCCGTCAAAGAAGGCAAGCTGGCCAAGAGCGCCGCTGCTGCGCGCGCCAGGGAAGCCCAGGAAGCGGATGAGCTGGCGGCCAAGATTGCCGAGAAACTGGCCGTAATCCGCAAGGAAAAAGAAGAGGCGGGCGCCGTCAATGCCGCCAGCGCCCGTTCTATTGCCAAGCCGGCGTACAAAAGCCCGTATGCGATGCCCGTCAGGCGGGCAGACGCCGCAGAATTCGCCAAAACCAAGGCCGCCGCCGATGTCGTCGGCACCACCATGCATTGGAGCTATGAAGGCGAGGATGGACCGCTGCGCTGGGGCAAGCTGAATCCGACGTATGCCAAATGCGATATCGGCGAACGGCAGTCGCCGATAGACATACGCGATGGCTTGCGGGTCGACTTGAACCCGGTCACTTTCGACTACAAGCCCTCGCGCTTCAATGTGATCGACAATGGACACACGATACAGGTCAACGTGGGACCTGGCAATTACATCAGCCTGCTGGGGCACAATTACGAAATGGTGCAATTCCATTTTCATAAACCTTCCGAAGAGCGCATCAACGGCAGGGGGTTTGAAATGGTCGTGCATCTGGTCCACAAGGATGGCGAAGGCAAACTGGCGGTGGTTGCGGTGCTGCTGGAGCGCGGCAAGGCGCAGAGCCTGATACAAACGGTCTGGAATAACCTGCCGCTGGAAAGAAATGATCCGGTACAGCCGCTGATCACGATGGACGTCAGCCAGTTGTTGCCGCAACAGCGCGAATACTATACCTACATGGGTTCCCTGACGACGCCGCCGTGCACCGAGGGCGTGTTGTGGATAGTCATGAAACAGCCGGTTGAAGTCTCGCCGGAGCAACTGGCGATATTCGGCCGCCTGTATCCGATGAACGCCAGGCCGGTGCAAAAGACTTCCGCGCGCGTGATCAAGGAATCCAATTAGCCGGGTCAGGAATGTGACCGGGACTCAAGGCCGGCACAATCTGTCGGCGTAGTCCTTAAAAATATCCCCCTTGACGGCCTCCATGAAGGACAATGTGATTTCTATCATCCTTGTCCGGTGTTCCATCCATGAGGCCGTCGCGCCATGCGCAAAGTTAATTTCGCCCAGACCCTGGCTCTTCGTGTAGACAGGCTCGCATTTTTGCGGGCCAGCCTCCATATTGTGTTCGCGTGGTTGCTGGCCTGCGTTGTATTGATCACTTTGTTGTGGGTGCGGGTACATGCCAGGCTCGACATGGAGCATGAGGCCCTGCGCGAGCATTCATATAGAGAGGCCACCTCCTTTTCCAAGACCTATGCCCGGCAACTGGCCAGGTCGCTGGAGCAAATCAACCAGATTACACTGACGTTGAAATACTACTGGCAGGATACCCACGGGACCCTGAAGCTGGAAAAGCAATTGCAGCAAGGACTGTATCCCAGCTTCAACCCCCTGCATGTCAGCATCGTCGATGCAGATGGCATGCTGGTCACCAGCACGCTGGATATTTCCAGCAAGAGCATTTCGGACAGGGACTACTTTCAGCTTCACAAAAATAATCCGGCCAGCGGCCTGATCATCAGCAAACCTGTGGTCGGCATCCGCCTGGAGAAGGTGGTTACCCTGTTTTCACGCAGACTGGACAAGCCGGACGGCGCCTTTGCCGGCGCCATCATCGTGGCAGCCGAGACGGCTTACTTGGCATCGTTCAATGACGAGTTTGCCTTGCGCAAGAGCGATTTTTTTTCCGTGATGGATAAAGACGGCACCAGCTTTGCATCGCAGATAGGCAAAAATAACAATACGCTGAGGACGGTGTTTTCCACGTTGCCGGAATTTCCTGCCAGTGAAGGCGTGCTAAGAATGCCGGCCGAAAAATTCGTCGATGGCCAACCGCGGGTCATCGCCTGGCAAAAGCTGGATAACTACCCATTCATCTCCGTAGTCGGCTTGTCGGAACAGGAAATCCTGGCCTCGTATCAGGCTACGAAAAAACTCTACTACCGACTGGGTATTGCCGGCACGGTATTTTTTATCCTGTTTGCGGGCATAGGCGTGTACCTGTGTGCCCGTCTGGCATGGCGGAAGCAGCGAGAGGAGGAGGTGAAGAACACCTACCATCTGGCAATAGATGGCGCGCGCGAAGGATTTTATATGCTGCGGACCATGTATGGCAGGCAGCACGAGATTGAAGATTTTTTTATCGAAGACTGCAATGGGCGCGGCGCGGCACTGGTCGGAAGCAGCAAGGAAGAACTGATAGGCAGCCGCCTGCTGCAAAATTATTCGGGCACGTTTGCGCAGCAGGTATTGTCCATATTTCGCAAGGCCATGGAAACCGGCTTCCATGAAGACGTGTTCAGGGTCTCGCCGGACAGCCAGATATGCGCCAAATGGATACACCGCAGGCTGGTGCGCTCGGGGACCGGCCTGGCGATGACCCTGCGCGATATCTCCGAAGCCAAGGAGCAGGAACAGCTATTGTCCGACCTGGCGAATATGGACGCGCTGACCTCGCTGCCCAACCGCTATTGGCTGATGAATTTCCTGCCGCTGGCGATACAGCGGGTAAAAGATAACGGCAGCCAGCTCGCACTGCTGTTCGTCGACCTGGATGACTTCAAGGTCGTCAACGACACCATGGGGCACCTGGCCGGAGACCTGCTGTTGCAGGCCGCGGCGCTGCGCCTGAAGAGCCTGATCCGGGCCAGCGACCACGTGGTGAGGCTGGGCGGCGATGAGTTTACCGTGGTACTCGAACAGATCAATACGACAGAGGACGCGTCCCACATCAGCCAGCTGATTATTTCTGCGATGAGCGAGCCCTTCGCGTTAACCGACGGGCATGTGCACCAGGTCCACGCGTCGATAGGCATCAGCATGTTTCCCAGGGATGGAGAGGACGCTGGGATGTTGTTGCAGCATGCCGACCAAGCCATGTATGCGGCCAAGAAGAACGGCAAAGGCCGTTACCGTTTTTATGAGGCGCAGCTTGCTTAGTCCTTCCGTATTTGCCGCTGTTCAGTGACTAGCTTCCGCTGCGGCATCCCAGTTTTTCGAAGTCGGCTCTGCTCATGTAGTTTGCCTTGGGAAAATATTCTCCCAGCACATCCATCTCATCGCCGGGTTTTTTAGTGGCGAACAGGCTATGCGGATAAAAATCCGGCGACGGCATCATGTGGCGATAGGCCAGGAAGCCGCCGGAAGGATTTCCTATGCCGTCTCCTGCGCTACCCCAATCCAGCCAGGCCACGCCGCAAGCGTCACTGGCATTGGCGGGGCGTACATCGGCCTTGGATACGGCAATGGTGTAATAGCCTTGTTGGTCTACCGGTACCTGCTCGTCATACAGGCAAGCGTCCACTGCGGTATCCGCCAGCGACCGGTACTTGCATATCGACCAGTACCGCAATTGCGCAGCCGGCATCGTCACGGCATTGCGATAGGTGCGCGGAGTCGTTGGGGCTTTGGCGCGCAATACCAGGACTTGCCCCAGCCTGTTGTCAATGTAGGCGGACATATAGGTATTGTCCAGCGTGCTGTAAAAGCCTCCGCGTCGCGTCGGATCCTGCTTGTCGCGCATGCCTTCATACGGGGTGCCTATCAAGACGTTGGTGACGGATAGCGCAGGATTGAAGAATGCATTCCAGCGCGGAGGGTTTTGTGCCGGATGTACGGGCGAGCCGGCGCCGGGAATCGCATACATTTGCCTGACAGTTTCTGTCGGCAAACGGATGTCGCGCAATGCGGCGTCCTTGACGACCATCTGTTTGCAAAGCTGGTCACCGCTGATAGTTTGCCCGTCAGCCATCGTCATGACCGGCGCCGGCAAGGAAACGCCTCCCTTGCTGTCCATGCCATGGTCCGGTACATAGACGCGATACCACAGCTGATGCACTCCGGAATCCGATTCGGTAAACAAGGTATTGGCCGGACGTAGCCCGTCTGCATTTTTCATTTGCTGGTCGGACCCGGCCACGACATTGACCAGGTAATCCCGCTTGACGCCCTGGCGCACTGCTCCGGCTTGATACGGATTGGCAGCCTGGCCCTCGGCCTGCACCATGACGTCATTGATGCGGTCCACCGGCATGCCGCCGGCGTTATAGCTATTAAACGACATGTGGCGGGCAAACGGGTACTGTCCGCGCAAATGCAATGTCGCTCCCGGCGGCAGTCTGTACTGGGCGACCCAATACATGACTGCAGAGTCGGGAATCAGGATGTTGAAGGTCTTCGGCGACACGGTGGCCAGCCAGAAGCAGTCGGCCAATCCTGAGCTTTGGCCCACCCGCTCAATCTCGGCGGTCGCGATCGGCGTCATCTGCGGTTTCCATGTGCTCATAGTGAGCTGGGCAGAAGCCAGGCTGGTGACGGTGATGCCGGCGATCGCCAGCAGCAGTCGTTGAAATCGCATATTGTGTCCCTCTTGGAGTGATAGCCGATGGGGGATGGTCGCAGCTTTGTCGCCATAACTCCAATGCAAAGAAAGTATCGCTTGATTGCATGACGTGCATGGCATTAAAAATCCGGCCTGTCTCGGGCCGGATATCATTGGCAATCGCCCGCGAGGAAGGGAAAAGAAGAGGCTGCCTTTACAGCAGGTGCTTGTCGCATTGCAGCACGGCCGTCATTGCCTGCTGCGCCGTCGGGGAAATGCTGCGGTGGGCGAGATGGACCAGCACGAATTGCATGCTGAATCCCTTAAAGTCCTCTATGTGGATCTGGCGCAGGCTGCCCTGGCGCAACTCCTGTTGCAGCGAGGAGGTCATGCCGTACACTACCGTGTCGGATTTTTCAGCGAGTTGCTTCAGGACGAAGAAGCTATTGCATTCGACGTGAAAATGCAATTCCTCGGAGGGCTTGCATTTCAACATCCTGCGCATGCTCTGATGCATGTGGCCGGGGAGCGGAACCGAGGCCAGGCGCAGCTGGCGCAGTGCGGATAAGGTAAGCTTGGCTTGCCGGAATACCGGGTGCTCCGGTCTTGCAAACCAGCCGCACTGATGCAGCGATAATAGCTGGGTGGACAATTCCGGCGCCGGCAAAACGGCTCGCCGTTCCACAATAAAAAAATCCAGTGCTTCGGTACGCAGGCCCTCCAGCAAGCTGGTCCAGTTGCTGACTTCGGAATGCACCGTCAGGCGCGGATAGGATGTGGACAATGCCGCCAGCACGTCCGCCATCAGGATGGCCGCCGGATAGGGGCCGAAGCCGAAGCTGACCTCGCCCAGCTCATGGTTTTTGAACAGATTGACATCGCGGTCCAAAGCTCGCGCCTCGGCAAGCACTCGTCGTGCACGCTCGACCACCATCTTGCCGGCCGCAGTCAAGATTACGCCGCGCGTCTGGCGTTCGCACAACTGCATATCCAGTTCTGCTTCCAGCGACTGTATGCTGCGGCTGAGCGCGGGTTGGCTCAGGTGGATTTTTTCGGCGGCCTTGGCGAAAGATCCTTCATCGGCGAGAGCGAGCAGGTGGCTGAGGCGGCGTAGGTTCATGGTATGCGCATTATGCAGCGAAAAAGGGGCAATGATGCTATACGCCCCTGTTTTTCCTCTGTGGCCTGCGCACCGCCGGTCAACATGAAATGCAAGGCCGCCCGCAGCGCTATTCGTACTTCCTGGCGTCGTCTATCACCTTGCCGTCGTTGGCCAGGCTGCCGGCTGCCACAAACAGCACCTCGCCGCGCAACTTGGTGATATCGCGGATGGAGTCAACCAGCGCTGCCTTAAGACGGTCATTCGCTGCCGCCTCCGACACTTCGCAATGCAGGGTCATGACGTCATTGGCCATCTCGCCGGTGACGACCAGCCTGGCCCTGGCAATCTCCGGATGGCGCTTCAATACCTCGGCCACTTGCGAGGGGTGGACAAACATGCCCTTGACCTTGGTGGTCTGGTCGGCGCGCCCCAGCCAGCCCTTGATGCGGGCATTGGTGCGGCCGCAGGGGGAAATGCCGGGCAGCACTGCCGACATGTCGCCGGTGCCGAAACGTATCAGCGGATAGTCGGGATTGAACGAGGTGATCACCACTTCGCCGACCTCGCCGGGCGCCACCAGGTCGCCGGTGCCGGGCCTGACGATTTCCAGCAACAGGTCTTCGTCCAGCACCATGCCCGGATTCAACATGCCATCGGTCTCGGTCTCATACGCGATATTGCCTATGTCGGCCGAGGCGTAGGTTTGCAGTACATGCGGCACGCCGTGCTGTTGCAGCCATGTGCGCAGCGACGGCGGCAGCGCTTCCGCGCCGACCACCGCTTTCTGCACGCTGGAGATATCGGCGCCCATGTCGCGCGCTTTTTCTATGATGATCTTCAGGAAGCTCGGCGTGCCGACATAGGCCGCCGGACGCAGTTCCGCCATCGCCTGCACCTGCATTTCGGTCTGGCCTATGCCGGCCGGTATGACCGGGCAGCCGAGCCGGGATGCGGCGCCGTCCACCATGAAGGCGGCCGGCGTGAAATGGTAGGAAAAGCAATTCTGGATCAGGTCGCCGGCGCGCAAGCCTACCGCATGGAACGGGCGCGCAAAGCGCCACCAGTCCTGCCCGTGGCCTTCCGGATCGAAGATGGGACCGGGCGACATGAATACGCGGCGCAGTCGCGACGGTGGCGTGCTGGTCATGCCGCCGAAGGGCAGGCTCTTCTTTTGCAAATCCTTCAGGTCGGATTTGCGCGTCACCGGCAGCTGCGCGAGAGCTTGCCGTGAAATGATATCGTTCGCGTGCACGCCGTGCAGGATGGATGCCCAGCCGGGCGCCGTTTGCGCGCGTGCGATCAACTGCGGCAAACTTGCCAGCAGTGCTTGTTCGCGGCTCGCCGGGTCGCGTGTTTCCAGGGCATCCAGGTAGTCAGTCATGGCCTATCTCTTTTTGCTTGATCTTGGTTAGCTTTGCAAACACCAGCTCATACGAACGCTGCAATAATGCGCGTGCTTCCGCATCCTTCAGCTTGCCTATGTCTTCCACCCTGACCCATTTTGCCCTAGCCAGATAGGGGGCGGGAATGATGCCCGGCCTGTCCGTCAACTCCAGGAAACGTCCGTCATCCACCTTGAAGCTGAAGCCGTGCTCATGCCCTGCCTCTTGGCAAGTGACGGCAAACATTTTTTCGCCGACAGAGAACACCAGGTCGCTGCCCCACTTGGTATCCATGGTTGCGCCCCGCAGCTGCGCGCAGAATTCGCGGGCCTGTTTGAAATTCATGCCAGCCAGCGCTTGCGGCGGCGATAAAATTTCATATCCCTGAAGCTCTTGCGGCCCGCCCCGGAAACGCCGAGGTAGAATTCCTTGACGTCTTCATTGGTGGCCAGGTCGGAGGCCAGGCCTTCCATTACCACCCGGCCGTTTTCCAGGATGTAGCCGAAATCGGCGTAGCGCAGGGCCACCATCGTGTTTTGCTCGGCCAGCAGGAAGGACACGTTTTCCTTGCTGTTCAGATCTTTGACGATTTCAAAAATCTCTTCGACGATCTGCGGCGCCAATCCCATCGACGGTTCATCCAGCAATATCATCGACGGCTTCGCCATCAGCGCGCGGCCTATCGCGGTCATCTGCTGCTCGCCGCCAGACGTATAGCCGGCCTGCGACGCGCGCCTTTCCTTCAGGCGCGGAAAATACGCATATACCATGTCGAGGCTGCTTTTCAGCTCGGCCCGGCTCAGGTGCCGGGTATAGGCCCCGGTCAACAGATTTTCTTCGACGGTCAGGTGGGCGAAGCAATGGCGGCCCTCCATCACCTGGATCACACCCTTTTTCACCAGGTCGTTCGGGGTCAGCCGGTCCACCCGTTCGCCGCGGAACTCGATCGCGCCCTTGGTGACGTCGCCGCGCTCGGCGCGCAGCAGGTTGGAGATGGCCTTTAGCGTCGTGCTCTTGCCGGCGCCGTTCGCGCCCAGCAGCGCCACGATCTTGCCTTGCGGGACCTGTAAGGACACGCCTTTCAGAACCAGGATAACGTGGTCGTAGATGACCTCGATATTATTGATGCTGAGCAGCGGCGGCGGTGCTGCCGGTGACGGGATAGCGGATAGTACAGTCATGATCTTGGGGCCGGATCGTTAGTCGGAGCTTGCGTTGGTCGGCTATGGAATGCAGGCCGCATCCCATAGCCTGGTTGTTACCGCACCTTTACTGCTCTTTCGCGCAATCGCGCGGGGTGATGTTTTTCTCTTTGCCGTACTGCTTGGCAGACTCTTCCAGCAATGGGCGTACCAATTGGCGATTGCCCTCTATCCAGTCGGAAACGACAGTCCACTTGCTGCCGTCCCACTGCTGGATCTTGATCTTGCCGGAACCCTCGTGATCGAGGCAGCTGGTCTTTACGGCAGGCATCAGGCCGGTGGCGCCGAGCTCTTTCAAGCGGGTGTCCGACAGGTCCAGGTGCTCCAGTGCCCAACGCAGCTCTTCGCCGGACAATACCTTCTTGCCGTATTTTTTCTGGCCCACGCGCACCGCTTCTGCGGTCAGTATGCCGATGACGATGCCGCGATTATGGTTGATGGAACCGATCTTGGATTTGTCCTGCAGGTTGCCCTTGCCGGCGCCGTACACCACCTTCTCTATGTCGGCCACGATCGGCACATTTTTGCCGGAGACGTTCATCGCGGCCGACAAATAGCCCTTGGCGGCATCGCCGGCGGGCACGGTGTCCTCTTCCGAACCGGCCCACCAGCTGCCTATCATCTTGTCGCGCGGGTAGCCGACTTTTTGCGCCGCTTTCAAGGCAGTCTGGTTCATCACGCCAAAGCCCCAGAAAATCACCCAGTCCGCCTTGTTCTGGCGTACTTGCTGCCATTGCGCGCCTTGCTCATTGCCGGGCGGCGCGATCGGGATCGTGGCCAGCTCGAAGCCGTTGACCTTGGCTTCCGCCTGCAGATAGGTGATGGGCTCCTTGCCATAGGCCGAATCCAGGTACAGGTAGGCAATCTTCTTGCCGCGCAGGTTATTCTTTTCTTTTTGCGCGATGTATTTGACGATTGCGGTGGCCTGCATCGGGTAGGTCGTGATCAGCGGGAAAGCCCAGGGAAAGTAGCGGCCGTCCACGGTGTCGGTACGTCCATAACCGGTCATGACCAGTGGCACCTTGTCGGCCAGGGTTTTTTCCAGCAGCGCATATGAGATGGGCGTGGAGACCGGGTGGATGATCGAACCCTTGGTCGGGCTCCTGGTCTTCAGGCGTTCATAGCATTCCACGCCCTTGGCCGCCTGGTATTCCGTTTCGCACTCTTCCCAGCTGAACTTGATGCCGCCGATGCCGCCTTCCTTCATGTTGACGTACTGCATGTAATCGATGAAGCCGCCGAAAATGCCGGTGCCGCTAGGCCCGTAGGGGCCTACGCGAAAACTCAATACGGATACGAACTGCTCGTTGGCCTGCGCCGCAGCCGGCGACACCATCGTTGCCGACAGCGCCACGCCTGCAGTCAGTGTTGCCAGGGTTCTCATGAGTCTGGACATGCATATCTCCTAAGGAAAAAGCAAAAACGGGTTTGTCTCAATATTGTGATGATTCTCTATTTGTCATACTTTTTTACCTGCCGATGCTGCGATCTGTTACTTGGTTTGCTGCAAGAGCAGCTTAATGCGGGAACGGCCAAATCCGCAATTTTTCTTTGGCGATCTGCCACAATCTGGCCAGGCCGTGCGGTTCGACGATCAGGAAGAAAATGATCAGCGCGCCAAAAATCATGAATTCAATATAGGTCAGCGAGGCCTTGTTGAAGGACAGGTGCAATAGGTCGGCCAGCGGCGGTATCACAAAGGACAGCAGGGTCGGCAGCAGCACGATGAAGGCCGCGCCGATGAAGGATCCCAATATGCTGCCGACGCCGCCGATGATGATCATGAACAGCACGCGGAAGGACATGTCCAGGTTGAAGGCTTCCGGCTCCACCGTGCCTATATAGCAGAATGCATACAGGGCGCCGGCCACGCCGCAATAGAAGGAGCTGATCGCGAAGGCCAGCAGCTTGGTCTTCATCAAGGGGATGCCGATCACTTCGGCGGCCACGTCCATGTCACGCACGGCCATCCATTTGCGCCCGGTATTGGAGCGCACCATGTTCTTCGCCAACAGCGCCAGCACGCTGACCACGCATAGCACAAACAGGTAATTGCGCATCGGCGTATCGATCTGGATGCCGAAGAAATTCACCGCTTGCGCGCTGATCACGCCCGATGAACTGTTGTTGGTAAACCACGGGAATTTTTGCAAGGCCCACACCACGAAGAACTGTGCGGCCAGTGTCGCCACCGCCAGGTAGAAGCCCTTGATGCGCAGGCTGGGCAAGCCGAATGCGATGCCGACGGCGGCGGCGGCGACACCGGCCAGCAGGAAACTGACGATCTGCGGTATCCATGGCAGGCGCAGCACCAGGTTATACGCGGAGAAGGCGCCGACGGCCATAAAGGCTGCGGTGCCCAGCGATAACTGTCCGGCATAGCCGGTCAGGATATTCAAGCCCAGCGCCGCCAGCGAAAACACCAGCAGCGGGATCAGTATCGCGGTAAACCAATAGGGGCTGGCAACCAGCGGAATGACGACAAAGGCGACTACCAGCAGGGTCGCCATCGCTATCCTGTCCTGCCTGATAGGAAAGATTTGCTGGTCGGCCTGATAGCTAGTCTTGAACTGGCCTGCTTCACGATAAAACATGGATGTTTTCCTTTAGACGCGATCGATATGCTTTTCGCCGAACAGGCCTTCCGGCCGTACCAGCAGGAACAGCAGCGCCAGCACATACGGAAACCAGCCCTCTATGCCGCCGCCCACCATCGGGCCTATGTATACTTCCGCCAGTTTTTCGGAAGCGCCTATGATCAGGCCGCCGACGATCG
>Ga0210384_10002050_pt1 | contig 25424 bp, 19 predicted proteins | sample IncBWH2MmetaG_FD_160574 | JGI IMG/M metagenome (GOLD analysis project Ga0210384, IMG submission 160574) | Forest soil microbial communities from Barre Woods Harvard Forest LTER site, Petersham, Massachusetts, United States - Inc-BW-H-2-M | ecosystem: Environmental > Terrestrial > Soil >...
CCAGCATCGAGAAGGCCAATACCGGAGAAAAAAGTTATTTTGGCGGGCCGATCACGCACGGATCTTTCACTGAGGGGCGCGGCCGGCTGACGGCATTTGACGCGGCGACCGGCAAGGAGCGCTGGCGTTACGAATCGCCCACGCTGCTCGTCGCCGGGGTTGCCATTACGGCTTCCAACCTTGTGTTTACTGGCGAAGTGGGCGGATTTATCGACGCGCTCGACGCCCAATCGGGTAAAGTTCTGCTGCACCACGATCTGGGTGACAGCGTTCAGGGCGGCGTCATCACTTATTCAGCGCACAACGTTCAATACGTTGCTGTCAGTTCGGGGGACGGCGGCGTGCTCCGAAAAGAAACGATCCCGGAAATCGTCGGGGGAAACCCGACCGTCACAGTGTTTGCGCTACCCAAAAAATAGTTTCGGCCAAATGCGCGGCAGATCGCGCGAATTGACTTTCGGCGGCCGGCTCGCAATTCTGGAAGTGCCCCGTAAAAACTGCTAGCATGTGATTCTTCTATCGCTGCGATGCGAGGGATGGCGCATGCGGGCGAGAGTGCCGCTTGTAATCAGGCAGGCATGCCCGCGATTCGCCGATTCAACCGGGAGGCCAGGTAATGGCGTACATTTTTAACGAAGATCAACTGCCCAGGCTGCTGTCCAACGGCCGCGAGCGCGTTTTCTTCGTCAACAAGGAACTCACCAAGATCGACGACATGCTGGCGGGGATCATGCACTACAAGCAAGGCGCGGCGTCTCCTTATCACCTTCACAAAAATTGCGAACATTTTTATTTCATCATCGAAGGCCGAGCCACGGTGCAGTCCGAAGAAGGAACTCGCGAGATCGGTCCCGGCACCATGGTCTTCATCCCCGCGGAAGAAAAGCACCGCCTGCGAGCGCTCGAGCCGCTCTTTTACTTTGAATTCCAGGCTCCCAATCGCTTTCAGACCACCATACTCGAAGGCACGCCGGATGACCTGAAGTGGGACCGCGTGGACGGCGGCGTCTGGTACCAAAGTTAACGGGTTGGCCAGGCGAAATCGCCCGTCGAAATTTGCAACAATAGAATACCTATGAATTTACGATCGAGGAATCGAAAGGATTAACCCGCAATGTCACTGACTTTTATCGACACAAACAAGATTTCGCATGCCAAGCTTCCCGGGTCGGGCGAATTCGCGGAAATTTTGAATAAGGAACTTTGCGGCGCTGAAAATGTGGTCGGTTCCCTCCGCTGGCTCAAGCCAGGCGAAAAGTTGGAAGTTCGATCCGATAAGAATACGCATCAGCTGGTCTATTTGATGCAGGGCGAGGCCACTATCACGCTCGACTCAAAGGATCATAACGTGCGAAAAGGTTCCGGTGTCTACGTGGGCCCTTCTGAAACTGTGGCGATCAAGCAGGCCGGCACGGCTCCCTTGAAACTCTTCCACCTGGTCGTGCCCCACTTGCAGAATTGAGTTAAGGTTTTCGTAGCGCCAGCATCTTGCTTGTCCCGGTGCGAGACGGGCCGGCAATTTTTCAGTCAGCTGCGAAGTGTAAGAACGCCGTCTCTCCTCTTGCATCGCGACGGGCGAGACGCGCAGACCCCAATTCAATGCCCGCCATCGCTGTTACGACTGCGGTAAAGGCGGCTTCTGTCCCGGCCGCAATTGCATATCGAATGTCGAAAGAAGCGCGGCCGTACTGTAATAGTTGCCCATCAACCCGACAAGGTCGACCAATCCGCGCGGCCCAAACAACTTCAGCGCGCTCGCGTACGTTTCCGAATCCACTTTCTTTTGGTCGAACAACTCTCTTCCCAGCTCGATAACAATTGCGTCCATTTCCGGGAGTCCTTTACTGCTACTCCCGTATTTGACGATATCAATGGTTCTCTGATCGAGTCCTTCTCGAAGAGCCTGCGGTTCATGCGCCGCCCACTCAAATTGGCTATGCGCCCCTCGCGCCGTCACGAGAATGGCCAGTTCCCGGGAGCGCCCGCTTAGTCCGGAGCCGTACCGCAGGAACTGATTGAGCGCCGTCTCAAGTTCCGCCAATTTGGGATCGGCAAGCAGGATTCCGGCAGGTCCCCGCAGTCCGGCGATTGTTGGGTGATTGGGGCTGACAATATCGTCGTATATTTTCTTTCCCCGTTCGTCCAAGTCCTCGCGCTTCGGCAATGGAAGGCGGAACATGGAATCCGCATACACGTCCTTGGGAAGCGCGGCGGGAGATGCCTGATTGGTCCCCCCGTCCACGGCGGGAGAGCTTTGCCCTGCTTTTCCATTTTTGGTGAATCCACCGGCTACGATTCCTCCTACGATCCATAACGCGATTGCTGGCCTTAGAATGAATTTGCGGCTGCGACTCATGTGCGCCTCCTCTGATTCGCGGACATTATCACGAATGGTGAAATCGCGTGCACGGGTCAGCCGCATCCTTAACATGGCGCACCGCAGGAGCCACGTGCGCCGAGCCTTCTTTTGTTTTTTGGTGGAGGGAAGCGCTGGCGGTTCTTGGCAGGCGGACGTATGGTACGATGTCCCGTAAAATTTTGAAGATTCACGTAAGGGCGCAGGATTTTTTGGCGGCATCTCTCACACGAAAGCGAGACACACGATGTCGATACTAAGTAAGCGGTTGCGCATACGAACTACCTTCTCGCTCATCATTACGGGAACAATTTTGTTGCCCGTCGTCGCCAGGGCCCAGCTCAAGCAGCCGCTGCTTTCGGAAGAAAACCTGAAGCGAGTATCCGATCACGTGTATGTGATGGAAGGTTTTCCCAATGTCGTCTACGTGATCGGAAGCCGCGCGACGCTGGTGGTTGACACGGGACTAGGCGAGCGCAACGGCGCCACCGTCATGCACGCCGAGGAGAAGCTCGCCAAAGGCCCGCTTCTTTACCTCACCACCACGCACTACCATTCCGAACACACTACCGGCGAACAAGCGTTTCCCGCGAGCGCGATCATCATACGGAACACCGTGCAACAGGAGGAAATGGTTAAAGGCGTAGGCGCCCATATGGAAGCGTTCAGGAAAATATCGGCACAAAACCTGGACTTGCTCCAGAATGTACAGTTCCGCCCGCCCGACGTTCTCTTCGACCGCGAAGCGAAACTCGATCTCGGCGGCGTGACGGCCCGCCTGTTTTATGTCGGGCCCGCCCATACCAAGGGTGATGAGCTGATTTTCGTCGAAGAGGACAGCGTCCTGATCCCGGGAGACATCGTCCAGAAAGATATTTTCCCCATCATGCCCAACGCGGACGCCAGCGTGAAAGGATGGCTTGCCATTCTGGATAATGTGGAGGCCCTGCACCCGAAATTCATCGTCCCCGATCACGGCGCGGCGATCGTTGACGCTTCACAGATCGGGGTGCAGCGCGCCTACTTCCTGGCCCTGCAAGCGCGGGCATTGGAGCTCAAGAAGCAAGGCCTGTCGGCCGAAGATGCCGGGAAAACCATTACGGCAGAGTTGAAGGGCAAGAATCCGGACTGGCCGAATCCCAACAACATCGCAGGGGAAGTAGTGCGGGTCTACGAGCAGTCTCAGTAGTAGGACGTGCTTCAGCCTGACTGGTTTAAATTTTGCACGGCGCAACGCAAAGCAGACCGGCTGAAGCCCGTCCTATCGGGTTTTTTAATTCCTCAAACGCGGCAACAATTGCAGCGCGTTCTCGCGCTGGATCTTGCGAAGATCCCCGGCGGAAACATCGAATTTGTTCACGGCCGCGGCGATTCTTTCAATCGTAAAAAACGGAATATCCGATCCAAACAAAAGATGTTCTTTGGGAATCCCTTTGAGCACGGCCGCCATAGGGACCGGGCTCAGGGAGACGCTGGCGATATCGTAGTACAGCTTTTGCAATTCATGTTCAAATCCGTTCGGAATCGTGGCCGCCTTCTCTTCCGGCGTCAGGCCGCCGCCGGCCAGGCGAGGTGTCAGCATCAGCAGCGTCCCTCCTCCGTGCGAAAAAATCCAGCGAATATCCGGAAAGCGGATGAGCGAACCGCTGTAAACCAGGTCCGTAATGGTTCGGGCCGTATCGGTCGGATAATCAATCGCCACTCGATTCACATGAGCGATGGGAAATCCGCAGCAAGAAACGGTCGGGTGAACGAAGATGACGGCCTTACGGCGATTGAGTTCCTCGAGGACGGGAGCGAAGTTGGCATGGCCGATCAATTTTCCATCGTCGTAGCTGGTCAGGAGGCCAATGCCATCGAGCTTCAGCGTGTCATAAACATATTCAATTTCGCGCAAGCTCCCGTCCGTGTCCGGCAAGGGAATCGCGCCCCACATCCCGAAGCGCCCCGGATAATCCTGGGCCATTTTGGCGCCGTATTCATTGCAGTCGCGCGCATTCTTGCGCCCTTCCTCATTGTTCCCGAACCACACGCCCGGGCTCGTCATCGATCCAATCGCGGTAGCGACGCCATTCTGATCCATCTGCTCCAAGGAGTAGCGCGGCGTCCAATTCGTATAAAAGGATCCCGGAAAAGTCGGAGAGTCGTCCGTCATCCGCTTCAAGTTCCTGGCCGTGAAGGCGGGAGGGAAAATGTGATGGTGGGTGTCAATAATGCGAGGCCCGCCCCCGGCGCTCTGCGCGAACGCGCGGGGAGACACCGCCATCCCCACGCCAACCGTGGTCAGCATGCCGAGAACTTTCCGGCGCGATAGATCTGGTTCTTCTGATCCAGGATCGAATCCGCATTTCTCAGGGAGCGAAATTGGACGCTTCACCGGTGTTTCCTCTCGCAATAGAAGGAGTAGTTGGGGTGAGCGACGGGGTTTGAACCCGCGACCCTCGGTGCCACAGGCGGGCAAGCCCGCATTGCGCTCTGTATATTCAATCGTTTAGAGACGTGTCGCAAGCCTTTTTTCATGCCATCCAGCGAGTTTTAACCGCTCTTGGTTCGGAAGATGGCGCGAGGATGCGCTCAAGGACGGCAAGATAGTCCGAAAGCAACGCTCTGCCAAGCTTGCAGATTTCTGTGAACGGTTCCGCACCGAGAGCGACGTTCGCCCATTGCTTGTAGAGAAGCTGCGACCCATCAATGAAGGCAGGACAAGCCCAGAGAGCACACTGACCGTTTCAGATTTTGTCGAGAAATATTACCTGCCGTTCGTGGAAGAGAATTACAAGCCCTCTACTCTGGCAGGATACAAAAGTACGTGGGAAATGTACCTCGCTGGTCGTCTGGGGAGAGTCATACTGCGGGATTTTCGGACGGTGAACGCTGCGACGTTGCTGGCAGAGATTCACCGAACACATGGCCTAGGACGCGTTACGCTGAATCATATCAAGACTCTGCTGAGCGGGGTGTTTACCTACGCAAAGAATCAGGGCGTGCTGGACGGTATAAACCCTATTCGGGATGCGATGATCCCTAAGAAAGCCGCAGCGCCACAAGAGACCCATGCGGCCACACTCGAAGAAGTGCTCGCTATTATGCACGTATTAGAGAAATCTGAAGAGCACAAGGCCCGTGCTGCCGTGGCGCTTATGTTCTTTACGGGGTTACGTCCCGGAGAAGCGAGGGGTGCTCGTTGGGAGGATTTTAACGGAAGGACACTTACTGTTCGCCAGTCTGTTTGGCACACCCACACGACAACGCCCAAAACGCCCGGTAGCGCCAAACCTGTACCTGTAATCGAACCGCTGGCCAGCATCCTAGCTAAGCTGCGGCAAAAAGACGGCAATCCGGCATCTGGACCGATTCTACGCGGCGTAAAGGGAAAGCCTCTAGACCTTCATAACCTTGCAAGTCGAGTTGTCAGACCGACGTTGAAACGCTGTGCAGTTTGCAACGAATCGGAATCGGACCATGAGAAAGCGGACCATGACTTCCGATTGAACGAATCTCTTCCAAAATGGCATGGCTGGTATGCACTACGGCGAGGGGTGGCGACAGCGGTCACCGCTCTTTCCAAAGACTCGTTGGCAGCGAAGGGATTGCTGCGCCATTCGAGCATCAGCACCACTCAACGCCACTACATCAAAGACGTACCCTCAACGACTCTCGACGCAATGAAATTGCTCGAAACGTTGTGCAATGACAGTGCAAAAGGGGGAAGCGGAAAGTCATTGTAAATAATTAAAAAGATTGGGGTGAGCGACGGGGTTTGAACCCGCGACCCTCGGTGCCACAGACCGATGCTCTACCAGCTGAGCTACGCTCACCACAGACGAAGTACACACAGTTTATGCCACATTCCGTTTTCAGTAAAGCAGGTCCGATAGACCGCTGCTGGTCAATTTATTTGGCAATACAAATTCCCGCCTCGGTTGAGATGGCACCCTGCGCCGTGTTGATAGCGTGTATGAGATCCGCTCACTCGGCAAAATCGTTGTGTCCCTAGGAGGAGAGGCGTACGATGCACAAGCGAAAAGTCCCGATCGGAAATTCCGGGCAGGACTTCCTTCGGCGCCGGTGATTCCTCCTAAAGATTCTGAACGAATATCCGAGGATCGGAACGAAGACAGGAGACGACGAATGAAAAATCTCAAGCTATTCTTTGCGGTGACATTCTTGCTCAGCGCGCAACTGGTTGCGGCTCAAAATGCCGCGCCTTTGAAATTGACGACCAAGTATGACATGCCGGCTTCCGTAAAAGGCCGCTTCGATCATCTTGGGATCGACATCGGCGGCAATCGCTTGTTTGTTGTGGGCGAGGAAGCACAGCAGGTCCTGGTTTTTGATCTGGGCACCGGGAAATTTGTCCGCTCGATTAAAGTCGATCACCCGCACGCGGTCCTGTACCGCGAGGACCTCCAGCGCATTTACATTACGGATGAAGGAAAGGGGGTAGTGAATATTTATGATGGAAAGACCTATGACCTTGTGAAGTCCGTGGCCCTCAAAGTCGATACGGATTCCATTGGTTACGATCCGGCCACACACTACCTCTACGTCGACAACGGCGGCGACAACGCGCACGAAACGTTTACGATGCTCAGCGTCGTCGATACCACCGCGGCCACCAAGCTTGCCGATATCAAGGTGGACGGAGATACGCTCGAAGCCATGGCGCTGGAAAAATCGGGTGACAAACTCTTCTTGAATAACCCGGCAAAAAACGAAGTGGAAGTGATCGACCGCAAGACAAATAAAATCTCCACGACATGGCCCGTCAAACTGGGCAAGGGCAACTCCACGATGGCGCTGGATGAACCCGCGCATCGGCTCTTCGTCGGTTGCCGCAGCGGGGCCATTGTGGTTTTCGACAGCCAGAGCGGAAAAGAACTCCAGGCGCTCCCTCTCGGAAAGGGAGTGGACGACCTGATGTTCGATCCGTCCAGCAAGCGCATCTACGCCACCTCCGCCGGTACGAGCGCGGTCGATGTGTACAAGGAAACCGACCCTGACCACTATCAATCATTGGGCAGCGTTCCTTCAGGCCCAGGGGCTAAGACCGGGCTTCTCGTGCCACAGTTGGCGCGTCTTTTTGTGGCCGTGCCGCCAAAGGGGGCCGCGCCTGCTCAAGTTTACGTGTACGAGGTTCAATGAACCAGCCAGGGAGAGAGCCAGGAATCGCTTCTTCTGGAACATTGCAAGAGGCAATTTCTTAGCTTCAGCATATCCTTCGAGACCGCGAATGGTTTCATGCCACAAGGAGGAGAGTCTCGTGACTGCGAAGAAAGAACGGAGTATGGCGTCTGGCGTAAGCTTGGGGATCTGTTGCGTTGTGGCTCTCGCGTCGTTTTGTGTGGCGCGCTCGGACGCGAAGCAGAAGCGGGCGATCAAGCAAGCCGTGGACGCGCAGGGCGCGCCCGTCTTCCGCGTGGACCCGTTCTGGCCCAAACCCTTGCCCAATCGTTGGAGCATGCAGCAAGTGACGGGCCTGTATGTGGAACAGAAGAACGACCACGTCTGGTTTTTGAATCGTGGGGCACAAGCCGACGGCGATGAAATAGGTGGGGGCGATAACCCGCCGCGGATTGACTGCTGCGTTCGGGGACCTGAGGTCATCGAATTAGATCAAGAAGGAAACGTGGTCAGTTCCTGGGGTGGCCCCGGTTACATTCCCCAGTGGCCCACGGCTTTACAGACCATCATCGTCGACCGGCAGGGCAACGTCTGGATCGGCGGAACCGCGCCGCAAGACAGCATCCTCAAATTTTCGCATGATGGAAAACTCCTGTGGGACTTTGACCATCGCCCGCCGAAAGGCTCCCCCCCGCTCAAAGAAAATAATCAGCAGACCGATGTACTGGCGTCCAAGGGACGTTTCAACCTTGACGAAGACGCCCGCGAAATTTACCTGATTAACTGGAAGCGCTTGCTGGTTTTCGACATGGACACCGGGGCGTTCAAACGCGGCTGGGGCGGCCACGGCATGCCCTTGAGCGAAATTTCCAATGACCCGGTTCCGCCTTATAAGTGGACAGGAGCCCCGCCGCCAGATGAAAAGCAGTTTGTACCCGACCTGCATTTCGCGGAGATTTCCAAGGACGGGCTGGTTTATGTTGGCGAGCGCGGCCAGGACCGGATTGAAGTGTTCACGAAGGACGGCAAGTTCGTGAAGGAATTTTACGTGTCGCCCAACACGCCTTCGCGTGGCGAGGATTGCGGCGGCCTTCCACCCAACACGAAGATGCCTCCGTGCGGAACCACCTACAAAATGGTTTTCTCCATGGACCCTGAGCAGAAATACATGTATGTGGCCGACGGAACGAACAACCACGTGTGGATTCTCGACCGCCAGAGCGGCAAAACGCTCGGATCGTTTGGCAGCAACGGAAAATACGCCGGCCAATTCCACTGGATCAATGCGGTCGGGATCGACTCGAATGGGAATATCTATACGGGAGAAGTGGAACAGGCCAAACGAATCCAGAAGTTTGCGCCCGTATTGGCAGGCAGTCGCTAGGCTAACGCTCCACACGCGATCAGTTTTCTTGACACAAACAAGTCCGACGATCAGAATCTTAGTCATCCAAAGTTTCGAGCAATGAGGTATTAAGAAAATGAGACAAAGAGTCCACGCTGTCCTGATCGCCCTTTCCGGCGTGTTACTAGCCGCGCTTCCCGTTCTGGCACACCACTCTTTCACAGCGGAATTCAATCCCGACCAGGAATGGTCCGCGACCGGTGTGCTGACAAAAGTCGACTGGGTCAATCCGCACACCGCCACGTGGTTTGAAGTTAAGGATGAAAAAACCGGTCAGGTGGAGACCTGGGGTTGCCAGGGGAATCCTCCCGGCACATACAGCCGCGCCGGCGTGCACCGCGAGGACTGGAGAATCGGGGAAGTTGTCACCGTGACTTGCCTCGCTGCCAAAGACGGCTCCAAGCACTGGGGATTCCTTAAACAGATCAAGTATCACTCCGACGGGCACGTTCTGGTGTTCAGACAAGGCGGAGAATAAATTCGATTTTTGCCGGAAAAATATCCCGCTCGAATGGTGCGGGCTCTCCTCGGATCCCGCCTGATAAGGACCAAATCATGAATGCTCGCGCTACGAACAATCGCCTGATTGCAGGATTCCTGGCAGCCGCAGGCGCCATCGGATTGTTGTCTTTGGCGTCCGTTCCCGCTGCCGCTCAATCCGGCCAGGCTGCGGCATCCGCTGCGAAAGCGGCAAGTTTGCCGACGCCGCGCACGCCGGATGGTCACCCCGACTTCAGCGGTTTTTACAATCTCGTCGACATCTATCATGGAGATCCCAAAGAAGAAAAGCCGGGCCAGCACGTGGTCAACCGCGCTGAAAATGGCTCCGTCTTCTTCGATTACGGCGGGGCCAACGGCGGCGGAGGGGAAGAAGGAAATACCCGCGTCAGGCAAACGCAAAATGGCAAGGTCAACATGCTGGACCGCACCTGCATTTCCTGCGACGAGCCTCCCTACAAGCCCGAGTACATGGCCAAGGTAAAGGCCATCGGCGACGCGATGTATGGCGATGCCTCCCCGCTTGACCCTCAATACGATTGCAAGCCCTACGGAGTTCCGCGCGGATCACTCCGCGGCGGGGGCGGGTATGCGATGCAGATCGTGCAGAACGCCCAAGTGATTGCGTTTCTCTATGAGGATCGGCCTGGTCCTTATTTTCGACTCATTTATATTGATGGGCGCGGACATCCGGAAGATTTTGATCCTTCCTACGTCGGGCACTCGATCGGCCACTGGGAAGGCGATACGCTGGTTGTGGATGTGGTCGGGCTGAATGACGAAACCTGGCTGGGCTCCGGCACGGTTGGTCCGAAGTACGCGATGATGCACAGCGATAAGATGCATGTAGTGGAACGCTGGACTCGCACAGGGAACATGATCACCTACGAAGCCACCGTGGACGACCCGGTCATGTTCACCAAGCCGTGGGTGATGACTCCTCGCCAGACGCAGCTTGCCGCTCCTGACGATTACATTCGGCCCACTATGTGCATCCCGTATGACAAAGCCCACCTGATGAAGCACGACAATACGCCCTATAGCAAACCGGCCGATCAGGGCGCGAATACTTCCGAAGCCGCTGCAGCCGCCCTGCCCGCCAGCATGGTGGGAAGCTGGAACGTCACGATCCACAGCACGATTGAAGGCATCCTGACCGAGCAATGGACCGTCACGCAGGACGGCGCCAAGATCACGGGAACGGTGAAGACCAAAACTGGCGACGCGGCGCTCGAAGGTTCGCTCAACGGCGCGATTTTCCTCGGCGCTGTCACGGATGGTGACAAGAAATACACCGTGCGCGGCACCGCCGTCGACAACGATTTTGACGGCACCATCCGCATGGGCAAGAACGAGTTCCTCTTGTCCGCCAAACGCTCCAAGTAGAAAGAAGAAGGCTCTGTCGACATCCTTCAATCCGGGACTCGGTTGCTGTAGCCCGCGTCTTCAGACGCGGGGTCTTCTTCGCGATCGGCAGAAAACCCTCGCCTCTGAAGAGGCGAGCTACGGCAACCCCAACCGGAATCCTACGGTGTCAACAGAGCCAAGAAAGATTTAGTCAAGGCGGGACTTTCGGCCACCCTGCTTGTCTTCCTCTAGAAGATCAACTTCAAGCCCAGCTGAATCGAGCGCGGACCTCCGGATCCGATTTCGGGATTGGAGGCGCACACGTCAGGCGTGGATCCAGCGGCGCCAAAATTCGTAGTGTTTGGGTCTCCTGGAGTTGAATTGGCGCCTCCTGCGATTCCATTGGGATTGCAGAAGATGGGATGATTGAAAAGATTGAAGAATTCCGCCCGGAACTGTGCGCTGATCCTGTCGTTGAACTTTATTGCTTTGTCGACCGATAGATCCAGATTCTTGAATCCCGCATCGCGCCAAAGGTTGCGCCCCGACGCCCCGAAGCTTCCATAAGCGGGAGGGATCAGAACAGAGGTGCCCACGGCATAGCAGCCGAAGTTGAAGAGTGAAGCCAATGCCAACGGACCGTTAGCTGTGGCCTTGGCGTTACAAGTCGCATTGCTCGTAGGGGCCGCAGCAGTCGCAGCAGGGCCGCCGCCCGGAAAAAACGGCAAGCCGCCGCCGCAGGAGGCACCGGCCGAGCAGTTTGTGTCGGTCCACCCGTGGACTGGAGTGAAGTCAGACGGGTTGCCGTAGAAATTCCATTGTCCGCCCATGCTGCCCGCAGCATTATTCAGTTCGCCGGTTCCGTCATAGTCCGTGGTCAGGTCGGACTGGCCCCACGGCGAGCCGCTCTGCGCGACAATGACGGAATTGAGTGTCCAGCCTTCGAGCATCTGCCCGTAGCCCTTCTTACCCGGCACGGCATAGGTCAGTGAGATGGTAGCGCGATGCCGCAGATCGTAGTTCGTGGGCATATAGAGTTGCGAGCGGATACTCGCGTAGTTATTGAGCGGAACAGAGAGGTCAGAAGCCCGGCCTTCGTCGGAAGCGTCGGCCAGGGCATGGGAGAACGTATAACCTGCATTGAACGAAAGTCCGTGGTAATTCCGCCCGTTGACCGACACTTGCACGCCGTTGTAGTTGGACATCGTGGAGTTATTGATGATCGTTACGTCCGCCAAATAGGAGGCGCATATGTTCTTTGGATTGAACCGTCCGCCTGATCCGCCTGGTGCGCCGGCATTGATGCCATTGGGCCCAAATAGAGTAGCGTTTGTACAGGGAGCAGTGAATGGCCGGGCCGCCTGCTCGGCAGACCCGTTGGGCCCTGTGCCAGGAAGGACCCCACAGCCGTCGTATGGCACCGCATCATTAGCACTGGCCGCACAGACCTGAGCCGGGGTACCCGTCACAGAGGGATCCCCCCAGCCGGGACTGAATCCGCCGACAAGCTGCGGTTGATTCACATCGGTAAATCCAATCAACTTCACACCGTGATTCCCGACGTAATTAATATCCAGGCTGAGGTTGTTCGTGATGGCCCGCTGGATGCCCAAACTCCAACTTTCCACGTAGGGCGTGCGAAAGTTGCGGTCGATACCAACAATGCTACAGGGTGGTGGAGCCGTCCCGGAGCTCTGAAGAATTGTCGGCACGGTGAATCCGTCGCCGCAGCCGATGGAAGTAGTGGCGCCGGCGTACAGAGGCGCGTTGGTGCTGCTAATGGGCTGGGTGGGGTCGAAGGCCTGCCAGTTCGAGGAAATCGTGCTGATACCGCTGCTTCCGGTGTACGTAGTAGTGGATAGGTCAATATTACCGGGAGCAGGAGAGAGAGCCGTCACGCTGCCGTTATTGTAAAGGGGAACCCCGGTGGGAATGGTACGCAACCCAAGAAAGTTGCTGACCGCATTGGTCACATCGTAGGTGACGGCGGATTCGTAGACAATTCCGCCCGCGGCGCGGACAACGGTTTTCCCGTTCCCAAAGACATCCCACGCCAGACCCAAGCGCGGTGCGAAGTTGTTGTGATCGCCGTTATAGGGAGACGATATCCCAAACCCCACCTGGACCAGTCCAGCATTTGGATCGAAGTTGCCCAATGCATTTTTCGCATCCTTAATGACTGTCTCAATTTCGTAGCGAATTCCGGCATTCACGGTCAGTCTTGGCGTAACGCGCCAATCATCCTGGAAGAAGGCGGCATAGGCCATGTTGCTGATCGTCCGCTTGGGATCGCCGGTGAAAAGGCTCGCGCTCCTGAGGTTGCCTTCGAAGAAGTTTACGAGCCCCCCTCCTCCGTTCGTCCCGAAAGTCACCGGCCCCTTACCGCTTGCTGTGATGTCCTCGCTGGCCCTGTTGGATTGGATTTCGACGCCAAGCTTGAAAGAATGCTTGCCGCGCAATATCGAGACGCTGTCCATAAACGACAGGACGCCCTCCGGTCCGGTGATGAATGGTCCGATGCTTTGCCCTATTCCGTTCCGGTTGGCGAGACCTCCGATCGTAATCACCGGCATTCCAAAATAAAATGGATTGGTGATGCCGGTGGGCATAACGTAAGTCGCGCCATTGAACGGATAACTTGACGGATTGAGGGTATGGTCGTTGCTTTCGAAGTCCTGATAATAGTGGGAGTAGCCAAAGCGGAATTCGTTCACGAGGGTTGAACTCGGGGTCCAGGTCCAGGATCCCAATGCGGCTTGCGCCCGCGCGTACTGCTGATTTAACCATTCCGGCCTGACGATGGTTGTAGGATCGCCCACCACAGCGCCACTTCCCTGGCTGAAGAAATACATGCCATTCAACGAATTGTGGTCATTAATGTGGTAGTCGAGCTTCCCCAATCCGCCATGGATCGTGTTATTGCTGGGGACGGAGGTGTACACAGGCGTATCCGGCCCCGGGTTTACGGGGAAAAATCCCAGGAAGCCGTCGGAAGGCTGCCCGCTCACAGGTGTGCAGTTTCCTGTGGGTGTTAAGGTGCCGAGCGTAGATTTGTTGAAGCTGAGACCCGCTAATTCCGCACTCAATGCGGTCAGTTGCTTCGGTGCCGATCCCATGGCAGCGGCTAAACATGCGTCGATCAGGCTCTTTGTCGGATCACCGATCGAGACCGTGACTGGGAAGTTGTGCAAAGCCGGATTTCCAATTGAGTAGAGTTGTCCCTCGTAGTTGGCGAAAAAGAATAGTTTATCTTTCATTATCGGTCCGCCGATTGTTCCACCGAACTGCTCCAGCTCCACGCCTGCCTTGGGAGCGGGCGGTGCGTCATAGTAATTGCGCGCATCGAGTGCCGTGTCCCTGCCGTACGCGTAGGCCGTGCCGTGCAAAGTGTTGGTACCCGATTTAATTCCGATGTCGATGATCGCGCCGGGCTTCCAGCCGTATTCCGCGCGGGGGTTTTCTTCGGTCTTGAGTTCGTCAATGGCGTCCACCGGCAGGATTGTCCCAGCATCGCCGGCGTGCAGGGACGAATTCATCACGCTCTGGCCATCCCAGGGCGTGCTGGAAAAGACGCCATTCACTAAGTAGAGATTCTGGTGGGACCGCAGGCCGTTGGTGCTTTCCGAATACGAAGTGCCTCCCGGATAGATCATCACGCCCGGCGTGAGCTGCAGCAGGTTCTGGAAGTTCCGCCCATTCATGGGCAGGCTGTCAATGATATCGCTTTGCAATGTCCCGCCCAGTTCCGCGTTGGTGGTATCCACCATGGGCAGCGCCTCGGTGACGGTGATCGTCTGGGTTTGCTGGCCGGGTTGCAGCGTAAGATCCACCCGCAGTTCCTGGCTGGCCTCCAGCAGGATCCCCACGCGCTCGATGGTCTTGAACCCCATGGCCTCGGCGCGGATCGTGTAGGTGCTCGGAAGCAGGTTGGGACTGTTGTACTCACCGGATTGGTTCGTGGTCAGCGTTCGCGTCGTGCCTCGCTGCGTGTCGGTAACCGATACTGTGGCGCCGACCAGCACGCCCCCGCTTTGATCCGTGAGGGTCCCCAAAATTCGCCCCGCATTGCCTTGGGAAAACACTGGCAGGCAAATCAGAATGACGCCAATCGCCGCGCCCAGCAATTGCACAGCATGTTTTGCCCGAAGCCACATGGACGCCGTAAACATTGACGATCGCCAATTCATAAGGACTCCTCGCTGAAATTCACCCGCAAAGGAATTGAAAATGTGCAGGTACCGCTGCGGCCACTTTATTCACACGCACGCGAGCCGATGTCAAGGCGAAAATATCTTCACCCTGTTGGGCTCGCTCATGGGGCGATGCAATAGGGTGTCTGCTTCCACCATTCTCTAGTGCCAGTCCGGACAAATCATCCGCGCGCGGCAGCCGGCTCCGTTCGATCCATTGAAAATTCAGCAGGCGTGCGACATTGAAACACTCTGTCAAGTATGTTACGGTACGGCCAACATATCTCCGTCGATCGCCCAATGATTTCTGCGATCCTTTCGTTCGAGGAGGCATTCATGCAACGCAGATTTGCCGGTGTACTGGCGGCGGTTTTTGGGTTGCTCGCCGCGGCGGTTCCCGTATCCTCTCATCACTCGTTTGCGGCCGAGTTTGACGCCAATAAGTGCATGGATCTCACGGGCACGTTTACGAGTTTTGAATGGCAAAATCCGCACGGATATTTTCATCTGGATGTGAAAGATGCCAACGGCAACGTGAACACCTGGACTTTTGAAACTGTTTCTCTTTCCACTCTGAAAAGGAGCGGAACCGAGCGAAAGGATTTCTCCGACAACATCGGCAAAACGGTAACTGTGAGGGCCTGCCTCGCCAAGAATGGCGTCAAGAACCGGGCCGCTGCCGAAACCATCAAGCTGTCGGATGGCCAGGTCCACAGAATCGGACAAGACGTCGAAGGCAAATTCAGCGATAGCCCGAAGGAAGGATATTGAGCCCTTACACATCCGGCGTTTCGCCGGTGGGTAGTCGAATCCAACATCCATTCTCGAATGGCGCGAGTCTTGACCGGCCGGGACCTGCGACGAGAGCAATCCTATAAAATTATGAAAGACTCCAGAAGGGGAGAAGCTTAGATGAAACGACGCCTCGCCTACTACGGTGTCTATGCCGGAGTCGTCCTGTGCCTCTTGTCCCTGCCACTCCTACCCGCCGCAGCCCAGGAGGGGCAGCAAGGAAAAGCTTCAGAACCCGGCGCCGCGAAGTCCAAGCCCCAGTCAGCGCCCAAAGGCGGACCGGCGCCGCGCACAGCGGACGGGCATCCGGACCTCTCCGGGGTTTGGTTTCCGGGCACAGCCGGCGGTTTCACTTTCAACCCGGCCCTGAGAAAGCAATTCGATTCTAAAGTAACGCCCGAGGAGCCGCCGCCATTCCAACCTTGGGCGGCCGCAAAGATCAAGGCCATGACCGCAACCGATTATGAGTTGGGGCGGGCGTCGGTGAATTGCATGCCGCGGGGCGTTCCAGGGATGTTCCTGATTGATCCGTATCCGTTCCAACTGGTTCAAACGCCGGGTTTATTCATTCAGTTGGACGAACTGAACAATAATTGGCGCGTGGTCCATACGGATGGCCGCCCGCACAATCCCGAGCCGGACCCGGCATTCAACGGCGACGAAGTTGGCCACTGGGATGGAGATACATTGGTCATCGACGTGATCGGGATTGATGAGCGAACCTGGAACAACTTTACGGGTTGGTTTCACAGCGATCAGGAACATGTGATTGAGCGCATCACCCGGCCGTCCATGAACTATCTCGTCTACCAGGTGACCATCGAAGATCCTAAAGTTCTGTCCAAGCCGTGGACCGCTGCGCCTCGTGTCTGGACGCTCGGCCACGAAGATTTGCTGGAATACTTCTGCACCAACAACCAGGACGTGGACCAATACAAAGCGCTGAAATCGAAAGAATCTGACGGTGATGGAAAAAGCAATAATAAGTAGACGGGAGAAGATCGATGAGACGAAATCTCCGAAGTGTTTTGGCGGCTCCTTTCGGTTTGCTCTTGCTCGTGATTCCGGCGCTGGCTCACCACTCCGCCACAGCGGAATTTGATACCTCGAAAACGTTTACAGTGAAAGGCACGCTCACAAAACTCGAGTGGATCAATCCGCATGTGTACATGTATGCGGATGTGACCGACGAGAATGGCAAGGTGATCCCGTATTCCTTCGAGACCGGCCCTCCAGGCAACTTGCGCAGGGCCGGCGTCCTGCGGACCATGTTTAACGTTGGCGACGTGGTCACCATTGATGCTTCGGTGGCCAAGGATGGCACGAAACACCTCGGACTCTTGAAGGCTGTGCACTTTGCCGATGGCCACACCATTGTGTTTGGCAGCGCGGCCGACAGTGAAGGCAAAAACTACTGATTCCTCGACTCACTCTATCTCCTGCGCATCGTGGAAATTCATCTGACACACGCTGATTGGCAGGACGTCATCGAACGAGAGGGGTGCGAAATGAAATCCCGTGTTGTTGGCTCTGCCAAAATTGCAGGACTCGCCCTGACTGCTTTCTGTCTGATACCTGCGCTCGCCACCGCACAGTCAGCGCCCGCAGCCACCCAGGGCAAGAAAGTCCCCACAGGCTACGGCTTGGACAAGGATCAACCTTTCGCCGGAGCCGACCCGAACGGCACTGGCCTACCCTGGCGTGAACCCCCTCCCGAAGAAGTCGAAGCCGCCAGGAAAGGACCCACCCCGCACTTGGCCGATGGTCATCCCGATCTAACCGGATTCTGGGCGCCCGCCGGCTGGGGTTACGCCGTCAGCGCGGGAACGGACAGCGCCGACGGAAAGACGCACTACACCCAGCGCAGGCGGGAGGGCCCCGTTCAGCCGCCGGACAAAGTCGCCGAGTTGAAGCATCGCCTCGAGGGTTCCAACCTGCCTCCCTACAAGCCGGAAGTTATCGAGAGAGTAAAATATCTAGGCGAGCATCAGAGTCATGAGGACCCGGCGTTCAAGTGCGCCCCCAAGGGTTTCCCGCGCGTCGGTCCGCCCACCGAAATCGTTCAGGTCCCCAATGAAATCGTCTTCCTCTACGACACCGTCAACTCTTCGGAGCAAAACGCCTTTCGCGTGATCTCCACCGATGGCCGGGAGCACGACCCGTCTCTCAATCCTTCCTTTTACGGCGACTCGATTGGCCACTGGGAAGGAAACACCATGGTCATTGACGTGACCAATTTCGTGGATGACACCTGGCTCAGCCAGAATGGCACGATTCACAGCGACGCCATGCATGTGGTCGAAAAGCTGACCCGCGAAGGTTTCATGATTGACTGGCAAATCTCAATTGAGGACTCCAAGATGTTCACTCGCCCGTGGGTCATCGAGCGCCACTTGATTCATGGCCTGAAAGGCGGCCACGCTCTGGAGGAAGCCCCCTGCGTGGATCACGACTACGGACACTTGGTAAACGACGACCGTAACTAGCAGCGAAGAGATTTTTGTTCTTAATGTTTTTTCTCAATGAGGGCGAATCCCCGCGACCTTCAGCCTGATTCTCCACAGGGACTTTGGGCTCACCACGTAAAGAGTCTTGCTGTCCTGATCGCCGAATGCCAGATTTGAGAACCGCATTCCTTCGGGTGCGGGAATCAGCCCCAGGCGCTTGCCGGCGGGAGATACGACCCACACGCCGCCCATCCCCGTTGAATAAAGATTCCCCAGAACGTCAATCTTCATGCCGTCGGGTCCACCCGGCCCCTTTTCGCCGGTGAAATCAGCGAAGAGCCGCCGATTTTTGATCGTGCCATCAGGTTGGACGTCGTAAGCAAAGATTTGTCTCTGATTCGGTCCCGGCCCTCCATTATTTACGTAGAGAATTTTTTCGTCGGGGGAAAACGCGATGCCGTTCGGCGGAAAATTCCCCGGGTCCTTGTCCAAAAGTTGCAGGCTGCCATTTCGTACGGAGAACACACCATGGTAAGGCAGCTCTTTCGCGGGATCATCTTCGCGCTTCGGCAGGCACCCGGCCATGCCATCCGTGAAGTAAACCGCGCCATCGGATTTGACGACAATATCGTTTGGGCAAGTGAGCCGTTTCCCTTCAAAGTGGTCCGCCAGCGTGGTGCGCATGCCATCCTTTTCCACGCGCTCGACGGCCCGGTCGCCATTGGCGTCCAGAACGAGCCTGCCCTCTCGATCGAGCGTCAGGCCGTTAGACCCGTAAAGACGCGCGCCGCTCGCATCCACGCTCCCTGTGCGCGTAGCATCCGCATAGCCGGAGTGGTCCAAAAACACGGATAGCTTGCCATCCGTCGAACAAGGGTATTTGAAACAGTCGGGCGTCCACTGAAAGATGCGATTTCCTCCGACGTCGCTGAACAAGAGATAACCGGTCTCACCGTGTTGAATCCACAGTGGCCCCTCGCCGCCCTCAAACGTGCCCTCGCCTTTGAGCAATTCCAACTTGGCGTCCACCGGAAAAATCTCGTCGGCGCTCGGATCGAGCCTGACGACGCCGCTTGGCGCCGGAGATTGCGCGCGGGCAGGGAACCAGCCAATCGCAATCCCTAAAGATAGACACAGCAGGTACATTAAATTTCTTTTCATAACTATTCGTTCCTCGGCCGGATGGTATACCAGGGGAGAGGCCGCATCAAAAGTAAAAAACTCACCGAAGCAGATCGTCCTGCATTGCATTTTACTAGGCCGCCTGCGAATCCGATTTTACTCGGCGCCTTTTTCCGCAGACGAATAGTTGTGCTTGTAACGGCAGGGAAGGGTAAGTATGATCTGCGAATTGTTCAGTCCCTTGAGACGCAAGAAATTGTTTCTGTGATTCTTCACCGAATTCACAGATGAAAGAGGGCCTGCCATGAGCATCCACGATTTGGACGGTAGAACCGGTCGCCTGGATCCCGGCGCGCTATCGAGGCGGGAACTTCTCTACGGAATGGCCGCGCTGGGCGCCTCCACTGTCCTGCCGGCATTCGGCTCCGCGGCGCAGACGGGTTCCGCCGCCGCCCCGCGTCCATTTCGCATTGACACGCACCACCACTTTACCGTGCCCAAATTGCTCGCGGAAAGCGCCGCCAAAGGGGTCACCCAGGCCGGCCTGCAGGATTGGACGCCGCAAAAATCGCTCGATCAAATGGATAAAGGCAGCGTGGCCACGTCCATGATATCCATCAGCGACCCGGGTGTTTGGTTTGGCGATAACGCCGCCGCGCGCGCCCTGGCCCGAGAGTGCAACGATTATGCGGCACAATTAATTAAGGATTATCCCGGCCGCTTCGGCCTGTTCGCTACGTTGCCGCTCCCTGATGTTGACGGCTCCCTTCTCGAACTCGAATACGCCCTGGATAAACTTAAGGCTGACGGCGCGTGCGTGCTCTCCAGCTACGGTGGCAATTACCTCGGCAACCCCAAGTTCGCTCCTTTGATGGAGGAACTGAACCGGCGAAAAACAGTCGTGTTCTGCCATCCGTATTGCGCCGCCTGCGGCACGCAGACCGTTCTATCGGACGGACAGAATCGCGGGATTGAATTCGTTTTCGACACCACGCGAACGATTGTGAGCTTGCTGTCCACCGCCACCGTCACGCGCTGCCCGGACATTCGCTTCATCTGGTCTCACGGCGGCGGAACGGTGCCGTACATCACCAGTCGCCTCAACGGAGTCGCGCCAAAACTTCCAAATGGGGTGATCAGCGAATTGCAGAAATTTTACTACGACACCGCGCAGGCCTTTAATCCCTACACGCTTCCATCCTTCAAGAAGCTTGTTCCGGCCTCGCACATTTTGTTCGGCACCGATTTTCCGCTCGGCGGCGGCTCGGGCTTGGCTGTCAGTAAAGGTTTGATGGACAACGGAGGATTCAGCGAAAGCGAGTTGCGCGGCATCGATCGCGACAACGCGCTGGAATTACTCCCGCGGCTGAAAGCTTAGACCTTCCCGTCTCATTTCACGGGCACAAATTTCTGAATTCGTTTGCCGTCTTCCACCTCGCCCGTGTACACGTTTCCCTTGGAGTCCATGGCGATCGAATCGATCCAATGCAGTTGTCCCGCATACCGCCCGTTACCCCCAAATGAACCGGCCAGCGCGCCGTCTTCCCGATTGAGGATCCAGACCATATTGTTCGTCCCGTCCGCAACCAGGATGTATTTCTGCTGCGGGTCCGTGGAAAGGGTCAGATTGTAGATCGTCCCGCACGGAGGATCAGTCATGCTCCAGATGCCTCCGCAGCGCGGGCCGCGTGATTGCGTCGATGGGTGAATCCAGAATTCTTTCACGTACTTCCCCTGCTTGGTGAACACCTGGATTCTGTCGCTGCCGCGTTCGCAGACGTAGACGAATCCGTCCTTCGAGGGATGGGCGCAATGAAGTGCGGGCGCGAACATCTTCTGGTCCGGCGGCGGTCCGGACGGATCATAAGGCGGCGTCGGGTCGTTATCTATTTCGCTAAGCGGAGTTCCTTTGCCTCCCCAGCCTCGCTTGAACGCGCCTGTGTCCATGTCATACACCAGGACACGTTTGTTCAGGAATCCATCGGGAATGTAGATCTCGCGCGCATCTTCGTCGAACTCGAACGCCGCGATCCCCGGCGGAAAAATGTCCGTCTGCTGGTTATTTTGTTTCACTTCTGAGGCCGGCACCTTTGGTCCGCGATGGCCAAAATCCCAAAGGAATTTTCCGTCCTTTGTGAATTTAATGATGCTGTCGCCCGGCGTCGTTCCGGAGATCCACACATTTTCATCCCTGTCTACGCCGATGGTCTGCAATCGTCCCGGCCAGCCCGGAACGTAATCCTTGCCTCCCCAGGCCCTGAGCACGCTGCCATCCGTATCGAATTCCACGATTTCGGGCCCGAGGATGCAGCATTCGGTGCGCGGCGGGGAAGTGGCTGCGCCGAGCTCGTCCGGCCTCGCGTCTGACGCGCGATTGATCACCCAGACGTGGTCTTCCTTATCCACGTAGATATCGACGATCTGCTGCATGCTCCATTTGTTCGGCAGCCGCTTTGGCCAGAAGGGGTCAACTTTATACTGAGGAGCATTTTGCGCGCGCGCCGCCGGGATTGCGGCTAAAACTCCAAAAGAGAAGGTCGCAATTGCCACAGCGCAGGTCCTGGACCAACGTGATCTTTTCAAAGTCTATTCCTTTCCTTCTCCGCAGAACTCTCCGTGTTCTCTGTGGCCTTTCTCCGCGTCCTCTGTGTTAAATTCCGAAAAAGCGCAACACAGAGGTCACAAAGTATCACAGAGAAACACAGAGCAGCTTCTACTCGTGGGGATGCAGCCGCGCTTTCCCGTCCCCGTTTTTCAGAATAAATTTTTGCGCGCGCTTCCCGGTATCCACTTCGCCGGTGTAGATGTTTCCCTTGGAGTCCATGGCGATCGCATCGATCCAATGGAACTGACCCGCCATGCGCCCGTTGTCGCCGATCGAGCCTGCAAGAGTTCCGTCTTTGCGGTCGTGAATCCAGATCTTGTCGTTCGTGCCGTCCGCAATCAGCAGGTACTTCTGCTCCACGTCATGCGAAAAAGTGAGATTGTAGATCGTCCCGCACATGCCGAATAGCGTGCTTCCGGGACCGCCGCACTCGGGACCGCGAGCCGGCGTCGAGGGATGCACGAAAAAACTGGAGACGAATTTTCCTTCCTTGGTAAATACCTGGACTCGGTCGTCTCCACGCTCGCAAATATAAACGAGCCCGTCATTCGCAATGTGCACGCAGTGCAGCGCGGGCGCAAACTGCTTTTGATCCGGAGGCGGGCCCGATTTCCAGTCGTAAGGCGGAGTAGGATCGTTGTCGATCTCGCTCAAAGGTATGCCGTGGCCCCCCCAGCCGCGCTTGAAAACGCCGGTGTTCATGTCGTACACCAGGACGCGTTTCTGATCCACGATGTAAAGTTCGTGAGCGTCTTCATCCAAATCGAAGAAAAAAATCCCTCCTGGAAAAATATCGGTGGCCTGGTTGTTCTGCTTCAAAGGTTGTGGCTTCTCCCCCTGCGGAGTTCTTGGCCCACGATGACCAAAATCCCAGAGCAGCTTTCCATCGCTCGTAAATTTTTGGATGCTGTCCCCCCGGGCGCTTCCTCCCAGCCAGACGTTTCCCTCTCGATCCACGAGGATCGCGTGCTCGGCGCCGGCCCCTGGCTTTTCGATTCCCTCGGCCGGCCAGCCGGGCACATAACCCGGACCGCCCCAGCCCTTGATCAGGTTGCCCGCGGTATCGAATTCCAATACTGCCGGCGCGGCAACGCAGCAATCCGTGCGCGGCGGCGTTGTGGCTGCCCCCGTCTCGTCAGGATTGATGTCCCGCGGACGGTTGTACACCCAGATGTGGTCGTCCTTATCCGTAACCATCACCGGAACTCCCTGCATCAGCCAATGGTTCGGCAACGGCTTGGGCCAGTAAGGATCGACTTCATAGACCGGCGGCTTTTGCGCCCGCGCCGCTGGAACAACCGCGAGAATCAGAAACCAGAAAAGTCGGATCGCTACAGCGGACGCATCGTTCCATCCCTTGTGAATCGGCATGAAATGTTCCTCCACCTACTGTGTACTCACAACCTGGCAGGCAACTGCGCGGAGTCTAGTTGACGACACGACAAGCTGTCAATGCGCTTCACTCTTCCTGAAGTTTTGCGGAAGACTTTCGATTTTCATTTGTGTGCAATCGGAAAGAAACTTCCTTTCGCCATCCGCCAATCCACAGCCAAGGTGAAATGAGAAATTTTAGAAATAGCTTGACATCAACTTAATGAGGAGGTAAAAGCTGCCCCAGTTGTGAATCCCACGGTCGGCCCTTCTTTTCGGTCCAGTTATAAACAATGAAACCGGCGCTTCGCTATTTCAGCGGTAAGCCGGCCTTGTGAAGGTGTTAGGTTGGGTTCGGCTCGTTCGATCCCGTCGGGCTTCGGATCGGTCCGCATTGTTCCGGGCACGGTCCAGATACAATTGTGCCCACTTTCATTTCCACCGAGCAGCGGATTCCCCAATCAATCAACTCACAAGCAAAGAGACTTTTGCCACACGACGGGATCTAGGCCGAACAATTCACAGCGTCTAGGGTCTTTTGGGCTGTGTAGAGATTGTTGAAGTGCTTTGACACCAACGGATAAGGAGTACCACGATGAATGCTAAGACTGCTAGCCTCTTGTTTTTCGCATGTATTGTCGGGCTTGGTCTGGTGGCGTCCCTCCCGCTGCACGCGCAGGTGACCGGAGCGACCATTTCCGGCACTATCACAGACGCTACCGGCGGCGCGATCGCCGGCGCGGAGATCTCCGTCAGGAACATTGACACTGGCATCATCCGCAACACCTCGGCTGATTCCGCCGGCTTTTACTCGGTCCCCAACCTCAATCCGGGACCTTATGAGGTTAAGGTTTCGGCGAAAGGTTTCAACACCGCCGTCCAATCGAACCTTACACTCACCGTGGGCGCTCAACAACAGCTCAATATCCCGATGAAGGTTGGGGAAACGTCTTCGACCGTCCAGGTGACGGAGGCCGCGCCGCAGATTGAGCTCACTTCGTCCGCGCTTAGCGGACAGATCCAATCTCAGGAGGTTCGCGAGTTGCCCCTGAACGGCCGCGACTGGACGTCGCTGGCCACCCTTTCCCCCGGCGTCAACGCGCTCGAAACCCAGCAGCCCTTCGACGCCGGGAATCTCCGCGGGAATCGTGGCTTTGGCGCGCAACTGACCATCTCCGGCGGACGGCCCACGCAAAACAACTACAGGCTCGACGGGCTCAGCATCAACGATTACGGCAACGCTGGCCCGGGCAGCGTGATCGGGGGCAACCTAGGGGTGGATGCCATTGCGGAGTTCGAGGTGATTACCGGCAACTACTCGGCCGAGTATGGGAAAACCTCCGGCGGGATTGTCAACGCCATCAGCAAGTCCGGCACGAACGCGTTCCATGGCGATGCCTACGAGTTCTTCCGCAACGCCAGGCTGGACGCGAACGACTTCTTCTCGAATCTCGCTAAGCAGCCGAAACCGGCTTATAGGCGCAACCAGTTTGGCGCCTCGGCCGGGGGCCCGATCCGCAAGGGTCGAACTTTCATCTTCGGCGACTTCGAAGGGATACGCCAGGCGCAGGGATCCCCCAGCGGGAATGCAAACGTTCCATCTGACGATGCACGGAACGGAATCATCGCGGGCCAGGCTGGGTTGGGCTTTGCAGCTGGAACAACCTGCTCGAATTCGTGGAATAAGTCCGCGACACCCGATGGACACTACCTGTCTCCCCTGGCATCCGTTTGCGTGAATGATGCCGCGGCAAAGTTCCTGGCAATCTATCCTCACGCCAACGGGCCGGTTTCCGGGGACGTTGGTAACTTCCTCTTCGCGCCGGTCCGCGTGGTGCACGAAAATTACGTCACCACGCGGGTGGATCACAAGATCAGCGATAAGGATAGCCTGTTCGCGACCTATATGTATGACGACTCGCCCTTCAGTACGCCAGACGGCTTTGATACCACGGCGATCATAAATCAGGTAACGCGCCACATCGCCGCCCTGGAATGGACCCACACTTTTACCCCGGCCCTGCTCAACACCGCACGGGTAGGTTACAACCGGAACGCCGTCATTAACTACAAAACGGTTGGGGCGATTAATCCCGCTGCTGCGGACCCTTCCCTGAGCATGATGCCGGGATATGATATACCCGCCTTCATCACGACCGGCACGGCG
>Ga0210384_10002051_pt1 | contig 25414 bp, 19 predicted proteins | sample IncBWH2MmetaG_FD_160574 | JGI IMG/M metagenome (GOLD analysis project Ga0210384, IMG submission 160574) | Forest soil microbial communities from Barre Woods Harvard Forest LTER site, Petersham, Massachusetts, United States - Inc-BW-H-2-M | ecosystem: Environmental > Terrestrial > Soil >...
GACCGTTTCGTTGCCCTCATTTTCACGGCGGCCGGCGACTACGACCCGGGCACCTCTCTTCGCGAAGAGAACCGCGGTCTCGCGCCCGATGCCTGAGGTTCCACCCGTCACTAAGGCTACCTTGCCCTCGAACTCCCCCATCGTGATCTCCAATTGTCGATCCGGGTTTCGAGTGGGGTCACATGCTCCGCCTTCCGCACTCGCTGCGCATACCGTAAAGTCTTTTTCGAAACGTCCCGGAGTTACGTGGAGGATTCTACATGCAAGTAATTCCGGCAGCACCGCCTCGACAGGAAATCGCCACGGATCAACCTTCCTCTACATTTTCTCTGGCTTAGAGCGCGGTAAACCCAGCCTAGCGGCAGCGACGGCGGTAAAAGAGGGGCAGCTCAGGATGCCGCTTCACTCGAATACGGATACGACATCTTCATATGCTCATCCAGCGCGCGCGTCAGTTGTTGGATCAAATCCAGCAACTTCTGGGGATCCTCTTCATCGCGTGCCGCCTCGGCCAGTTGTTTCCAATCATGACAATTTATTTCAGTCATGCCTGTCCTCCTGGAAGATTTGAGCAAGTAGGCTAGTGCAGTTGATTTGCCAAAGTGCCAGGGCGTGTATTTTCTGTAGGTTATGGAAATCAGCGAAATGCATTCGTCGGCAGAATCGCGCAATTCGTACCTACCCTCCTACTGTAGATCCGCGCCTCAAGACGGTGCGAGCCATCGACAACCCGGGCGAATTCTGCCCGGCGCGATGGTCTCCTCGATTTCTATCTCGAGCCATTTCCGCCTCGACTCGTGGCTCGCATCCATCCCATAAAGAAATTCGATTGGACTCAGTTTGTATGCAGCGTCTAAGGTTTCCGCGGGGAGTAGAACCGGAATGGAATTCCTAACCGATTCAGGACTACCCCTTGAGTGAGGCAGGCATCGGCGACAAGCGCAATGTCTTGCAGCGCTTACGTAGTGGGGTTAGCGTACCGGTCGTCATCGAGTTGATGACTTAGAGATGGAAGGGGCACGCAGCGTTGAGGGAGCCCAATCGTAAACTAGTCGCTTCATGGTCCAACAGTTACACTAAGAGAGCGCGAGCAAGCGCGCCCAAAATCCTAAATTGAGTTCACACAAAGAGACAATTCAGAACATGAGCCAACCTGCTGCCGCGCATGATGAAAATTACGTCCTGACCCTCGAGGAAATCGGCAATCTGGCCACCGAGGGTGGCAAGTCGGCCGAGACTTTGATGAACGTCGTCGCCTTGATCGCCAAGCGCTTTCAAACCGACGTCTGTTCCGCTTACCTGCTGGAGCCGGACCGGGCCAACCTGGTGCTGGCCGCCACGCTGGGGCTCCGCCCTCAATGTATTGGCACTCTCCGCATGGGCCTGCATGAAGGTCTTGCCGGTCTGGTGGCCGAGCGGGTGGGTCCGGTCGCGGTGGAACAGGTAAAGAACCATCCTCGCTTTAAATACTTCAGTGAAGCCGGCGAAGACGCTTACCAGTCGTTCCTGGGTGTTCCGCTTATTGATCGCGGCGTTTTGCAGGGCGTCTTAGTGGTCCAGACGATCGCGCCCCGGGTCTTCCGCGAGGATGAAGTGCGAATGCTGACCGAGGCTGCGGCCCAGGTTGGTTCGGTGGTAAGCGAAGCGCGGACGCTCGACCGCTTCATCGCTCCCGCCCAGGAGCGGCTCTGGGCGTTGGCCCGTAACCTCTGGTGGTGCTGGGACCACGACACCAGCAGTTTGTTTCGCGACATTGACCCGGTACGCTGGCGACAGCTCAATCACAACCCCGTAGCCCTGCTCTCTGAGATTCCGCTGGCCGTGATCGAGCGCCGCGCCCGCGAACTCGTACTGCACAGCCGGATTAACTATGCCTATCGCCGCCAGCGCGAGTATCTCGATGCCGACCGCACCTGGGGAGCTCGACATGCCGGAATTCTGCGGCCTCGTCCGGTGGCCTACTTCTCCGCTGAATTCGGGTTGCACGTTTCCATTCCCGAATATTCCGGCGGACTGGGCGTGCTGGCCGGCGATCACGTCAAGAGCGCCTCCGACCTCGGCATTCCGCTGGTGGCCGTGGGATTGTTTTATGGTCAGGGATACTTCCGCCAGCGCCTCGACCGAACCGGCTGGCAGCAGGAAGAATACATTCAGACCGATGTCAATCAGTTGCCCATGGAAGCTGCCATCGGAGCGAACGGCGAACCCGTAACTGTGCAGGTTGAGACTCGCGGCGGAACTATCCGGGCGAAAGTCTGGCGCATGAAGGTCGGGCGCTGCGATCTGCTGCTGATCGACTCCAACGTTGAAGGCAACCATCCCGAGGACCGTGAACTGACCTCGCGCTTATACGGAGGAGATTCGCGAATCCGAATCCGTCAGGAATTGCTGCTCGGGATCGGAGGTTTCCGCGCTCTCAAAGCCATGGGCATTACACCCGGCGTTCTGCACCTCAACGAAGGCCACAGCGGGTTCGCGGTTCTGGAAGCGATTCGCGACCGCATGCAGAGCGAAGGAATCGGCTTCGATCATGCCGTCCGCCGCGTCTCCCGCGAGACGGTTTTTACCACTCATACCCCGGTGCCCGCCGGTCACGACCGGTTTTACGCGGACTTGATGGAAGAGCATCTGGGCCCGATGCGCGACGCGTTAGGCATCTCCCAGGAAAAACTCATGGAATTGGGACGCGAGAATCCTGGCAACCAGAGCGAAGAGTTCTGCATGACCGTCCTGGGTTTGAAACTCGCGCGCCGCGCTAATGCAGTTTCCGCATTACACGGAGAAGTTTCCCGGCATATGTGGACCGGCCTCTATCCCGGCAAGCCCGAAGACGAAGTTCCCATCGGACACATCACCAACGGCGTGCACGTCCCGTCCTGGCTGGCACCGCAAATGTTCCGCCTTTATGACCGCCATTTGGGGACGGGCTGGCAAGAGAACAACGCCGATCCGGCGATCTGGGAAGGCATTGAGGACGTGGACGACGCCGAACTCTGGGAAACCCACCTCCACCTGAAATCCCGGCTGCTCGATTTCGTGCGCCACCGGGTGGTCGAACAGGCGGAACGCCGCGACGAGTCTTCCGAAATGCTGGCCCGGCTGGGCCGGGTGTTAAGTCCGGATGCTCTGACCATCGGATTCGCGCGCCGCTTCGCCACCTACAAGCGGGCTGACCTGATTCTGGCCGATATCCAAAAGCTCACATCGATGGTGAACGATCCCAAGCGGCCGGTGCAATTTATCTTCGCCGGCAAGGCGCATCCCCGCGATGAACCCGGCAAGAAGGTGTTGCAGCAAATCGCCAAACTGATGCGCCAGCTGGAGTTTGCCGACAAGTTTGTCTTTGTCGAAGACTACGACATCAACGTGGGTCGGCATTTCGTGCAGGGAGTCGATGTCTGGCTGAACAATCCTCGCCGGCCGCTTGAAGCGTCAGGTACCAGCGGTCAGAAAGTGGTCCTGAACGGCGGTCTCAACCTGTCGGTTCTCGATGGCTGGTGGGCCGAGGCCTACGACGGCCTGAACGGATTTGCCATCGGAAGCGGCAGAACTCATTCCGACATGAGCATTCACGATAATCGCGACGGCGAAGATTTGTACCGCGTCCTGCGCGAAGAAGTGATTCCGCTCTATTACGACCGCGACCGCGACGGTCTGCCCCGCGGCTGGATCAAGCGCATGAAGCGCACTATCCGGACCCTGGGCTGGCGCTTCAACGCCAATCGCATGGTGATGGACTACGTCACGAAATGCTACGTGCCCGCGGCCGGAGGCATGTCAAGCGATCTCAGCAAGAAATTGTGATCGGGTCGGCACCGGGTTTCCTTTGCACCAGGCCTACTAGGCAAGAAAGCCCACCCACTACAACCCGCGTCATCGTGAACCCGGCTTCAGCCGGGTGAAGGATCTCGCGCGCATCGGAACAACTCTGGTATTAAAGTGTGCGAGCCGGCAACGGAGGTCCCTGCCGACCCGCACTGGATCCTTCACGGCCTAAATGCCGTTCAGGATGACGCCGTTCAGGAATTAGGGTACGCACACAGATCAATCGGCGGCAAATACTTCGGCGGAATCTCTTTTGTCCGAGCGCGGCAAAGTTGCTACCACCTGAGTGCCGTGGCTGTCCGAATCCATTTCCACCTGCCCACCGAGTTCGTTGATGCGTTCGCGCATTCCCGCCAGCCCCACGCCGCCGTGGGCGCTATTGCGGCGAAAGCGGTCGAGAACGTCCGCAGGAATTCCCTTGCCGTAATCTCTCACCCGCAGCACAATCTTGTGCTCGAAAAGTCGTACCGACACGTCCGCCTTTTTGCTCGTGGAATGACGATGAACGTTGGTCAGGCTTTCCTGCAGGACGCGGAACAGGGCCAGTTCCAGCGAACTGGGTAGCCGGCCGAGGTTCTCCGGCATGTCGAGACCCGTTTGAACGCCGCTGCGTTTGGCGAAGCCCTCCACATACCATCTTGCCGCGGAGGCAAAACCGGTTTCGTCCAGCAAAGGCGGATGCAAGAGGTGCGAGATGGTGCGGGTCTCGGTCATGGCCTGGTCTAGAAGCTTCAGGCATTCCGCAATCAACACGTTGTCGGGCACAGACTTGCCCAGCATAGCCAGGTTCATTTTCGCGCCCACCAGGTATTGCCCGAGACTGTCGTGAAGTTCGCGAGAGAATTTCCGGCGTTCCTGGTCCTGCAGTTCCAGCAAACGCACACTGAGAGTGCGCAACGACGCTTCGGCCTGTTCTCGCGCTCTCAATTCCGCGTTGAGCATTCGGTAGTGCAGGAAGAACAGGGCGAGCGCCAACACGAATGCGGCACACAAGATGTACGCGGTAATGCGAAAGAGCCGCTCCGAGTGTCCACTGCGCAGGTTCAGAAGCTGTTGCTCCTCGTCTTGCATTTTCTGAAACAGCGCATCGGCTTCCGCCGACACATCGATGATCTGCTGCCGCAGTAACCCCTGCTCCTGAACGTCGCCTGACCCGCCGTGCTTCAACTGGACCGACTGGTTTAACAGGTCTAAGCGGCGGTTGGTAATGCTGGCCAGGCTCTTGCCCAGTTCCATCTGTTCGGGATTGTCAGAGGTGAGGTCGTCGATCAACTTCAATTTTCCGGGAATCTCGGCCGCCGCCGCCTGATATTCCTCAAAAAAAGATTCATTGCCGCTATCGACATAGCGGGTGCGCGCGCGTCCAGCCCGCGTACTGATGTTGTTGATATCGGCCAAAGCCGATTGAACGTCGCGGGTATGACTGACCCAACGCTGCGCGGTGCGGAGACGGACCGCCGCGAAGTAGGCGGACAGTGCACAAAGAAGAAGCAGGATTACAGCGGCGCCAAATGCGAGTTGGGTTCGCCTCCGTTGCGACACTCGTCGGTTCACAGGTCTTTGCCTTTGACGTCCTGAGCGCACGAAAAACGCTGATTCAACGGTTGCGATGCCGTGATGGTGTGTCGTGACAACGCGTAGGGAGATTTTATACCAGTTCAAGGTCCGATGAATCGTGGCTCACGGCTCGCACAGGCCATCCCCGTCCGCCCGGCCTCATCGCCGTTAAAGAAAGGCTGTAAGATGCGAACTGGAAATCAGTCAGGAAAATGTCAACCAAGGCCCTTCGATCGGTTGCGCTCACGTTAATAGTCACTGTCTTGCCTGTTCTTGCCCAGCTGCGGTTTGTGCTGATGAGCCGGGAAGTGGTCGAGCAGAGACTCCAGAGTTACAAGGGCAACGACAGCCGGCGAGAGGCCGCGCTGAAGACAATGTTTGAGTCCTCCGGATGCCGGGGGAACAATCTGGCGGAGCAAGCGGTGAAGGGATTGAAACAGCCCAACTTGATCTGCGTACTGCCCGGAAGTGGCGACTCAACCATTGTTGTGGGGGCGCATTTTGACCATGTGGACGCGGGCGACGGTGTGGTCGATAACTGGGCAGGGGCCTCTATGCTACCCAGCCTTTATCAGTCCCTCGAGAACCAACCGCAGCGCCGGCACACATTTCTGTTTGTAGCTTTTTCTGGAGAAGAGAAAGGGCTGGTTGGATCTCGGTTCTACGTTCAGAGCCTCACGTCCCCGGAATTGGCGAAAATGCGGGCCATGGTGAACATGGACACGCTGGGACTAGGCCCCACGGAAGTCTGGGCCAGCCGTTCGGACCCAGGTCTGGTGCGCGCCTTGAACGGGCTGGCGCACGCCATGAACCTGCCGCTTACGGGAGTTAATGTGGATAAAGTCGGGGAGTCGGATGAAGAGTTCTTTATTCAGCACAAGGTCCCGGCGATCATTATTCATTCTCTGACGCGGGAGACAATCCCCATCCTGCATAGCCCAAAAGACAACTATGCGGCCATTCGCCTCCCAGAGTACTACGACACCTACCGCCTTCTGGCCGGATATCTTGTCCTTCTCGACGAAAAACTGGCGACAGACGAACCGCCTCAAGAGAAGTCCACAGCTCAATGAGGAGTACTCGGGACCAACGAAGATGGCGGAAGCGAGTGGGAGTCGGACCCACCGGCGACGGGGTGACCCGCCGCCCGCCGGTTTTGAAGACCGGGGTAGTCACCGGACTGCATGCGCTTCCATTCAGAAATATCAATAGTTTACGGTAACCCAGGCACAGCTCTTACAGAATTAACCGGGCGCCTTGTTCTGGAGTTCGAAATCGCCCGCTTGCTGGGCGAAGTGATATTGTCAATTGTTTGAAAGCGCTGCCGACTTGGTGTTCGGACTTCCGGAAGTGCCTGCAGATTGGCAGTTCCTGATTGACATTATGCCAGCACAAATGGCAACAGAGAGGCTCCGCTGTCCGCTGAATTCCTGAGACGTTGTCGTGATGTAGCAGCAAGGACGTTGGGGAGAAAGCATGATCGCAGCGGTTGATATTGGAGGCACGAAAGTAGCCGTCGGCGCAGTGGACAGCCACGGAAGGGTGTTGTCCTCCCAGGAAACTCCCACTGGGTATGATTGCGAATACACCCGCGGACTCGACGCCATCGTGAGCATGTTAGAGCATGTGGCACGGAACACAGGAGTCGAACTTTCTGGCGTGGGCATTGGTTCTACCGGGCCGGTCGATCCATTTACCGGAGACTTTGGCGAGCTTGACTTTCTTCCGAAATGGCGCGGCAAGAGCCTGGTGAAGGATTTGGCGCGAATCTTCAACGTAACGGTTGCGTTGGAGAACGATGCAGACGCGGGTGCGCTCGGGGAGGCGGGATGGGGCGCGGGCAAAGACAAATCGCGTCTGATTTATATAACTGTTGGTACCGGCATTGGCGGTGGAATTATCTTGGATGGAAAACTCTACCGCGGTGTGGAAGGCGCTCATCCCGAAGTCGGGCATCAGGTGATCGACCCGTCAGGTCCGCTCTGCACCTGCGGGTTTCGGGGATGCTGGGAGTCGCTGGCTGCGGGTCCTGCAATGGCCACCCGGCTCGAAAGTACGGCCCCCCCGGGTTATCCGTATCGCGTAGGGCTGACTGCTAAACGCATCTGTCAACTGGCGGTCGAAGGCGATGAGGTGGCCCGCTCGGCAGTAAACCGTGAAGCCAGGTATCTCGGGCTTGGCCTCGCCAATTTGATCAATCTGTTCACTCCGGACGCAATCGTGCTCAGCGGCAGCATCATGAAAAGCGCGGATCTTTTTCTTCCCGGCATTCGCGAGACCATCCGCCAGGGTTGCCGCTTCGTTCCATTTGAAAAAACGGAGTTGCTGCTCGCCTCACTTGGAGCGGACGCTAACCTGATCGGGGCGGCGATGGTTTGGCATCATCGGTTTGGAAAAATCACGGAGCGTACGTCCTAGTCGGAACAACGGAAACGGTGGGCCCCTTATGGCGAGAAGCAAGTACATGATTGTGTTGGTCTTCCTTACGTTCTTCGTGATGTCATTGTTGACCAATATTCTCGGCCCGATTCTGCCAGACATCATCACCAGTTTTCATGTAAGCCTGACGGCGGCTGGATTTCTGGCCTTCGCTTTTTTTATTGCTTACGGGGTGATGTCCATTCCCGCCGGTTTTCTGATGGAACGGTTCCACGAGAAACCGGTGATGGTCTGGTCTTTTGTAGTCAGCACGCTGGGAGCGCTCGCGTTTGCCCTGGTCCCGAACTACAGCGTAGCGTTTGTGTCGTGGTTCGTAATTGGTGCGGGGATGGCCGTCCTGCAGGTGGTGGTAAATCCTCTTCTGCGTGTGGCGGGTGGCGAAGAGCACTATGCGTTTTATTCAACCCTGTCCCAACTTGTTTTCGGCAGTGCTTCTTTTATCAGTCCTCGAATCTACTCTTATCTCGTACTTAATCTCAGTAAACCCCCGATTTACGGAAGCATGACTCGCGAAAATATTTTGCTGCGCACGCTGCGCATACTGACGCCCGAAAAGCTTCCCTGGGTATCGATCTATTGGATCTTTACAGCTTCTTCTTTCGTGATGGTGGTCTGGTTGTTCTTGTCCAAATTTCCCAAGGTCGAGCGTACCGAGGATGAACGCGCGGGATCCTGGGACATGTATCTCAGCCTGGCGCACAAGCGGGTGGTGTGGCTTTATTTCATTGCGATGTTTGCCTACATTGGCTGCGAGCAGGGTACAGCTGACTGGATTTCGAAGTTCCTATACACCTATCACGGCTTCGATCCTCAGACGACGGGTGCCGATGCCGTCTCGTGGTTTTGGGGACTCCTCACGGCGGGGTGCTTGGCGGGTATGCTGCTGTTGAAGTTCTTCGACAGTCGCAAAGTGCTGGTTGGTGGCGCGGTCGGCTCTTTGTGTTGTTTGACTGCAGCTTTGTTTGGACCCGCGAGAGTGTCCCTGCTTGCGTTTCCAGCAATCGGCCTGTTCACTTCCGTGCTTTGGCCAATCATCATTTCTCTCGCGTTAAATTCCGTGACTGAACATCACGGCTCGTTCTCTGGCATTCTAAGCACTGCACTGATGGGAGGGGCGATTATCCCGGTCGTGATCGGACGGATCGGTGATTACGCCGGACTACGGAGTGGTATGACATTTCTCTACCTCACATTTGGCTTTGTTCTCAGCGTCGGATTTTGGGCAAGGCCGCTGATCACGAATGCCACTATTGGCGACGTCAAGAAAGGGTCGGCGCTAGCAGTTGTTTAAATCAATTCTCTACCGTTGTTGGCCTCGCACTTTCCTGCCTCCTTGTCAGGTGTGACGACTGGCTTCGATACTCGCCGCTGGGGCTTCTGCGACATCCCTGACTTCACGATCTCGGATTGATCACGGCAGCGCAAACGCAATATATACGCTGCCCGAGGGTGATTTTGGATCTTTTCCGCCGCCGCTGGTGACCACCACATACTGCTTTCCGTCAATCATGTAGGTTGCTGGTGTAGCCACGGCGGAAAATGGTAGAACAGTTTCCCAGAGCAATTGACCGGAAAGACTATCGAAGGCGCGAAACTTCTTGTCATATACGGTCGCGCCGATGAACAGGACGTTGCCCGCAGTCACAATCGGACCGCCGTAGTTTTCAGTACCGGTATTGTTCAAGCCCTGCGCCGCCAAGGCTGGATACTCACCCAGGGGAATCTTCCAAAGATACTTGCCTGTATTCAGATCGATCGCGTTCAGGGTGCCCCACGGCGGCTTGATCCCCGGGTATCCGTCGGGATCCAGAAAATCCTTCGACCCGGTAATGCGGTACTTCATGGGAGCGCCCTCGGCAGTGCTCGAGTAGATGGCGTCGTGGTCCGGGTCGGGATCGATTGCATTTTGCGCGGTGGCCAGGTATGCCAACAGACCATCCAATTCCTTGCCTGCAAGTCCAGGAAACCCAGGCATGAGGCCTTTGCCCTGATGAATCCTGTCCTGAATCTGTTGCGCCGAGAGGCGACTTCCAACGTCCGCGAGCGCCGGAAACGTAGGTGGTTTTCCCTCGCGGTGGTCACCATGGCAAACCGCGCATTTGTTCCCGTAGACATCGGTACCTACAGATGCCGGCGCCGCCTCGCGCGATCCGACTGGAGCAGGCGTCGCATCGTTCGCTGCTTTCTCCGCTTTCCCGTCGTTGGCCTTCGGGCCGGACTCGCCACCGTTTCTCACAAACTGAACTAACGACTGCAGGTAGTCACCTTGCAGGTTCGGGAAGGCGGGCATTCGGCCTTTGCCCTGAAGAATCGTGGTCTCGATCTGCGTTTGCGTCAGTCTTGATCCGACATCAATCAATGAAGGATACGTAGGGGGCGAGCCCTTCCGGTCATCGTTGTGGCAAACGCTGCACTGATTGTGGTAAGTCCGCTCGCCCGTGCTCCGGGCCGGCTTGTTCTCGGTCAATGCCACCACACAAGCCCACTCATTTGAGTTGATGAAGATGATGCCGCGTTTGGGATCCACGGCCGGCCCGCCCCACTCTGCCCCGCCAAGAAAGCAGGGGAAGACGACTGTCTCTTTGTCGAGCGCGGTGGGAACAAATTGCCCTGCGCTGAGGTATGTGCTGAATTCCTGAACTGCCCATGCATGGGCGGCTGGGGTTCGTTCTGTTAACAAGTCTTCAGTGAGAAGCTGTCGCGCGAAGGGTTCGGGCAAAAGCGGGACAGGCTGAGTTGACGCCGTCACCTCTCCAGGAATCTGACTGGCGGGATAGCTGCGTTCCTCGATAGGGAATAGTGGCCTGCCCGTCGTGCGGTCGAACAGAAAGAGGAACCCCTGTTTGGTTGTCTGTGCCACCGCATCGACGCGCTTGCCTTTGCGCATTACCGTCACGAGCGCGGGGGGCGAAGGGAAGTCACGGTCCCAGATATCGTGATGCACACCCTGGAAGTGCCAGATGCGCTTTCCGGTTTGAGCATCCAGAGCAAGCAGCGTGTCGGCAAACAGATTGTCGCCTACACGGTCGGCGCCGTAGAAGTCGAAGACCGGCGATCCCGTCGGGACATACACAATGCCTCGCTCAGCGTCGAGCGCCATTCCCGCCCAATTGTTGGCAGCGCCGGCTTTCTGCCATGCATCTTTCGGCCAGGTTTCGTTTCCAAATTCGCCAGGATGCGGAATGGTATGGAATCTCCAGCGGAGCGCTCCCGTGCGAACATCAAACGCTCGAATATCTCCCGGAGGAGAAGGATAGGTTTCAGGATTACGTCCGCCCAAGATAATCAGGTCTTTGTAAACAATGCCTGGGCTGGTCATCGCAATCGACACAGATTGATAGTCGCCGCGCAAATCCTTTCGCAGATCGATCCTGCCGCCTTCAGCAAAATCCGGAATGGGCTTGCCGGTTTGAGCGTCCAGCGCATACAGAAAATTGGTGACGGGGGCGAAGATGCGGCTCGCCTTGCCGTCGGTCCAATAGGAGAGACCCCGTACCGGATTCTTACCTCCGATTCCTGAATCGAACTTCCAGATCAGCTTGCCGGATGCGGCGTCGAGGGCTACCACTTTTTGTGTCGCGGTGTACGCGTAGAGGACGCGTCCCACGATGATCGGACTCGTTTCGAGTCCGCCTTCTTCCCCGGCGTCAAACTTCCACGCGACCTGCAGCTTTTGCACATTCTCCCGGTTGATCTGCGAAAGAGTGGAGTAGTGGTCGCCCGCGGCCTGTCCGCCATAAACAGGCCAGTCGAGGGATGTCGCCGCTACCGATCCGTGATTTCTCGGGGAGGGCGTCTGGGCATGCGCGCCGCTGCACGCTGCGAAGACCAAAGCCAGGATTACGACGACTACAGCTTCGGTACGCCCCAGTCGTATCGAGAACTTCATCGACTCATCTCCCCTTGGCGATCGTTGCGCCATTCCCTGATCGGTGGTTACGTGTCTATGCCTTGATGTTGCGACAACTCCGGCTATGCAACAATTCCATGTGCCAGTCTGCGAGTGCTCCTAACGCTGTGACTGGATTTGTTAACTTATAAGGACGCTGGCTTTCATGGCTTGGCCGCGGGCGGCATGGTGTAAAAGTCGTAGCGGATTGTCCAGCGCGACTCCTTGCCCGGTTCAATTTTCAGCTGGATGTAAGGCTCTGCGACCGCGACCGTGCGAATGGCCCAGAAGTTTACCTTCTGCAATGGTTGATCACTGGTGAACCGAACTCCGGCTCCGGTCTTCAAATTCTCGATTCGAAAATCGTAGTCGTTCACCTGGGTACCGGTTCCCTCGAGTTCGGAAAAAACGCCGTTCTTACCCTCTAGTTCATGGGGAAAGAGGATCTCATGATCGTGAACCTCCGCGCGGTCCTTGAATCCGCGTGTAGGATTTGGAGTAAATACGAACTTGACCACAACATCGGGACCAACAACCTCGCGATCGATCACAAAGAAATTGTGGTTGTACTGGTTGGTCTCAATCACCTTGCTGCCCGTGTTTTTCAACGAGTGTTCCAGCAATAGTTGTGGCTTTCCTTTCACCAGTCGGACGGTCTTGCGATAGACATACGCGTATCCTTGCTCAGACTTTAATCGCTGCGTGAACTCGATCCGGTCTTTGTGCTTGCGGACCGTCCACTTTCCCGGATCCACAATCTCGTACGTGTCATAAGGGCGGTAATCCTTCTCTTCGGGTTTGCGCAGTGTGCCAATACCGATGCGTACAAATGTGCCGCCGGCTTTGGCCTCGTCATAACCCAGCCCTTTGTCATTGCTCTGAAATGCCTCGACCGGACCAGTGATGGCATCATGAATCTTCGGATCGTGGTGCTCGTACCAGCGCCCGAAATATTCATGCCCACTGAATTGAAGGCTGGAAATGACGCCGGACCAGTCAAATCGCGTGCCACGATACGAGCCGTTCTGCGGATCGGGGAGCATCACTTCGGCACGAATCAATCCATTCGAGATCTCAGCCTTGGGATAGTCCTCGGCCAGCAAAAAGCAGCTGGAAAGACAGAGCAACAAGCAAAGATAGAATCGAGTTCGCATAGTTCGACCGGGGCTATTTCTTGGCCGGGACACGCACTCCGCCGACCCAGACCGACTCGATAGCCCGCGTGTTCTTGATGTCCTCGAGCGGGTTTGCCGTTAAGACCAGAAAGTCCGCCAGCTTTCCTTTTTCGAGCGTGCCGACCTCTTTGCTGATGTTGATCGCTTTGGCCGCGCCGCTGGTGGCGGAAACCAGCGCCTGCATCGGCGTGAGACCCGCTTTAGTTTCATATTCCAGTTCAAGATGCTCGAAGTATCCTTGGAAGCGGCCCGGGCCTCCGCCGCTGTCGGTCCCCATCGCGATGTTGATGCCGGCATCTGAAAGTATTTTGAGATTGCGCATGGCAACCGGCAGGTGTTCCTTGTACCACTGGCCCGCTGGGTCGGTCTTCATGGCGCCCTGCCGTTTCGGGTCCTGCATTTGTGCAATTTCTGCCGGATCAGCTTCCTTGAGGAAGAACGGATCGCTGAAGAATGACGGCGTTTCCGAATAAGTGAAGACCGCTAGCTCGCGGGTAAGTGTGGGGGAATAAGAAACGTGGCGTTTTTTCATCAGCGCGATAAATTCCTCATCTACCTCCTGATCGCGCACGCTGTGCGCAATGTAATCAACGCCGGCGCGTAGCACACCCTTTGCGTCTTCCAGAAAGACGATATGCGCGGCCGTTCGAAAGCCGTTCTTATGGGCTTCGTCGATGACGGCCCCATAAACTTCGGGGGTCATTTTCTGGCGCGCGCCACGGAAGTCGTCGATGCGCACCTTTATGATGTCGGGCTTGTGGCGAATCAGTTCATCAACGCTCTTTCGCGCTTGTTCCGGAGTCGTGACTACGACAGCCCCGGGGATGGCGGAAGAATCTTGTATCGGCCCGGCGACATACAATCGCGGCACCGTTCCGGGGGCAGCTTTGGCGCAAAATTCCCGCAAAGCAAATTCTTTGTCGCCGCCCAGACTCAGGATGGTAGTAATCCCATCGCGCAGGTAGACCCCGAGCCGATCCTCGCTGTTGAGATGGCCGTGCGCGTTGATCAGCCCGGGGATAATTGTCTTTCCCGTGGCATCGATGCGTTCCACTCCGGCTGGGATCTTGACTCGTTTTCCTACCGCCTCGATATGCCCGTTCCGAATCACAAGGGTCGCTTTTTCGATCGCCGGCCGGCCGGTGCCGTCAATGATCCTTGCTCCAACCCAGGCCTGGACGAGATTCGGGGCGGGGGCGTCGTCGGGACTGGGCTCGGCTGCGGAAAGGTCGAATGCGGTAAGAAGGAGGGCGCCGACTGCAGCCATTATGCGCAAGCAGGTTTTTCTGGTGGAAAGCATGTATCCTCGACAGGTACTATTATAAGACTATATCAGTCGCTAGCACGTTGCGTCCCTTTGTTTTGGAGGATATCTCAATGAAAATGCTCTCTCTGTTGGTTGTGCTTCTCGCTTCCGCTAGCTTGCTCCGCGCCGCCGATCCGGAGGGCTTTGGTCTCTGGAAGGGCGCCGCGATCAAGAATTCCGGGAAGGAACTCGCCGGCAAGATTGACGATCAGAAATTTTCGTTCCAGTCTCTGGGCACCTACGGAAACCACATGATCGGGATTTCCCATCGCGAAGGTGACGGCAGCGCCGAACTTCACGAAACTCAGACCGACATCCTGATGGTCGACACTGGCGCAGCCACGCTGATTGTGGGCGGAACCATGGTCGCACCTAAAACGGTCAAGCCGCATGAAGTTCGAGGTTCGTCGATTGATGGAGGAGAGACCAAGCAGTTGGGCCCGGGCGACATTGTGCATATTCCAGCTAACATACCTCACCAGATGAAAATCAAATCGGGGACGAAGTTCACATACACGGTCATCAAGGTGGATTCCAACTAGACAGGGAAGCACACGCAGACGTGCGCAGCACAAAGCTGCTTACTGTTCCGGGCCAAGCCGTGTTCTTTCCGCGCGGAACGCCGAAATTCATGACCCTGTGGTCTAATCCGAAAGATCACGGCAATCACTTGAGGTGTCCAATGTTTGCCCACAAGAAACAGATCAGATCGGCAGTTCTTGCATCGATCGCCGTCGCTTTGCTGGCCAGCGGCCCGCAAGCTCAGGGCCAACACCTTACGGCCCGCGAGGTGGTTGCCCGCATTCAGCAGCACGTGGCAGTCCCGTGGCAGAGCGATACTGTGGACACGTTCAAAGCGGGCAATCCCGACTCTCCGGTATCGGGCGTTGCGGTTACCATGATGGCCACTCTTGATGTGCTGCAGCGTGCCGCTGCTGCGGGCGACAATCTCATCATCACTCACGAGCCAACTTTCTTCGATCACCTCGATATTTCCGACCAGCTGCCGGAGAAAGACAACGACCCGGTGCTGATGGCGAAGCGAAAGTTTATCGCCGAGCATGGCCTGGTGATCTGGCGTTTCCATGATCACTGGCACGCCCGCAATCCCGACGGCATCGAGGCGGGAATGGTGCATGCCTTGGGATGGGAGAAGTTTCAGGATGCGCACAATCAATATTTGTTCACTATTCCGGAAACTCCTCTGGAAAGACTGGCGTCGGATATCAAACGGAGGCTTGGAATAGGCGTCGTCAGGGTGGTCGGAGATCCGAACTTACGCATCACCAAACTCGCACTTGCCCCGGGCGCGGCCGGATTCACGCTACAAGCCAAGGCCCTGGAGAGGCCAGGAGTTCAGGCTCTTGTCATCGGCGAAACGCGGGAATGGGAGACCGTCGAATACGTCGCAGACGCGATGAGCGAGGGCAAACAGAAAGCACTGATCATCCTCGGCCACATCCCCTCCGAACAGGCCGGCATGGAAGAGTGCGCGCGCTGGCTGAAAACATTCGTGACGGAAGTTCAAGTTCAGTTCGTTCCGGCTCGTGAGCCCTTCTGGAGTCCGAAGCCTTAAGACGGTTGCTATGTGAATTGGTACTTGTGCGGCAGAGAAAATAGCGGACAGTTCATGCTCAGGCTGACTCTTCGCTCTTGGCCGAAGGAGATGCTACGTTCACCGGCGGTGACACGACTGCGGCATCCGGTGCCTGCAGACTGTGAGCGTTCCGTTCGGCAGCCTGAAGATGTAGACGCATAGCATGGCGCGCTTTTTCCGGATTGTTTTCACGGATCGCCCGGTAGATCGCCCAATGTTGACGCAGACCCGCTTCGGGCACTCCCGGCATTTCGTTGGTGCGGCGGCTGACTTCGATCAGTGGTTCGGAAATCGCCTGCAGAACCATAATGGCGAGAGGATTTCTGGTGGCCTCGGCTACTGCTTTGTGAAACCGAATGTTGGCCTTGCCGATGGCCTCGTGGAAAAGCAACTCGGCGTGAGCGGTGCTTCGGTCCATGCGCAGCGCAGCTTCCTGCTCCGCCAGCACTTGCCGCATCGCTGACCAATCAGCCTCGGTGGATTTTTCCGCGGCCAGGGCCACCAGGCCTAACTCCAGAACTTTACGAAACTCGATCAGGGAATCCGCCTGTTGCATAAAGGCAGACGTGGAAAGATACTCGGCGTTGATCAGAGCTATAGGAGATGGTTCGAGAACAACTGCGCCGATCTTGGGGCGGACGCTGATGAGCTGAAGAGATTCGAGAGACTTAATAGCCTCCCGCACGCAGGTCCTGCTCACGGCAAGTTCTTCGGTCAGCTGCTTTTCCGTCGGCAGCCGCTCGCCCGGTTTTACCTGCCCTTTGCGGATCAGGTCGAGAATGTAAGTGATTACCTGAGCGGTAATCGTCTGTCTGCGAATCAGGCAATACCTCCAGAGCTACTTGCGGTCCGAGGATTCCCCCTGTGCATACTATAACACCATTGCGTCTTTTACCGGTTTGAGAAACCCACCAGGGAGTGCCCGCTAAGTGATTGTTTTGCCTGACTCAAGCGGCGGTTTTTGTGCCCAGGACGGCGTCGAGAGGGCTACCCGTGACTTGGCCCTGTACATCGCGGAAGCCGGCATTTTCGAGCAAACGGCGGTACTCGCCCAGAGTGCGTTCTTTGCCTTCCGTGCACACCAGCATATTCAGTGATTGCAGGTGCGCCGATGTCGGGCCGGTCTTGTCTTCGTGCAAAAGCTTCTCCGCCAGCAGGATGCCCCCGCCCGGGGGCAGGCGCCGGTAGATCTTGGCGAGCAGAGGTTGAATTTTGTCCTCAGACCAGTCGTGAAGAATGCGGGACATGGCAAACAGGTCGGCGTCCGGTAATTCGTCATGAAAGAAATCGCCTGCAATCACATCGATGCGCGACGCCGCAGCCGATTTGCTGACCTGGGCCTGAGCAGTTTCGACCACCTGGGGCAGATCGAACACAAGCCCGTGGAGGGATGCATAACGTTCGCAAGCAGCGATCGCCAGATGTCCGGTGGCTCCGCCCAGGTCTGCCAGTCTCCGAAAGCGGGAGAGGTCGAAGGCCGCCACCACTTTGGGCGAGGTCAACAGCCCGAGCCCATGCATCCCCTGGATGAACGTCTGTTTCGCCTCATCGGTACGGAAAAAATGATCGAAGATTCCACCTTCGATATCGAAGGTTTGTTGCCAGCGCGGCGTGCCTTCTCGAACCGCATCTTCAAGATGGGACCATAAGGAGAACAGGACGTCATTGGAATAAAGGATGTATCCCGTGAGCGCTCGCTCGCTGGTCCGGCACAAATAAGTGCTGGCTACCGGCTCGTTTTCATACCAAGCTCCGTTCCGCCGCAAGAGCTTAAGACCCACGCAGGTGTCCAGCAATCTCTCTAGTGGTTCGGGCTTAACGTCGAGTTCGATGGCGAGTGTTGTGAGACTGCTGGGCGCGCGTTCGAGCTGGTCGAAGATGCCAAGCGAAACGGCTGCGAACATAGCCTTAGAGCGGCGGAAGGATTCGATCAGTTCGATGACCGGAGAAGGATCTGGAACCAAAGAAGAATCGCGAACCGGAGAAGAGTTGGGAAGATCCATCTTGTCTTGTCGCGTGGCGACCGATGCTGCTCTAATCCATTTTCTTGCGGGCATCTTCAAGAATGCGCTTGGCACGCGCCGGGTTGAAAATTCCACAAGAACAGAAGCGGGCCAGGTAGGTAACCGCCTCGGTAGGAGTGCGGCGGTCCTCCTTCACCCAGTCAATCATCTTTTGTCCCAGGCTGCTTGAGATCATGCCATGGCCACACATGGTGGTCAGGGCCAACACCTGGCTGTTGGGCAGCTTTTCGGTTCGGCCCTCGAATCCCAGTGAATAGCCGATGCTGTGCGGCGCTATTCCCGCGAACTTCGCACAACGCCGTGCGCCTTCGATGGATGTGGAAAGGTTGATGCACAATCCCAGATCCGCTTCTTTCAAACTCTTAAGGAAATTCTCCGCCGCTGGCAGGTTGTCGAAAACCGCCGCGACCGATGCGGGTTCATCGATTCCGTCGATGACCGCGCGGAGCCTGGGCTGAACGTCGCGATGCCAATGCGAAGTCACAGCCTCGTGTTTGCAGGGGCGAAGCGCTCCGCCGTGGGACGGGTCGCCAATATTTACGGGCTTGAATGGCAAAGCCATTTCCAGAAACTTCTTGAGCTTGGGAATGCTGTCCTGATCATTTTTCCCGGTGCTCGGGCTCGCGAAGATAACATAGTCGTCGTAAAAGCTCTCCGCGTTGCCGTAGCGATGCAAGGTGTTGGTCATAGGATTGTCACGTTCACTTCAAGGTCCGCCCAATGTCGGCACATAATAGCACTACGATCTCAAGGCTGGATCGCAATTGGGAAGCCATCGAAGACCTATGCTCGGGACTTCGACAGCTCCTGGGGATCCCAAACGATTTTTTTGTCGGCATTAATTCCCCAACTCAACAGCGCGCCTGCGACACAAAGAAAAGTGCACACCAGAAACGGCATGTTCCAGCCATACATTCCAACCAGATAAGCCAGCAGCACCGGAGAGACGGCGCTTCCGAGGTTGCCAAAAGTGTTCATAACGGAAGCCACCGAACCCGCGTAGTCTCCCCCAATATCGAGCGGGATCGCCCAGGACACGCCGACCGTTACCTCCAGACCGAAGACGGCAACGCAGGAATACCAAACCGAAGCCGTGGAGTGGGTCGTGAAAGTGGCGGGTACGATGAAGACCGCAGCGAGCACAAAACCAGCCGCCGCAACTGCGCGCCGCGCGAGCTTGAGATTGCCGAAACGTTTGGCGCAGCGGTCCGACACCGTGCCGCCCAGGAGATCGCCCGCAGCTCCCGCCAGCAACGGCAAGCTGGCGTAAAAGCCCATCTGCGTCAGGTTGAAACCGCGGTGCTCATTCAGATATTTCGGAAACCAATCCAGATAGACATCGATGCTGTATCCGTAACAAAAATACATCAGTGAAAGCGTCCACAGTGAGGGACTGCGGAGAATGCGCGCCCAGGGCACCGAGTGCGTACGCGCCGAGGAAACACCGACCGCCTCTTCTATGAGTCGTCGTTCGGCCGGGCTGATACGAGGATGTTCCGCCGGCGTGTCGCGGTAGTACCAGTACCACACCGCCGACCAGACCAGGCCGATGAGGCCAAAAAAGAAGAACGGTGCGCGCCATCCGTATCGGAGCATCATCACCACGACCAGGGCCGGGGTCAGGGCAGCGCCGACTCGTGATGCCGCGTGCGTGAGTCCCTGGGCGAAGCCTCGTTCGGTCGGAAGCATCCAGCGCGAAAGCGACCGCGTAGCAATGGGGAACGCCCCGGCCTCACCCATTCCGAAAAAGAATCGGCATAGTCCCATCGACAGGGCATTCCAGGAGAATGCCGTGAGCGACGTAAAAATCGACCACCACACTACCACCAGAGACAGCGCGCGACGTCCACCGATGCGATCACCGAACCATCCACCAGGAATCTGAAAAAAAGCGTACCCCCACCGGAACGAGGCGAAAATCCAACCAATGGTGACCATCGAAAAGCCGAGGTCTTTCTGGATCACAGGCACTGCGGACGCAATATTCACCCGGTCCATATAGGTGATCATGTAGGCGCCCACGATCAGGGCGAGGACAACGTGGCGGGTATGGGTGGGGCGAACGGCGGTTGTGGTATCAGTCATTCAGCCGGGATTGGGCGGCGGTGGCGTTGTTCCCAGTGACCGGTCCAGTTTGGCTGTGATTGTTTTTCGTGCTCGTGGGCGTTTTGGTGGTTCCAAAATTCCTGGCCAGATAGTCCACGATGATCTCAACTTCATCGTCGTTGAGGTCGGCCCCGCGCGAGATCATCTGGTCGACCAGCGCAGACCATTGTTCCTTCGACGCTCTCTTCGCCGTTACTACTTTTAGGGCGTGACATGAGATACAGGTACGCTGGACAATCGCTTTGCCTTTGCCAGGGGGGAGGGTGGCGGGTTTGGCCGAAGCGGCGAGTAGAAGAACAGTGGTTAATAACATGGCCGAAAACATCGTATCATAATGCTAATTCGAGCAGCTCTTGATCCAGATTCCAACTCTGTTCCTTTATATATGCGCGCATCTTGCTTTGGGTTGCTGATCTCTAGGGCGTCCCCGCTTTTGGCTTAATACTGACTCGGCTGACTGCGCAGGCCTAACATCTCGCGGGCCTGAGCTGGAGTCGCCACCGGTCGGTTCAATTCATGGGCAATGCGAACGGCCCGCTGCACTAGTTCGGCGTTGCTCACCGCTTTACGTCCGCGAGAGAAGTAGACGTTGTCTTCCAAACCGACCCGAACATGGCCGCCCATTAGAGTGGCGAGGGTCGTCAGCGGGAGTTGAAACGCGCCGATTGCCGAGCAGAGCCACAAACTCTCGTCAGGAAATTCCTTCAAGAGCTGAAGAATATTATCAACCGTGGGGAAACTGCCGGTCTGATATCCCATCACGGTCTGAATCCAATACGGCTTTTCCAGGAGGTGGTTCTCGATCAGGTAGTCGACAACCCAGGCGCAGCCGGGGTGATAGACCTCCAACTCAGGTTTAATTCCGCGTTGTTTCATCTCCGCGGCAAATAGGTGAATCTGCCCGTAGGTATAGGGAGTACATTCATCGATTTCGAGCGCCGGCCGAGGAAAAAGCAGAGGCGCCTTCCGCTCCTTTAATTTGAACTTGCTCATGTCCGGCGCCAGATTCAGGGACGCCAGTTCCGGACCGGCGGCCAGAGATGAAGATCGCTCCTCCATACTCATCGCAGGGCTGGCACCGGTGGTCGCATTGATGATGATTTCCGGACAATGTTGGCGAACCTTACGCAGGACTTCGCGCCATATCGAAGTTTCGCGAGCGGCTTGGGTCAGATCTTTCGGATCGCGAGCATGAATGTGAACCATTACCGCCCCGGCTTCGTAGGCAGCGTGGACAGACTCCGCTATTTCGTCCGCCGCTTCAGGGATAACCTCACTGGCCTCTTTGCCCTGGATACCGCCGTTGCAGGCGACGCAAATAATGAGCGGGGGCATTCCGACGCGTACTCTTTCCATGAACTCATGACTGTCAGTGTAGTTAAACCATGCCGGTTGCTGCGATGACTTTGAGCCTTCTCTTTCAGACACTTGACTCCTCTTTTCGGTCAAAGAAATCAGTTCCACGAGCACGGATACGGGTCTTTGCCTCACGACCCGGAGCCTCAGGAACCGCAAAGACTCTACATGTAAACAAGGCTGGCGCAAGGCAACAAGCGAAATAGTACGAAACCGTGGTCCGTCCATAACGGCAACTGGCAATCAATTTTTTTCATGGGCGCACAAAACAAGAAACTTGAATGTTGGTATGGCCGCAGTGTAGGCTCCGTCGAAGGACAGCAAGGGGTTACGAATCTTTGAGTCGATCTCAATTTTTCATTTCCCTCACGTCGCTTAATGCATGCTCTCTGGACGCCGTATTCCGTGCTCTTAAATATGGCGCTAGTTAACTGCCGCTAGCATTCATGATCAATAAGTTCACCTCCAACAACTCGAACCCTCAGCCATCCCTGGAGCTGTGGGCAGGCCCCGACCATCTGGATTCGTGGAAAGAAATTGCCAGTTACTTGCGGCGAGAGATTCGCACCGTCCAACTGTGGGAGAAGAAGGAAGGCCTGCCCATTCATCGTCATTTTCACAAGCAGCTGGGCAGTGTCTATGCACTCCGCTCCGAGCTGGAACGCTGGAAGCGTCAGGTCTCGCGGACCAGCAGCAGCCAGGAGAATGAATCCGGGGACTTGTCCAAGCGAGTCGAGAATCGCGTTACCATTGGGGTGCCGCCGCTCACGGATATCATCGCCAGCCCTCAGAGCCGGCAACTTTGTGATTCCATCCTCGCCAAGACTGTTACAGCCCTGGAAGAGTTGAACCCGGCACAACTGCATATTGTGAGTTTGACGTCTCCCGCGCACTCGGAACCAACGAATCCCGCCAATACTTCGAGCGGCGAAACGGTTGACTCCCTCTTGAAGTGGGGCATGGGGCACGATGGCAACGGCCTGCGGGTGGATGCTTCTCTTGTGCTTGCCAACAGCGAAGCGGTGGCTTGGTCACATACCTATCATTTCCAGCCGAACCACTTCGGTGAGATACCGGACTACGTACCGGAGCAGATCGCGCAATGTCTTTGGTTGAAGGTTTGTTCTTCGCCCAGGCTCCGCCCGGCCGCGGGCCGCCGCGAAAAAACGGGCGCGCGCGAATCGTACCTTAGAGGCAGATACTTCTGGAACCAGCGCAACGAGGAATGCTTGCGGAAGGCCATTCATTGTTTTGAATCTGCGATCCAGGAAGACCCGCAGTTCGCGTTGCCGTACTCCGGACTGGCCGATTCTCTCAACCTGCTGTCATTCTACGAGATCGTTTCACCATCGGAAGCTATGCCCTCGGCGCGGTCTGCGGCGCTGAAAGCGATCGAGCTTGATCCTAATCTGGCTGAAGCCCACGCTTCGTTGGCAGATGTACTGCTTCACTTCGACCGCGACTGGCAAGGGGCCGATCACGAGTATCGACGCTCCATCGAATGCAATCCTGATTATGCTCTTGGGTACCACTGGTACGCCAATCTGCTAACCGCTCGAGGACAGCATGAGGCGGCTCACATCTCCATCATGCACGCTTTGGAGATTGATCCAGTTTCGATCATTACCCTGGTCTGGGCAGGTGTTACGTCCCATCTGGCACACCAGTTTGATGAAGCGATCAAACATTATCAGAGCGCCCTCGAACTCGATCCGCACTTCATTTGGGCGCACATGTACATGGCCCTGGCGCTGGAACAAACGGGCAACTTCAAGGGAGCGCTGCGGGAATTCGAGACCACAATCCAGTTGGCTGGCGGAAGCAACTGTGTGAAAGCCATGAAGGCCCACGCCCACGCCGCTGCCGGTGATGAGTCCTCGGCCCGCGAAATTCTGAACGGGCTCAAACGCACTCGCTCGCGCAAGTGTATGCCGTCCTACGATATTGCCGCGACCTACGTCGCCCTGGGCGAAACCAGCCAGGCCGTGGAATGGCTCAATCGGGCCTGCGGGGAGCGGAACATGAAGCTCTTCACGCTTACTCAGGATCCGCGCTTCGATCCGCTCCGCCAGAGCCCGGAATTCATGCAGATCGTCGAGCATGTGGGCCTTCCGCAATCCAGTCCAACCCGCGGTTGAAACCGGCAGATTCACAGAGTTGGAGTCTGACTGCTCATCGCCCTCTTCAATCTGCATTCTCGTCCCGAATCTCGAAGCAATCCCCATCGTTCCAGTCGTTGAATAAACCGCCAAGGCCGATTTGCAAAATTGCCCATGATACATTCATCAATCTCCCAAGGGAGCCGATGCGATGACAGGGCAATTGTGAAACAGACGACGGAAGATCTGCAGCTTGATGCCAGGCCTCGCGAACTGAATCGAAGTCTTGGGCTCTTTGACTCGACCATGATTGTGGCGGGCTCGATGATCGGGTCGGGAATATTCATTGTGGCCGGCGGAATGGCGCGAGAGGTGGGGAGCACCGGTTGGCTCCTTCTGGCATGGATTATTGCTGGCCTTCTCACCCTGGCGGCGGCGCTGTCTTACGGGGAGTTGGCCGCAATGATGCCGCGGGCGGGAGGTCAATACGTTTACCTTCGCGAAGCTTATTCTCCGCTCTGGGGTTTCTTGTACGGCTGGACGCTGTTTCTTGTAATTCAAACCGGGACGATCGCGGCTTCATCAGTGGGATTCTCGCGCTACCTGGGCGTGTTGTGGCCGCAAATTGCGGAGAATAACTACATCATTCGGCCGATACATATCCTGCCGAATTATGCACTCTCGCTTTCCACTGCTCAACTGGTCGCACTGATTGTCATAACCTTTCTGACCTGGACCAACACCAATGGCCTCAAGTACGGAACGGGCGTACAAAACGTTTTTACAACGATGAAGATAGGATCGCTGTTGGGAGTGATTGGGATCGGAGTACTGGTGGGTTGGAAGGCGGCAGTGGTCAAAGCAAATTTTGGCCAGGCATGGACTCCTCAGGGTTTCACGTTGGCCGCGCCCGGCCTTTCTCCCACGACCGCATTCGGAATGGTGGTGGCGCTTTGCACGGCGCAAATTGGAGCTCTGTATGCGGCCGATGCGTGGAACAACATCACTTTCACCGCGGGCGAAGTCCGGAATCCAACTCGAAATGTGCCGCTGTCTCTCACCCTGGGAACCGTCATCGTAATCGGCCTCTACTTCTTTGCCAATTTCGCATACGTCGTTGTTCTGCCTTTCAGTGAAATACAGCACGCGCCTTCCGATCGAGTGGCGTCCACGATGTTGCAAGCCATCTTTCCGAGGGTCGGTCCTGTACTGATCGCGGTGGCCATCATGATCGCGGCGTTCGGTTGTATGAATGCCTTGATCTTGTCGGGGGCCCGCGCTTATTATGCGATGTCGTTGGACGGTCTCTTCTTCAAGAATGCATCGATCCTGAATCGCGCGAATGTTCCCAGTGTCGCGTTGATCATGCAAACAGTCTGGGCGGCCGTACTGTTGTCGATCCGCACCTACCAGCCGGCGACGGGTACCTACGGAAATCTTTACAGTAATCTGCTGGACTACATAATTTCGGCCGCACTGATCTTCTACATTTTGACCATCGCTGCCGTATTTCGGCTGCGCCATACCCGGCCGAAGGCCGAGCGCCCGTACCGTGCCTTCGGCTATCCGGTGGTTCCCGCCCTCTACCTCATGAGCGCCGTCGTGATCCTGGCGGTTTTATTCGTGTATCGTCCCGCGACGACCATTCCCGGAGTGGTAATCGTCCTGATCGGCGTGCCCGTGTACTTCCTGTTCAAGTACCAAACCGAGCGCGAAAACGATCGGACCAGAGAGTCAGCCTGATCTCTCGCCAGTCCGTAAGGTACATGTCGACATAGGCATTGCTGCCCACTTGGACGCAATCATCTTGCCAGTTGCCATCGCGCGAATCATGGTTCTCCGCTTGGGGGGTGTACGAGAGGACCAGAGCCCCGAACCCAAACTGGCAGAAAGCGATCCATAGAGTCGGCTTCATGCTCTATTAAAAGTTAATACTATTATCGTACATTTATATTGTTATCCGGGTTCAACTGCGCTAAGATGCGTGGCATGTCAGCACCCGGGACCACTATCCGACCCCCGGCCTATACGATTCTTGGGC
>Ga0210384_10002052_pt1 | contig 25405 bp, 30 predicted proteins | sample IncBWH2MmetaG_FD_160574 | JGI IMG/M metagenome (GOLD analysis project Ga0210384, IMG submission 160574) | Forest soil microbial communities from Barre Woods Harvard Forest LTER site, Petersham, Massachusetts, United States - Inc-BW-H-2-M | ecosystem: Environmental > Terrestrial > Soil >...
ACAAGAGCCCATGCAACACAGGCGATCCCGATCAGAGAGATTATCCGGTGGAGCTGCATGAGTACCTCCTCATGGGGAACACTTAACACCCCCACTATACTCCAGGCATGGGAATAGTTCCGTAAAAAAGACGCTCCTCGACAAAACTGGAACTCCTATCACGGGACTAGTTTTCGCGCCCAGGCGAAACGATTTGCAACTAGTTCTCACTACCTATACCAGAAAGGAGAAATCAATGCAGCACGAAATCAAAAACAACCATCTACAGATTGTTGTCGCGGAGGGGAAGGTCACATTGGAGGACCTTCATGCCGCGCTCGATCACGCCATCCGCCACGTCGTAAAGGGTGGCTGCAATTGCGGCCTGACGGGATTCGATATCAGCTTCTTGCGCGGAGATCCCGAACTGACTCCACTGGCTGAATTGAACAAAGTCCCCCACATACAGGGGGGCATCCTGACCCGGTAAATCGGTGGTTTGCTTCATACCAAAATAGGAGACAAGGGGAACAGTACTCCGATGGCTGCTCGTATCAACTATCTCACGCAAGCGAATACATCCGTGGCCATCGGCGCCACATATGAGGGGCGCGATCCCGCCCTTCTTGAACGCATGCTTCCCCTTGTCGACTATATCGAGGTGACGCTGGAGACGATATCCGAGGTAAATGATCATGAGATCTCCCTCAGCAACGAGATTATGTCGGAACTCAAGAATATAGGCAAAGCAGCGCAGATTATTGTGCATGGCGTTAGTTTATCTATCGGTTCGCATGAAGGATGGTCTCCCACCTACTTGCGTCTTCTGGACGACTTTCTTGAGCAGGTCGATGTGGCTTGGCATAGCGAGCATCTCGCTTATACCAAGGTCGATGGGGAGCACCTAGGTATTATGCTTGCCATGCCGAAGACTAATGAGGCGCTCGATATGGTGTGCGAAAGGGTAAGTGCGATTCAAGAACGTTACAGGCTTCCCTTTCTGTTAGAGAACATTGTTCACGTCATCCCTGATTTCCCGAGTGACTATTCCGATGCTGGTTTCCTCAACGCGCTCACGAATAGAACCGGTTGCGGCTTGATTCTTGATGTGTACAACCTGGAATGCGATGCGCACAACCATGGGTTCGATATCCCTGCCTTCCTCAGCGAACTTCAGCCTGCGAATGTTCGCGAACTGCATGTTGCCTGCGGAGTAGAACACAACGGCTTTCTGTTGGACGTACACTCTCAACTCACCCGCAGCTCCACCGTCGAACTGGCACGACAAGTCGTCCAGCAGTCAGCGCGAAATGCCCAGGTTGTGGTCTATGAGTTCATGCCTGAGGCGGTACCAGGTCTAGGCCACAATGCGATTGCAGAGGAGTTGGGTCGGCTCCGTGCGGCCTTTAGGAATTGAGCTATGGATCTTGCAGCCCACCAACGGAAACTCCTGGGCCTGTTCAGGGCCAGCTATCAGGTATGTGCGGACGATGACCCCTATATCCACAGGGTCGCGCACTCGAAGGACCTGGAAGAGGGACGAAGGAACATCTTGCTATGGCGAATCTATGTCCTTGAGCGCACCTGTGTACTCACCGTTACCCTGCTACGACGGCGCAATCTTCTGGAAGAGACCCTCAGTTCTTTCATCACGCAAAACAACATTTCTCCTTTCAGAGAGACACAGGCGCCAGCTTTCCTGGAAGCGCTGACTGGTCATCGTGATCGCCTGATCGCATCCGTGGCACAATTCGAGCTTGCGCTCATGAAAGTGAGGCAGGGCGATCCTTGTTCTTATGTAGTCTTTTGGGATGTTGAGCCGTCTGCGGTCTTGAACAGCCTTGCCAGGAACATTCCTCTGGAGGATGAAGTTCCAGAAGGTGCCTACCAGATCCTAATTTCGCGCGATATTCCAGGCCAGTTCCAGATCTTTGCCGTAACGCGCGGCTGATGGCGTGCGACCGGAAAGTGAAAGCTAGGGGCTTCCTGCCCAATGGTCGCACTAGCCGGTGGTGTACAGTCAGCTTATCGAAAAGTGGCACATGTATCTCCAGCTTCTACGGATATCAACAAATCTACTTTTTGCTGTAACCTATAGGTTTATGCTTCGATTCTCTACCTCAGGTGAGTCTCACGGCGAGGCTCTGGTTGCGTTGCTCTCCGGCATGCCCGCCGGATTGAAGGTTGACGAGGAATTCGTCAACCGCGAGTTATGGCGTCGTCAACAAGGCTACGGACGCGGCGGACGCATGCGCATTGAGCGCGACACCGCCCACATCCTCTCTGGCGTGCGCCACGGTCAGACCATCGGCTCGCCCATTGCGCTTACGCTGGCCAATAAGGACTGGCAGAACTGGCAGGAGTCGCTGCCGGTTGCCGCGGGCGATCCGGAGAAACACAAGGAAGTAAAGTCGCCTCGTCCCGGACACGCCGATCTCGCGGGCGCCCTCAAGTACAACTTTCCCGAAGCACGCTACATCCTCGAACGCGCCTCGGCCCGCGAGTCAGCCGCCCGTGTTGCCGTTGGCGCTCTGGCCAAGCTCTTCCTGCGGGAATTAGGCATTGAAGTTCTAAGCCACGTGGTCGCCGTGGGCAGCGCCCGCTTGAACCTGGACGAAATCCCCTGGGAGCGACTCCAGGCCCTTCATGGCCGCGAAGAAGTTCTGCTCAACTGCGTAGACGAAGAGACCGAGCAGCGCATGAAGGCCGAAGTAGACCGCGCCCTCAAGACCGGCGACTCTATCGGCGGCGTTTTTGAAGTTGTCGCACACAACGTGCCTCCCGGCCTTGGCACCTACGCCAACTGGGATGAGCGTCTCGATACCCACCTCGCAGCCGCTGTGATGTCCTTACAGGCGGTCAAGGCCGTGGAGATCGGAACCGGCGTGGCCTCCGCGCTTTCCTTTGGCTCCCAAGTGCACGATGAGATCGGTTACCAAAAAGGGAACAACCTTCCTTTCACCGGCTTCACGCGAAAATCAAACCACGCCGGTGGCATCGAAGGCGGCATCTCCAACGGACAGGACATCATCGTGCGTGGTTACCTGAAGCCCATTTCCACCTTGCGGCGTCCGCTGGAATCGGTAGACTTTAAAACCCGCGAGGCCGTCAAGGCGGCCTATGAGCGCTCGGATGTGTGCGTTGTCCCCGCCGCCGGAGTCGCAGGCGAAGCCATGGTCGCACTCACCCTGGCCCGCAGCGCCTTAGAAAAATTCGGCGGCGACTCGATGACTGAAACTACCCGCAACTTCAAGGGATATTGCCAGCAATTGAAGGAATTCTAGGGCAACATCCCCTAGTTCTTCTCGCAGAATATTTGTGCGCCTCTGCGTTCCTTTGCGTCCTCTGCGGTTAAGCCTTGCTTCTCTACGCCCGGATGGCTTTTACCTCGAGATACTCTCCCTCGACCAGAGTCGTGCCGTCTTTCACCTGATTGTGCTTGTTCCACACGGCTTCGAGATCGGCAGCCAGCGCCGCTTGCTTGCCGGCATCGAGGGTGGAGAATGCAACCTGCGTTGGGCCAAAGTACCGGCGGAAGAGCTGCACCACCTCGCGGGGTGGAAAGGGAAATTTGAAGATGCACATCTGGCGGGAGCATGTGATTTTGCTCACACCTTTGCCGAAGCGCTCACGCACGGTCGCTTCGTCTCCCCAAAGCACTGGCCTGGGAACGCCCTGAGGAGGAGGAACATGAGCGGCCTGGGCACGGAAGTTTTCGCCGACAAATCCATCCGGCGTCCAGTTTGCCATGGCAATCATCCCTCCCGGCCGGCACACGCGCAGGAACTCGGCGACCACGCGCTCGGGGCGTGGCGCAAACATGGCGCCGAACATGGTCACCACCGCGTCAAAAGAGCCGTCGGCAAATTTCAATTGCTCGGCATCGCCTTCTTCGAACGTGGCTTTTACGCCTTCTTTCGCTGCTCGAGCGCGCGCCTGCTCGATCAGGTTCGAAGCGATATCCACTCCCGTAACCACCGCTCCGGCGCGGGCTGCCGGAATGGCCGTGTTGCCGGTACCGCAGGCCACATCAAGCACGCGGCTGGCTGACGCGATATTCAGGCGGCCAATGAAATCATTCGCGGCAGCAACGATGTAGGTGGCGATGATGCCGAAATCCCCGGCCATCCAGGTGTCACGCATACGGTCTTTGAGTGCGTTGATGTCCATTGCAGTAGACGACATAAGAAACCTCCTGAGTTAGGAATATAAAGGATACAACAGCAGGGAATCGCGACGAACAACCAGGAATATTCTTTACTCCTTTTTGCCCACAAACTCCGCCGTGCGGCTTTCTCCCACGGTTTCCCGGTAGTGCAGCACCCTTAATCCAGGGAAATCGCGCAAGAGTTCGTTTGGCTCGAGCAGATGCAAAGGATGCGTCGGCCCCTTCACCGTGCCTAGCAGATAGGTTTTATAGATCAGCAAACCGGCGGGTTTGAGCACATCAACCAGAGCAGGGAAGTGGTTTCTCTGCAAATAGAAAAACCCAAGGATTAGATCAAACCGCTGCGGCAACTGTCGCAGATTATAGTGGTTCAGATCAGCCGTAATGGTTTCGATTTTCAATTTTCTGCGGCGGGCATTCTTCTGCGCCAAAGCGGTCCCTAGGTCTGAGACGTCAATGAGCGTCGCCTTCCAGCCTCGCTTAGCGTAAAACAAGGAATGGCGGCCCACGCCGCCGGCTAGATCCAGCACATCGCCCCGTGCCGGCAACAGCGGCTGCACATAATCCTTATCTGCTTGCAGCAAAAATGGATCGGGCTTCAACGATGTATGCGAGCCTGCCTGGTATTTTGCATTCCACATCTCCTGTTCGGAAGCCACTCGAGGTTTGTTGTTCGAAAATTTCATATTGCGGTAAGTACTTTCGGTAGTGGAAATCACAAATCGTCGCCCTTTCACAAGACAACGATTTTGCCTATAATCTGCTGAGAGTCCTGAGGTCTCCATTGTGGGCGGAGTCAACATGGAAATACAAGTCCGCAAAGACGCAAACCGGAACGTGCAGGTCATCAGCATGCGCGGCGACCTCATGGTGGGCGATGCCGTGGATAACCTTCGCAGGACCGTCACCCAGACCCTGGGCTCGGGTAACTCGCGTATCGTCTTCGACCTCAGCGACGTCAAGTTGCTCGACTCCAGCGGCATCGGAGTCCTGGTGCGCACGCTTACCGCAGTCAAGCAACGCGGTGGCAACGCCAAGTTAGTGAATCCTTCCGAATATGCTCTGCAGTCGCTTAAGCGAGTCGGCCTGGTGGAACTTTTCCAGATTTACCACGACGAGAAAACCGCCACAGATTCTTTCTCGAATTAGATCAATTCACCCTGCAAAGTGCCAGCCATGAGCAGACGTGTCAAGCACAAGACATAATTTTTACAAAAGCTAAGGACATGATTTCGCGTATTTTAACTGTAGGTGCTTCGATATTGGGCAAACACTCGGTCTGATTGCGCTATACTGAACTCATCAACCATGCCGCAATCGCTCGAAAAGACGTTCTTTATCGAGACCTTTGGCTGCCAAATGAACGTCCATGACTCGGAGAAGGTCATCGGCACACTTGTCGCACAAGGTTACCGCCAAGTGGAAAGTGTGGAAGAGGCCGGATTGGTCCTCTACAACACCTGCTCCATCCGCGACAAGGCCGAACAAAAGGTCTTCAATCGCCTGAACGATTTCAAGAAATTCCATAAACAAGGCAAGCGCTTTGGCGTGCTAGGATGCGTGGCGCAGCAGGAAGGCGAGAAGATTTTCGAGCGCGCTCCTTATGTTTCACTCGTCGCCGGATCAGCTTCGTATCGCAATCTTCCTCAAATGCTGGTGCAGCTTGAAGCAGGGAACTCACGCGTCACCGGCCTGGATGACCGCCAGACCGATGAAACCTTTGAGACCGAGTTCACTGCGCGCAGCAATCCGCATCGCGGATACATCACCATTATTGAAGGATGCGACAAGTTCTGCTCTTACTGCATCGTTCCTTATACCCGCGGCAAGGAGCGCAGCCGCACATCAGATTCCGTGCTGGCCGAGGCCCAGAAGATGGCTGATGCCGGCTACACCGATATCCAGCTTCTCGGGCAAACTGTAAATTCGTACCTCGACCCCAGTGGCAAAAAGTCGTTTGCTGATTTGCTGGCCGCAGTCGGGCAGGTCACAGGCATTCGCCGCGTGCGCTTTACCACTTCGCATCCCCGCGATTTCACCCGCGACATCGTAGAAGCGATTGATTCTGTTCCCACACTCTGCGATCACGTGCATCTGCCGGTGCAAAGCGGCTCTTCCAACACGCTCAAAGCCATGATGCGCCTGTATACCCGCGAAGAATACCTGGAGCGCATCGGCTGGATCAAAGAAGCCAAGCGTCCCATCAGTCTTACGACGGACGTCATTGTTGGTTTCCCCGGCGAAACCAACTCCGATTTTGAGCAAACCATCACATTGCTCGATGAAGTGCAATACGACGGCGTTTTTGCTTTCAAATATTCGCCGCGCCCTCACACTCCCGCGATCAGCATGATTGACAGCATTGTGGACGAGGAGAAAGCAAAGCGGCTTGCGATACTTATGGACCGCCAGCGCGAGATTCAAAGAATCAATTACAGCAAGCAGATAGGAAGTGTTCTTGAAGTAATGGTAGAAGGGAAGAACGAGGCCCGCCATCAGTGGATCGGGCGCACTTCGCAGAACAAAACACTGAATTTTACCGCTGCCGCCGAGACGTCGCCAGAGGTTGGTTCTTATCATTTAATTAGAGTAACGGGAAGTTTTCCCAATAGCCTGGTAGGCGAAATGATAGCTTGAAGGATTCGGGGAGAATAACAATGGAAGTTGAAATGAAAATTCGTGGATTGATGATGGATCCGGTGACCAATATGCCTATTGTGGTCCTCAAGGACGTAGGCGGCGATACCGTATTGCCGATCTGGGTCGGTGTCTACGAGGCCAACGCCATTGCCCTGGAGATCGAGAAGGTCACAACCCCGCGTCCGATGACACATGACCTGATCAAGAACGTGCTCACCGGGCTCAACACCCACGTCCACAAAGTCGTCGTGAGTGAACTGCGTGACGATACTTTCTACGCTGTCATCTGGATGGAACGCGACGGTCACGTCATCAGCATAGACTCACGCCCCTCAGATGCGCTGGCCCTCGCCCTGCGCCTCGATTGCCCGATCTACGTGGAAGACGAAGTCCTGAAATCTTCCAAGCTCGCCAGCTCCATCAATGAGCGTGTCAGCTCCGATGAGCTGCGCAAGTGGCTGGAGTCGCTCAACGACGAAGACCTCGGCCGCTATAAGATGTAGGTAAAACTCCTAGCTGCCAGCTTCTAGCGTCACGCTACGAATCGGACTCCGCATCCTCTTGGGCAGTGGCACGCCGCCGATCCGGTGCAATCAAAGCGAAACGGAGGCTAATATGAAAGCCGTCACTGGATCCACTGCCGGGCTCGCGAGCGGGAACCCATTGCTGGGCACATGGAAATTGAAGTCACATGTAATGACCACAGGCACGGGTGAGAGGTCAACTCCGTACGGCGAGCATCCGATTGGGTACCTTAGTTACTCTGCGGACGGGCGGATGCATGCGATCGGAACCTCGAGCGGACGCATAGTGCCACTCGACCTCGCTCTGACAGACGAAGAGCAAGTAGCGCTCCACAAGACAATGTTCGCGTATGCGGGCACTTACTCGGTAGAGGCCGGCAAGGTCACCCATCACGTCGATATTTCTTGGAACGAAGTCTGGAATGGTACCGATCAAGTCCGATTTTATGAGTTGAATGGGAGCACCCTAACCATCACAGCCCGTGCTATTGACCCAACAACTGGCACGGAGGCTCAGTACGTTGTCGTATGGGAGAAGGTAACAAGTCCGCGCTGAAACGAGCTCGCCGTGCCCCGTTACGCTCGTCAGCGGACGTTTTGCCATGCTTGAGAACTACGGCGCTTTCCCGAATTTGCTCCATCAGGCCAGGAATTTTTCCTGTCCGCCTTGCTAGAATCCTAGTCTATGCCTGATCCCGCTGAACAACTTGCCCGCATTTACCAGGCAGGCTTCGACATCGAACAGTTCGACCGCTATCCTCAGGCCTTGGGTGTAGTCCGCGATCAATGCATCGCCTTGTTTGAGGCTACTCCAAATGGTTTGAGCATGATTGGTTCGCCGGGACGGCGCATGGGCGAAGTCATGGGAGTTTTAGTGGAAAAAGATGGTCGCAAGGTCTTTCAGGCCAAACGGGAAATTGTTGAAGCCACCCCCGAGCTACTGGAAAAGCTAAAAAGCTTTGAACGCGAGCTTAAAGACCTGCTAAGCCCAGTCGCGTAGCTTATCGGGGCTGAACCATTTCGACTGGCTGCTCCTGTGCAGATCCCAATACGACCTTAGGCTGGAACAGCGAACCCGCAACTCGTTGGACGATGGCAACCAGCTCAGTCTGGTTGCGAAACACTTTGACCAACTTGGCTGAAGAGAATTCAGGCAGATTTACCGAGTTACCGTTCAACAGGCGGGGCAGGGCCTCAGGCGGCGCGGTAACACTGGGAAAGCCCGGAAGCAGCGTGCGAGGATGGCGCAAATACTGATCCATTGTAGATTTTACATAATATTCGTTATCGGACATTAAAGATGGGGCTGATCCTTCTCCTTTACACTCTAAGTCCTCTAATCTGCAGGCATCTTCTATCTTAAACTCCCCCACTGCGGTTCTGCGAAGGCGGGCAAGATGACCGCCGACTCCCAGTTGCTGACCCAGATCATGGGCCAAGGAACGTAAGTAAGTTCCCGAGGCGACTTGAGCGCGAAACGCCACGCGATCGCCTTGTACGCCGGCAATCTCAAATTGTTTGATTTCGACTTTCACTGGCTTCAATTCGACTGTCTGTTTTTTGCGGGCCAGCTTATAGGCAGGCACGCCTGCGATTTTCTTGGCGGAGTATGACGGCGGCGTCTGCTCAATCACTCCCACGAATCTCTCAGCGACTTCCCGTATCTGAACTTCCGAGCAATTTACCTGGTTGGAAGATCCGGTTGGTTCTCCGGTGGCATCGTAGGTATCAGTGGCAAATCCCAGCCGAATTTCGCCTTCATACTCCTTCTCACAATGCAGATAAAATTGTGCCAGCCGTGTCATGCGTCCCAGCAGCATGGGCAAAACTCCGGTTGCCATAGGGTCAAGCGTGCCTAAGTGGCCAATCGAACGCTCGCCGGTAATCCGGCGCAAGCGGTTGACCGCGTCATGCGACGTGATCCCGCCCGGCTTATCGAGAACCAACACTCCATCCATATTCTGAATCTCAACCTTACATTATGTATTCTATATAGTTATTTCCCGATCCAATGATCCCTATCCGCGATGACGCTCCCCGCTACACCACGCCGTATGTGAATTACTTTCTGATCGCTCTCAATGTTTTGATTTTTCTCTTTCAGCAGACACTTTCGCCCGAGCAGCAAGGTCTCTTCCTTACGCAATTTGGCGCTGTGCCCGCGAACATAACCGCCTGGATCGGCGGAAACCACCACGTTGGCTTTCTCGAAGCCGTCTTGCCCGTTCTGACCTCGATGTTTTTGCACGGTGGCTGGTGGCACATCATCTTCAATATGTGGTTTCTGTGGATCTTCGGCGATAACGTTGAAGACCACCTTGGACATCTGCCCTATCTTGGATTCTATCTGTCTTGTGGAGTCCTGGCCGATCTGGTGCACACGGTTTTTAACTTGCACTCCACCAATCCCACGGTGGGCGCCAGTGGCGCGATTGCCGGTGTTATGGGAGCGTATTTCCTGCTGTATCCTTCGGCGCGTGTCTTGACTCTGGTGCCGTTTTTCTTCGTGTTTTTAACCTGGCTGCCTGCCTGGATCATCCTGGGCTATTGGTTCGTGGTGCAGTTCCTCACGGGAGCCGCCAGCACGATTACATCTTCCAACCAAAACACGGGCGGGGTGGCCGTGTGGGCCCACGTTGGAGGATTTCTCGCCGGCCTGCTCCTGATCAAACTCTTCCCTGCCAGACCGCAGCGGTTTTCCTACGAATAGTGACGTAGGCTGTTTTAGAACGAGTCAAGGAAGCGTTACGCCTCACCGCTGAGCTCCCGCCACTTCGCGTCTGCCAGAACTACGGACGTTTCAATCTGGCGTTCGGGTATAGTCCAATACTTTTTGAGCAGCCGGTCCTTCTCCTGGGGACCAACGATTTGAAAGCCGTATCTTTCGTAAAAGCCGATCGCCCAGACCGCATCAGCCCACGTGCCGATCAATACCGGACCGTTCGCCAGCTCCCGCAAATGAGACAGCAAGTGTGCTCCAATCCCTCGCTTCTGGCTGCTGGTCCGAACATAGGCGTGACGAATGAGAGTCACGTCCTGGACCTGTTGCAGGCCCATTACGCCTGCTAGCGTCCCGGTCTCCTCGTAGCCCCAGAACACAACACCTTCATCGATTTCATGCTGCAATTTCTCCCGGGACATATACGGTTCTGTCCAGCGATCTGCAGGGATAATCCCTTTATAAGCCTGCGCGCCATCGTTGATGATGGCCCAAATCAGCTCAAAATCGCGGTCATCACAGCGACGGATCATGCGTCCTCAGCCTCCTAAAGTGTTCCTTCCACTGGCCCAATCACCAATTCAGAAACCGAAGTTCCCTCCGGCACAGTGATGGCATGCAGCACCGCCTGGGCAACAACCTTGGGAGAAACCATGCGCTCGCGTGGCGCCTCGGGCCAGAACTGCTGCCAGATCTCCGTATCCACAGCACCGGGGATGAGTGCCAGCACTCGAATGCCGCGTCCGCGCACCTCTTCACGCAGGGTTTCGGTGAAACCCAGGGCGCCGAATTTGGAGGCATTATAGGCGGAAAAACCTTTAAAAACCTGCCTGGCGGCAACCGAGAGATTATTCACAATCGTGCCCTTCGAATTCAGCAGCGGAAGCGCCGAATGGGTGACCAGAAACAATCCGGAGAGGTTGACCTGGATGACCTGTTGCCATACTTCCCACTCCAGTTTTTCTATATCAGCAAGCGGGTGCGCCAGACCGGCATTGTTAATAAGGATGTCAATTTTCTTAAACTGCTTTTTGACTGCGTGAAAAAAATCAGCCACAGATGCAGGATCGCCAACATCGCAGGTCTTTGCCAGGACTTCCGTCTTGTGTGCTTTAAGCTCTTGCGCAGCTTTCTGCAAGGGCCCGTAGTTGCGGGCCGTGATACAAAGCTTGCATCCGGCTTCGGCCAGTACCCCTGCGATTGCAAGTCCGATGCCACGGCTGGCGCCGGTGATCACAGCAACCTTGCCCTGAAGTGACTGTGAGTTTTTCGTAGGGGCTTTCTTAGCTGGCATGTGAGGTCAGAACCCGTTGCTGCTCTTCTGCCGGATCAGAGCGAGAAATTCATCACGCGTCTGCTGCTGCTCGCGGAAGGAGCCCAGCATGGAAGAAGTCACCGCTGACGAGTGTTGTTTTTCCACTCCGCGCATCATCATGCAAAGATGGCGCGCCTCGATGACAACACCTACGCCTTCGGGCTTGATAGCGTTCTGAATACATTCGGCAATCTGCGTGGTCAGCCTCTCCTGCACTTGCAGGCGACGGGCGAAAGCATCAATCAGCCGCGGGATCTTGCTTAACCCGATCACTTTTCCCTTGGGAATGTAGGCAACATGCACTTTTCCGAAGAAAGGCAGTATGTGGTGCTCGCACAGGCTGAACATCTCCACGTCTTTGACGATGACCATCTCATCGTAATCCACGGTGAACATCGCCCCCTTGAGCAACTCTTCCGGATCTTCCTGATAGCCTTTGGTCAGATATTGCAAAGCTCGTCCCATACGCTCTGGCGTGCGCAGCAGTCCTTCACGCTCTGGGTCTTCGCCCAGTCGTATTAATAGCTCACGCAACAGCTCTTCGGTGCTGGCTCCGGTCAACGAAACCGGCTCTATTTTTGACTTCATACTTCCCTTCCCATCACTAGACTTCCCCATAATTAATGCGCCAATTCTCCGCCGCCGGCATATTCGAATGAGTTCATCATGGTCTCTTCAATCCTTATTTTCTCAACCTTTGCGGGACGAAATCCTTTCTGTAGCCGTCCAAAAATTTCCAGGCACAGATTCTCGGTTGTAGGAACCAGCTTCTGGAATTCATCCAGTGTGTTGAGGTTCATGTAGCCGTAGCGCTCTACAATCTCCTGCTCTACAAAGCCATCGAGGTCAGCAAGATTGCACACCATGCCTGTGCTCGGGTCCACCTGTCCGCTGACCGTGACCTCCAGAACATAATTGTGTCCGTGGCCGTGCGGATTGTTGCATTTGCCATACGTCGCCCAGTTTTCTTCCGCTGTCATAGCGTCATTATGCAGCCGGTGCGAGGCTGAAAACCTGTATCGCCGTGTCAGATGCGCTTTCATGCTTCTCCGTAAAAATCTACGAACAAATCGGAGGTTTCATACAGCCTTACCCGGTGCAGCCGCGCAACACTCAACTTGGGCTGCAATCGCTTCCAGATGGCTACCGCCAGGTTCTCCGAAGTCGGGACCTGATGCTCGAACTCCGGGACCTCTTTGTTCAAATGCCGGTGGTCGAGCGCATCAATCACCTCGCGGTTCATTATGTCTTTCAACTGCTTCAGGTCCACAACAAAACCTGACTTGGAATCAATCTCGCCCTTCACGGTAACTTCCAGCGTATAGTTATGCCCGTGTCCATGAGGGTTATTACACTTGCCGAAGATACGGCGGTTTTCTTCGGCAGAAAATTCCGGATTGTGATAATAATGCGAGGCAGAGAATTCAGTTCGTCGCGTCAAATAAACCATTCATCGCTCCGGGAACATTGGTTCCGGCCCTCATGGAATAGATTGTCCGAGGGGCCGGAAAGACTATAAAATTTTCGCGGTCACCTTGCGTACTGCCAAACCAACAACACAACGTACAATCATGGTGGAACCTTTTATTATACGAACTATGCACGTTACGCTGAAGAAGAGGACATGCTGGATGGGCCTGCTGCTTGCGTTTCTGCTGGCCTGTGGCTGTGATCGTGGCTCGGAACCTAATCTGGTGGGCAAGCGCGCGCCCGATTTTACCGTGAAGGATTCTGACCGAACCGTTTCTTTGCATGATTTACACGGTAAGGTGATCGTATTGAACTTTTGGGCTACCTGGTGTCCGCCGTGCGTTGAGGAGGTGCCATCGCTGGTCGCGATGCAGTCGCAATTGAAAGACCGGGTCAACGTGCTCGCGGTCAGTGTAGATCAGGACCCGGACACCTACCACCGATTCCTGCGCCAGTACAACGTCAATCTGCTTACGGTCCGCGATCCAGTTACCAACAGCAATCCGGAAGAACCGAACGCCAGCACCCTCTACGGAACTACAAAACTGTACAAAACCGATGGATATCCTGAGACCTTCATTATTGATACCCAAGGCGTGATCCGCCGCAAATTCATTGGCCCCGTCGAATGGACCAAGCCTGAAATCATGGAATACCTGAAGCAACTCTAGCCGGTTGCGGAAAACACTGCGCTTTTACTGGATGCACAGAGCGGTCAGGCCGGCTTCTCGCAGTTGATGTGCCATTGGATTCCAAATTGGTCAACGAGTACGCCGAAACGAAGCGCCCAAAATGTTTCCTGCAGCGGCATTTGAACCATTCCGTTTTTTGCCAGGGCATTGAAGATGCGCTCGGCTTCCACTGCATTACTAAGATTGAGCTGTAGCGCGAAGCCCTGCGGTTTCTGATAGTGTCCAGGCAACGCGTCTGCGCCGTAAAACATGAACTCGGCAAGAGCGAACGTGGCGTGGCTGATCTTCTTTCGCCAATCAGGCGGCGCTTGCAGGTCCATGGGAGTATTCTCATACGTCACCATGAAGATGGTCCTGCCGCGTAGACACTCCTCGTAGAACTTAAAGGCCGCTTCGCACTCTCCGTCGAATGTCAGATATGGATACAACTGCACGCTGCCCTCCTTTGAACCATGAGCTGCCCTGACGATTCAGGGTACCTCCACGAACCTCCGCGTCTCAGCGGTAAATCACAGCTGTAGCCTTCGCAGCCGCAGCGAGTTGGTAATCACACTCACCGAGCTGAAGCTCATGGCTGCAGCAGCGATCATGGGATTGAGCAAGATTCCCAAGAAGGGATACAGCACACCGGCAGCGATGGGTATTCCCAGAGCGTTATAAACAAATGCAAAAAATAAATTTTGCCGGATATTGCGAAGCGTGGCCTGGCTCAGCCGGCGAGCGCGCAAAATTCCGCGTAAGTCGCCCTTCACTAACGTGATCGATCCGCTCTCCATGGCCACGTCCGTTCCGGTGCCCATGGCAATACCCACATCGGCCTGCGCCAGCGCTGGAGCATCATTAATGCCATCGCCGGCCATGGCAACCTTCTTCCCTTCCGCCTGCAGTTTCTTAACGATCTCAAGCTTCTGCTGTGGCGAAACTTCGGCACGAAAGTCTTCTAATCCTAACCTGCGGGCCACGGCTTCTGCGGTGATCCGGTTATCCCCGGTCAGCATAATTACGTGGATTCCCTCTTTCCGTAGCGCCTGCAATGCCTCTGGAGTCGTTGCTTTCATAGGATCGGCAATTCCCAACAATGCCGCCGGCCTTCCATCAATAGCGGCCAGCGCGACCGTCTGGCCCTCGCTGCGCATCTGTTCAGCCTGCCTGCCAGCGTCGTTTAAGGCAAGATGCAATTGAGAAAAAAGTCTTTCATTTCCAATAATTAAGGATTTTTCCTGAATTGTTGCTTGAATTCCTGCTCCGGTGAAGGATTGAAACCCAGTGGCCGGATAAAAAACAAGACCACGCTTCTCGGCGGCACGTACGACAGCCTGTCCTAATGGATGCTCGCTGTTGCGCTCCGCGCTGGCCACGAGAGCCAGCACCTCGTCTTCCGCAAAACCATTCAAAGGCACAATATTTACCAGCTCTGGCCTGCCCTGAGTCAGTGTTCCGGTCTTATCCACAACCAGCGTGTCAATTTTCTCCATGGCCTCGAGGGCCTCGGCGTTTTTGATCAGAACGCCGGCAGAAGCGCCGCGTCCTGTGCCCACCATGATTGACATGGGTGTAGCCAGCCCCAGCGCGCACGGACATGCAATAATCAGCACCGCAACGGCCGCAATCAAGGCGTGGGCCATGCGTGGAGCCGGGCCAACCCATGCCCACACGGCAAAAGTGATCAATGCAGCCGCGAACACCGTCGGCACAAAATATGCAGCCGTCACATCGGCAATACGCTGAATCGGCGCGCGGCTGCGCTGAGCCTCGCCAACCATTCGCACAATCTGGGCCAGCAGGGTCTCGCTTCCCACCCGTTCCGCCCGCATTGTGAACGAACCAGTCGTGTTTAGCGTCGCTCCGATGACCTTTGCGCCTGCTGTTTTTTCTACCGGAATGGATTCGCCCGTAATCATGGATTCATCCACCGCACTCGAGCCCTCCAGCAGCGTGCCGTCTACCGGCACCTTCTCGCCCGGACGGACCCGCAACACGTCACCCGGATGCACCTCGGCCAAAGGCACGTCTGACTCTGAACCATTTGCCGCTATGCGATGGGCAATCTTGGGAGAGAGATCGAGCAAGGCACGGATGGCAGCGCTGGTCTGGGTTCGCGCTCTGAGTTCCATAACTTGCCCCAGCAGAACCAGCGCTGTAATGGCAGCCGCTACTTCGAAATAAACATCCGGCTTGCCGCTCATCCCTCGAAAAGAAGCAGGGAAAAGACCGGGCGCAAGCGTGGCAACTGTGCTGTAAAGATAAGCAGCGCCTGTTCCTACTGCAATCAAGCTGAACATGTTGAGGTTTCTGGTAAGAAAAGATCTCCAGCCTCGCTCCAGCAAGGGCCATCCGCACCAGAGGACAGCCGGCGTTGCCAGGGCCAGTTGCACCCAGTTCCAGTACGGCGCAATGGCATTAAGCCAAGCGGCGTCTTTCCCTGCAATCATCTCCGCCATGGAAACCGCCACGAGCGGCAGCGCCAGAGCTACGCTGATCCAGAAACGGCGGCTCATGTTGCGCAATTCGTCATTTTCCTCCGGGCCGGCGTCAAGCGTTAACGTACGCGGCTCTAGTGCCATTCCGCAGATAGGGCACGCTCCCGGCTTGTCGCTTACCACCTCGGGGTCCATCGGACAGATATATTCAATCTTGCCTTTGATTACGGATGCCGACGCCGGGGGTGCGCTGGCATGCATGTCGGGGTGCAAATCTTGCATTTCCGCATGCGAGTGCGATGGAGGAGAAGGAAGCCTCGCCCCGCCCAGTTGAATCAAGCCGGAGGATTTAGAAGCATTCAGATACTTTTCTGGATCGGTCTGGAACTTCTGGGCACATCCCGGGCAGCAGAAATAGTAGCTTTGCCCCTTGTATTCGACCTTACCTTTGGCCTTTTCCGGAACCACCTTCATTCCGCAAACAGGATCTATAACCGTTGTCTGGTTTTCCATTGGATTCACAATTACCAACCTTCCGCTCACAACTCTGAACACAGCAAAGCTAAAAGCCAAAGGCTAAAAGCTAAGAGCTTTTATTCCTGAACATGAACTCAACAATTTCTTCATACATACCCGCCGCCTCTTGCTTGGATCCCTTTTGCACCGCCTGGGTAACGCAATGCCGCAAATGGTTCCGCATCAGTTCCCTGCTTACGCCGCGCAGCGCCTCCTGCACCGATGAAATTTGCATCAGGATGTCGGCACAGTAGCGGTCTTCCTCGACCATCTTTTGCAGGCCGCGGATTTGTCCTTCAATGCGGTTCAGGCGGTGCAGGTTACCGGTTTTGATCTCGGGATCAACCGCTGCCGCCTTACGATGCGAACCTGTAGCTTCGCAACCGCATACAGCAGGAGCAGAGTTCTTTTTGAGTTTCGGCTTCATAAGATCATTATACACATATACCCCCCACCCCTATATAACTTCTCCTGGAGAGTATCCGATTTCCGCAAAACCTGCCCGCTGATTTATATTTACGGGTGAGCTTTTGGTGAGCGCTGTTCCGCGCGAACCAAAACGAGGGCGAGGCCCTCAGATGAAAAGTGCCGGGTCTCCGGCGCAGAAACTCTTGTGTCCAGGAAAGGACTTCATGACCGCTGTTGACGTTAGCTTTCGCTACGGAATGCCCCCGGGAGAAGCAGAGATGCGCGCACTTGGGAGCGCGCGCGAAGTCTATGGCATCCGCGCACTGCGCTTCGATGAAAAAAATAAGACCGTGAGCGTTGAGTTTGACGCCACCCGGTTAAACGAAAAGAATGTTGAAGCTCTGCTCCGCCGCGCAGGATTAGACCTGACAGAAAAAATCAGCCTGTCCTAAGTCTTTAAAGCACAATTGATAAATTTGCTGCTTCAAGACAGATCAGTTCTTAGTGTGAATGAGATTGGAAATCGGGATTGAGAGCTGCTAAGAGCCAAAAACTGCTTCTAAAATGCAAAAGGAACACTCCTTAAACCTCTGGCCGAAGTTTGTTCTAGAGTGTTCCTATTGCGCGCCACTTCGTCTGTTATGGGATATTGCAAGGCTCTCTCCAAAGTTCACCTCACTGAAAATAAAAGACTTGTGTCATGTACTTTGGATGCCGCATGCGTAGGAATTGCCAGCCGTGAGAAAGAATTACCCGGTAAGAGGAACCAGCCCGGGAAATTTGGACAAGCATCTGTTCTTAACAAGCCCTCTTCGTTCTCCTTTAAGGATCCATCCTGATCGTGGTTCAAGAAAGAAGTAAGGACTAAGTACGGGAAGAAGCGAAAAAAGATTCCTGGCTTCCGGCTCGTCCTTCGTAAATCCTCCTTCGTACTTCTGACTTCCGCAGCGCATACGTTATAATCAAAATTTCAGCAGCACCGCACCGAACGCGCCCTTAGCTCAGTTGGATAGAGCGTCTGACTACGAATCAGAAGGTCGGGAGTTCGAATCTCTCAGGGCGCGCCATTCTTTTCACCCCTGCGAACAGTGTCACCATATCTACTTTTAGCCTGATGCACTAGAATTTTAGTTATATCGTGTCTTCCTTTACTCCTGAACTAATCCGAAACTGCAAACGTTGTTCGCACGAACTTGCGCCGGGGGTGCTGGTTTGCGATCAGTGCCAGGCGCTTGTCTATGCCGATAAGCTGGATCAGCTCGCATCCGAGGCCAAGGCGATGGAAGCCAAAGGCGAGCTGTTGCGGGCACGAGATCACTGGCTTATGGGACTGCCCTTACTGCCGCGCGGCTCCAGCCAGGCGGCGTGGATCCAAAATCACGCACTTCAGCTGAATGCGGCGGCACAGAATTCTGCCCCATCGAACAAGAGCAAGTGGGTAAAGCGCCTGGCGCCCTTGGGGCCGCTCGCGGCCGTGCTGGCAAAAGGTAAGTTGCTGCTGACGATTCTCTTGAAGCTGAAGTTCTTGCTGAGCTTATTAGCATTCGTCGGTATCTACTGGGCGCTCTGGGGACCAAAGTTCGGCATTGGATTCGCTGTAATGATTTTGATTCATGAGATGGGTCATTTCATCGACGTCAAGCGTAGAGGGCTGCCTGCAGACATGCCGGTCTTTCTGCCTGGACTCGGTGCTTATGTGCGCTGGCAGGCGCTGGGCGTTTCGCTCGAAACCCGGGCAGCCGTAAGCCTTGCTGGGCCATTTGCCGGATGGCTCGCTGCAGCGGCCTGTGCCCTGCTCTGGTTCGAGACCCACGACGGAATATGGGCTGCCTTGGCTTGGACGGGAGCGTGGCTGAACGTGCTGAACCTTATCCCGGTTTCCATACTCGATGGTGGTCACGCAGTTTTGGCGTTGAGCAAAGCTGAGCGCATTGTGCTCCTCGTGGTCTGCCTGGCCCTGTGGCTGGTGTTCGGACAACCGTGGTTCATCGCGGTGGCCGCGGGAGCCGGATGGCGCTTGTTTACGAAGGATGAGCCGCCTCAGCCAAGTCCCAAGATAACAGCGTACTTTGTGACTGTATTGACCTTGCTGGCTTTGATACTTTGGATAGTGCCCGGACAAAAAGCAGGACTGCCTTAAATTACAGTTGATCAACTCAACGACGATGGCCCAGGCCTTCGTGTCTCCAGCCTTTGAGCTTGGAGCTAGTTTTTACGCACCAGCCCAATCCGCGATATTAAATCCTTGAACTGCGGGAGCAAGCGTACCGCATCCAGCATAGGATCTACATTCAACCAGAGCAGACCATCGGCGCGTTCTTCGTAAGCTTTTTCCAACCACTCCAGCGATTGCTTTCTGTCTCCCAAGCCGCCATAGAGCATTCCAAAGTAGGTTGACGGTACGTAGCGTTTTTTCGCCAGAGCTTTCAGGGCTTCGAGTGCCTTCAGGGTTTGCTCGGGCTGGCCATCCACCGCATAAGCAAGTCCGAGTGCGGCATCCAGCAAAGGAATCTCTCCGGCTGCGGTTCCCTTGGGCTTGAGCTGTGCAATTGCCTTGGCATTCATATCCATCAGTGCGTAGGCCCGGCCCATAACGTAATGCAACATGAAATGATTCGGATTCAGCTCCAGGCCTTTTTCCGCCTCCTGCACTGCCTGCTTATATTGCCTCGCCAGGTAGTAAGCTCCTGCCCGAGTGGCATGGACCGCGACCATGCGGCGGGGGTCGGTCTCCTGCACAATGGTCAGTGTGCGTTCGATTTCCTGCACGGCTTCCTCGTTCCTTCCCAAGGCCAGCAACAACCATGAGTACCAAAGGTGCGCCGCCGCATAGTCTGGATTGAGTTCGATCGCGCGCCGGTAGCCGGTCTCGGCTTCAGCCCACTTCCAATGATAGTGATGGTGAACCAGCGCCAAAGCCGTATGCGCTTCCGGCAGGGACTCATCCAGTTCCAGCGACTTCCTGGCAGCCGCTTCCGCCTTGGGCATGGCCTGGTGCGGAGGCACCACGTCAAACGGAGCTATGGCCACAAGCGCGTAAGCGCTCGCCAGCCCTGAGTGTGCTGGCGCATACTTTGGGTCCTGTTGAACTGCGTGTTCAAAGTACTCAATGCTTTTCTTAATCGAAGCTGGAAGCATCTCATGCAGGTGATATCTGGCCTTTAAATAAGTTTCATAGGCTGCCGGATGCACCCGCCCTTGCCCGCGCTGCAGTTCCGTAAGACGCGTGCTTTCAGAGCGGTTCAACACCAGATGAATTTCCGCGGATATCGCCTGTGCAATGTCCGCCTGCAGAGCCAGAATGTCACTCAAATCTCGATCATACGTTTCTGCCCATAGTTGCGTCTGGTCTTCCACTTCGACGAGCTGCGCCGTAATGCGTACCCGCTGATCTGCTCGCCGGACTTTTCCCACCAGCACGTAATCAACCCCTAAGTCTTGTTTCATCTGCTCCAGGGGTTTGCTGCTGGCTTTGTAGTGCATGGCGGTATCGTGGGCGATCACGGCCAGGCGTCCGGGCTGCAACCGGGTGATCTGAGTAATCATCTCCTCGGTTAATCCATCGCTGAAATAATCTCCCTCGGCGCCGGCGTTGAGGTTTGCAAAAGGCAGCACGGCTAATTTGATCTTGCCGGTGTCTTGTGTGGTCCCCAGTTGTTGACGGCCCTTGAACCAGGCAGCGACTTCAGAGCGATAGGCAAACACGGAACCCAGCTTGTCATGCTGATGCCGATAAACCGGCAGGCCCTCTCGCTTTTCCCAACGCTGCACCGTGCGAACATCCCGGCGCAAATAGACGGCGATCTCTTTCCATGAGTCCAGGCGATCGGCAGGATTGCTGGTGGTAGTCATTGTCATCGTGCAGGCAAATGTGTGGGGCTAACCCTGGTTCGGCAACGGTTTTGGGTTTTGAAAAACCTCACCATTGTTTTTGGGCCGCCTTAATTCTACCCCACGACATTCAACGGCAACCCGGCTTTGCCGTGCCTTGTCGCTTGAGCGGCAACCTGACCCTGGCTATGCTCAACTCGCGTCAATGAGTCCGCGTCAATGAATCAATGACTGGTGGAGGAACCCAGTGGTCAAGATCGTAAGTTTAACCGCTCTGGCGTGGCGCCTTTTTGCTCCTGGCAGCTACCGCAGGATCGTACTGCCGCTTCTAGTCCGAAATCACCTGATGAAAGGATTTCTCTTTATGAACTTACAAGATCATTGGAAACATAAGCTGCCCTGGGCAATGACTATCTTCCGTGCCATGCTTGGGCCGGGAATCGTTTTGATCAGCCTCGCCTGGCAGAGCGGATTGCTGCTTGCCGCTTGCATCGTTCTCGCCCTGCTCTCCGATATTTTTGATGGCGTCCTGGCCCGCCGTTGGCATGTTGTTACAGGCCTGTTGCGCCGCTGCGACACCATCGCCGACACAATTTTCTATGCCGGCGTTATCCTGGTGGTTTTGCTGCGCTATCCGGCAACCGTGCGCCACGCCTGGCCTCTCTTGGTCGTGCTTGTGGCGGTTGAGATCGCGCAGCACCTGTTCTCTCTCCTGAAGTTTCACCGTCTCGCCAGCTATCATTCCATCCTTTCCAAAATCTGGGGCCTTCTGCTGGCCACAGCCATGATCGCTTTGCTTGGATTCGGTTGGGACAAGTTGCTGAATATAGCGATTGCCTGGGGCATCCTGTGCAATCTGGAGGGATTCACCATGTCTTTCGTGCTACCGGCCTGGCATCATGACGTTCCCACATTGGGCTACGCCATCTGGCTTCGGCGCGAATTGGAGTATCAGGCGGAAGTCGCCTCGAAAACCCAAGTCGTTGGAATTTAGCTGTGGGTCTCGAGGCCAGTCTCGGCAAAGAAGCGGCTGCTGTTGCCTTGCCAGTTACCCTCGCTCGCCTGGCCAGGTGATGGAGATGGGGGGACTTGCTGGTAGTGGGTAAAGTGCCTCCGAGAGCCACAGGAACCCCGTCATTATTGAGGAAAATCGCTCCGAGGTTGAGGACCAGCTAAGTGGTCTTGACTATTGTCATAGATGTAAACAGCGCGATTTAGTTTTTCTGGACCCAAGAACAGTATCAGCCGGCAAGAAAACACAAGATCCTTTCAGGATGACAAGATGCAAACAGGGATCACGGAATAGAAACCACAACAATGGTTAATGAGTTGTCAAGGAGCTGAGGGCACACGAAGTCCCCGGCATTCTCGAATGCCCAGGACAATGATGAATCATAATTGCGAGGAAGTCAGCCTTTTGGGGCCAGAATGGTACCACCAAAAAGTCTCTCAGCATGGTTGCCGCCGCGCTCTCTCTGTCACCCAATCCGTCCAAATAGATGACTCACCACTGGCCAGCAGAGGCGCACCATCCAGCACGGAATCTACGAAATTTTCCACCATGGGAAAATGTAAATTCTGGTGCGTAGGCAGGTGCTCACGTCCGCCGGGATAAATCAGTTCCGGTCCATTCAACGGATCAAGGTTAATCTCTCCCTCGGTTCCCCGAATGCGACATTCGTCGCGGTCAATTTTGGAGTGCCAGCGGACGTCCACTAAACCACGCACACCGCCTTCATAATCAATCATCACCGTCGCATTGTCTTCCACCGCGTAATTGTGAACGGCATTGGAAAGATGTCCGCTCACGCGCAAGGGCTGGCCAAAAAAGAAATTCAGGACGTCTATGCGGTGAGAGGCAATGTCGTACAGCGGGCCTCCGCCCGACTTCGCCGGGTCCACCAGCCAGCTTCTGGGGCCTTGCCCGTCAAACCAGGCATGGCAGGTTAGTTCAGCGATCACCGGCTTTCCTATCACACCGGCCTCGAGCAGTTTTTTGGCGCGCTGCACCTTCGGATATGTCCTGCGGTAATAAGCAATGCCCAGCGTCTTTCTGCTTTCCTCCGCCGCGCGCACCATCGAACGCGCTTCGGCTTCGTTCATCGCCATGGGCTTTTCGCATACGACGTGCTTCCCTGCCCGCAGCGATTCGATGGTCTGCTGCGCGTGCAAGAAAACAGGGGAGGCCACATAAACCGCTTGTACGTCAGGATCACGCAAGGCCTCGGTCAGCGATGTCCACACCTGCGCAGCAAAAGGCGTAGCTTTCGCCGGGTCTCGCGTGACGACTCCATGGAGATGACTTCGAGCTTCGGCCTGAATTGCCGGAATCACACGCTTTCTTGTGATGTCTCCTACTCCAACTACGATCCAATTGAGCATGAAATATTGTGCCTTAAATTTTATTTCGGTGCTGATAAGGTATCGCTTTCCGTACTGGACCGCGCGGCAAACCTAAGCCCGTGGCAAACTTAAGCCTTAGATTCGCGTCAAAGTAATCACGGAGTCTAGACCGGTTGGCAACTGGCACAGGCAATACAGGCGCGCGAAAGCGCGTTGTCAGGGCACGGATTTTAGAGACTGCGGAAAAAGTCCTGGTGTGTGAAAACGTGTATCAGGGCACGAGTTTACTGGCGTCATAGAAAAGACTTTTTCCGCAACCTCTTTTATGCGTGCCGAATGAGTTCATGTATGATTAGCGGCTTTAGCCGGTGCGTGTTATGACGACAGCCCAGAGAGCGTATTATGGGACTAGGTTTTTTGAAAAAAAAAGTGCGCAATTCTGTAAAACTGTTAAGATGGTCGGACTCGAAAGGACATTTGAGTGAAAAACATCTACGTTGGTAACCTGGATTTTGCTACAACAGAAGAGCAATTACGAGCAGCCTTTGAGCAATTCGGCGCTGTGGACAAAGTAACTTTGGTGCGTGATCGGGCTACAGGCCAGCCGCGCGGTTTTGCATTTGTTGAGATGCAGAACGATGCCGAAGGCGAGAAAGCAATTGCGGCGCTGAACGGCACCAGTCTAGGCGGACGAAACTTGAATGTGAATGAAGCCCGCCCCAAAGTGGAACGCGCTGGCGGCGGTGGCGGTGGTGGCTACGGCGGGCGTGGTGGTGGTGGTGGCGGGGGTCGCGGAGGCCGTCACGGCGGTGGTGGCCGCGGTCGCGGCGGACACGATCGCTACTAGGGATTGAAAGATTCCGCTATTTTCTACGCTTCCGATAGTCGACGATAAGGAATGCTGCCCGAGAAAGTCTTCATTGCTACTTCCAATGCAGGCAAATTGCGGGATTTCGCCGGAGTAACCGCCGGAATCGACGCTATTGCTCTCGAATTGCTGCCCGGTTTTTCCGCTCTTCCCTCAATCGAGGAAGACGGCGAAACCTTTGAGGCCAATGCCTGCAAAAAAGCCGGCTTCTACAGCGGTTACGCACCCGGGGCAATTGTGCTCGCCGATGATTCCGGATTGGAAGTTGTGGCCTTAGACAACGCCCCTGGCGTGCGCTCGGCCCGCTATGCAGCCGATGACTCCGAAGAATTCAAAACTGCCTACGCTTCCTTTTCCCATTCCATCGACGAGGCCAACAATCGGCGGCTCCTGCGTGAACTGGCCAAAGTACTGCAGGAAAAGCGGGCCGGACGTTTTGTCTGCGCGCTCGCCGCTGCACGAGACGGAAGGATTCTGCAAACTTTCGAGGGCGAGGTACGCGGAACAATTCTGTATGCGCCTCGTGGCGAAAATGGCTTTGGATACGATCCGCTCTTCTATCTGCCCGAGTTAGGCAAAACCACGGCCGAGCTGACTGCGATTGAAAAGGCCAAAGTGAGCCACCGTGGCCAGGCCTTCAGAAAATTCCTGGAATGGTACAAGAACCAGCGATAGGTGCAGACTAGGGTCTTGAGACAGCGCAACTGAGTACTGGGTACCGAGTACTGAGTACTGCTACTTAAAGCATTTTCCTAACGCATTGGCAATGCTTGCCAGCTTTTGCAGATCAGCCGGAGAGAAATCAGCGCCGGCGGCAGGGGCAGACTGCCCTTTGCGGCAAACCTCGATGACCCCCAGCGTGCCTTCCGGGCCTATCACCGGTGCGGCCATCAGTTTCTGGATCGTATGTCCCGCCCTATCGCCTGCCGGGACCTTCAGGTCTATAGATTCGAAGACGCTGACGTGCTTGGCCTGTGCAAAAGCATTAATGACCTCGGCGCGTTTTGAAGTGGCCGTGCGCGAGGCAACCGAGCCTGAGGTGTTCAACGGAATGCTGCCCACCATGTGCAGCTTGGCCGGATATACAAAAATCAGGGTTTGCTTCTCCAACTTGAGAATGCCTACCTCATCGGGTTGCAGGTTGAAACTCTTGGCGATCTCTTGTCCAATGCGTTCGCTGTTCTGGGGCGTGAGCCCTTCTCTTTCACATTCGTTTGCAATCTGAGCAAACGCTGCCGCGGCGGTCGCCATAATCAAATCTCCTTTTTCTTCCTGGGATCAATGCGCGTAATTATAATCTGAGAAGCGCGAAGCGAGAACTAAGAACTGCTTCGGCTCCGAATGTGTCGGAGCTTGATCAGTGTGGCTGAAAGGCGGGAATCACTCTGTCAAGGATGCTTTTCGCAAAGCCTTTATCAAGCGGAGCGTGTCCCTGCAGCCATCGGAAGAACAGGGGTCCAGTAAGCGCGTCGATCAGCAGCTCTGGATCCGTCGTCGACTTCAGTTCGCAGG
>Ga0210384_10002053_pt1 | contig 25397 bp, 14 predicted proteins | sample IncBWH2MmetaG_FD_160574 | JGI IMG/M metagenome (GOLD analysis project Ga0210384, IMG submission 160574) | Forest soil microbial communities from Barre Woods Harvard Forest LTER site, Petersham, Massachusetts, United States - Inc-BW-H-2-M | ecosystem: Environmental > Terrestrial > Soil >...
GGTCTCAAGTCTCGCTCCGCGCCACAACCGCCTATAAGGAAAACAGTGACCGTGTAATTGGCCTGTTGCGGCAGGTGGGAGACACAATGGCTGCCGATGAGCTCTTCGCGCCCGACTTTGTGCTGAATCCACGCGTGCTGGGCATTGAGCGCGTAGCCAATGGCGAAGTCGACTACCTGCTCGAGGCGCGGACCCGTCCGGGGCGGCAATACGACATTAGCCGCGAGCTACGCCGCCGGATTAAAGAAAGTTTCGAGCAAAACGGGGTGCAGCCCGGACTGCCAGGGCGAGTCTTCGTAGTCGAAGCCCAGTAGTCAATAACAGATCATGTGTGGGGGCAGGCGCCCCCGCCTGCCCACGTGAAAATCTTCTTGCGGTCGCGGTTCCAGGACATCCAACAAAAAAGAGGCAGCGTGCTGAACCAGCCACACTGCCTCTAGCCTAGCCTGTCTTAGTTGTGAAGATCACCATTGCCGCAAGCGCAATCTTACTGCTTGCAGTTCAGGATTTCCTTGACCGTGTCACCGGCAATCGCCAGCTCGTCGGCCTTCAGTTCGATGCAACCGCCCATGTCCTGACCTGCCTCAGCGGCCGTGTTGATGCCATTGTGAGCACCAGTCCCATAGTGCGAGCGGAACACCAGCAACCCAAGATCCCCATCCGCTTGCGCCTTGAAAGGAACAAAGTCAGGAATCTTAGAGTTAACAGTTGCCTGCGCCGCGCTCACCAGTGCAGCCACGTTCGTGTTGTTTACGCCGGTCTTGTCCGTTACAGCGCGTAATACCGACCAAGCCGAATATCCGCCGTTGCGCACGGCCGGGAACGAGGTGTTCGGGGCCAAGGGGCAAGGAGCGTTGCAGAAGGGAAGCTGCTGGTTGGGGAACGGGACGGGCGATCCGGGCGGAAGTCCGCTCGCAAGGCCGATCGGATCCGTACCGTTCAACGTCAGGTAGCCAAAGTTCGTGTTGCCGCTGGCGCCGGTCAGGCTGGATACGTTGCCGTAGCTAAAGAAGGCGTAACCGACCGAATCAGTCGTGGCCTTCACAAAACCTACGAGGTTACCGGTGCCGATCGCACGAGTACGGTCCCCGCCACCATGCACGCAACCAAGTGCCGCCACCGGATTGTTTGCGCCCACGCCAACTTCCTGCGAATTCTTGGCTGAAGCTACGTTCCGGAAGGTGGTGAACTCAGTCGTGTTCATCGTGCCCGAAAGAGGTTCGCGCATGACCACGTGAACCGCTCCGCTGGCTGCGCCGTTGGAGATGACATCAATGGCCGAAGATTCGCAATCCAGCCCAGCAAACAGGCGTTGGGCGGAAAAGGTGTTGAGATTGAACGGCTGGCTGGCATCCAGTTTTCCACCAGTCGTCCGGTTAACCAAGAACACGATTGGAGCCGCGCCCACTGGAATCGTGGTCGAAGCAGGAACTGAGGAGCCCGTGTTGATGCAATCGTGACCAGTAATGTTAAAGCAAACCGGGGTGGCAGCGCCGCCGGAAGCCGAAGCGGCACCCAGAATCTGCGTACCAACCTGATTCGTCGTCGCCGCGCAATACCCAAGTCCGGCAAGAGTGGTCGTGTTAAGAACGGCGCAAACGCGCTTCTGCGCGAATACTGCGTCCTCAGGACGAATATCGGTCATAGCTGCCGTAATGATGTGCCCGTTCAACGTGCCCGCGACTGTGGCATCCAGAGATACATCCGAGGAATTGTCGTCGAATAACACAGCTGCGATTTTGTTCTGTCCTGCTGTCCCGCTGCCGTTGGTCAAAATCGTGCAATGCGGCTGCGCAAAGTAGCAGCGGTTACCCACAACGGAGTCCACTGTCAGGTAGGCCCAGACATCGGTAATACCAGAGCCGTCTCCACGCACGCCCCAAACCACAGACAACGTGCCGCCCTCTTGGGGAATCGGGCCTGTGCCGTCAGTTGGAACGCGCGAATCGTTGAGAAGATCGGACGCGCCTCCAGAACCGTTTTTGGCCGACCAGTGCGAGCAGCCCGTATGAGCCGGTGTGCTTGCGATGCAAAGTGAGTTGTAGGCGGCGAGGGTCATTTGTTGGAACATCGCCGAAGAGCCCGCGGCAACGACTTGAAAACTGGTCGTCGCGTGAGCCGGGACAAGTCCCACGATCACGGCCACCACGGCAGCCGCGAAGATCGATTTTACTCGTGTCATTTTTAGATCTCCTGAGATCTCCAGCTAGGGAGTATTGAATTGCATTTGGGTGAAGAGCACCCGTTGCAGCGCACAGCACACGGAAGCTGCCCGCCAGTCCTTTCGTTGGAGCGCTCCAGCCAAACCCGGCCCTGGATGGGCAATGCATCGGGTCAAGTGATGAACAGACCACTCGCATGTGAACGGCAGGAGCACGCTCAACTTGGAGTCGAGTATCTGGCAGGGCTGTTACGCGGGCGTGACGCGGATGTTAAGGTCTTGTCAATTTCGAAGGAATATGGAATCTCATTTGTGGAAATCCAGGGCGCAGCGCCCCAATTGTTTGCATACAAACAAATTGTCTGCACATAGAAGCGGGATCGCCCCAAGCGTCCCGCCGATAGCGGATTGTAAGACTACTTTAACCTCAGATTCATTCCCTGTTAACAATTCTCGGCTAGTCTTGCCCCTCATTTCCCTCCATAAGGTAGACGACCGTGAGATTGTTGCGAGCTTTCAGTGTTCTTGCAGTTTTATGTGGCGTGACTATTGCCGCTTTTTCCCAGACGCCAGCGCCGCAAGCGGCTATTTCCGCGCAGGCAGCCGCGCCTGCTGACGGTACGGCCACGTTAAGTGGAATTGTTTCTGACAAGACCGGTGCCGTAGTGCAAAAGGCCGCTGTCACGCTGACTGAGGCAGGCGGCGCGAAAAAAGAAGCGGTCTCCGACGACAAGGGGGCCTACGCGTTCCCCGGTCTCGCGCCCGGCGTCTACACGCTCTCGGTGACTGCGCCAAATTTCGCCGTGTATACGGCCAACGATATCAACCTGACGGCGGGCGCGGACATTCCGCTGGATGTCACGTTAGAACCCAAGAGCGAGAATACGCAGGTTGAGGTTTCGAGCGCCCCACCCAAGATCGAAACAACCGCCTCCAATATCGAAGGCACGATCAACGCGACGGAAGTCGTCAAAGCTCCGCTCAACGGCCGCAACTTCAGTCAACTGATCGCTCTGGCGCCCGGCGTCAGCAATCAAACCGGGCAGGATGAAGCCAAAGTCGGCGTGGTCGGCAGCGTCAAATACAGCGTTAACGGAGGCCGCGTCGAATACAACACCTTCGAGGTGGATGGCGCGGATGTTCTGAATACGGGAATCAACGGCGCGGCCAGTACCCTCATTGTTTACCCCAGCCTGGACGCTATCAACGAAGTCAAAGTACTGACTTCAAACTACGGCGCGCAGTACGGACGGACAGCTTCCGGAACAGTGATCGTTTCCACCAAATCGGGTGAAAATTTCGGAGGTAAATACCACGGCGTCGCCTACGAATTCCTGCGCAACGAATTCTTCAACTCGCGCAACTACTTCGACCAGGGCGCGCACGCGCCACTCTACCGCAGGCATGACTTCGGCGGAACCTTTGGAGGTCCACTCACCATCCCGGGCTTCTACAACACCAAGAAAGACAAGACGTTCTTCTTTTTCTCCGAAGAGTTCCGTCTGGAGAAAACCCCCACGGACTTCAATCAGGCAGTCCCCTCTCTGACGGAACGCGCCGGCGATTTCAGCGATGTCTGCCCGCCGACCACAAGCCAGCCTGGAATTCCAAACAACAACCCTCTGGATCGCAAGCACTTCCCTGACTGCCCGGTTACGGGCGGGAGCCAAAGCCCCTATTCCCCAGGCAATACGCTGTTGCAGCCGCCTAACGGAGGCGGAACTGCGCCTTTTGGAATTGATCACAATGCGGCGCTCCTTCTGGCCTCCAATCTGATCCCTTTGCCGAATTCCAACATCGGGTGCAATTCCACCATTGGATCGTGCTACAACACCACCGTTTCTCCCTCAACCTACTGGCGGGAAGAACTAATCCGAGTGGACCACCATTTCACTCCTAAGGCGCAGATCACGGCCCGCTATATTCACGATTCCTGGGATACCACCGTGCTCACACCACAATGGGGAATTGTGAGGAACAGCTTTCCTACCGTACAGAACAGGTTCGTGGGACCGGGAACCAGCCTGATCGTGCACCTGACCAACATCGTCACACCCACGCTCATCAATGAGTTTGTGGTGAGCTACGGCAATTCGAATATCAGTTTGACCAACAGGAATGGACCGGGAGGAGCGCAGTATCAGCGCAATCCTCTTCTGGATCAGCCGCTGGTTCCTGATCCATCCAATCCGAACCCCTCGGTCTGCAACCCGCAGATTAGCCACGATCCTTTCTCCCTCATCCCGCAATGCCAAATTGGATATTTATTCAACAACGGATTTGGCGGCAAGATGCCTGGAGTTGTCATCGGCGGTACGAATGGCGCGTACGGAGGCCGTGGCATTGCCGTGGATCCCTCCTACACTCCATGGACGCACACCAACCCCACCTATAGCTTGCGTGATGACTTGCTGAAGTCGTTTGGACACCACACGTTGACGTTCGGCGCACAATTTATCCTTTCCCAGAGGAACCAGGACAGCAACGCCATTGGCGGCGCCACGGGAGATCTGCAGGGACTACTCACGTATAGCAACGTGAATGGCGGCAACGGGGACACAGGCAACGCCTTCGCAAATTTCCTGATTGGATATCCTAACCCCTCCGCCCTTTCTACCGGAGCTGCTTTGACGCCCATCCAAAGCTTTACGCAAGACAGCTCGCAGGGCCGCTATCATCAGCGCTACCAGATCGCGGAACCTTACGTTCAGGACGACTGGCAAATCACGAAACGCCTGACGCTGAACATCGGCCTCCGTATGAGCTTCTTCGGGAATTTCGAGGAACGAAACCAACGCGCCTACAACTTCGTGCCCGCCGCTTTCAGCCAAAGCCTGGCCGCACAACTGACAATTGACCCATCAACTGGAATTCTGCTGGACACCAAAACCCGGCAGCCGATTCCGTTCAATCCAAATCAATTTGGCCCGCAGGATCTCGATCCGCGCATGACGAATGGAATCGTGCAGTGCGGCGTGAAAGGCGTGTCGCCGGGCTGTATGAACAGCCATCTGATCAATCCAGCGCCCCGGATCGGTTTCGCCTGGGATCCCTTCGGCGATCACAGAACCTCGATTCGCGGCGGCTACGGCATTTTCTTTGAACACGGAACCGGCAATGAGGCCAACACGGGTTCGCTGGAAGCCAGTTCCCCGCTTGTCCTCAGCATGACCCAGCGCTTTCCGCAGGGCTATCCCTGCATCGGCAGTATCGGAGGCGGCAACACCGCAAACTGTGTCGGTCTGGGCAGCGCGAACCTTGCCATTGGCGCGTATCCCCTAAACATCACCGCCATCCCGACGCGCACGGTTTGGCCGTACGCGCAGCAGTGGAGCTTCAGCATCCAGCGCGAGTTGCCCAGGGACTTCGTGGCCAGCTTCGCTTATGTCGGCAGCAAGGGAACGAATCTCACGCTTCAGCGCCAGATCAACCAATTGACCCCAGTGCCCGATGTAAACAATCCGTTCGCGCCCGGCGAGCCCATCACTCCGACCATCGCAGTCGTCGGAGGCGGTGGCGACTGCGCGCTTAAAGGTACTGGGTTTCTTCTTCAGAACGGAACCCTTGTAACCCCCAGCAACCCAGCTTTCCGGAATTTGCTGGCCGCATGCGCTGGAGCTGGCGGGCAGATTCCCGACACCAACAGTCTCCGTCCGTACCCTGGCTACGGTCAGATTTTCTCTCTGGAGAACATCGCCAACTCCAGTTACCACGCCTTCCAGGCGACGATGCGCCACACCAAGGGAGCGATCACGATGGGCGCGAGCTACTCCTACAGCCACGCGATCGACAACTCATCCGATCGTTCCGATACTGTTTTCGTCAATACGCTCGACCCCAGGTCGAATAAGGCCAGTTCCAACTTCGACCAGCGCCACCTGCTCAACGCCAACTACATCTACCAGTTGCCGATCATGAAGTGGGCGAACGCCATGCGCGGCTGGAACAACGAAGCCAGCTCCGCCGACGAGACTCCCGGGTACACCTCCGAGTTGGCCAAGAAACTGCTGGACGGCTGGGAACTCTCCGGCATCACCACGTTCCAGTCTGGAACACCTTTCAGCGTGGTCAACGGTGGAGGCAACACGGGCATCGCCGTGTCGGATAATGCCGGCGTTGCCAATGGCGTCGGACCCGCGTCCTACCCTGACGTCATCACGGGCCAGGCTAAGCCCGCCGGTGGAAACAATGCCCAGAGCTTCGGGCCTCTGCTCGGCAACCCAGCGGAGTTTGTCGCGCCGCGCGGCCTTACCTTCGGCAACGCCGGCCGCAACTTCCTCAACAACCCCAGTCGCCTCAATTTTGATATGACGCTGCTGAAGCACTTCAAGGTGCGCGAAGGCACGCAGCTTGAATTCCGCGCGGAAGCGTTCAACATCTTCAACCACACGCAGTTCCGCATCTACGATGCCGACAACCCGGGCAGCAGCGGCAACAACATCATCAGTTGCTATGGCGGGCCGCTAAACTCGGCGGGCTTCCAGGCCGCGGGAGGGACCGATTGCCTAACCGGCGCCTCGTTCCTGCATCCCATCAACGCACACCGGCCACGGACGCTGCAATTGGGCTTGAAGCTGAGCTTCTAGGAAACGGGCAAGAATCATGTAGGCCCAGACGCCTCGTCTGGGCAGGCGAGCGAAGCTCCACGGGAACGGTTAAGAGGAAAACCCAGCCGAATACCCGTCCTTTGCTCCTTTTGCGAAAGTACGGAGCCCGGCAGCTAAAAAAGCTGTCTAGAAGCAGCCTGCATTATGCAGAACCGCATCTAAGTTTAAGTTAAAGACCGACGAGTTGCGGGTAGCGTACAACAGATTGGACTTGGATCGTTTGTCTTTACGTTGTATTCGCGGTTCGCCTCAAGATAAACTTTGGCTGGGGATTTGGCGTATGGCCCACGCACGAAAACATCCGAGAGCCTTGGCCGTGTTGCTGGCGGTCTTCCCTCTTCTTCCAGTGGTGGCGTTTGCTCAGGAAAAGAAGGAATTCAGGTACACGGTCGGACCTCAAGCGGTGATTTCGATCACGAACTATTACGGTCCAATCACAGTCAAGCCTTCCGGAGACGGTCAAGTGGTGGTTACGACAGTCTCCTATTCCGAAGCAGTGAGCTTCGAGAGCGAGCAACATGGCAATCGTATCGACCTTCATTCCCTATCGAGCCGCCAGGGAAACGGCCTTGTGGACTACACAGTGTTGGTACCGGGCGACGCGCTCGTCAGCCTGCGATCCTCCAATGGGACTCTCCACGCGCAAGGGCTGCGCGGCGATGTGATCCTGCAAGCGGAAACCGCCACGGTGGAAGTGAGCGATATCAGCGATGCCCACCTTCACGTGAACACTGTCACCGGGCCCATCCACTTGACCGACATCCGCAATAGCCATCTGGACATCCATTCTATGAGCGGCGATGTCAAACTCAGGAACGTGACCGGATCATCGGTCGTGGTGAACTCAGGACACGGTCGAATCAACTACGACGGAGATCCAGGATCAGCGGGAGAATACCGGCTCACGAGTCATTCGGGGGACCTCGAAATCTCGATCCCCAATAGCTCTCCCGTGGAGATTAGATCGCATTCCATGAATGGCGAGTCAGACGAAAATGTTCCGAAACGCGCAGGCGCGTCGGCGATGAGCTCCGGGAATCCGTTCCTTAAGCCAGGGATTACAGGTGCATCCCACTTCGTGTTGCGCTCATTTAAGGGCAAGATTCATATCAAGCGGCCCTGAGCCTGCAAATTCGGATTAGATCTTGAATGGCAAAGAACAAAAGGCGCATTGGGACATCAAGTACGAGCAAGGCTTGCCTTCTCTGACAGAACCAGATCCGTTCTTTATCTTTGCCTACACCCAGTTTGTCAATCCGTCGTTCCCGAATGCGGGCGTGGCACTGGATTTAGCATGTGGTCTTGGGAGGCATGCCCTATGGCTGGCAAGCAGGAACTGGCAGGTGAGTGGAGTCGATCTTTCCGATGTGGCAATTGGCAAGTTGCAGCACGCCGCTCGTGAACTGAATGTCAACCTCGACCTTCATATAGGAGACGTGTCCGAATACGAATTCGTATCCACACGGTTTGATCTCATCGTGCTGTACTACCACCAGGACCGCGCTCTTTTCCAAAAAATAGTTTCCGCGCTAAATCCAGGGGGTCTGCTGATTTGCAAGTTAAGCCTGCGATGGGAAGCGGACGCAAGGTTAGCGACGGTAAGTACCGATCCATTGAGCAGAAATGAATTCCCGTCACTTGTTCCGGAACTGCGTATTCTGCACCATCAGGAGCGACCGGTACGGGATCGGGGCGTCGTTGAGTTTGCGGGAAGAAAGGAAGTCTAGGAAGAGTCAGTTTCAATCGGTGGGTCAGGGACTCCGGTGTTCTCGGACCCCATTTCTATAGGATTTGAAAATGCGGTACTATTGGGTATAGCCATATGCGTTCGATCTCGAAAACGATAGCTTGGCTCTGCCTCCTGCTGACAATTTCGTCAGCGCTGGCGTTTGCCGTGCATGACCACTCGAGCGCTCTCGAAGCGGCAAAGTGTACCGTTTGCGTTGCTGCCCACTCGGCTGCTCCTCAGGCTGTTGCGATCCTAACGCCTTCTTCGTTCGTCTTCGCCTCCGTCTCCCCACGTGAGACGGTTTCCACCAAGCAGCGCCTCATTGCATTCGCTCTCCGCGTCCGTCCTCCTCCTAGCGTCTAAAAAATCAAAAATCCAGTTGTCTCCACGCCGGTTCGTAGTCCGAGAACCGTCCCTTTGATTTTTTGCTACGCATATTTTTGGAGGAATTCATGTTCGCTTCATATAAGAAGTTGTTTCATCTGGCGTTTTTGGTGGTCTTCTTTTTAGGGCTGGGTCTGAGCGCTTACGCGCAGTCGGGCAGCTCCACATCCGTGACAGGCACCGTAATTGATCCCTCCGGTGCTGTGGTTCCGAATGCTACCGTCGAAATTCACAACCCCGTTAGCGGCTTTGCCCGAACCATGGCCACGGATGGTGCGGGAAAGTTCAGCTTTCCCAACGTCTCGTTCAATCCCTACCACCTCAGTATTACGGGACAGGGGTTCGCTCCTTACGCCCAAGACATTGATGTCAGGTCCATCGTCCCCTTGAGCCTCAACATCACCTTGGCGGTCAAGGGCTCGTCGGAAGTCGTAAACGTGGAAGCAGCGGCAGACTTGGTGGAGACTGATCCGGTCGGTCATACCGACGTGGATCGCAAATTGTTCGACAAGATTCCTCTCGAAAGCCAGTCATCGTCAGTCAGTTCGCTGGTCACTCTTGCGTCGCCGGGGGTTGCCGCAGATTCGAATGGCCTGTTTCATGGACTTGGCGACCACGCATCCAACTCATTCTCGGTTGACGGCCAACCCATCACCGATCAGCAAAGCAAGATTTTTTCGAATCAGATTCCCGTCGATTCAATCGAGTCGCTGGAGGTCATCCCCGGCGCCCCGCCTGCTGAATACGGAGGCAAGACAAGTCTTGTAATCGTAGCGACGACGCGTTCGGGCCAAGGTATTACCACACCTCATGGCAGCGTGAACGCTTCCTATGGCTCCTTTGGCTCATCCAATGTTGGTTTCGATCTTGCTTACGGTGGAGCAAAATGGGGAAACTTCATTTCTGCGAACGGGTTGAATAGCGGCCGGTTCCTTGACCCCCCGGAGTTCACCGTATTCCATGCTAAGGGCAACGAAGAGAATGTCTTTGACCGCATTGACTATCAACTCTCAACCGCTGACTCTATTCACCTGAACTTGGGCTTCACGCGTTCCTGGTTTCAGACGCCAAACTCGTTTGACACGCAAGATGCCACGTCGTGGGCTGGCAGTGGGGGGCTTGATCCCAACGGCAATGTTGTAGGCCCCGCGGATCAACGCGCAAAGATACAGACCATCAACATTGCGCCGTCGTGGACGCGAGTGCTCAGCCCAACTGCTGTGTTTACTCTAGGTGCCTTCGTGCGGCGGGATGCCTTTAACTACTATCCCAGCAAGAACGTTTTTGCAGATCTCGGCCCAATTCAGAATTCGACCATCGCGCAAAATCGGACCCTTGCCAATGTCGGCCTTCGTTCCGATCTGTCGTACGTGAAAGGCATCCACAACCTAAAATTCGGCGCCACCTATCAACAAACCTTTCTCACCGAGAAGTTCGGTCTCGGCATCGTGAACCCAGTTCTCAATTCACCATGTTTGGATGCACTAGGGAATCCGGTCGCTGGATTCAACGATCCATCTCAGTGCGCGGCCGCTGGTTTACAGCCAAACATTGCAACGAACCCAAATGCTGCGAGTCCGTTCGTGCCGCTTCTGGGTTGCTACGACTTGACGAGAGCTACTCCATCAGTGAATGACAGCTGTACCAATGCAAGCAGCACTTTGTATCCATTTCACGGACATACGGACGTCAAGGAGCTTGCTCTCTTCATCCAAGACACGATCACAAAGGGGAATTGGTCCTTCAATCTCGGGATACGGGGCGACCTTTACAACGGCCTTACGGTTGCCCATCAAGCCGAGCCTCGCTTAGGTCTTTCCTACAACATCAAGCGGACCAACACGGTTTTTCGCGCTTCCTATGCTCGGACTCTTGAATCTCCGTTCAACGAGAACCTGATAGTTTCCAGCAACGGGTGCCAGTCCGCAGTGCTCTCCACCCTTATCCCTTGCGTAAACGCACCGCTTCTGCCCGGCTATCGCAATGAATTCCACGCCGGCCTGCAGCAAGCGTTCGGTCGTTATGCGGTCGTAAGCGGAGACTACATTTGGAAGTACACGCACACCGGATACGATTTCAGTATTCTGGCTGCGACTCCCATCTTCTTCCCTGTTTCATGGCATAACTCCAAAATCCCCGGGTATGCGGTCCGAGTCAGCGTACCTGAAACCCACGGTTTTACTGCCCTGCTAGTTTTCTCCAGCGTAGCTGCACGTTTCTTCCCGCCCCAAACCAGCGGTCTAGGGACTACTGTAGGGCAGAGTGGGACTCCCTTCCGTATCGACCACGACGAGAAATTCAACCAGACGACTCACTTGCAATACCAGCCCTGGAAGGCCGGGCCCTGGGTCGGCTTCAACTGGCGGTATGACAGTGGTCTGGTTGCAGGCTCGGTGCCATTCGCAACGGACACGACAACCCCAGTAGATCTGACGGGCCTGACTGCGGATCAGCAGCTGCAAGCTGAATTGTTCTGCGGGAGCCAACGTCCGACGCTCTCTACGCCGCTCACTACTTGCGCTCCATCGCAGTATGGCTCGACCCTAGTGAAGATACCAGCGCCTGGGACGCAAGATCCCGACCACAATCCCCAGCGCATTGCCCCGCGGAATCTCTTCGATCTCTCGGTCGGCGACGATAACCTCTTCAAAGGCGAGCGGTACAAGTGGAGTCTCAACCTTACGGCTATTAATGTCACGAACAAACGCGCGCTCTACAACTTCCTTTCAACGTTTAGCGGCACGCACTACGTCACACCGCGTGCCGTTACCGCTGAGCTTGGATTCCACTTCTAGGCCGGCGCGGAAACAGAATACCCGGCGTACGGGCGTCCTCGCCCGTACGCCGGTCATCGCGCTATCTTTTCGCTTGTGAGTGTTGACGTAAACACTACGGCGAGTCGACTCTACCTTACACAGTCCTCAGTTGGCCGAACCGTCCAACTCCACTGGAACTCGGGTACTGTCAGCGGTTGGTACGCCATTGGCGTCGTGCTCGTCGGTTACGATTTGAATATCTTCCACAATCCCACCACGAGCGGGGGGTGGCGGAGGTAGATGGGCGACGAGCGGGCAGAATACAAAGTCGACTTTGCAACTTCCCCCGGGCATGATGGCCTGACCCGTACAGCTGTCCTGGAGTGTGGGAGGCGGAGTGCAATTGTTGGCAGGAACTACTTGGTTTTTCGTGACGAAATCACAAACGTTAAGAGGAGAGCTAGTACTTGTTCCGCACTGCGAAAACGGCGTCCCCAGGGTAGGATCGTTCCCGCCCGTTTCAATACTCGAGATCGTTACCGGCGCCGGTCCCTGATTGGTAAATGTAACTGTCAACGGAGGACTAATGCTTCCAACTGGAATGACACCGAAGTTGAGAACTGGCGCGTCAGGTATAACGGGATCCATCCCAATCCCCGTAAGCTGGAGCATATGCGGACTGTCTGGATCACTCGGGCCCGTGCTCAGGGAAATCGCGGCCGTCCTCGCCAGTGGGCATAGAAGTGGCTCCGAAAATCCTGGGTTAAGAGGTGGACAGCTGGCAGTGGGAGTAAATGCCACAACAATTGGACAATTCGCCTGAGCCGCCAGCATCGACGGGCAACCGCTGGTATCCACTGCAAAGTCGCTCGGATTCGCCCCCTGGACGCTCAAACTGGTCAGGTCGAGAGCTGAGGAAGACTGATTTGTGAGCGTCACCGTTTGGGATGGACTCGAGGTCGCAACCAGAATCGGATTGAACGCTGTAATAGTCTGCGAGAAAGCAACAGGCTGTTTGCAACTGGTCGCTGTTCCTATGTCCACGCAGATGCTGCCCTGCTCCCCGTGACTGCAGCCGGAAGATTTGCTGACGAAATACCCGTGACCGTTGAAATCGAAAAACCCAGACCCATCCGGCTTCGCGGTCACGGCCTCCGACTGTTTGAACGTCCCGGCACCGCCAATGGTCCCTAGAACCGCGCCATTGGTTCCAATGATGTCCAAAGTCAGGACTGTTCCCGTGATGCTTCCCGAGAGGGTTGCATCGGTGAAACAAGGATAATCGGCGTTTGGAACATTGATGGTTCCGGTCAGCATTGCCCGGGTAGCGCCGATGTTGTCGCTTTGGAGGATTTGCCCCACCACCTTAAAATCACTGTCCTTGATGATTGGCGGCAAGCCCGTTGTATCCGTCGAATGTAGTATGCCCTGGAAGTTTCCATTTAACGGCTGGACGAGCGACGCTGTCCAAGTACCACTTTCGTCCTTGCCGCAGCCGCTGGCAGCCAGACTGTATGTGCCACCCATGGACGATGCGCTGGAGGTGCCCGTGAGACTGACAGTCGCACCGCCTTCATTGACCGCGAGGGTTACGTTCTGGCCGTCGTTGCTGCCGGTGACCTGGAAGGCGCCGCTACAAGGCGGCGCGGGGATGGGCAATGGCGGCGTGAACTCCACCGCTCCCGTCACTGCTTTCCCCGTTTGCTGCAGAAACCCGGATAGCAGCGTGGTTGTGTGAGGTACCGTCGTCCTCTGCAGCGTAAACTGCCAGTTTCCCGCAATCGCACCCGGATCCGGATGCGAGGTCGAACTTCCGCCGCAACCGGCCAGCACTACCAGTCCCGCCAAAACTAAGCCCGCCAAACCCTTCACAGAAATTCCTCCAAAACAATACGTCGCGCGTTCCGACCTGACAACATCTGCGCAGTCAATCTATCTGCCCAGTCACGCTGCAACGTTATTGCAGCGTAACGGTCCCATTGCCCGAGTCGCAGATGACCGGGGGATTCGCACTGATGTTTCCAAATTTATAGTCAGTAACTGTGATCGACTTGCCGACCGTGTTGACCGTGCCGCTGAAAGTCCCGAGACCTGAGTTCTGAGGATCAGAAGCTGTGAACGAGATCTCAGTACCCGTGATCGACCCATTCAGCGTAATCGGCAACCCGGTGGGGGATACCAGGCAGGTCGAGTCCGTCGAAGTCAGCGGCCCTGTAATCAGCGCCAGGGTTCCCCCATTCGGCTTGGGCTGCTGTGTGAGCGTGCCCGCCAGGTGCACAGTGCCCGCTCCCTGGTTTGAGGTGAAAGTCGCGTTGAAGCTGCCCTGGACCGGCTGCACTAGGGTTGCCGTCCAGCTTCCCGTCTCGAACTGTCCGCACGTGGTCACATTGTTGGTGTAGGTGCCGGACATGGTAGAGCCGTCGGTCGAGAGCAGACCGGTGAGCGCCAGGCTCTGTCCTGTCTGGCCGAACTGCAGCGTTACAGCTTGCCGGTCCACCGTGCCACTGACATTGCCCGTCCCCGCACAGCTTCCTGCCAGCACAAAGGCGCCATTCACTCCCTGGCCAACCTGTCCCAGGAACCCGCCGCCATTCCGCTGGCTCCCGGTAACATCCGCCACCATGTTCACTTGCCAATTCCCGGTAACGACTCCCTGATCAAACGGAATCTGCTTGCCGCCACAGCCCGCTGTCACGGCCAGACACCCAATCAGCACCGCCCACCCAATTGCACATCCAGTTGTTGCACATCCAGTTTTCATGGTTCCAGAAACTCTTCTCTCAGTGTTTTCTCTCGCAGACAATCGGAGACTCTGTCCGGCCACTTAGCAAGCACCCGACTGGCATAGTGTTCCAGTGCCGCTTTCACACCCCACCACCTTGATTCCGGTACACTGCGGATTCTTCGGACCAGGGCATTTACTTGGATCCAAGGGGTCTGGCGTGCACGTTGGATCGGTAACGCACATTGGATTGTTGAGATCGGGGTCGATGCAGTTCGGATCGTTTCCACTCTGTAGATTGCACCCCTTGTAGATCGAGAAGTTGTATGCCGTCCCTTTACCCGGGAAGGCCAACTGTGGTTCCGGCAGCGCCGCGTTGCCGAGTGGTAGCCACAGACCCTGAATCTGCCCTTTGATGGTTCCGATCGTATTATCAGGCCCGGAAATAATCGCCAGAATCACTGCATTCCCTGAGATTTGTCCCGTGAGCGATCCGGGAGGAATGCAGGCCGAAGCCCCGGCGGCCGGCGTCAACGTGCCCGTGACAACGGCGCTGGCTCCGCCCGTGTTCGCTCCCTGCGTCAGCGTCGCCGATGCGGTCGATGTCGCGCCGGTACTGTTGGAGGTCAGGGTTCCGCTCAACGCCATGTTCAACGGCTGAACCTGAAAGCCATTCCAAGTACCACTTTCCGAACTTCCGCAGCCACTCGCCAGGAGAATGTAACCTCCGGTCAGACAAGAGTTTCCGCCTGCTGAGCCTCCACCTGGTGTGCAGACCATCGCACCGCTTGGATCAAGACTGGCGACGCCCGTATCCCCGGTAAGATTGACCGTCAGGCCCGGCTGGTTCACCGTAAGCGCAACACCGGAACCATCCGCCGTCCCTGAAACGGCGCCTGTGCCAACGCAAGTACCCTTATTGTTCTGAAAGGTTAGGCTACCGCCCACCTGTTTTCCGGTCTGCAGCAGGAATCCGGCTTCGTGGGATACCACCGGACTCTGCCCGCTAGTACGGGTAAGGGCAACCTGCCAGTTGCCGGATAGAGCGCCACTCCCTGGTTGCGGGGCCGGGCTGCTACTGCTGCCGCCACAAGCCGTCAATATCCCCACACAGACCAGCGAGATCGCTGCCGTGACTCTCATCATCATCTGCCTTCTCGTCATCGTGGTAGCTGCCGGGTCGTAACTGCGGTTTCCCCAAATCTGGGTGGACAAAGCTCTTGCTGAAGCGCGTATATCCCGGTCCGAGAAGACTAGGCAGTCTTCATTACGAAATTGTTGCAACTGGGTTAAGGTTCTGTAAATTTGCCCTGCGTTGTTCTTTGCCGCACCAGAAATGGTGCGTTCGGCGGCGGGTTTTCACCGGCCACTCCCCCGCCTCTGTGGTAGAGCTTCCTGCGGAAAGCGAACATACTCCGGCGATGGGAGGAAGAACTTTTTAGGGATGAAGGAGGTTCAGTGCAGAAGCCGTACGGTGCGGTGGAGATGGGAATGGGGTGGGAGACGGGACTTGAACCCGCAACAGCCGGTGCCACAGACCGGAGCTCTACCGATTGAGCTACTCCCACCGCGCATAAAGATTATAGCAGCGGAAGTCCCAATAGAATTTCCAAGAAACAAAGAAACGATGGAGGCGCGGGCGTCCTCGCCCGTGCGCTTGTGAGGGTACCAAAAAAGAAAAACTAGTTGCGTGCAGGATTGTTTGGAGTCCGCGCGGGCGAGGACGCCCGTGCCTCCATTTAGAACTAGTACTACGGTGCGGTGGCGGTACGGACTTGAGCGATGGCGCGGCGGCCTACACCAACATACTCAAAGCCCATGGCACGCATGCGAGTTCCATCGAGCAGATTCTTGGTATCGACAATCACGGCGTGCTTGACCAGATGCTTGATGCGGTCAAAATCCAGAGAACGGAATTCGGGCCAGCCTGTTCCGACCACGAGAGCATCAGTGCCTTCCACAGCGGCATACGCGGAATCGCAATAGTGCACCTGGCCGTTGAGGCGCATTCTGGCATTGGGCATCGCCACGGGGTCATACGCGCGGACTTTGGCTCCTTGCGCGATTAGAGTTTCCACCAGACGCAACGAAGAGGATCCCTCCACGGCATTGGTATTGGGCTTGAAAGCCAGTCCGAGGATGCCCACCTGCTTGCCTTCGATGCACTGCATGGCGGTGGAGATTTTCCGGATCAGGTGGTCCGTTAAATCCTCATTCACTTCGCGGGCCGCGCCCAGCACCTTCATGACAATTCCATTTTCACGGGCCAGTTGGCCGAGCGAGTCCATGTCGGTTTCCGCAAAGAGTCCACCCATGCCGGCTCCAGGTTGCAGGCAGCGGGGAGCGATTTTCTTGTCGAGTCCAAGAGCGAGCGAAAGATTGACCGCGTCCGCGTTGACGCGTTCGCAAAGATTCGCAATCTCATTGATGAACGAAATCTTTGTGGCAAGAAACGCCGTGGTAGCCACGCGCAAGAGTTCCACAGTTTCGTGATTGGTAACAATGACGGGCACACCGCGCATCACCAAGGGATGGAATACCTGCTTCAGCGCCAGCACGGCTTCCGACGACGAAGTACCAAACACGATGCGATCGGGCCAGTTGAAGTCTTCCACGGCACACCCAGCGGTGAAAAATGTAGGCTGGGTAACCAGCGTTGCCTTGAGTCCGGCTTCCTTAAGCGCGACCTCCATCGCCAGGCCCGTACCTACGGGAACCGGCGTCATGATGACCAGGATGGGCGCTCTTTGGCTGGCGGCAACGATGCGGCGGCACAGGCTGGCGAGATGCTGATTGGAATCTTCGGCGAGAAAAATGATCTGCGCCTTGCGTGCAAAAGCTTCCACGTCCGTCGAGTACGACAAACGGCCGGAACGCACATTGCGGCGGATCATATCGGCAAGGTTCTTTTCGTGGAACGGAACTTTGCCTTGCGACATTTCCACCATTCGCGAGCTGTCTTCATGGCAACAGGAAACGGGCGAGCCGAAATCCGCGAGGCACGCGGAAACTACCGTACCCAAATAGCCGGAGCCGTAGACCCCGATCTGCATGTAGACTGACCTCCCGTGGAACCGATGCCCGAAGCAGCGCTTGCGTGTATCTCTATGTAGCGACGAAAGTTCCCGCTGTGCAACATGGAGAACGTTCATGACCTTTGGTGCATGTTGGCATGGAACGCCCGTGGGAAGCGGCTTTCAGGCTGTGGAGAGGGAATTGCGTGGGGCTAGATGCGTGCCAGTTGAGCGGAAAGAGGAATATGGCCCAAATCGACCCAGGTGCCGTTGTCTTCTTCACGCACGAATGCCAACTCGGTGACATGTACCCGCCTTGTACCTTGGTAACCCTCCCAACGTGAGCGGGAAAGCGCGCAAGCCGCCTCTGCATCGGCGGGGGTTTCCATTTTGACGATGGTCAGGTGGGGTGAGTAGGACCACATCTCGCACGAAGCTAGAGCGCCCGTATTCAGGAGTTGATGGAGCGCGCGCATTTGCTCCGCGCCATCGTCTACGCGCACGTACACCGTGGGCGTGGCCGGAAGAAATGTATCGACCCCACCGAGAAGAACAGGAAAGGAGTTGCTCTCGCTGCACAACAATTTCAGCGCTGCCAGAGCCTCGGCTTCGCTGGCCAGCAGAAGGCGGGGCGGGAGAATCGTCAGGTGAGCGTCGGAGTGTGGCAAGGCGGGATGCAGCTCCCGGCGAAGCGCCTCCACAAACTGACCAATAGAATTCGTGACGTAGGCCACGAGTGCATAGCGTCGCTGCATGAATGCAACATTATACCGCTGGCCTGAAGGGAGATTCCAAAACGGCGTTATATAATTGCGGAAGATTCCGCGCAATGTCGGGGCGTGGCGCAGTCTGGTAGCGCACCTGGTTTGGGACCAGGGGGTCGGAGGTTCGAATCCTCTCGCCCCGACCAATTCAAATCGATTCCTGATTCCTAGGGACTCGCAATCGTACCCATTCGACACTATAGAACAAGTTCGACCGGTTATTGGTGTAGTCGCCTGTTTTCGCCAGTTAAGAAGAATGCCTCTCTTGCGAGAGGCATTAAAGAGTGGGATTCGAACCTAGGCTCTCCAACAAAATCAACCGATTTAGGAGGCGCGAATGGCACATCAAACCTCTAAAAATCTACCACGACAATCAACTCCAAGTCTTATTGGACGCTTAATGGACGCTGATTTCTGGCCTCCGTTCACGGTGTTTAGTGCGGAGCGCGTTTAATCCGCCGCAGAGTTCGGGCGGTGAATCCAATATCGCGGACCAGGACCTAGCTTTCCAGCGCGGTCGCCGGCGTTAGCCAGCCGACAAACTTCCAGCGAGAGACACCCGCAACCGATACACTGTGTCAGACCTGCCCGCAGTCTTTCCAGTTCAGCAATTTGTAGCTCGACTCGCTTTGTCCAGCCAGATGAAAGTTTGGCCCAGTCTGAGCGCTCAGGAACGCGATTGCTCGGAAGCTTCGATAATTCCTCAGCAATCTCCTCTAGCGAGAGTCCCACTTTCTGGGCAAACACAATGAAGGCTATACGTCGCAGAACCGCGCGCGAATAACGGCGATGACCGGAGCCCGCCCGTTCGGATTGAATAAGCCCGCGTTCCTCATAGAACCGGAGGGCGGAGGATGCGACACCGCTGCGCCGAGACACCTCGGAAATGGTAATCGAATCTGCCATCTCAAGAATTCGCGAAAAAAGTCCTTGACTTCAAGTTAACTTTAACTTGTATCTTGAGATCTGTCAACCGTGATTTGTAGGAGACAAGCATGAAGAATATCGATTCAGACCGGAGCAACCACAGAAGTTGGGAAGGCGCTAAGGTCTTCGCCTTAACGTTTCCCGATCTCAGGGTGGCGGTCACCGGCGGTACTTCTGGCCTGGGACTAGCACTCGTCCACGAACTGCTGGATTGCGGTGCAAAAGTGGCTTTTGTCGCGCGTACTAGAGAGGATGTGGAGAGCGTGATGCGAGACCGGCCGGCGGCCCACGGAATCGTCGGAGATGTCTCGTTGAAAGAGGCAATCTACCCGATCGCCGTCCAGGTGGGCGGAGCCTTAGGCGCTCTGGACGTGCTCATTAATAACGCCTCCTCGCTCGGACCAGTTCCGCTTGCGCTTCTTGCTGACACGGAGTGCGAAGATATCGAACTCACCCTCGCAACTAATCTCCTTGGGCCCTTTCGGCTGACAAAAGCTCTGCTCGGATCGCTGGCGGCATCAGCGCGTGAAGGACGACGACCCGTGGTCGTCAACATCTCCAGCGATGCTGCTATCAATCCGTACCCTAGGTGGGGTGCCTACGGAGCAAGTAAAGCAGCTCTCCATCACATGAGCCGAATATGGAACGAGGAGCTTTCTGCTATGGGGATTCGTGTTCTTTCCTTTGATCCTGGGGACATGGATACCCCCCTACACCTACGCGCAATGCCCGATTCCGATCGATCCACGCTGAAGCCCCCGAAGGTAGCCGCAAAAGAATTGGTTGCGGTACTTGCACAGATTTTGTCCGACGTGAACCCGAATGCTGCCACACCGGCGGAGGCTATCCGATGATTGCAGCGAGTGCTCCGGTACAGCGTCTTAGCAACAGTAAGCTCCTAGTTGTCGATGTCGAAGGTCGTATCACGGACCGGTTGAGGGCTGACCTCGTGGAACTGTTGCTGCCGGGAGATCTTCTCATTGCCAATGATGCGGCGACTCTGCCAGCCGCGCTATTCGGATTCCACGTCCGAACCCAGCGGCCAATCGAGGTGCGTCTTGCAGGGCGGCCCTGCCTTCATTCGGACTGCATCCGGGAATTTGTCGCCGTGGTTTTCGGCGACGGTGACTATCGCACCCCAACAGAACACAGACCTGACCCTCCCAGGTTACGCAAGGGTGACATATTGCAGCTCGGACCTTTGCGAGCGACGGTACTCGAATTAATAGACCATCCTCGCTTGCTTTTACTTTGTTTTGAAGGTACGGTGCATGACATTTGGGAGGGCTTGGCGCGCCACGGTCGACCGATCCAATACGCACATGTCCCAACACCGCTGGCGATCTGGGATACCTGGACACCCATCGCCGGTGTGCCCGTAGCCTTCGAACCGCCCTCGGCAAGCTTCATCCTCGATTGGAGCACACTCCAGGACTTTCCACGAAAAGGTATCCAGTTTGCGACCATTACGCTTGCAGCCGGGATCTCGTCGACTGGCGAGCCGGACTTGGATGCGAGATTTCCACTTGATGAGCCCTATCGTATCTCCGGGGCTACGGCACGTCGGATTACAGAAGTACAGTCGCAGGGCGGACGAGTGATCGCTGTTGGGACGAGTGTCGTACGAGCGCTTGAACATGCTGCGAACCACGATGGGATAGTGAACCCCGGGGAGGGACTGGCGCGGCAAAAGATCGGCCAAAACACCAACCTTCTGGTTGTAGATGCGATCGTCTCGGGAGCCCACGAGTCGGGCACCAGCCATTTCGAACTCTTGCGTGCTTTTGTGCCCGACGAAACTCTCGAAAAGCTCAGTGAGCAACTTGAACTGCATCACTATCGCTCCCACGAGTTTGGGGATTCGGTTTTCATCGAGAAAATGACTCGCTTGCAATGGCAAGTTTGCAAAAGCGAAGCAGCTATCGAAGCGGGCTGATCTCCAATTGCGATTCTCCAGTCGCTGGTACAAGGAAGGTCAGAGTATGAACCTGCTTATCTACCGACGGAACGATCGGGTTCCCCTTGCCGTCCTGCAGTACGGGTTTCGTCTCCGAATTCCACCCGAAAATCTTGACTTCGTATTGTTTCCACCACGGTCGGTAGCTTCCTTCGGGATGTCCAATGTGAATCCGAAGAGAATTTGCCGTCGCTTCGCATGAGAAAGTGACGCGCAAATACTTGCCCTGCTTGTAGTCCATCGTAGTGCCATCATCCAGATACAGAGCGCCGCCACAGTTCGGCCCAGGATAAACCCGTAGCGTGAGCGGGCCTTGCGGCGCTTCGTCCGTGCTCTGGGTCAAGGGTTGCATCGGGATGATGGCGCCGGCTCGCGCGTAGACCGGCAGTATATCGAGCCGCGGATGAATTTTTACTCGAGTTGAGCCAACCTGTTCGCCTGTCCAGTAATCGAACCAGCCGCCCGGCGGCAAAATGACGTCGTATTCGTCGAGCTCATCGGAGTAGCCGGAAGGTGCAACTAGGAGATTGGGGCCTAAAAGAAATTCATTGGAAGCGTCGAGATCGAAGGGATGGCCGTCTTCGGTGGCGGATGGAAATTCCAGGAAGACAGGGCGGACGATTGGCATCCCATTCCGCGTCATCTCCTCCGTCGTAGTGTAGAGGTAAGGAAGTAACCGGTAGCGCTCTTCGATGTAACGACGGCGGATGGCCTCGTGTTCCGGGCCATGCACCCAGGGTTCTTGATCGCCGGTGCCTTTCTCCGTGTGGTTGCGATCAATGGGCTGAAATGCGCCCAGTTCGATCCATTTGGTCAGGAGATCCGCTGAGGGAGTACCTGCGAAACCGCCCACGTCCGCGCCACTCATGCCAAATCCACTGAGCCCCAGATTGAGCAACATAGGAGTGGTCAGACGGAGATGGTTCCAGGTGCTGCTGTTGTCCCCCGTCCAGGTCGCGGCGTACCTCTGACCCCCAGCATAAGAAGCGCGTGTGAGTACGAAAGGCCGAACGTTCGGAGTGAGCTTCAGCAGACCTTCATAAGTTGCCCGTGAATTCTCCATCCCGTATACGTTGTGAATCTCCAGATGAGGGGCGGTACGCTTTGCGAACCCTGGCTCGTCGATACGGTGTTCGACGAAGGCTGGCATGGTTTTGGTATCCGTGAGGAACACCGAAGGCTCATTCATGTCGTTCCAGAAACCGGATACGCCATCTGAAACGAACTTGCTATAGAGGCCGCCCCACCACGCCCGCGAACTTTGCTGAGTGAAATCCGGAAAAACCGATGGCCCGGCCCACACTTGGCCCACATAGACGGTGCCGTTTGGATTCTTCACAAAATGATCACCTGCCAGGCCGCTGTCGTAAGGCTGATAGCCGTCACCGGGCAGGTGTGCGATGTGCAGATCTGTGATCGCGACCACACGGAAGTGGTCCTGCCGAAGATCGTGCAGCATTCCCTCGAAATGAGGGAACCTATTGGAGTCGACTGTGAACGGTCGATTTTTTTGCTGGAAGTCGATGTCCAAATAGAGAGCATCGGAGGGGATCTTGTCGCTACGCAGTCTGGCTGCAACCTGGCGAAGGCGGTCTTCGGATTCATAGCTGTAGCGCGATTGCTGATAACCAAGAGACCACAACGGAGGCAGGGGGGGGAAACCAGTCAACCATCCATAGGCCTTCAGCACCTGCTTCGCATCGGGACCATAAACGACATAGTAATCGATCGGGCCGCCGCTGGCTCCAAACGAGTAGATCTCGCTAGACTCCTTTCCAAAGTCGAAGCTGCTGCACCAGGTGTTGTCTAACAAAACTCCGACTGCCCGGCCCTTCCGCAGGGCCAGAAAAAATGGAATGCTCTTATACAAAGGATCGGTCGATTCCTGGAACCGGTATGCGTCCGTATTCCATAAAAGGAATGAACTGCCGCGGCGATCGAGCTGCCCCACCTTGTCTCCCAAGCCAAAGTAGTGTTCATCTTCCGGCATCTTCTTGTAGATACGAAAGTCCTGGCCATGATAGGTGACCGGCCAACCGTCGGCGTCTTCTTGCAGGACATTCCCATCCAGGTCTGCAACCAACAAGTGCAAGTCCTTGCGCGAGATCTTGACCCGCAGCAAACCTGTGCGAAAGCCCACGAAATCCGGGCTGCTTTCGGCAACGACCTCTACGGAACTTTGGCGGGCCCCGGACAACACCGCCCACGAGGCGTCCTCGGGCAGACCGCCCCCCGGAGTCGCGCGCACACGCAAAACATCGTCTCGCAGAGCACTCACTTCCAAGGTCGAATTCCCGCTTCGAACTCGCAAACCGCTCGGCATCGGCGTAGTCCCAGAGAATACATTGAGCATGAGGGGGACGGCCGTGCCAGCGGAACGGCTAATTTCGGGCGGGTCCGAAGGGCCCGCCGCGACGGCGTACGAGGTTGTGGCCAAGAGCGCCAAGATTGGAAGTATGAACGTTCTCTGGGTCATAGTTTGGTGGTGTCCAAGCTTTGAAACTGCGCCGCGATTCTGTCAGTAGAATTACAACTTCGTGGCCCCTTGAAACATTGCACGGAGCACAAGCTCGGAGATGACTACGAAAGTCGCGATGCCACGGTACTCGGTTGGCGCAAGAGAATCCCGGGAATTCATGATCGTGAAACTAAGGCCTCGTCGGCCGCCGACTCTAAGGCGGCGACGATAGAGGAGTGCACTCTTGTTGTACAACCACGCGGGATGCCGAGTCCGGAACCGTACGACGCTGTAATGGCTCGAACGGCATCCACAACTGAACTCGGCGACAAGGCCAAAATAATCGCCGTGATACACACTGCGACTGGCGCTAAATTTTGGCACTGCCTGCAGGTGCGACTATCCGTCCCCCTATCTCACATCTCATTTCCCACGTCGTATTCCAGGGTTAATATCATTTCTCACAGAATAGTCGTAGAGACTTATTTCATTTCTCACAGAACTTCCAAAAACTGTTAAGGTCTTTCCACAGGGCTTTCCAACGTCTCCCGAGGGAGTATTCCGCTCATGAGTCCAAGCAAGCATTCATCTGGTTTAGCCGCGCCAGAATAACTGTCCCACGCCTCCGCTTATACAAAGCCGACACTGACCGTGGCAAACCTTCTTTCGGAAAATGTTTAGGTTAAGAGGGCAACAATCTCTTCAATCGACTGATTCAACATGGTTTACGCTCGACATGACCCTCGGGAAAAGCGCCGCAAGAAGCGCCGATAGTTATCCGTTAAGAGAAAGCGCAGAGGGCGTAAACTTGTCCCAGAATTGGGGTGTGGCTGGACAAGATTTGCCGACCCACTTGATGCCGGGTCAAGGCGACCAGGCAGTCTAAAGAACCGGAGACCGTGGAGTGAATGTGACGGGCAGCGAACTTGGCCAACCATTTGCTAGAACCTGGATTGACAGTATAATCAGGGGCCCGGTAATAGTTTTCAGGATTGTGTGGTTTTCTCCCCATGGGAACCCTTGTATCGCCCGGATCCGCGCAAGAGACAATGCTCACTGAAGCTTTCAAGGCGGCAGTGCGTGAGGAATTGGAGCGCATTCTTGCCAACCAGCACTTCGTTGCCAGCAAGCGTTACCCGAGCTTTTTGAGGTTCGTTACCGCCCGGGCACTCGAAACACACCCCGATCTCATAAAGGAACGCGTTGTGGGTGTAGAAGTGTTCGGCAGAGATCCAGACTACGATACTTCTGCTGATCCCATCGTCCGCGTCACGGCTGCGGAAATCAGGAAGCGCCTTGAACAGTACTATCAGGAACCAGGGCACGAAGGGGAAGTTCGGATATCGCTTCCGGCGGGCTCGTACATCCCCCACTTTTCTAGCACTCCGAAGGCTTCTATAGTTGCGCCAGTTCTTCCGCCGGATCCCGTGGCCCTGCCCGAACATGGTTCAACGACTCGCCTCAGGACGTTCCTGGTATCTTTCATTGCCGCGGGGTTGCTGGTGGCACTGGTTATCGCATCCTTTGTATTGTCAAGGCGGACCAACAACCAGGCATTTCAGGAATTTTGGCGCCCCCTCGTGACATCCAAGGATCCAGTCTTGTTCTGCGTCGCCGACCAGAGCCAGTTTTCTACGGTTACGTTGCGTGACGCTGCCAACCCGTCCCGCCAGACCACGATCAACGACCCCATGGTCACCGTCGTTACCGTCATTATTGACGACGTGATGCCATTGGTGAACATTGCGGGAGTACTGCAATCCAATGGGCAAACTTACCGGTTAAAGGGCGAAGATTCCACCACTCTGACGGACCTTCGGCAAAATCCGACAGTTTTGATTGGCGCCTACGATAACAGTTGGACACTGAGGGAAACGGCCGATCTCCGCTTCCATTTCGCTAACAACCCGGAAATGAC
>Ga0210384_10002054_pt1 | contig 25391 bp, 21 predicted proteins | sample IncBWH2MmetaG_FD_160574 | JGI IMG/M metagenome (GOLD analysis project Ga0210384, IMG submission 160574) | Forest soil microbial communities from Barre Woods Harvard Forest LTER site, Petersham, Massachusetts, United States - Inc-BW-H-2-M | ecosystem: Environmental > Terrestrial > Soil >...
ACCGAAAAACTTTGTGCCCGAATGCATGACCAGATCGATTCCAAAGTCGACTGGCCGGCAGTTGATGGGCGTTGCGAACGTACTGTCGATCAAGCTAATCAAGCCGTGCTTTTTTGCCAGCGCTGAGACCCTTCTTAGATCCACGACACGCAGGGTCGGATTGGTCGGCGACTCGAGATAGAGGATTTTGGTGTTTGGCCGGATTGCCGCCGCGTGCTGGTCATAGTCGGTGGTGTCGACCAGGGTGGCCTCCACGCCGAATCTCGGCAGCCATTGGGTGAAGAACTTGGTCGCGCCGCCGTAGATGTCACGTTGCGCGACGATGTGGTCTCCGCTCTTCGCCAGCGCCATGACCGTGGTACTGATGGCCGACATTCCCGAAGCGAACAGCAAAGCGGCGTCGGCGCCTTCGAGTTCGGCGATCGCATTTTCTGCGACCGTGTGCGTGGGATTCCCGTAGCGGGTGTAGAAGTGGTCGGTAGGCGTCGCCCGAACTTGCTCCTCGAGGTCGGTGACTTCGAATGTCGAGGTCTGATAGATCGGCGTGCTCACCGGGCCATTCTTCTTGGTGAGATTCATTCCACCGCGCACCGCTTTCGTCTCTGTCCGCCGTTGATGCTTCTTCATAGACCCCCTCAATTGAGTCGAAAATCGTTCTACGGATCCTCAGTAGTTCCGCGCCCTTACGCCTTCACGGTCGCGGGATCGAATGCCGGAACTGGCGAGAACCACTGGGCCGAGCGCGCATGGCGTCCGCTGGTCAGTTCATCAAAGGCGCGCTGTAACTCACGGGTGACTGGTCCAGTTTTCCCGTTGCCGATCGTTCGGAAATCAATCTCGCGCAGCCCGATAACTTCGGCTGCCGTCCCGCAGACGAAAACCTCGTCGGCGATATAGAGCTGATCGCGCGAGATCGGTTCCTCGACGACGCTGTATCCCATGTCGCCCGCAAGCGTGATAAGACTGTCGCGCGTGATGCCTTCGAGGATGGCGCCACGCGGCACGGTATAGATCACACCGTTGCGCACCACGAAAATGTTCTCTCCCGTGCATTCGGCCACATACCCGGCGGGGTCGAGCATGATGGCTTCGTCAAATCCGAGCCGGTGCGACTCTGTCTTGGCCAGGATCGAGCCCACGTAATTTCCCGACACCTTGGCCTTGGTCATCATGATGTTCGGGTGCAGTCGCGTGAAGGAAGAGATGTTGGCGCGAATGCCGTGTTCTTTCGCTTGCTCGCCGAGGAACGCCTTCCACTCCCAGACGGCGATCATCAGCCGCGGAGTGCCCGCGTCGACCACCATCCCCATTGCTCCGTCGAGAAAAATCAGCGGCCGGATGTAGCAGGATGAAAAGCCGTTGGCAGCGATGACCTGGTGAATGGCAGCACAGATCTGCTCCTTCGAATACGGCAAATCGTGGAATCCTACGATCAGGGCCGAATCGAGCAAGCGCTCGACGTGTTCCTCCAGTCGAAGCACCGCAGGTCCGCGCTCGGTTCGATAGCAGCGGATGCCTTCAAACACGCTGTAGCCATAGTGCAGGCCGGCATTCACAAACGGAACGACACCTTCAGACGCCGGACGAAGTTCACCCTCCATCCAGATGTAGCGCGGGGTCCCTGGCATAGCTCTCCTCAAGGTCGGCAAGGTTTCTGGAATCAGACACCCATACAAGCTTAGCTGTGCACCTGGGGAGGAGCAACAAAAACCAACGCCAGAGATGAATCTGGAGCGGCGTTGGCTGGTTGTTATAATCCCTCGCCTATGGATACCGGTCTGAAGAACCGAGTCGCGATCATTGCCGCCTCAAGCCAGGGAATCGGGCGCGCCACCGCCGAAGCTTTCGCCGCCGAATGCTGCCGGATTGCGATGTGCGCGCGCAATGCGGAGAATCTCGAAGCCGCTGCGGCGCATATTCGGCAACAGCACAAGGTGGAAGTGTTGACGGAGGCATTCGACGTTACCGATCCGGCTGCGGTGAAAGGCTTTGTAGACGGCGTGATTGCGAAATTCGGCGCCGCCGATATCTGTGTTACGAATGCGGGCGGCCCGCCTGCAAAAGGATTCCTCGCGGCCTCGCTCGAAGACTGGCGGAAGGCGATCGATGCGAATTTTCTGAGCACCGTCTACTTCGCGCGCGAAGTCATCCCTCATATGCAGAAAAATCGCTGGGGACGCATCATCACCATCACGTCGATCACGACGAAACAACCCGTGGCTGAACTCGTGCTTTCGAATGCGGTCCGCGCGGCCGTCGTAGGACTCGTCAAAAGCCTCGCGAACGAGTTCGGTAAAGACGGCATCCTGGTCAACAATGTCGGTCCGGGGTTCACGGCGACCGATCGTCTAAAAGAGTTGGCCAAGGCGCGCTCGGCAGCTTCGGGCAAGTCGCAGCAGGAGATCTTCGACACTTGGGCGGTCGATGCCGCACAGAAGCGCATTGGCGAGCCTCGCGAGGTAGCCGATGCGATCGTGTGGCTGGCGTCTGAGCGCGCATCCTTCATCACGGGGCAGACAATTCTTGTGGATGGCGGGGCCTACAAGGGATTGTGACCCGTCGTTTCCGACAAATTAGAAACTCTTCTGGTTCCACCCGCCCGCTTTTATTGCGAACGCTGACTGATTTCTAGTAACCTAGCGCGCAACTCTCCAGCCAGACTTGTTTGACCCGGAGTTCCGTTTCTCCGAAAACCGGCAGGGGAGTCGGTCATGGGGGCGCCAACCTACAAGTCGACCGGGATGACCGTGGGCCATCGAGAGCGCGCCTTTCTCTGCGCTACAACTGGCGGTTGTTTCAACTTTCCTTGAGTTTTTCAACCGGTAAGTGTTAGCCATCGAACCCGCGTCGGGGAGGAGTGTATGTCGAAGTTTCTTCGAAGCCATTTGCGTTTCGTGATTGTTGGTTTTTGCCTGCTCGGTCAAGCGCTGGCCCAGGGCGGCGCCACCGGAGCAATCAGCGGCACGGTTCAGGATGCCTCAGGCGCCGTCATTGCCAACGCCGACGTGCGCATCACCAACCAGGACACCGGCACGGTCACGCGCGCGACGAAGACCGATGCGACCGGAACGTTCACGGCCACGCTGCTTCCGGTGGGGACCTACACGGTCGGTGTCAGCAGCACGGGATTTCAGGAAGGCAAGTTTCCCGACATTGCGGTGCGCGTGACCGAAACGACGCGCATGACCGCGAAGTTGCGACCCATGCAGGTTCTCGAGAAGGTCGAAGTGCAGGCCCTCGTTCAAGCGGTAGAAACCACTTCGGCAACGACCGGGCAAGCCATCGAAGCGAAGACCATCCGCGAACTTCCGCTGGCCACGCAGAACTTCCAGCAGTTGTTGACTCTGTCATCGGGAGCGCAGAGCGAATTGAACGCCTCCTCCCAACTCGGGCGAGGCGCGACTAAAATCTTCGTTAACGGCCAGCGCGAGGACAACAACAACTACCAGATTGAGGGCATCAGTGCCACCGACTACAACGTGGCGCAGGGTACGAATGTGCCGCTGCCCAATCCCGATGTGCTCGGCGAATTCAAGGTTCAGACGTCGTTGTACGACGCCAGTGAGGGACGCAACGGTGGCGGCAACGTGGACGCCATCCTCAAGAGTGGCACGAAGACGTTTCATGGCGATGCGTACGAGTTTCTCCGCAATGACGTCCTAAACTCGAACGAGTATTTCCAGAAGGCTGCGGGACGGTCTCGGCCTCCCGTCAAGCAGAACATTTTTGGCGGCAGTTTCGGCGGACCGATTGGGAAGGAAGCGCAGGCCGGTTTCTTCTTCGTCAACTACCAGGGCACGCGCCAGCGCAGCGCTCTCTCGCCGGGTACGCTCATCAATACGACGCTGCCCGTGATCCCGGCCTCGGTGCGTGTCGACGCCACGATGGATCAGGCGCTGGAGACAGCTTTCAATGTTCCCGTGATCGACCCCGTGATTCACAAACTCCTGCTTTTTAAGAGCAACCAGTTTGCCGCGCCAGCTGGGGGATATTTATTTCCGGCTCTCTCGGGAAATCTCGGCGATTCGGCCCCTTTCATCACGAGCAGGACAGGCAGGTACACGGACGATCAATTCACCACTACCTGGGATCGGGAATTTCGCAACGGCAATGACAAACTCGGTGCGCGCTTCTTCTTTTCGAACTCCGAGTCGTTCTTGCCTTTTGGCGCTGGGGGATTACAGGCCTCTCTGGGTGCGACTCTGGCCAGCAGCATCAATGCCACCGACTTGGATTTCCCGTATGACCTGCCCATTAAAGCTCGCTTCTTGAGTATCGATGAGACGCACCTGTTTTCTCCAGCGGTGGTAAACGACTTTCGCTTCGGCTATGTGAGAATCAACAACAGCCTGCAGAATATTGCGCCAGTCACGGCCACCGACTTGGGCATCGACCGCCCTACAAACAGCGTGACCAATTCGATCTACAAGTTCACGTTGAACAGTTCCGGCTTTCAGTTAGGCCCCAGTCCTACCGCCAACCAGTACCAGACGCAGAACAACTATAACTTCGTCGACAACGTGAGTTGGGTGCGCGGAGTGCATACCATCAGTTTTGGCGGCGAGGCGACCCGCGTCAACCTCGACAAGCTTTTCCCGCAGGTCTTCAACGGGCAGTTGATCTTTGCCAACTCCGGCGGCCTTACGGACTTCCAGCAGTTTCTCGAAGGTGCGCCGCCTTTCAGCTTTGGCGGTGGCGGAGTCTACAACCATCAGTACCGCGCCAACGATTTCGCCTTCTATGGGCAGGACCAGTGGAAGGTCCGCTCTGATTTCACCTTGAATTACGGCCTGCGCGTCGAGATGCTGGGCGCCTTCCACGACAATTTGTGTCACATCGGAAACCTTGATTCGGCGCTGGCAAACCAGGGGCAATATCCGTTTGTTTTTGGAAGCTGCGCGAAGTCACTCAATGTGCCCGGACTTACCGGTTCAGGCAACAACACGACGTATCACAACAACTATGCGACCGGTCTGGCGCCGCGCATCGGGTTCGCCTGGGATCTCTTCGGACGTCACACGACTTCGCTCCGCGCCGGATATGGCATCTACTATGTGCGGGAAGACGTTGGAAGTGTGGACCAACTCAGCTTCCAGGCGCCGTTTCTGCCGGTGGCTTTCGGCGGCGGGTTGCCGGGATGTGCTTCTACTTTCTTCTCGGCCGATGCACCTGCCAACTGCATTCCGACTGGTCTGACTTCAAACCCCAATGCTCTGCCCAAAGCGGGCGTGATCGATCCCAACTTCATCCCATGCCTGGCACTGTTCCAAGGCTTTCCGGGCAACGACAGCACCCAGGCCCCGAACTTTGCCTGCAACGGCCCGGGCATTCCTTCTACCGGAGTATTCGGGCTGATCGTACCCCGCCACTTCGTTACGCCGAGTACGCAACAGTGGAATCTCACGTTGCAGAGGGAACTCGCGAAGCAATGGATTCTTGAGGTGGGCTACGTCGGCACCCACTCGATCCATTTGCGGGAAACCCGTACCAGCCTTCAGGCCCAGAATGTCACTAATAACCCGATCACGATCAAGGATCAGACCGGGCATCCCTATCAGATCATCTACAACACGCTCGCCAACGGTCCGGCTCGCTCGCGCTCGCTCTCGATCAACGGTTACAGCGGGATGCAGTTGTTCGCCAACGACGCGTACTCGCACTATCACTCGCTACAGGCGACAGTGTCCCGGCGCTGGGGTGCAGGCTATTTCCAGGGTGCCTACACCTTCTCGCGCTCAACCGACGCCACGTCGAGCGGCAACACTGCCTTCAACACTGCCTTTAACGACGAATCGACTCTTAATGCGTCTCGCGGCCTCTCTGACTTTGATCGCCCGCATCGCCTGGTCGTTAGCTATCGCTACGACATTCCGTCGTTTGCCGCGACCGGCGGGGCAAAGGGGGTTCTGCTGCGAGGATGGTCCATCAGTGGTATCACGATCTTCCAGTCGGGAACTCCATTTTCCGTGATCGACTCGGGCTCCGGCACAGGATTCCTCGGCTCCGGTTTGACGACCACATTGGGAGCGGCCCTAGCACCCGGCGGTTCCATCGCGGCCGGCAAAACTAGCGGTGACATTCACAATCGCCTCAACGCTTACCTGAACAGCAACAACTTTGCAACGGCGCCGCTGCTCTATCCGAACAACCCCGCGAGCCCCGCTACAACCTGCGATCCGATTCACAACCCTAACTTCTGCGGTACAAGTTTCGGCGATCTTGGCCGCAACATCTACCGCGGGCCGCATCAGCAGAACTGGGATTTCTCGCTCATCAAGAACTTCCGCTTGACCGAGCGCCAATCCCTGCGGTTCACGACCGATTTCTTCAACATCTGGAACCACTCCAACTTTGCCAGTCCCGCACAGGCGGATGTTGAGAACTCATCGACGTTTTCACGAATCACGCAAACGGTCGGCACTCCGCGCCTGATCCAATTCTCGTTGCGGTATGCCTTCTAACGTGCCTGAAAAACCGGCCGCACCTCGTATCCCGCTCCTCGAGCGTGACCAGGTCTCCCCGGAAATTGCCGCTGTTTACGACGCCCTGCTGCAGTCGCGGGGCGTCGTGCCCAATATGTTCAAGACGGTGGCGCACGCGCCGGCGGTTCTGACCGGGGTGGCCGGATTCTTGAAATCACTGCTCGGCGATGGCGCGCTGCCCGGTTGGTTCAAGGAACTGGTGGCGACGCGGCTTTCAGCGTTGGCCGGGTCGTCTTACGCGACGGTGGGCCACGCTCGCTCTGCAAAGCAGAAGGGGGCGAGCGATGCGCAGATTGCCGCGGCTCAGTCCAGCTTTGAAGCGGGTCCTTTCACCGAGGCGGAGAAGCTTGGTTTTCGTTGCGCCGATCGCCTGCATATCTCGGGGATGGACCTCGACGACCAGCTCTTTGCCCAGCTGAAAAACGCCTATACTGATGCGCAGATTGTCGAGCTGGTGGTTACGGCGGCGGCGTTCGAGATGTTTCCGCGTCTGGTCGACGGCCTGCGCATCCCGATGACGCCTGCTCCCGAACCTACCGCCGGAAAGAAGGTCTGATGCGTTCGCTGGCTTCGAGATTGTCGGTGATGAGCGGGGAAGGCGCCCTCTCGGTGTTTGCCCGTGCCAAGGAACTCGAGCGTCAGGGGCGCTCTATTATTCATCTCGAGCTCGGCGAGCCCGATTTTCATCCTGCCGTACCAGTACTCGACGCCCTTGAGCAGGCATTGCGCGCCGGAAAAGACCGTTATTGCACCGTCGCCGGCGTCCCTGCATTGCGCGAGGAACTCGCCCACTATTTGCTGCGCACGCGACGCGTTTCAGTCGAGGCCAAGGACATCGTCATCGCTCCGGGCTGCAAGATCGCCCTGTTTCTTACGCTGATGGCGATTGTCAATCCGGGAGACGAAGTCCTTTATCCCGACCCCGGGTTCCCTGGCTATCCGTCAATCACGGCTGGTTTCGGAGGGATTCCGGTCGCTTACGAACTCGCCGAGAGGCACGCCTTTCAGCCCGATCCGGACGAGATTGCACGAAAGATCACGCCGCGCACCAAGGCGATCCTTACCTGCTCGCCGAATAATCCAACCGGCACGGTGTACAGCGACCAGGTCCAGCGACGCATTGCCGAGCTGGCGGTCGAGCACGATCTTTACGTGCTCTCCGACGAAATTTACGCGCGCATCATTTACGGCGACAATTACTTCTCGATGCTCAGCTATCCCGGAATGCCCGAGCGTACAGTCATTATCGACGGGTTCTCGAAGAGCTTTGCCATGACGGGGTGGCGGCTGGGCTACGCGGTTGCGCCGCCCGAAATTGTCGAGCAACTTGAGCTTCTCGCCATCAATACGTATACCTGCGTCGCGGAATTCACTCAGTATGCGGCCATTGAAGCCCTGCGCGACACTTCCGGCGCGACGCCGAAGATGGTGAAGGAGTTTGCCGGGCGCCGTGAACAATTCGTTCGTGAACTCAACCTGGTTCCGGGCTTTCGTTGTCCGCATCCAGATGGCGCGTTTTACGCCTGGGTGAACATCACGGGCACCGGGATGACGGCCGAAGAAGTCTGTCGTGTGATGCTCGAAGAAGCGGGAGTGGCAGCCATTCCCGGGGCAGCGTTCGGTCCGTCGGGTCGTGATTTCGTCCGCTTTTCCTTTGCGTCGTCGAATGCCATGCTGCACGAAGCGGTCACACGAATTCAAAAGGCGTCCGTAGCCTGGCAGGGAACGCCGGCTGCACGATAAGCGGGCTGAGTTCCTTGTGCTCTGCTTGAATTTGAGAGCTTCCCAGTTGCCTTTACCCGGTTGTCGACACCGGTCGCTGCTTATCGAGGATCCAAGAGAAAATGAAGCCATCATCGATTGCGGTCGCGATTCTTTTGCTTGCTGGTCCTGCACTCGCGCAGTCTCACCCGTATCCAAGCACGTTTGTTCATGATATTTATGTTCGCCTGCTCTCGAAGATCGAGAAGATTCCCACCTTCGATCATCACGCGCATCCCGGGTTTCCAGATGACACCGATGTCGATGCGATGGCTTCACCGCCGGGAAGCGCGCCATTGCGCGAACGCGACACCAACCCTGAACTGGTGGCAGCGGCAAAAGCGCTCTTCCAGTATCCTTACGACGATCTTTCTCCAGAACATGCGAAGTGGCTGGTGAACAAGAAGGCTGAGCTCAAGAAGCAGCAGGGCACGGCCTACTTTTCCAACCTTCTCGACAAACTCAACATCGAGCAAGGCGTGGCCAACCGCGCCATGATGGCCGATTATCTCGATCCCAAGCGTTTTGTCTGGGTCTTTTTCGCCGACTCGTTCATGTGGCCGTTCGACAATTCGAAAGAGCGGGCACGCAATGCCGACCAGGCTGTCTACATGCCGCTGCAGGAGAAAATGCTGCACCGCTGGATGGATCAGGAGCACCTCAAGCAACTTCCCGCAAGCTTCGATGATTATCTGAAATTCGTCACGCAGGTACTGGAAGACAATCAGAAGAACAAGGGCGCCATCGCCATGAAATTCGAGGTGGCGTACTTCCGGTCCTTGCACTTCAACGATCCGACGCGCGACCAGGCGGACGCCATCTATAGTCGCTATGTTGCGGGAGGGATCCCCTCGGAGGCGGAATACCGCACGTTTCAGGACTATATTTTCCGCTATCTGATCCGTGAGGGGGGCCGGCTCCACTTGCCGGTTCACATTCACACGGCTGTCGGCGTCGGAGACTACTTCAATATCTCGGAAAGCAACGTCATGCGGCTCGAGAATGTGCTTCGCGATCCCCGTTATTCGGAGACGATCTTCGTCCTCATCCACGGCGGATATCCGCTGGAGCGCGAGGCCATCTGGCTGGCCGCCATGAAGAACGTTTACATGGATTCTTCCTTGATGGAAGTGGTCATGTACCCCGAGGCCTTCAAAAACTCGCTTCGCCACTGGCTCGAAACCTTTCCCGATAAAATCACCTTCGGCACCGACGCGTTCCCGTACAATGACGCTTTGGGCGCCGAAGAGAGCTACTGGTTGGGCATTCAGACGGCGCGTTCCGGTTTAGCCGGGGCACTGGCCGAGATGGTGGCCACGGGTGAGATCACCGAAAGCAAGGCGATGGAGATGGCGCACGCTTATCTGCACGATACGGCAGTGAGCCTGTACCCGGGGAAAGTCCACTGAGGTTGCGAGAACCGCGCGATTGCGCGTAACGCGTCAGGAAGGTTGCAGCAATGCCAAGAACGAAGAAGAAGACAGTCCGCAAAAACACAGCTCGCAGGTCCGGCAAGCTCCTGGCTCCAAGGAAAAAGACGGCCGCGAGAAAGGGCGAACTGAAACATCTCCCGTGGAGCACGGTCGAGCTGGAAAGCCTGAATCCTCTGCTGCAGCGGCAGTTGGTCGTCGGGCAAGACATCATGGTGGCACGTGTGCTGCTGAAGAAGGGCTGCATTGTTCCATTGCATAGCCATCAGAACGAGCAGGTTACCTATATTCTCGAGGGTGCACTGAAGTTCTGGATCGATGGCAAAGAAATTGTTGTCAACGCGGGTGAGGTTCTCACCATCCCACGCCATATGCCGCACAAGGCCGAGGCTCTTGCCGATACCGTGGACCTCGACGTCTTCAATCCGCCGCGCGCCGATTGGCTCAACAAGAACGACGACTATCTGCGCTCGGAAAAAGACGAGCAGCCGCAACGCCTTTGGAAACAGGGCTGACTCCGTTATTCTGGTTGCTCGCGAGACGATGGGCGTCTCCGCTTTCGATCGCACTCACAAATGAGTCCAACTTCACCTGAAATCAAAGCGCAGGTTTCCGTCTCGCGTCTACGCTGCATCAACTGCGGGGCCACCGCCGACCGTGCCGAGCAGAACTTTCGCTGTGCTAACTGTGGTGACCTCTTCGAAGTTTTCTATCCCGGATGGGAAACGTCCCGAGGCCTTCGGGCCGCAGGTCACGATGCTGATTCCCTGAAGCAGATTTGGCAGGAACGCAAAACGTCCCTTGCTCCGGCGGACACAAGCGGCGTCTGGCGCTTCCGCGAGCTGCTCCCTAGTCTTGCCCACGGTCACGAGCCCATCACGCTCAGGGAAGGGAACACGCCGCTTTACGATCTTCCACGCTGCGCGCACGCGGCGGGCATGCAATCGTTGCAGGCCAAGCATCAGGGAATGAATCCCACCGCTTCATTCAAAGATACTGGCATGACCACCGCTGCCTCGTTTGCGCGCCAGGAAGGCTTTCGGTGGGTCGCCTGTGCTTCAACTGGGAATACGTCGGCCTCCATGGCAGCCTATGCGGCACGCGGCGGTATGCGCAGCCTGGTTCTCATTCCAGAGGGAAAAATCTCCTGGGGAAAGCTCTCGCAATCCCTGGATTACGGGGCAATCACCTGCCAGCTGCGCACCGACTTCGACGGCTGTGTGAAGGTTCTGAACGAACTGGTTCGCCGCAAGCCGATCTACCTGCTGAACTCGGTGAACCCGTACCGGCTCGAGGGCCAGAAAACCGCGGCGATTGAGCTTCTCGAACAACTGGAGTGGCAGCCGCCGGATCACCTCATCGTGCCCGGCGGGAATCTGGGGAACTCTTCCGCACTCGGCAAAGCGCTTCTTGAAATGAAAGAGTTGGGTCTGATCTCGCGCCTGCCGAAGCTTTCGGTGATTCAAGCCGAAGGCGCGAACCCTTTCTACCGGAGCATTCGGGAGCATGGCGGAAAAAAGCTTTTGCCCATGCAGGCCGAAACGCTGGCTACTGCGATTCGCATCGGCAATCCGGCTTCGTGGAAGAAAGCGTTGCGCGTGATTCAGGCGACCGAAGGAACCGTGGAGCAGGTCAGTGAAGTCGAGATTGCGCTTGCCAAGGCTGAGATCGGCTCCGACGGCGTGGGTTGCGAACCGGCGTCCGCGGTCACGCTGGCGGGACTGAAGAAACTGGTGAAGCAGGGATTCGTGAAGTCTGGTGAATCTGTTGTGCTGATCCTCACGGGCCACGTACTCAAAGATCCCGAATTCACGTTGCAGTTTCACCGGGGCGATCTGTTTACGGGAAGCGCGCACGAAACATCGGCAAAAACGCTAAAACCGCAGCAGCGCGCGCCGCTCGTGCTTGACGCGACGGTCGACGCGGTGATCGAGACGCTCGAACGGTTTGACTCCAAGGGATAGCGGAAGAAATTTCAGATTTCAGATTGAATCTGCTGCAATCCGAGAGCTTCAATCTAAGATCTGAAATCTTAAATCTGAAATCTGAAATGATTCAGCAAGCCTGACGGACAGCACACGTTCCATCCTCATGCCCAAGAGAGCGCCGAAAATCTTTCGCCTGATCCTCCCAGCCACCTCCGCGAATCTTGGGCCGGCGTTCGATGCAGCTGCTCTTGCCTTCAATCTGCACCTCAAACTGGAAGCGCGTCCCGCCGCCAAGTTTTCAATCCAGGCCACCGGGCGCGATCGCAACATTTGCGGCCAGTTGGAGAATCATCTCATCCTGACCACGTACCGCGAGGTTCTCGAAGCGGCCGGCAAACTCGCGCCACCGCTCTCCCTGAAAATTGCCAATGACATTCCAATCGGCAAAGGCTGCGGATCGTCTGCCGCGGCGCGTCTGGCCGGAATCGCGCTGGCCGATTATTATGGCCGCCTAGGCTGGACGGACGCGCAAATTGTCGGCGAGGCCTCGCGCCGCGAGCATCATCCGGATAATGCCTCCGCCTGCTGGATGGGTGGGCTCACGGTTGCGCGCATGTCGGGAGCGGCCGAAGCGCAGATCGCTACCATTCGTCCGAAAGGGAAGTGGCCACTGCTGCTTGCGGTCCCGCCAGAGGCTCTCTCCACCGAGGAAGCTCGTCGTGTGCTTCCGGCGCAATATTCACGCGCCGACGCTGTGGTCAACATTCAGAATTCGATGCTGCTGCTCGCGGCGTTTTTGCAGGGCAGGCCTGATTTTCTGCATGCGGCGCTCGAGGATCGGATCCACCAGCCGTACCGCGCGCCGCTCTGTCCATTGCTGCCTGCCTTGCAGGAACTGGCGGAAACGCCGGGCATTCTTGGTGCCGCCTTGAGTGGTGCTGGACCTTCGGTCCTGGTGTTCCTTGATCCTCGCAGCAAGACACCAGGCAAAAAGATCGCCGCCAAAGTGGCGGCGTATCTTGCACAGAAAAAATTGTTGGCCGAACTGTTCCTCACCGCGATTGCTGCCAAAGGCGCAGCGGCAACCCGGAGCCCGAGGCGCTAGAGAGTCGAGGAAGCACAGCTTCGCCGATATGCGGAATTCGCAAGTCAGGACTCGCGACTAATTCGCGCGTCCGCTCTCCAGTTCCGTGTACACGCTCCAGCAGTGGGTCTCAAAGCTCACCTGCGGCTCCCGCGCCGCCCGTGCCGGGTACGACTCCACCGCCAGAAAGTAGCTCAAAATCTCGTGCTCGACTTCGCGCCGCCGAGCTTCTTCCATCAACTCCACACTGGTCTTCGCCTTCATAGACTCGTTCCCAACCTTTCGCGCCGGGCGCACCTACCTGCACCAGCGTGATTTCAGATTTTCTCGGGAAAGCTACCAAGGACGTGTCAGGTATCTTTGCCTTCGATTGGGGGGAAGCTGCAGATTAGTGTCTGAGAGGTTGAGCGTAAATGGCACGGGCGTGCCACCACATTACTCGAAAGGGCAACCCGAGGAGCGATTACTCGTACTCAGTGGTCTTGCAGTAGCCGTGAACAGAAGTCTACTGCCTGCTCATCGGCGGCACGATCCCGTTGTGCCGCAAATAGACCACCATCTGCCCATAGTGATCGAAGATATGCGCTACGGTCAGGGTTGAAATTCCCAGACGCGTGATCGTGTTCTGGCCCCAGGGGCTTTTGAGCGACTCGGTCGCGTTCCGCTCATTCATGGATGCGATTGCCTTGTGCATGTAAACGAAAGAATCCTTCAGGAACTGGACGATCTCGGCTTTGGTCTTGATCGACGCCGGCCCTTCATCGCCGCCGAAATCTACAGGCGGCTTCTCCTGCAGGATTGCACCCCCAAACTCATAATTCGAAGCTGCGACGTGCTTAATCTGTCCGGCAAAGGTACGCACGCCCTTGAATTCGCCGTCGGTCGGAGCGTAGCCGTACTTGTCTTCCGGCATCGCGTCGACCACAGACATGAATTCTTTTTCCGCATTGGTCAGTGCCCGGTCCATCACCTGCTGAAGGGTTCGCGGAGGCTCAGGCTTGGGCATTTGTTGACCGAAAACGGTCGAGCAACAGCTCACGAAAAGAACCGTAATAAACGAAAGAATCACTTTCATAATCTTATCTCCGAGCAGTTTCATCTCGATATGCAGATCCGCGCTTCGATGCTGACCGGGTAAGCGTCTGCAGCGCCTCTGCGTCAATCCCGTATGACTGATGGCGCCAAGGCCAAGTCCCGCGCGCTGAGCCGGTGCTTCCGGATGGTCAGCAAGCCTGCCAGCAGTGCCAGTGCCGAGCACAGCAGCGCGTTCGGCAGACCGACGCGCGTAGCCACGGCTCCCCACATCGTACTCCCAATGGCCATGCCACCTTGCAATACCAGGAGATACATCGACAAGGCGCGCGCCCGCACCCATGACGGACACATCGTCTGCGCGGCCGTGTTTAAACATGCCAGAATCCCGATCCACGCCCCTCCGGCCGTCGCCATGACCAGGCACAGTTGTGTGAACGCCTTGGCGTGCCCTGCAAGAAACGTCATCAGAGCAAAAACCACGATCGCACCGGCTACCAGACCGTCCACCGAAAGCTGGCGCCGCAGACGAGGCAAAATTGTTGCTCCGGCCATGGCTCCGACGCCGAAACATCCAAGCAGCACTCCATACCCGGTTGCGCCAAATGGTCGCGCCAGAATCGGAAGCAACGCGAGCAATGCAATCGCGCCCACGCTGAACGCTCCCGTTCGGATCAGTACCGACCTTACCAGGATGGATTGCCGCACGTAGCCGATTCCACCCATCACTGCGTCCCATAGCGCGCCGGTCTCAATCCGCTCGGGCAGGGGCCGTTTCCAGCGATACAGGACGAGGATCACGCCGAAGAATGACAGTGCATTTAACAGAAACGCCGTTCCTGATCCAGCCGCGGCAATCACCATGCCTCCGAGGGCCGGGCCAATCGCGCGCGCCACGTTAAATCCGGCGGAGTTCAGGGCGACCGCCGCGGCGTGCTGCTCCAGGGGCACAAGCTCAGGCGTGATTGCCTGCCACGCCGGATCATTCATCACCGCGCCAAGGCCCAGCAGAAACGTGAAGCCCAGCAAGATCCACGGCGTCACCACGTGTAACAGTGTCAGAACGCCCAGGGCGCCCGACGCCATCACCATCCAGCCTTGGGTGATGAGAAGAAAACGGCGCCGGTCCACCATGTCGGCGAGCGCTCCCGCGGGAAGAATTACAAGAAAGACGGGCAGGGCCACCGCTGCCTGCACCAGGCCGACCATGAGCGGCGACATGGTGAGCACGGTCATCATCCAGCCCGCGCCCACCGCCTGCATCCAGGTGCCGATGTAGGAAATGATGGCGGCGATCCACAGCGCGCGAAACAACGGCTCGCGCAGTGGCGCCCATGGCGACGCGACCTGCTCCGCTGGAAGGCTGGGCGGAAGGGGAGCGGGCGTCTTCACCATCTCGGCCATTTACTGGGAAGCTCCTTCAAGGATTGGAGCAAAGGGCCACTCGCGTTGCCGCCAGGCTCGGACCATGTAAATTGCAATGCCCAGGAGCAGGATCACTAAGGCGTAACGGATTTCCCTTAGCGCGTTCACGCGAACGAACAGAATGTAGCTGAATCCCACCGAAGCGATGAGCGCCGGCAGCGGATAGAACCACATCCGAAACGGCCGCGGCATCTCCGGTCTGCGCACGCGTAGAACAATCACTCCGATGGCCTGCACCAGAAACTGCAGCATGATCCGGATCACCACCAGCGCCGCGATGACGTCCGCTAGTCGAAAAAAACAGAAGAGCGCGGCGACCGCTCCGAGGCTGACCAGCGAAACGTAAGGAAACCGGTACTCAGGATGGACCTTCGCCATCACCCGGAAATAGTTGCCATCCAGGGCTGCCGCGTAGGGCACTCGCGAGTAGCCCAGCATCGTCGAAAACACCGATCCGAACGCGGTCCACATCACCAGCAGTGTCACCAGGCGCGCCGCCCACGTTCCGTAGATCTTCTGCATGAACAGAGACACGACATACAGCCCGTTGCTCGCCCCTTTCGCCGGCATTTCACGCCACGGCACGACCCCAAGGACGCTTACATTCATCAAGATATATAGACCGCCCACAAACAAAATTGATAGCAGCAGGGCACGGGGAATGTTCCGTGCTGGATCCTTTACCTCATCGCCCAGAAAACAAACGTTGTAATAGCCCCAATAGTCATAGGTGGCGATGAGCATGGCGCTGCCCAGGCCGCTGAAAAATCCGCTTGAGAGCTTGAACGCCCCAGGCGGAAAGTCGAACAACAGCTCGCGATGAAAGTGCGTGAGCCCGGCCACGACGATCCACCCAATCGTGGCCATCACCACCGCCCACAACACTTTCGACATCTTCCCGATGACGGTAATTCGCCGGTACAGCAGGAACACTGCCAGCAGGCAGGCTCCGAGCGCCACCGCCGTTCCCCACGTGACGACCCAACTGACCTGTAGATTTCCGAGTAAAGGGATCTGTGCATTTGCCGTGTGCGAGACAAACTCGCGTTCCAGTCCTGGCCACAGATAAGCCGCGTACCCCGCCAGCCCGATGCACCCCGAAGCGATGGAGAGCGGCGCGCTGAAAGAAAGTTGCCAGATAAACAGGAAGGAAATCAGCCGTCCCAGCGTGCGAGGCCCATAGATCTCCTTCAGATAGCGATACGATCCGCCCGATCCCGGCATGGCGGCGCCCAGTTCCGCCCACACCAATCCGTCACAAATCGAAAAGGCCGCCCCCAGAATCCATCCCAGCATCGCCTGCGGCCCGCCCATCGCGCTGATCACCAGCGGCATGGTGATGAAGGGGCCGACGCCGATCATGTCGATCATGTTCAGCGTAGTGGCCTCGGCCAAGCCCATCCCGCGGATCAGTTGCGGCCCGTCGGTGGCCTTGCTCGACTCGGCGTCTTGTTCGTCGATTTGCATGGAATGATCGGAGCGCGGTTTTTTCCTCGTGCGTGAGAGGACCCGAACAAAGGCGCGGTGCCAGCGGTTTCAGAGTCTTGCTGAGCAACCAGCCACAAGCCATCAACCACAAGCTGATCACTATTGGCCGCTCTTCCCTCCGGCGCTCAGCAGGTTCACATACAATCTCACCGCCCCCGGCACTCCCGCCGGCAATTGTCGGAAGAACGCGTAGCCCGTGTAAATGTACGTGCCCTTTCCAAACGGCGCGACCAGGAGTCCACCTTTCAAGCTGTCCTCTCCCGGGTCATGCGATGCCAGCAGCGGCGTGAACTTGCTGTCCCAGGTCTGCATAAAATACAACCCGCGTTCCTGGACCCATCCATCAAAATCGCGGGCCGAGATCTCGTTGGGGAAATGGAAAATGCGATTTTCCGGGGCGAGAATCTCCACCGGAGCCTCTTCCACGGATACGCGGCCGCGCGCAAGGGTGGCAGGATACGGCGTAAAGGACCCGCCGTTGAAGTTCCCAACATCTGTCTCGTACTGCACCAGCAGCGTGCCGCCCGAGGAAACGAAATCGAGCAGCTTTTTGTTATTGGCAACCACGTCCTTCTGCGTGTCGTACGCTCGAATTCCCAACACGATGGTGTCGTAACGACTCAAATCCTTGCCGGCGAGTTTTTCGGGAGGAATAGAGATGACATCGAGGCCAACCTGGCGCAGCACCGTGGGAATGTCGTCGCCCGCGCCCATGATGTAGCCCACCTTCAAATGCGCGGGTATCTTCACATCCACGACTCTGACCTTTTGCACAGCAGGTTGGTAATAGTAGAGGGTGTCGAGGTCTTCGCGCGTGACAACGGTGTATCCCTCGGAATAACTTTTCCCCTTGAACTCCAGCGATGCTTTCAGGGCGTAGCGTCCTTCTCCTCCCGCTGACGGCTTCACACTGAAATCACAATTCTTGGTTTCGCCAATTCGATCGAAGGTAATGCGCTGCGAAGAAGGTGCCACTTCCCATCCTGTTGGGGCGGCCAGCCGCACCGTGGCAGCCGCACCGTCCGGCGTTCCGCTCTTCACCTCGACCTTCACCTGCCGAGGTGTTCGCTCTCCGGCAGGGATGACTTGGGAAATAGGATCAATGGAAATCGAAAATGGCGGCCCGACGGCTAGAGCGCGACGCTGCTCGTGTCCGGCCGAGTCCTTGAAGCTCACCGTCCCGATGCCGTGCACGGCGCCTTCGAAACCATTTGCGGTGTAGCTCAAATGCGCTTGCAAAGGTGGTGGTGCGAAAGGCAGGGTCGCATAGCGTGCGTCGTCGACCGTGTTCAATCCGTCTTTTTCGGGATCATCCCGATGCCAATACGGGCGCGAGTAAGCTGCACTCTCCGGCACTGTGACGCGAAATTGCGCTGAGATCACCTGCTGTGGGGCGAGGTTCGGAACTTTGCTCGAAGTTGCCGCCGCCTGCCATCCTGCAGGAAGATCCAGCTCCACATCGCGAATGGCAAGCGCTCCTGGAGTCGAATTCCGCAGCTGCACGGTAGCGTTAAACGAGTGGCCGGGCACGGTCATGAACGCGTCCTCGGCGTTGGTACCCATTGCCGCATCCACGGTTACGTGGAGAGACAGTCCCATTGCGAGGTTCGCTGCCTGCTGGAATTGTTCCGACTTTGCGCGAAGGTTGACTAACAATTCCCGCTGCTCGATCGGAGCCAGCGTTTTTTCCTCATGCACTCGCGCAATCAGAGCATTGGCATCGCGTAGTCCCAGCAAGAGAGGTTGAGCGGCCTTGGCCGGGTCACTGGCCGCTGCTTTCCTTGCGTCCTCGACATCGGCCTGAAGCTTGACGAGTGCCGGCCGGAGGTAGGGAACCTTCGCCTCGTTCGCTCCGAGCCGCGATGCCAGTCCCGGCAGGGTCGTATCGATGCCATCAAAAAAATCCTGCTCGTGCCCGTCTTTGTCCTTGGTCGGGGGCAGCACCGATTCGACCAGGCGATAGAAGGCGTAATGCGGACCCGCGTCGATTGACCAGCCGCCCGCGCCCTGCGAAAGCTGATGGCGAAGTCCTTCCATCGCGAACTGGATGTAGGTCATGCCCAGCAGGGGATCCTTCTCGCCAGTCGACAACTTGACCGTGTAGTTTTCGGGTGCACACTCGTTGCTGCGGAATGGGCACACGTTGTCGAAATAGAATTTCTTCGCCTGCCAGGGCAGCAGACCTTCCTTGATCTGTTCCGGAAACGCATTGGGATCAGCCGCGGCCCGAAACGCTTCGCGCGTCAGGATTCCAGACGCCTGGTGGTTTCCGTGCCCGTCGCGATCGGTTCCCTGAAAGCGCGAAACCAGTACGTCTGGGCGGAAGGTGCGAATCACGCGCACGATGTCGGCGAGTCCCGCCTCGTGGCCGCCCCACTTCTGGAAGGTTTCGTCCGCGCTCTTCGAGAATCCAAAATCCGCCACGCGCGTGAAGCGCTGCTCGACGCCGTAGTAGCGATCGGACTGGGTCAGTTCCAACGTTCGCACCACACCCAAAACATCGAACAGATTGCTCCCAACCTTGTTCTGTCCGCCTTCGCCCCGGTTCAGAGTGAGCAGCAACACGGTGTCGCCTCGTCCGCGCGACTCTAGCGTCATCATGCCGCCATCTTCGTCGTCAGGGTGCGCGGTGGTATGCATCAGTCGCGCTGTCGTGCTCAGGCGCCGCAACATCAATTGCAATCCGGCGCTCCCCGAATCCTGCGGAAGCGGACCAAAGTTTGGCGCGCTCTCAGGCCCAGCCTGCCCGACGGCAGTCAGCAGGAACGCGCCTGTTAAAAGGAGGAGGAAATTGGGAAAGAAGCCGGCCCTGCGTGCAAACCGGTGGCCGCGGGCGGTGTAGCAAGCTCTTGGAACGTTCATGTCCTCTAGTAGATGGGCCCTCTCGAAGATCGGATGCAATGCCTCGCACAACGAGGCCTTGCAAATACTACAGGATAGGTAAGACTTCTGACGGAAAGGTTGGTTAGCTTCCGCGTGCGAGAGTGCCCGCTTCAGACTTGGCGACAGGCGCTGCAGGCCCCAGGGCCAAAAAGAAATGGTGCCACACATGGGGAGCGGCTATTTGCAGAACTCCGTCGTCAGCACTTCCCGCCGGCGCAGTGCCAGGCGATCGACCTGGCCCAGGACGAAGAAGTACACCGCCGTCGCCAGTGCACCTAGCCCCACAAACATCGCAACTGCCACTAACAGGCTACCGTAGGACCGCGCCGCGAAAATTGCGACGCCCGCGATGCCGAACACGATGCCTTGAATCACGAAGCTCGCGAGCACCGTGACCTGCGAAGCGCGCTGCCTCCCGAAGGTTCCAAACTCCGTCTTCTTTGGGGAATATAGCGAGAGCAAGTTACCCGCGGCCAGATTCATCGGGGCCGCGAACAAGAGTCCGGCGAGTGTCAGCAACACAGCCGCCGCCGAGGGCATGCGATAGAGAAGGCTCGCCCCAAGCCACAACACCACTACCTCAGCAGCGAGCACCCCGAGGTGCGCGATATTCTTGCCCAGCATCACGCTGCGAAAACTCGCGGGCGACGTCAAGTAGAACTGGATGCCGCCTCCATCAGGGCCGAAGTTGTTGTAAATCAGGTTGGTGAGGAGCAGCAGAGCGTATCCGGCGCCCACGGGCAAGGCCAGCTCCGGCCAATGTTGGAGAAATCCGCTACCCGGACCCGATCGTCCTCCCAAGCCAAAAACGAACAGCATGACGATTGGCGTGACGAACGTGAGCAACACCGGTCCGCTACGCGAGAGGTACCGGAACTCCTTCTCGACCACGGCCGCGACCGGCCCGGGCAGACCCAGCAGCTCCCATCCGGCCCGGACGCGCTCCGCGCGTGCAAGCCTCTGTGAACGGCCTACCTCGCTGAGGTTCTCGCCGCGATATTGCGCGTGCAGCCGCACGCTCAGCACCCGCAGGAACCCCGCCCCATACAGGCTGAGTCCGAGCAGCAATAGCAAAGCTGCGGTGTGTCTGCCATTCACCGCGGAAGCAATCGCGCTCGCCGCGATTCCCGGGGGCAGGACGGCTTGAACCGGTCCCGCGACTCGTCCCGCTTGATGAAACGTCGCATTCGACTGGTCACCATACCGGCTCAGCAATGGCCCGATGAGTTGAAAGCTGATGATCAGCAGAAAGAAAAGCACGGCGAAGATCTCGCGCGTGCGCCGCTGCGCCAGCCAGCGCTCGATCCAGGCGAACACCATCTGCGTCAGCAGCATGTTCACCACGCCAAATACGCCCAGCACGAGCGCGGCCCAGGCCAGGAGAGTTGGCCGCGCCCATCCGATCCCCATCGTAATTCCAATCAGCCACAGACTGCCCAGCACGGTTGCCGGATCCAAAGCTCCGTATACCAGCCGCACCAGGACATACGCACGATAGTTCAGGGGGAAGCGCAACAGCTCCGACGAATCCATCGTCTCGGTCAGAGCCGTTGCCATCACCGGGAAGAACTGCCAGAACATGAACACCGGCCACAGCAGCAACAGCAGCCCGTCAGCCTTGCCATGCGACACCAGGTACCACGCACCCACGCCGAGCAGAACTGCTCCGCCCACTCCGCCGCCGGTGATAATGACCCCGATCACGATCCTCGAAAATAATTCCAGCGCGCCCTTGGTGGTGCGCAGCGAATGGACAAAGATGTGCCAGCGCACTTGTGCGATTGCCACCAGCTGCCCGCGTGACTGCATGCCAGCTGTCATCCCAGCCATGACAATTCCTGCTCGGCCGATCGTGTCCCGCCCACCGTGCGTAAGAAAATTTCCTCGAGAGTCAGTTTGCCACCCGGCGTCATCCCCGGCGCCTGCGCCTCCACTCCGGCGCGCAGCTCTTCCAGCGATCCCTGAGCTACGAGCTGCCCACGATCGATGATGGCCACGTGGCTACAGAGCCGCTCAACGATCTCAAGCACGTGTGAGGTCAGGAAGATGGTGGCTCCGCGCGCGATCATTCGCTGCAGCATTGCCTTCAGCGTGCCCGCGGCAATCGCATCAACGCCCTCAAACGGTTCATCCAGGAACAGAATCTTTGGCCCATGAATTACCGCCGCCGCCATTGCCAGCTTCTTCTGCATGCCGTGGGAGTAGTCGGTGACGAGCTTCCGTTGCTGATCAGCCAGCTGCATGAATTCGAGAAGTTCACCCGTGCGACTGGCCGTGGTCTCGCGATCAAGACCATACATCCTGCCCACAAACGTCAGGTACTCGGCGCCGGTGAGCCGCCCGAACAGAGCCAGCCCTTCTGGCACTACGCCGATCTGCCGCTTCACCTCCACCGTTTTCTGGGCGAAATCGAGTCCGAGGATCTCAATTCGGCCCGAGGTGGGGGCCAGCAGTCCGGTCAGCATCTTGATGGTCGTGGATTTTCCCGCGCCATTGGGCCCAAGAAAGCCGAAAAATTGCCCCGGGGCCACGCGCAGGTTCACATCCTGCACGGCAACGAGGTCGCCGAAACGCCGAGTCAGGTTCTCGGTGGCGATCGCCGCGCTATTTGGGACGACCGGCAGGGAACTGCCGTTGGGGGGATCCGCTGCGGGCATTGGGATTTCGAATCTAGCACACCCGGAACGGTCATTGGCGGACGGTCCGGTGATTGATGGCCGCGGTGGTCGTGGCGTGGCCCGTGGTGGATTTTTCGGTGTAACGAATCTCCTGAAGGCTTCACCATTTTTCTAGAGGGGAATAAGGAAGTGGAAGCACGGGGGGCTGGCGCCAGCTTCCCGCCTTCGCTTCCGGCACCGATAAGAACACTTGCACTAGCAAAAGCGCTGTGCGATCGCTGGTCAGCGTTCGTGGAAGATCGTCGCCTTATCCCCCGATGGTAATGGTCAGAAAATGGCAAGATTTCCGGCATTTTCGTGACAGATTCTGTGCCTCAAGGACAATTTTCCGGGGTGGTCGATGCGCGTAACTGTAAACTCGCGGCGTCTTCGGCGGCAACGACTGTTGAAGCCGCTGAACTTATCCGAAGGTAATTGTAAGTAATCTTCCAGCGGAAACGAATGGCACGTTACCTGCCCCTTTCCACAGTAATCCCCCCGGAAATACCGGAATACCCGTAAAGAACAGGGAGAATTCAGATGTGGATTGATATTTCTCGCGGCATTGCCGCGCTCAAATCGGCCTGGAGCCTGGACTCCACGCTTGTACCGGCAGAAACAGCTACTTCCACCGGGCCTATCTCGTCCGCCGACTTTCTGGACGAAGCCGAGAACTACATTCATGCGGGACGCCATCAGAGCGCCGCGATGCTCGCCGGCGATGCACTGGAGGTGACGCTTCGCAAGCTGTGCGCAGCCAACAGTGTCTACATTTCCGCCAAGACAACGATTGACGTGATGAATTCGGAACTCGTTCGGAAAGGCGTCTACAACGACGAAGTCGAACAGCGCCTCAGCACAGCGGCCAGCCTGTCTGAAAAGGCGACCTGCGGTCTCTGGTCCGAGCTTTCCAAGGACGACGTCGAACGGATGCTCACCGAAGTGCGCGCCTTCACCGCCGAACACGCAATTTTCTAGACCGACAATTTTCTAGGCCGATAAGGTCCGGCGCAGGCCCCAGGGTCTGCGCCTTTTTTTTGTTTTGCAGCGAATCGTGTCACGATCCCCACTCCATGAAGTCGAAGTCCATTCCCGTATGATGATCCCGTGAACTGCGGAGTCAGTCGTGTGCGAGAGTGGAGGCGCAAATGGCTTGGCAAGTCGATCCGTGGCTGGGGTTGGGTGTCCTGATATCGACAGCGGCAACCGACGCTGTATATGTGATGTTCAACGCCGCGGTCTCGGCGCGGCGTCGCGTGCCTGCCGCCACCTGGAGCAGCGTGTGGTACTTGCTCTCCGCTTTTGCGGTGATCAGCTATACGAAGAACTGGATGTACGTGACCTTCGCGGCGTTGGGGTCGTGGATTGGCGCTTATCTGTCGATGACCCTGCTGCGTCGTCCTGCGCCCGTCTCGAACCGCCCCGAGTGACGCCGCAGTGAGCCGAATTTTCGCACGCTCATCAATCAGCTAGCAGCGGGCGGGACGGGGAGGCACTGCTTTTCATCGAGGATTTCAGGTTCCCTGCGAGCGACGATACGATGATGGTCGTTGAGGCACGTCGAGTTGGTTTCGCCAATGAGTGAATGCATGTCGAGTCGACCCATTTGGATCGCGCTGGCCGGGAACGTCATCGTGGCTGCGACCACGCTGGGCCTGCTGGGATGGAACGGGGTTTCGGCGCACGCGGCCGCGCGCAACACTGCCCGGTTTTCTATGCTCTGGCTCGCTGTGGGATTTGCTGCGCCTGGTCTCGTACGCTTTGTAAAAGCTCTGCCGGAAGAAGCCAGATTGATCCAGGCCTTTCTTGCGGCGCACGTGGTGCATTTTGCAGTTGTGGTGCTCCTGCTCCTAACTTTCGAGGCGCGCCATCTCGCGCAGCATCGGCTCCAGGCGGTGCTCGTCATAACGCTCGGTTTCGGGCTGGCTCTCACCGCAGGACTCACTGCCACGCCGCGTGCATCCCGGCTCTACTCCGCCGCGCACAGCGTTGCTCTCTACACTGTTTTTCTGATCTTCCTCGTGGCGTTCACGACAAACCCTCGCTGGCCGTGGCGGCTGCTGGCGATTCCGCTCGTGCTGGCGCTCCTGTTGCGGGTTGCCCGCAGTTGGCGTGTTTCTCCGGCACTTCCTTAGCGGAGCGCAGCGATTCGGAGTTTGACGCGAAGCCTAGGCGGACTTCTTTTTTGGCGCGTGGGCGTCGTGCTGGGCCGGCTTGGAATGCTCGCTGCGGTGAAACGAGAGGCAGGACTTGCAGAAAGTCTCGGAGCACAAATCGCATTGTTCCGCATGCCAGGCGCAGAGCGACGTTCCGCAGTCGAAGCACAGCGTTTTTGCGGAGCGGCCGCAGGCGGTGCCTAGCTGGTCCTGTACCCCTCGGACTTCAACAACTCCGCAAAAAAAGTAATCCATAGCCGCCCGAGACTATACCATCTGGAGTTTCTTCTGAAAATGCCAACCAAGCTAGAGGGCGATCTTAAAACGAACGGGACGCCGGCGCGGGCGTCCCGTGAATAAGGGATCCAAAATCGGCTTACGCTGTGGCATGTGCCAGCGGTGCATTCCGTTCGGCGGAGAGCAGGATTTCCCGCGTATCGCAAGCGGGGCACATATCGCTGGCGCCGGCGCCAAGCGCTGCCGCCCACATTTCTTCGTCAGCTACGCGATGCGTGCACACGATCGAAACGCCGGGGAATTCCCGGTGCAACCGCTCGACCTCAGCCAGGCACGAGGCCTCAATGTCGACAATCGCGACATCCGCGCGGTGGCGGGCAATGTCGATGCGCAGCTCATCCAGGGAGCCGGCTATGTATACGGCGTGGTAGTGAATGCAGAGAGTGGAAGCGAGGGCTTGTGCCAGACGCGGCTCGCGCTGGAAAACGATGATCTTCAGGGCTTGCATACGGCCCCCCTGATTGCAACCGTCTATCGACGGTGGAGGAGGCTGTGGTCTTCCCGTCGTCTTTACAAGAGGGAGCGACGGTTGCCACAGACATTACAAACAGAAGCGGCGACCGGTTAGCGTCCGGCCGTAGTCCGCTCGTTCTGGGGTTCGAACGGGACCGCCTGAAGCTTGCCATTCTGCTTCAGAAGAATTTCCACCTTGCCCTCAGCTTGTTCGAGTTCCTTGCGACACGCCGCAGAAAGTTCCATCCCTTCTTCAAACAGGGTCAGAGACTTTTCCAGTGGGGCATCGCCCTTCTCCAGTTCCTGAACAATCTT
>Ga0210384_10002055_pt1 | contig 25389 bp, 13 predicted proteins | sample IncBWH2MmetaG_FD_160574 | JGI IMG/M metagenome (GOLD analysis project Ga0210384, IMG submission 160574) | Forest soil microbial communities from Barre Woods Harvard Forest LTER site, Petersham, Massachusetts, United States - Inc-BW-H-2-M | ecosystem: Environmental > Terrestrial > Soil >...
GCCGAATACAGGGAGATCAGGATTTTCATGCGCTCACAGCAACCGAAGCGATCGCCGTAGCCGGCGATATTCCGACGAATCTCGGGATTTTCCCCGCCTCCTGGATCAACGCAAATTTCGATGTCTGGATAGGCCACAGCGAAGACGTCGCCGCGTGGGAACTCCTCTGGGACGCCCGCGAAGCCTATGGCCGGGCCGCGGACGCCCGCCGGCAAGGCCGCGACGACGCCCCGACAGAAACCGCGCTGAAAGATGCCCAAGAGTCATTGCTGGCTGCAGAAGGAAGCGATTGGTGCTGGTGGTATGGTCCGGAACACAGCACGGCGAACGATGCGGAATTTGACGCCCTCTATCGCAAGCACTTGACGGCCGTCTACCTCGCGCTAGGACAAGTGGCCCCGCAGGAACTCGCCAAACCCATCAAGCGTCAGCCTGAACATGCCCTGCAATTAGCCCCCACCGGTTTTCTAAAAATCGCTGTAGATGGGCGGGACACTTCCTACTTCGAATGGCTTGGCGCCGGCCTCTACTCGCCCGAACGCCGCGGCGGCGCCATGCACGGCCGCACGTTCTATCTTCATGAATTACGTTATGGTTTCGAACAGGACCGCTTCTGCGTCCGTGTAGATCCGTTCCTTGATCTTCTAGGAGAACTTGAAGATTCAGAATTCCGCATCACCATCGGCGGAGCCGAAGAAATAAACATCGTGGTCAAGCTCGTGCGCGGACATTTGCAGGAATTCGCCGTAGAAAAAGGGCGCCTTTGCCTTCTTAATCCCAAAACCGTTGCCGAAGCATCCTTTGACCGCATTCTCGAAGTCGCCATCCACCGCAGCGAAGTCGATCTGAAAGGCCAATCTGAGCTGAAACTTGGCGTCGCTCTCTGGCACGGCGGCTTGCCCGTAGACGTGCTGCCCGCCGAAGGATTCCTCGAAGTCCGCCTCGGCGAAGACCACTCCGCCTGGCCGCCGGGCGACCCTTCCTAATTTCACTCCGTCCCCAGTGGCGTTCGCTAGGGCGGCCCTCTCGCCCGCCGCACCAGCCGCCACCGGCGCGCGAAGGATACGCCTCGCCGCGTTTCCCTGATGTTGTTTCTCCTTGACAGTCTAGGAGACTCCGGCTACATTCCTAGTTCCTCTAGGAGAAGTCACCCCATGGACAAACAACTCGATCTTTTGCAAGGCACACTGGACATGCTCATCCTGAAAGCCGTTTCCCTCGGGCCGTTACACGGTTACGGCATCCTCCTGCGCATCCAGCAAATCTCGAAAGACCGCCTCGAAATCCAGCAGGGCTCGCTCTATCCCGCGCTCTACCGCCTCGAGCATCAAGGCTGGATCGCCAGCGAATGGGGCGAATCGGAAAACAAGCGTAAAGCCAAATATTACCGGCTCACCGCGGCAGGGAAGCGCAGGCTGCAGGCAGAAACCGAAAACTGGAACAGCATGGCCGACGTAATCGCAGCAATCCTGGGCACCAAGCCGGAGGAAATATGACCTTTTGGAACCGGCTTCGTTCTTGGTGGCGCGTAATTCTGGATCGTTCTCGCTTGGAAAACGACATGGACGCGGAGCTCCGTTTCCACGTGGAAGCCTTTGCCGAGGATTTGGTCCGCAGCGGCATGGCGCGCCAGGAAGCCATGCGCCGGGCATGCCTGGAATTTGGCGGCATCGAGCGCACCAAAGAAGAATGTCGGGACGCGCGGGGCGCCAACATTCTCGAAGCCTTGGCGCAGGATCTGCGCTACGGGCTGCGGATGCTCAGAAAGAATCCCGGATCGACGGCTGCTGTGGTCCTCGCACTAGCCCTGGGTATCGGGCTCAACGCAACGGTATTCAGCTTTGTAAACGCTTTGTTGCTGCGCCCTCCCACGGGCGTCGAAGCACCTGAAAAATTCTTCCAGCTTTGGCTGCACCAGCGAGGGACTTCCGGCATCGAGGGCTATCTGCCTCTTACCTATCCCGACTACGTCTACTATCGCGACCACAATCAGTCCTTCACCGGGATGCTGGCATTTGACGGAGACCCCGAATCCGTCATCTGGAACAGGTCTGGCGAGGGACAGGTCGTGCTGGGCCAACTTGTTTCCGGGAATTTTTTCTCACTGCTGGGCGTGAATGCTTCTCTAGGGCGTACTTTTCTTCCCGAAGATGACCAGCCCGGAAACCCCCACGCGGTGGTGGTTCTTGGCCACCGCTTCTGGCAGCAGCACCTCGGTTCTGATCCCAAGGTAGTCGGAAAGAGTCTGCTGCTGAACGGCACGAGCTTTACGGTCATCGGAGTAGCGCCGGGCGGATTTGCAGGTCTGCTCGTGGCCATTGAGCCCGACTTCTGGGCTCCTGTCACAGTCGCGGAGCAGATCTTGCACGACGCGGGCAGGCTCACCAGCCGCCAGGGCTATTGGCTTTTTGCAGTTGGGCGCTTGAAACCCGGAGTGGATGCGCCGCGAGCAGGTGCCGAGGTGAATCTGCTGGCCCAGCTGATTGAGCAGGAGCACCCCGACACAAACAAGAATCTGGGTGCCAACCTATTCCCGGCGACACTGGTTCCTGGACCCTACCGCGGTTATGTCAGCGCCTTTACCGGATTGCTCCTAGCGGTGTTTGGCTTGGTGTTAGTCATTGCCGGTGTGAACGCGGCTACTCTTCTGCTGGCACGGGCCACCGGGCGAGCGCGTGAAATGGCGATACGGTCGGCATTGGGCGCAGGGCGAGGCCGCTTGATCCGGCAGATGCTTGTTGAAAGCACGCTTCTCTCCGGTCTCGCAGGCTGCCTGGGTTTGCTGCTCGCGTGCTGGACCTCCCCGCTCCTGCTCGCGCTCAAACCCGCGGGCTTGCCGATCACGCTACGGGTTCCACTCGACTGGCGAGTGCTTCTTTTCACATTGTTGGTTTCCCTTTTTACGGGAATCGTTTTGGGGCTGACTCCGGCGCTGCGCAGTGTACAGGTTCAGGTGGCTCCGATTCTCAAGGACGAAGCGCAGTCAGCAAGTTACCGCAAGTCACGGCTGCGCAGCTTTCTGATGATCGCGGAGATCGCCACGTGCATGGTGTTGCTCGTCGGCGCCGCGTTGTGCGTGAGGAGCCTGCTGAACGCCAACTCGATTGACCCGGGTTTCGATACCAAGCATGTCGCCATTGCTACTCTGGATCCTGGGAGCCTCGGATACCCCGAAGCGAAGGTGCGCGGGTTTTACGAGCAACTCTCCCGGCAGATCAGCGCGCTGCCCGGCGTGTCCTCGGCCAGCTTCGTTAACCACCTGCCGCTGGGAACTGCGCGAGAACAAAGTGCCGCCATCGAAGGGACCCATTCTGCCTCTGGTCAAAACGGTGTCTCGGTCGACGTGTTGCGCGTCGCTCCTGGCTATTTCGAGACGATGGGCATTTCACTTTTGAGGGGTCGCGACTTTCTTCCACGGGAGAGCGAGGCGCCCGGCGGGGCGACCGGAGGCGTGGCCATCATTAACGACGCAATGGCACAAAAACTCTGGTCGAGCCAGGATCCAGTTGGCCGACGAATAACCTTGGGTGAGGATACCGGCCTGGAGATCATCGGAGTAGTGAAGACCGGCAAGTATCGCACTCTAGGTGAAGACCCGATTCCTCTTGTTTACCTGCCTCGGCTGCCGGGCCGGCGCACGCTGGTTGTGCGCACCTCGGGCGATCCGAGGTTTTTGCTGGATGCGATCCGGCGCGAGATTCAGGCGGTGGATGCCAGTATCGCCGCAACGGATCTAGAGACCATCGAGCAATACATGGCTCTTCCGCTTTTCCCTGCGCGAACCATGGGTCTTCTGCTGGGCGCCTCAGGCATCCTGGCATTAGTGCTGACTTCGATCGGACTGTTCGGCGTCATCTCCTACATGGTGTCGCAGCGCACGCATGAAGTGGGCGTGCGCATGGCGCTCGGTGCGAGTCAACACGAAGTGTTGAAACTGGTAGTCGGTCACGGCTTGACCATGGCGTTGATCGGCCTGGCCGTCGGCCTGGCCGCGACGTTCGGGCTTACCCGCTTTCTTTCTTCGCTTCTATACGGTATTCAGCCCAGCGATCCCGCAACGCTGCTGGGTGTTTCCGTGGGTCTAATCTTCACCGCATCGCTGGCTTGCTATATTCCGGCACGTCGTGCGATGAGCGTCGATCCGATCGTGGCGCTGAGGTACGAATGATGGCGCAGACCATCCTGAAATCGGAGGACCGCAATCCGGAGAAGGTATGACCCTCTGGAGCCGGCTTCGTTCTTGGGCGCAGACAACTCTCCGCCGTTCTCGGATGGAGAGCGAAATGGATGCCGAGCTGCGATTTCACATCGAAGCATTCGCGGATGATTTAGTCCGCAGCGGAGTCCCTCGTCCAGAAGCGCTGCGTAGGGCGCGCCTGGAATTTGGCAGCGTCGAACGCGTCAAAGAGGAAGGCCGGGAAGCGCGCGGCGTCCGCTTGTGGGGTGAACTGCTGCAAGACCTGCACTATGGTCAGCGCGTTCTGCGCAAGAGTCCGGCCTTCACGGTTCTTGCCGTACTCACGCTGGCCCTCGGCATCGGTGCCAACACAGCGATATTCAGTTTGATCGATCAGGTGGCGCTGCAATGGCTGCCCATAAAAAACCCCGAGCAGTTGTGCGCGCTAAAGCGGGACTTTCTCATTCCCGAGTACGAAAAACTAAGCGCTAGGACACACTCGTTTTCGGGAATCTTTGCCACGGATACAGGACCTCTGATCGCGGGTATCGATGGCGTCTCGCAAGATGTCAAAGGAAAATTCGTGTCCGGGAGCTATCCCTCGGTAATGGGCATCGGTCCGATTCTCGGTAGAGTGATTACTCCTCAGGATGACCAGCCTGCGAGTCCTTTCGTTTGCGTCCTCAGCTACAACTTTTGGAAGAGCAGATTCGGGCTTTCGCCCGAAGTCTTGGGCAAGACGATTACGCTCAAACGAATCCCTTTCACGGTGGTCGGAGTAGCGCCAGAACTGGGCAGAGAGCAAAGAGCCGACATCCTGGTCCCTATGGCGACGCACCTTCAGCTGGCAATGAAAGATAACGACACCGTGCGGATTATCGGCCGTCTGAGACCGGAGCTGACGGAGAATCAGGCTGCCGCGGAACTGACGCTAGTCTATCAGCAGATATTGACCGAGTCGGCCGGAATCCATCTGACACCGGAGCAGCAGCGGCTGGTTCTGGAAAAGAAGATTCGGTTGCGACCCGCCGGTCGCGGCGGGCTTGATGCATTTTCTACGCAATTGCGCATCTTGGCCGGCGTAGTTGGGATGGTGTTATTAATCGCCTGCGCTAATGTCGCTAATCTTCTCTTGGCCCGAGGCGTTGCCCGACAGCGGGAAATGGCCGTGCGCCTGGCTATCGGAGCCGGGCGCTCCAGACTCATCCGGCAATTGCTGACAGAAAGCACCCTTCTTGCGCTCATGGCGGGCTGCCTGGGTATGTTGCTGGCGATTTGGGGAGGTCAGCTTTTGTGGGCGTTATTTTCTGGGGATGCGACTCCGATTTCACCGGACACGCGGGTACTGGGCTTTACTGTCTCGGTGTCGCTGTTGACCGGAATCGCCTTCGGACTGCTCCCCGCGCTTCGCGCAACTCGTGTCAACCTTACTCCGGTGCTGAAAGAAGGCGACCTTAGGGTCGGATGTTCTTCGCGGAGCGCTTCCGGTTCGCGCTGGGTACTGGGTAGAGTTTTGGTGGTCCTGCAAATTGGGCTCTCTTTGACCCTACTGATCGGCGCAGGTTTGCTCCTGCGCAGTCTCGAGAACCTTAGCCGAGTGGATGTGGGGTTCGACCGCGAAAACGTGCTGGACATGTGGGTCATGCCGACGATGGTTGGCTACGACGTTTCGAAAGAGCACAGCCTCTACGGGCAGTTGCTGGACAGGTTGAACGCCCTACCCGGCGTGCAGTCGGCCAGCCTTTCTCGATTGCAACTCTTTAGCGGTTTTTGGGCGCGTCCCGTCTCGATTCCGGGACGTGCGCCGGGGGCAGACAAAGAGGACCTGCGAGTATCGTGCAATACAACTGCGCCAAAGTTTTTTGCGACCATGGGGATCCCGATCTTGTTGGGGCGGGACTTTACATCCGCCGACAGCGCTACTTCTCCCCAGGTGGCCATCATTAGCGAGAGTATGGCTCGGGAGTATTTCCAGGGCGAGAATCCGGTGGGCAGGCATTTTCGTTTTACCGGCGAAGATGCCACCGGGGATGTTGAAATCGTCGGAGTTGCCAAGGACATACTGACTGAATTCCGCGAGGAGCAGTCCAACCGTTCTCCGCGTGCTGCCTATATCCCCTTCACCCAGGCGCCCCTAACGATGACCGGGCAGGCTGTGATCGAGGTCCGGACCGCAGCAAACCCAGGCGATATAGCAGCGGCCATGCGCGACGCAGCGCAAGCCTTGGACAGGAATCTGCCAATGGGGAGGGTCGAGACACAGGACGAGGTCGTAAATCAGTCTCTAGGCGGACAGCGGTCGCTTTCAGGGATGACTGCGTTTTTTGGCTTGCTCGCATTGCTGCTGGCCTCTATCGGCCTTTACGGGACGATGTCCCACTCCGTCGGCCAGCGAACGAAAGAGATCGGTATCCGCATGGCTTTGGGCGCTGGGCGGCAAGACGTGCTGCTCATGGTGCTCGGCGAAGGCCTACGCCTGACGTCTGTTGGCATCGGCGCTGGACTGGCGCTCGGAGCTGTGCTAACTCGGCTATTATCGAACCAACTTTATAATCTCAGCGGCATGGATCCCCTGACGTTCACCGCAGTGCCGCTATTCCTCATGCTAGTGGCACTCGTGGCCAGCTACATCCCGGCACGTCGCGCGATGCGCATGGACCCGATCGCGACACTGAGGTACGAATGACTGCGCACGACATCCTGGGGATCCGAGGCTCGCAAGTGGTGGAACTATGACGCTTTGGAGCAGACTTCGTTCCTGGTTAGAAACAACTCTCCGCCGCTCTCGAATGGAAATTGATATGGATGAGGAGCTGCGCTTTCACATCGAGGCCTTCACCGAGGATTTGGTCCGCAGCGGTATGGCACGTGAGGAGGCGCTGCGGCGCGCCCGCATGGAGTTTGGCGGCGTCGAGCGCGTCAAAGAGGAAGCCAGGGAAGCCCGCGGCGTGAATTTGGTCGAAACATTTGTGCAGGATATACGCTTTGGCCTGCGCTTGCTGCGTAAAAATCCCGGCTTTGCGGCGGTCGCAGTGCTGACGCTGGCTCTCGGCATCGGCGCAAACACGGCGATCTTTAGCGCCGTCAATTCTGTCCTCCTGCGACCTTTACCGCTCAAGGATGCTGAACGCCTGGTGTTCATTGTCTCCTTGCGGGAAGGATTTGATCCCTTCGGCACATCGCTCCTCGAGTATTCGGCGTACCAGGACCGCGGCCACTCGCTCGCTGAGGTCGGGCTTGCAAATATGCGGTCTTTTAATGTAACCGGGCAGGGAGAGCCAGAGCGTATCCAAGGAGCGGCGATTCTTGCCAACTTCTTGAGTACTCTCGGAGTCCAGCCGGTCATTGGCCGGGGTTTCACTCCAGAAGAAGACAGGCCGGGCGGGCCTGCCGTGGCGCTCATCAGCTACGGCCTCTGGCAGCGTCGTTTTGGCGGTGATACCCAAGTCATGAGTCAATCGCTGAATCTGGAAGGCCGCCGAACTACAATTATCGGCGTCCTGCCACCGGCATTTGATCTGCCCAACGAGGCCGAACTGTGGATTCCTCTCCAAACGAACATCGAGGGCTTGCCGCTTGCTGACCGTGCGGCGCACGCCTACGAAGTGGTGGCGCGCCTCAAGCCGGGCGTTACCTTGCAGGAGGCCGACAGCGACCTGAAGGGCGTTGCTCGCGAACTGGAGCAAGAGTTTCCCCAAGTGCGAAGGGGCTGGAGCGTGGAAACCGTTTTCCTGCGCCAGGAACTCATCGGCGATCTAGGTGGAGAACTCAAGAAAGCTCTCTTCGCACTCGCTGGTGCGGTCGGATTTGTGCTGTTGATCTGCTGCGCCAACGTGGCCAGTTTGCTGCTGGCGCGCGGCGTCGCTCGAGAGCGGGAGATCGCCCTGCGCCTGACGCTGGGAGCGGGAAGATCGCGAATTGTGAGGCAGCTTTTGACCGAGTGTCTTCTTTTGGCGATGCTCGGCGGCTTAGCCGGCGTTCTGGTGGCGTATTCGATTCTGCCGCTTTTGAATTCCTTGAATCCGATTCAGGCGGTCGGCTTCGGCGGCGTTCTGCTAGGCATTCGGATCGACGGGCAGGTGTTGAGATTCGTTGCGTGTGTCACGCTGTTTACGGCCGTGCTCTGCGCTTTGACTCCCCTGGCAAAAACAGGGAGCACCGATCTGGCCCCTCTTATTAAGGATGGTGGCCAGCGAGGTGGTACGGGATCCGGAGGCCGCCGCTGGCTGGCGACGCTGGTTGTAGCCGAGATAGCCATTGCAGTGCCTTTGCTTGCTGGCGGTGGACTGATGGTCCAAAGCTTCGAGCGCCTTCAGCGCGCTGAATTGGGTTTCCAACCAGACCGCTTGCTGACCATGCATATGGATCTTTCCCCTTCGCGATACCGGGAATATCAGCAGCGAGTCGTCTTCGTTGACCGAGTCATCGAACGCCTCAAAAGCTTGCCGGGGATCGTCTCCGCCGGAATAACCACGAACATGCCGCTGACCCAGTTCATCTCTTACGATGCCGTCTTCACCGTCGAGGGACATCCGCCTAGAAATCCGTCCGATGTTCCCATCACCGCGCACCGCCTGGTCAGCCCGGAGTATCTCGAGACGCTTGGGGTCACGCTTGTCAACGGACGTCTGCTCAATGAACAGGATCGAGACAACACTCTGCCAGTCGTGGTGATCAGCGAGGAGTTAGCGCGACAAGGTTGGCCTGGCGACGATCCCATTGGGAAACACATCAAGCGAATCAGCGCCGGTCAATCCTTCCCCTGGCTAACGGTCGTGGGCGTCGTCAAGGATGTCAAAGAGGATCGCTTTAATTTCAGAATAAATCGTCCGGCGTGGTATTTGCCCTACAGACAAAACGGCAACACGCAGCCTTTGGACCTGGTGGTGAAGGCCAGCGGCGATCCCTCGAGTCTAACCGCCGCGATTGTCGACGCTGTTCATTCGGTCGATGCTGATCAGCCGGTTTCCAACGTGGAAACGATGCAAACCAACGTCGCTGGTGTAGTCGGCACGGATCGGTTCGGCGCCGTCCTGATGGGCGCGCTGGCGGCGCTGGGACTTGCATTGGCCATGATTGGACTCTACGGCGTGATGGCCTATTCCGTCAGCAAACAGACGCGAGAGATCGGGCTGCACGTGGCGTTGGGCGCGCGTCCTCCCGACATCCTGAAGATGGTGGTGGGCCGCGGAGCGCGACTCGTCGCCTCTGGGCTATCGCTGGGGCTGCTGGGAGCCCTTCTATTGACGAGGTTTTTGTCGGGTGTGCTCTATGGCACGAAACCGAGCGATCCTCTTGTCTTCGGAACTGTTTCACTGCTACTGGCAAGCTGCGGATTGGCCGCATGTTACGTGCCCGCCCGCAGGGCGACGAGAGTCGATCCGATGGTGGCGCTGAGGTATGAATGATGACGGCGATGATCACGGAATCTTGAGTCATTGACATCCTCCTTCGGCTACATCAGGCGAGGACAACGAAGAGGTCAACGCCGATGCTTTACGGCCCGAAGGGTAAGTCGGAGGGAGCATGACGTTTTGGAGCCGGTTTCGATCGTGGCTCGAGACAGCATTCCATCGTTCACGCATGGAAAGCGAGATGGACGCGGAACTTCGCTTCCACATCGAGACGTTCACGGATGATTTGGTACAGAGCGGAGTGCCTCGCCAGGAAGCGCTGCGGCAGGCGCGCATCGAGTTTGGCGGCATCGAGCGCGTCAAAGAGGAAGGCCGGGAGGCTCGCGGCATGAGACTCATCGATACGGCGGGCCAGGATTTGCGGTACGGCTTGCGCCTGCTGCGCAAGAATCCCGGCTTCACAGCAGCCGCCGTGGTGACAATTGCTCTAGGCGTTGGAATCAACGTAGGAATCTTTTCGGTACTGAACGGCGCTGCCCTGCGTTTGCTCCCGATTCCGCGCGCGGAACAAATAATCAGCGTGAGCCAGATCTTTCAGGGGCGAGCTTCCCGCAACACTCACGGTGAAACGAGCATGTTCTCGTACCCGGAATATCTGGACTACCGCGATCACAATCACGTTTTCACGGGACTGCTGGCCTATATGCCGTTCGTGGAAGCAACCCTTACCGGCGGCGAGATGCAGCGACTTTTGGGGGCGCTGACTTCTTGCAACTACTTCGAGGTCTTGAACGAACATCCAGCGCAGGGACGCGGCTTTATCGATTCTGATTGCGCGGCTCCCGGCGAAAACGCCGTGGTAGTGGTTAGCGACGACTTGTGGCGGGGCACATTCGCCAGCGATCCTAAACTCGTCGGCAAGAGAATCGTACTGAACCGCACTGCGTTTACGGTCGTTGGCATAGCTGCGCCCCGATTTACAGGCACGGAGCCAGTCCCGAGCGCATTCTGGGCGCCCGTAACGATACAAGAAGCCCTAGACTCTGGCCGTGACTATTTGGCAGACGACAACATGAGCTGGCTGGCGTTGCTCGGGCGCGCGCCGTCCAGTGTTACTATGGAGCGAGTGCGGGCGGATCTTCGCGTCATTGCCGGACGCATCGACCAACTGCATCCTGGCCGCACGACCTCATTGGCAATCCACACGGCCACATATTTCGGCAGGCCGGAAGAGCGGCACTTCCTGCTCGCCGCAGCTTCGGTAATTCTCGTCGCCTTCGGACTCGTCCTGCTGATTGCGTGTGCGAACGTAGCGAATCTTCTGCTCGCGCGCTCCTCCGCGCGCCACAAGGAAATCGCACTGCGGCTATCCATCGGCGCAAGCCGGTGGCGACTTGTGCGGCAGCTGCTGACAGAGAGTCTCCTGCTTTCCCTGATTGGAGGTGTACTGGGATCGCTGCTCGCGTTCTGGTCGTTCGCGAGCATCACGCAATTTGTGACCTCCCGCCTGCCGCATGAGTTTTCTACTCTCGCGGTGAATGTTGCGCCGGACTTTGGTGTGCTCGCCTACGCACTGGCATTGAGTCTCTTTACCGGGATCGCGTTTGGCCTCGCGCCGGCTTTCGAGAGCTCACGGCTCGACTTGAACACCGCGTTGAAAGGAGACAGTACTCATTCTGGTTCCGGCCGAAAGAGTGGCCGGTCTCTTCGCAACACGTTGATCGGGGCTCAAATCGCCGTTTGCATGATCCTGCTCTTGGCAGCTGGATTGTTGTTGCGCGGGCTCTACTACGCACAGACGGTGAATCCAGGATTCGAGATGAAAGGCGTCGTGGGGGCGATGCTCGATCTCAGAGCCCAGGGTTACGATAAAGGCCGAGCAACGGTTTTTATAGAGCGCTTGCGAGAGCGCATTGCAGGCCTTCCCGGCGTAACCGAAGTTGCGCAGGCGGAGTGCGCGCCGCTGAGCCACGACTTTAGCGCCGACTACATGACGGTTCCTGGACGCGCCGAGAAGGTCCTGGTCGAATACAACCACGTTACGCCAAACTATTTTTCCGCTGTCCGCATTCCTATAGTGCGAGGCCGCGACTTTACACCCGGCGAGGCGGGCGACGCGCCAGGGATAATCGTCACAGAATCCACAGCACGTCGCCTTTGGCCCGGCGAAGATCCTCTGGCAAAAACGCTGCGCCAAGATACTGGTCGCCAATATTCGGTTATCGGCGTGGCGAAGGACGCTCAAGTTTCACATCTTGGCGAGCTCGACACCACCTACCTCTATTTTCCATCGGGACCACAAGACAACCTGCGCACTTACGTGCTGGTTCGTTTCGCGGGAGGCTTCAAGGCGACCGCTAAAGGTATTCGCGACGCAGTGCAATCGCTCGACGCCGACATGCCCGTGAATGTGACCGAACTCGAAGACTACCTCGAAGTCTGGCGCACGCCCTCGCGTATTGTGGCCGCGCTTTCGGGATCATTAGGAGCCCTGGCCCTGCTGCTCGCTTCGATTGGCGTGTATGGCATGGTGTCCTACGGCATAAGCCGATCCGTGCGCGAGATCGGCATCCGCATGGCTCTTGGCGCTGACGGCGCGGAAGTCATGAGCCTGGTGCTGCGGCAGTCGATGCGCCCGGTGGTGATCGGCGGGCTCGTCGGTGTGGTCGGATGTGCCGCAGTGTCTTGGGTGTTCTCCAGCATGCTTTTTGGGCTGAGCGCACGTGACCCCATTGCTTTCATTTCTGTTCCTCTATTCCTGTTGGTTGTGGCCCTTGTCGCCAGCTACATTCCTGCCCGGCGGGCGATGCGCGTGGATCCGGTGGTGGCGCTGAGGTACGAGTGATGGCGTAGATAAGCGTGGGAATCTTGAGCAGCAAGCTGGAGGAAGTATGACTCTCTGGAGCCGACTCCGTTCTTGGTCGCGGACAACTTTCCGCCGCTCTCGCATGGAAAACGAAATGGACGCGGAGCTCCGTTTCCACATCGAGACATTCGCCGAGGACTTGGCGGGAGGTGGCGTTTCCTGTGAGGAAGCGCTGCGTCGTGCTCGCATCGAGTTCGGTGCCCAGGAGCGCTTCAAGCAGGAATGCCGCGAAGCTGTGGGTGCGCATTTCCTGGAGACCTTCCTTCAGGATTCTCGTTACGGGCTGCGGATGCTGCGCAAGAATCCAGGTTTCACCGCCGCGACGGTTCTGACATTGGCGCTCGGCATCGCGTGCACTTCGGTCCTATTCAGCATTCTCGACGGTGCTTATATTCACTTCGGAGAGACGGAGCAGGCCAATCGAGTGGTTCTGCTGAGGCAGCAATTCACGAAGAGTGAATCTGAGACTTCGCGTTTCTCGCCGGCCGAATACTTGGACATCAAGGAGGCCACGTACAAAGGGGGCCTGGCGCGGTGGTACGCCGGGTTTTTCGCGCTCGCTCACTCCGGATCGAGTCTGACGGAAGCCACAGAGAGCGGGCAGAATCCGGAGCAAGTTCCCGTGGTGCTCGCGACGGCCAATCTCTTTTCCCTGTATGGAATATCACCGCTGCTTGGGCGCACATTCACGGCGGACGAAGATCGGCCGGGCGGCCCGAAGGTTGCCGTGGTTACTTACCGGCTGTGGAACCGCCGCTATGCCCGCAACCCGGAAATCATCGGACGAACCATCCAACTGGACGGCGTTCCCTACACCATCGTGGGAGTTGCGCCACGGCGATTCCAACACTGGGGAGCGGACATCTATCTCCCGCTGGCGCTGGATTCCGCCTCAGGCGATCGCTCGCAACGAACCCTGAACGTAGCGGGAGTATTGAAGGAGGGGCCGTCGCCGGACGACACGGCGCCGCCGCTGCGTGAATTGGCTCGGCGGGTAGAAGCAGAGCACGCGGCAACAAATCCCGAATATCGTGGCCTCGTGTACACGCCTGTCGACGTTCGAAAAGGCGTCGTAGGCGACCTGCGCATGGCCCTGAATGTGTTGATGGGCGCTGTAGGGATGCTCTTGTTGATCGCGGCGGCGAACATCGCGAGCTTGTTACTTGCTCGCGCCCGAGCAAGGGCCCGTGAAATCGCCATGCGGTTGGCTATCGGAGCCACGCCGAGCCGCCTGGCCCGGCAGTTTTTCACGGAAAGCGTGGTGCTTTCGGGGATCGCGGGGACGGTTGGGGCTGTCTTGGGAATTTGGGGGCTGGCGCCGGTTCTGGCGCTGATCCCGGAGCACTATATCGGCGAAGAGTCGGTGATTCATGCCAGCCCCGCAAGTTTCCTCGTTAGCCTTGGAGCAGCGCTCGCGCTCGGAGCAGGTTTCGGCATGGCCAGTGCGATGTTTGTTGCGCAGCGAAGCGCTGCTCGAAAAGTTGCCGAGACTCGTACGGCCTCGGCTGCGGATCAACGGGGCGGCCGAGCGCGCGGACTTCTGGTGCTGTCGGAAATGGCGCTCGCGTTCGTTGTGGTGACCGCCGCCGGATTGATGGTCAGAACATACCGGCAGATCACCACGATGGATCTGGGCTTTCAGCCGGACCACGTGTTGACCATGCGCACCGCCTTGCCGCGGCTGAGGTACCAGAGGAGCGTCGAGGTAGCGAATTTTTTTAGCGAACTGCTGGCGCGGGTGCGTTCGCTGCCAGGGGTCGTTGACGCGGCTGCATCATCCGGGAGACCGATGGAGGGCGGCGCAGCGGTTCGCAGCTTCTCGATCCCGGGACGCCGCCTGAATACAACCGACCGCACCGCAACGGCCCACTTTCTCGTGATCGCGCCATCCTATTTCGCGGTCGTTGGGACCCCGTTGCGCCGCGGCCGTTTTTTTCGTGAGCAGGACGGCGCAGAGGCTCCGCGAGTCGTGATTGTCAACGAGAGATTTGCTCGCTTGTACTTTCCAAACGAAGACGCGGTTGGCAAACAGATCCGGCTGGAAAACCGGGAGAGCCAGGCGGACACCGGCCAAGGGGCACCAGCCACGAGCGTCGCACAAATTGCGGGTGTGGTGGAAGACTCGAAGCAGTTTGCGTGGAACGTTGGCGACGTGCTCTATGAGCCGGTGTCACCGGAAATTTATGCTCCTCTGCTGCAGCGGCCAGAAGACGGACGGGATGTCGCGCTTCTCTTGAGAACTCAGGCAGAGCCAGCAACTCTTGCAGAGGCAGTCCGCTTGCAGGTGCTTGAGATGGACCCGGACCAGCCGGTGTATAGCGTCCACACGCTGCGCGCGATGACGGACGAGGCTCTCGGTCCGGCGCGCCTCTGCCTCCTTTTGCTGGCGATTTTTGCAGTCACCTCTGTGGTGACCGCCTGCGTGGGTCTCTACGCGATCATGTCGTATGAAGTCACCCAGCGGACACAAGAGATTGGCGTGCGCATGGCTCTGGGAGCAGGACGACACGATATCGTGCGGCTGGTACTAAAAGAGGGAATTCTGGTGGCTGCCGGAGGACTCGCGTTGGGGCTTTTAGGTTCTCTGGGAGTTACGCGTCTGATGTCCAGCTTGCTCTACAAGGTCCCCTACAATGATTTCGTGACTCTGGCGGCAGTGTCCGCGCTATTGTCCGCGGTGGCCTTGATGGCAAGCTATGTTCCTGCGCGCCGCGCTATGCGCGTCGATCCGATGGTCGCGTTGCGCTACGAATGAGTTATGGCACTTCAGCCGGTCTCGAAATGTAGCGCCGGGGGCCAGCCCTGCACTGTGTTTCTGTTCGCACCACCGGGTAACACGAGTCGGCGCCTCCAAACCGGAACGTCTAGAACAGTTTCACCGCCAGATCCTGCGGGGCAGCTCCCACTGGAATCATTGTCAACAGACTGTTCGTTCGCACGCGAATCACCGCGACATCCGCCGAAGCCTCGTTCACAGCGATTAGCAGATTCTCTTCCGGATCAAAGCGCATCACACCAGGAGACTGGCCCGCGGTAATCGGAAACTCCTTTCCGGTTCCGGGCTCGCGCACCACGCGCCGGTTCGCAATGTCCACCGGAATGACGTGCCCCGCCGCGCTGTCCGAAACATAAAGAGTGCTTCCATCCGCGCTCAAAACGCCGCGCGTTGGCGCCGACCCGAGCACCATATAGTCGCCCACCTCGTGCGTCCACGTGTTGATCACCTGCAGCCCGTGCGCGTCCGGTGAAATCACGTACAACTCGCCACCGTCCGGCTTGAGCAGCATGTCCGACGGATTCCCATCCAGTTCGAGGTTCGTCACGAGAACGCTCCTCTTCAAATCGACGACCGAAAGCCGGTGCTCCGTCCGGCTCAAGACAAACGCCAGGCTGTTGTCCGGAAGTATCGCAACTTTGTCCGGCTGCTTGACGATGCCGACCGTACTGCGAAGCGCGAGCGTCGACGCTTCATGAATCCCCAGCGTCGCATCGCGGTGATTGAGCACCAGGACGCTTTTTCCGTCGGGCGTCACGTGAGCCAGAACCGGCTCGCCGCCCGTGCGCGCCCGCGCCAACACATTCCGTGACTGGCAGTCGATCGCCAGCAGCGTGTCCGATCCCGCCGATGTGGTGTACAAGCTTCCCCCGTCCGGCGAAAAATCGATCGCATAGGGAAGCGGCCCAACAGGAATGCGCGCGCTGACTTGATTCACGCGCGTATTGATCACCCAAACATATCCGCCCGCCGAACTAACACCCCAAACTTCAGCGCGCATGGGGTGCTCGCGCATCCCGGATAATCCGGGGCCAATGGCAATCCGCGTCACAGCCGCCAACTTCACCAGATCAATGACCGTCACGCTTCCGTCGCCTGCAGAAACATATGCGCTCAAACGCAAGCCCGGCCTCAGAAAAGACGGCCGATGCTCGCGAAGAAGCAGAACGACGCCCGTAATCACCAGGACGCCAAGCAGAAAATACATACGAAAATTGCGCGGCCGGTTCATGAGTCAGAGGGATTGTTACATGTAGCCTGAGGAATTAGCCAGAAGCCCACGCGTCGATTGGAAAGGGAAGTGCGCGAAAGTCCGGCAATACGTCGTCAATTCACTTCGCGCCCCAAAACTGCCGCAATCTGCCGCACCTCTTTCACCAGCTCCGCAAATTCTTCCGGCAAAATCGACTGCATGCCATCGGAAAGCGCCTTATCCGGCTCATGGTGCACTTCGACGAGCAATCCATCCGCGCCCACCGCGATCGCCGCGCGCGAGAGCGGCAACACCTTGTGCCGTTTGCCTGTCCCGTGAGATGGATCCACCAAAATCGGCAAATGACTGCGCTTCTTCACCGCCGGCACCACCGCCAAGTCCAGGGTGTTCCGCGAAAAATCCGAAAACGTCCGCACGCCGCGCTCGCACAGCATCACGTTGTAATTTCCCTCGGACAAAATATATTCCGCGGCCATCAAAAACTCGTCCAGGGTCGCCGACATCCCGCGCTTCAAAAGCACCGGCTTCTTCGCCCGCCCCGCCCGCTTGAGCAACGAAAAATTCTGCATGTTCCGCGCGCCAATCTGAATCACGTCGGCATACTGCTCGACAAGATCGAGGCTCTCGTTGTCAATGGCCTCGGTGATGATTCCGAAGCCATACGCCTCGCGCACTTTCGCCAGAATCTTCAGCCCGGGCAAACCAAGGCCCTGAAAACTGTACGGCGACGTCCTCGGCTTATAGGCCCCGCCGCGAAACAGCCTCGCCCCGCTTTTCTTCACTCGTTCCGCAATCGCCAAACACTGTTCTTCGGTCTCCACCGCGCAAGGTCCAGCCACCATCGCGATCATCTTCCCACCAACCATGACCTCCCCCGACGGCGTGGGAATCCGCAGTACGGTATCCTCCTCCTTGGCGTCCCTGCTCACCAACTTGTACGGTTTGCTGACTGGTATGCACTCCACCACTCCCGGCAGCGACTCCAGCACTCCGAGATCGACCGCCCCGCTATTCCCGGTAATCCCAATCGCCGTTCGAATCGTCCCCGGAATGGGATGCGCCTTCAGCCCCAGCGCCTCAACTTTGTCGCATACCGCGCGAACCTGTTCCTCCGTCGCGTGCGATCCCATCACAATCAGCATTATGCGTTCCTCGGACTCCTTGCGAATTTTTCAGTGTACTGCACCCGCACAACGGACGCAAAGAAGAACCGCGTTTGGTAATTGCCTAACCTTGTGTTGCTGCGTCGGATATACTTACCGCGGCCGATCAGCTCCGACGTTAGGAGAGAAGAATATGATAGTCAACCGGTCCGCACCGAGGGCAACAGTGGTACCTATACTTGTCTACGAAGACGTAGAAAAAGCAGTTGACTGGCTCTGCGGGACCTTCGGTTTCACGGAGCGCCTCCGAGCGGCGCGTCCGGGTGACCGTGTAACCCATGCGCAGCTTGCCATCGGCGAGGGCGCGGTCATGTTGGGCCGTCAGGGTGGCGAGTTTCGGCCTCCGCGGCTTAACGAAGTAAGCCAATATGTGACCGTGCGTGTTGAGAATGTCAACGCGCATTTTGAGCATGCCGGCCAATGTGGTGCGCAGATCTTGAAAGCACCAACGGACATGCCTTTCGGAGAGCGGCAATACACGGTAGAAGACCCTTGGGGTCACCGGTGGACGTTCTCCCAGTCCATAGCCGACGTTGCCCTCGAGGTATGGGGTGCCCGCCAGCCGGGCGGACGGGAGTGAGCGCGGATCGCGCGCTCCTTAAATGACAACACAGTTTTAGGCCACTACCCCGCGTTTGGTCTCGCTCGCTGGCCTCTATCGATCACCACCAAGCATCTCGCGCTCGCCCACTGTAAATGCCGGCCGCTTCTACTGGTTTTCACAGGAAAACCCGCTAGCTCTGCCCGCATCTAAGAGCCGTGAGAGCCAATTAATCTTCGGCCGTGACCCGCCCCTCGAGCTCGGGCTCTTCGTGTATCTCTATAGACCCACTCTGGAGACTAGAATGAAACGACTCTCAGTTTTGCTAATCCTTGCCGCCTGCGCCGTACCAGCATGCTTTGCCCAGGAAAATGATCGCGTGCAAGTCGGCGGGTTTGCCGACTACCTCCGCCTGTCGCAAACTAACACAAACTTCGCCGGCCTCGGCGGACGTTTCACCTTCACGGGCTATCGCGCGCTCAAGCTCGAAGCAGAAATGTCCTACGATTTTGACCGGGTCTTCACCGAGGGGTTCACCGACACCGGTACCGGCATAGTCTCGATCAATCGCTCCAACCTCCGGGTTCTCCATGGCATGTTCGGCCCCAAACTGGAAATTGGGCATTTCCCCATACACCCTTTCGTGACGGTGAAGGGTGGATTCGTGAATTTCCGTTTTGACAGTCGGCCCGCCACCTTCGATACCTTCGCAAGTTCGGTCGAAGGCCTGCGCTCCAGAAACGTCAACGGCATGCTGTATCCGGGCGGCGGCCTTGAAGGCCATCTTGGCCCGGTCGGCCTGCGCTTGGACGTCGGCGATGATATTTATTTCAACCGCGGCACTCACCACAACCTGCGCGTCGCGTTTGGCCCGTATATTCGGTTCTAGGCGCAAGCAGCGAACTCAGAACTCCGACCTCGCGCTCGCGGGACGCGCGGGGCCGCCACGCCGGCTACCCGCCCATCTTTCAGTCCGCGCGTACCCGCGAAGCTTGTTCGGCGAGTTGACCGCCGCCTGAACCGGCCAACCGCCGGTCCTGCATTCCAAACGCTCGGCAACCATCCTCCTGCCGTGCGTTCATCCTCTGTGTAAAGTTGAAATACCCACCGCAACGCCGACCACAGAGACGCTCCAACAACTCGCAGCGAGGTTTTTTCCTCCATTTGGAGAATGAGTGTCGCTCGGTTACAATAGAGGATTAACAGTCACGCAAAATCCGCATTGACAGCATGCCCGACCCTCAACCCACGCTAGACACCCAATTCGACGCAGAAGACGAATATCGCCCGGAACCTGAGCCTGAGCCGCTGCCGCCCACCTGGATGGACGGAAGCCTGCGCATTGGCATCCACGCCTCTATCGCCGCAAGCTACCTCAACGCTCTCGAATCCGCGCGCAAGCTAGGCTGCAATGCCGTGCAAATTTTCTCCTCAAGCCCCCGCATGTGGCAAGGCGGCCCGGCGCGTATCCCCGAAGTAGACGCCGCAGCCTTCCGCGCGCGCCGCGCCCAGCTCGGCCTCGGCCCTCTGGTCATTCACGCGAACTATCTGATCAATCTGGCCGCTGCGCAACCCATGTTGCGGACGCGCTCCATCCAGGCTTTTCACGATGAACTTGTGCGCAGCATCGCCCTCGGCGCCGATTTTCTGGTCGTTCATCCCGGCTCGCGCGGCGAAGCCTCGCCTGAACAGTCTGTCGTCACCGTCATTGAATCCGTCAAGCAGGGCTCGAAACGCGTATCCCTCGGCAAATTGCGCATCCTCATCGAGAACACGGCAGGCATGGGAGTCGCCGTGGGCGCGCGCCTTGAAGAGCTTGCCGAGATTCTCGCCGGCTTGAAAGATGTTCCCGCAGCCGCATGTCTCGACACCGCGCATCTCTTCGCCGCGGGCTATGACATCAAGAGCGAAACTGGTCTCACCTCGACGATCGACTTGATCGACAGCACCATCGGCCTCGATCGCGTCCCCGTGTTCCACGCCAATGACTCCAAGATTCCGCTGGGCGGCCGCGTCGATCGCCACGAAAGCATAGGCCAAGGCAAAATCGGCGCTGAAGCTTTTCGCCGCATCTTGACGCATCCGCGACTAGGCGCAGTTTTGAACAAAGGCTTAACCGGTCGCGCGTTCGTCCTCGAAACGCCCATCGATCAACCCGGTGATGATCGCCGCAACGTGGCCAAACTGTGGGAACTCGCCGGCTTGAGCGACCAGGCCCCGCCCGCCGAAAAAGGTTTCTCGATGCTAACCACGGCCATCAAGAAAATTCAAATGAAAACGGCCGCAACCGCCAAGAGAGCGGAGCGCAGCAGGAAAACTCTGGAGGCATCGGCGGCGTCACGATCGAGCAGGCCGAAAAAGAAGTCGAAACCCGCAGCAACAAAGTCAAAGGCGGCAAGCAAGTCCAAAAAATCGCGCAAGACCAAGAGGGGATAGCGAGCCGTGGCGGACTATAACCCACAAGAAATCGAAACCAAGTGGCAAAAACGCTGGGCCGAGGCCCGCGTATTTGAAACAGAAGCCGATCCCACCCAGCCCAAGTACTATGTCCTCGAAATGCTCCCGTATCCCTCCGGCACGATGCACATGGGACACATGCGCAATTACGCCATCGGCGACGTCGTCGCCCGCGTCAAGCGCATGCGCGGCTTCAACGTGCTTCATCCCATGGGCTGGGACGCCTTCGGACTACCCGCCGAAAACGCCGCCATCAAGAACAACACGCATCCTCGCGTCTGGACCAACAACAACATCGGCGAATTCCAGCGCACCCTACGCCGTTTCGGCTTCAGCTACGACTGGCGCCGTGAAATCTCCACCTGCGAGCCCGAGTATTACCGCTGGAATCAGTGGTTCTTTCTAAAGATGCTCGAGCGCGGCCTGGCCTACCGCAAAAAGAGCCGCGTTAACTGGTGTCCGAAATGCTGCACCGTGCTGGCGAACGAGCAGGTCGTGAACGGCGGCTACTGCTGGCGCCATGAAGACACGCTCGTTGAGTCCCGCGAACTCGAGCAATGGTTCCTCAAAACCACCGCCTACGCCGACCAGCTCGTCGACGATTTAAAGCAACTCGAAGGCTCTTGGCCGGAGCGCGTCATCACCATGCAGCGCAACTGGATCGGCCGCTCGCAGGGCGCCCGCGTAAAATTCGCCGTCGTCGATGTTCCAGGCGCAGCGGCTATTGAGATCTTCACCACACGCATCGACACTATCTACGGCGCGACCGCCATCATCCTCGCTGCGACCCATCCGCTGGTAGCAAAACTGCTTGAGGGCTCGCCAAATCGCGCCGATGCGGAATCGCATCTCGCGCGAATGCGCCAGACTTCGGTCAAAACGGAGGACCTCGCCACCGCCGAAAAAGTCGGCTTCTTCACCGGACGCCACGCTAGCAACCCCTTCAGCAACGAAAAAATCCCCATCTGGGTCGCCAATTTCGTGCTGATGGAATATGGCACGGGAGCCATCATGGCCGTGCCCGCGCACGACGAGCGCGACTTGGAGTTTTGCCGAAAGTATGGCCTCCCGGTGCGCGTGGTCATCCAACCAAACGAAGGCCAACCACTGGTCCAAGAAAAAATGACCGTCGCCTTCGACGAGCACCAAAACGGCAAGCTGGTCAGTTCCGGCCCGTTCAACGGCCTTTCTCCCGACCAAGCCATTGTCAAAATGACGGCCTTCGCCGACCAAAAAGGCTTTGGGCGCGGCGAAGTCGTTTTCCGCCTGCGCGACTGGGGCATCTCCCGCCAGCGGTACTGGGGCACTCCGATTCCCGTCGTTTATTGCCCCGAGCACGGCCTCGAACCCGTTTCTGAAAAAGACCTGCCTGTTCTGCTGCCGGCCAATCCCAAACTCACCGGCGAAGGCGAATCTCCACTCGCCTCGACTCCGGAATTCGTCAACACCACCTGCCCCAAGTGTGGCGGCCCGGCACGCCGCGAAACCGACACGATGGACACCTTTGTCGACTCCTCCTGGTATTTCTACCGCTACTGCGATCCGCAGAACGACAAAGCTCCGTTCGATTCCGCGAAAGTCGCCTATTGGTTTCCTATCGATCAATACATCGGCGGCATCACCCACGCCATCCTGCACCTTCTCTACTCGCGTTTCTGGTGCAAGGTCATGCGCGATCTAGGTCTTGTCAAACACGACGAGCCCATCTCCAGGCTCTTCACCCAGGGCATGATCCAAAGAGGTGGCGTCACCATGTCCAAGTCGCGCGGCAACGTGGTCGGCGCCATCGACATGGCCGAAAAATACGGCGCCGACACCGGCCGCCTCTACACGCTCTTTGCCGCGCCGCCCGAAAAGGATCTCGAATGGAGCGAAGAAAGCATTGAAGGCTCCTGGCGTTTCCTAAACCGCGTCTTCCGCCTGGTAGACAAGCACGCCTGCGCAATCCGCGACACCAAGAACTGCAACTTCGACGCCAAGGGAATGACCCAGAAAGAACGCGACCTGATCAGGGTCACCTACCAAACGCTGCTGCGCGTCACACAAGACTTCGAGAAGCGCTGGCACTTCAATTCCGCCATCGCGCAGATCATGGAATTAACCAACGAGATCTATCTCTCCGAGCCTCTCGAAAACGGTGTTCGTCCCGAAATACGCAAAGAAGTCCTGCAGATCCTTACTCTGCTGCTAGCACCCATGACCCCTCACATCGCCGAGGAAATGTGGGAAATGCTGGGCCACGAAGACGGCCTCTGGAAGGCTTCCTGGCCGGTCCTGACCGATGAGCAACTGGAGCTAGCGAAAGACAACGAAGTAGAAATCCCCGTGCAGGTCAACGGCCGTCTCCGCGCAACCCTAAGAGTGCCCGCGGGCGCAGGCGAAGCCGAGCTCGTCGCCAAAGCCAAAGCCGATCCCGCCGTCGCCCGCCACATCGAAGGCAAGCGCGTCGTGAAGGTCATCTTTCGCGTCGATAAACTCCTAAACCTGGTGGTCCAATGAGCACGAGGCCTTTTCTTCCGAGAGGCGCGGCGCGCGGTGATCTCGCTATCGCCGGGGCAACCGCGGAATGCCGGGTCCGAAGGTAAGCCCGCATCCAAGAGGAGCGCACAATGGCAACAGGAGCCGCAATGACGGAACACCACGCAAAGCCAAAGTCCGAGTTAGGCGGCATAGTCGTCCTGGATTTCGGCGGCCAATACACGCAGCTAATCGCCCGCCGCATCCGAGAACAAGATGTTTTCTCCGCGATCCTGCCCTGCACCTCCACGCTCGAAGAGATCCGCGAATACGCCCCCGCAGGGGTTGTCCTCTCCGGCGGCCCCAGCTCGGTCTACGATCCCGACGCCCCTAAATGTGACCCCGCCATCCTGGCCATGGGATTACCCGTCCTGGGCATCTGCTACGGCATGCAATGGATCACGCACGCGCTAGGCGGCAAGGTGGAGAAAGCCCAACGCCGCGAGTACGGCCGCGCCCACCTGAAAGTAAACTGTGCAAAAGGGCCCAGCGAATCGCACCTTTTCGCAGGGGTCCCGGAGTCCCTGCGGATCTGGAACAGCCACGGAGATCACGTGCGTGAACTTCCCCCCGGCTTTTGCGCCACAGGCCACACCGACAACGCCATCGCCTCGCTCGAGGATCCCCAGCGCAAGATCTACGCCGTACAATTCCACGTCGAGGTAAACCACACCGAAAGCGGAACCGAACTTCTGCGCAATTTCCTCTTCCGCGTGTGCAAGGCCGAACGCAAGTGGAGCGGCTCCGCCTTCATCGAAGAAACCACCGAGGCCATTCGAACGAAGGTCGCCCAGGGACGCGCCATCTGTGCCCTCAGCGGGGGAGTCGATTCTACGGTCGCCGCCGTCCTGGTTCACCGCGCCATGGGCGACCGCCTGACAAACATCTTCGTGAATACCGGAATGCTCCGGAAAAACGAATTCCGAGACACCCTGGAAATGCTGCGAGACCGCCTCGGTCTCCGCGTTGTCGGGGTAGACGCCTCGGACCGCTTCGTGGATAAGCTTATCGGGGTAACCGACCCCGAGCAGAAACGCAAAATCATCGGCAGGGAGTTCATCGCCGTCTTCGCCGAAGAAGCCCAAAGGCTCCAGGGTGGCGAGGCCCGCGGCGAAATCGCCTGGCTCGTACAGGGAACACTGTATCCAGACGTCATTGAGTCCGTCTCCGTGAAAGGCCCCTCCGCCACCATCAAGACCCACCACAACGTCGGTGGTCTGCCGGAAAACATGCCTTTTGCCCTCATCGAGCCCCTCCGCGACCTCTTCAAAGACGAAGTCCGCCGGATCGGCAAGGATCTAGGCCTTCCGGACGAAGTCCTTTTGAAACACCCGTTTCCGGGCCCTGGCCTTGCGGTAAGGCTCCTCGGCGAGATCACCCGCGAACACCTCCACACCTTGCAGGAGGCAGACGCCGTCGTTGTTGAAGAGATACGTCGCGCCGGTCTCTATAGTAAAGTTTGGCAAGCCTTCGCCGTCCTGCTCCCGGTTCGCAGCGTCGGCGTCATGGGCGACTACCGCACCTACGGCCTGACCGTGGCCGTCCGCGTCGTGGAATCCGAGGACGCCATGACCGCCGACTGGGTCCGCCTCCCGGGTGAAGTCCTTGAGCGGATTTCCACCCGCATCGTCAATGAAGTTCGCGGCGTGACCCGGGTGGTTTACGACATAAGTTCAAAACCACCCAGCACCATCGAGTGGGAGTAAATCTCAACTTGAAACAGTCGCATTTGGAAGAGGGAATTGAACTTATACACAGGACGGGGAGTTTTTATAACGTTGCACGGCCTCAACTACTAATGTACAGGCCGCGCAGGGACGAGGCGCGGCCTATCCAGGAATTAGCATTTTTTCGACAGCACGCTCTAAATAATGTCACAGAACTAGCGGTTAGCCATTTTCTGCGCCATGTAGAGAATGAGCTTGCGGTCCCCTTCCTCGACCTTCCCGAGCAAGCGGCGAAGCTTGTTGAGAAAGCGTGCATCTTTACCGACGCTGCCCCACGCGATGTCATCCGACGACTTTCTCTTGGGGAGATTCGGCAACTGCGGCGGCTCCTCGCCGTCATAAAAGAGTTGATAGAGTGGGCACTCGAGGGCGCGAGCAAGTTTTTCCAGTGTTTCGATGGCCGGTACTGTATGGCCATTCTCTACGCGGGAAATATAACAACGCAGCAACCCTGTTCGCTTCTCGATGTCGCCCTGGGAGAGTTTCTTTTCTTCGCGGAGTGCGCGAAGACGGTCACCTATAATCATGGCGGCATTATTCCATGTGGATACAGGTCTAGCAAGGAGAAACTTGGCGTTCGCCGACTTGAAACGATTGA
>Ga0210384_10002057_pt1 | contig 25371 bp, 20 predicted proteins | sample IncBWH2MmetaG_FD_160574 | JGI IMG/M metagenome (GOLD analysis project Ga0210384, IMG submission 160574) | Forest soil microbial communities from Barre Woods Harvard Forest LTER site, Petersham, Massachusetts, United States - Inc-BW-H-2-M | ecosystem: Environmental > Terrestrial > Soil >...
CAAGCGCTCCAGCCACACGCTTCCCGGCTCGGGATTCCAATGCTCCACGCTGCCGCCGGCATGCGTGATCTCGTACGGACTCATGGTCGCATCGCCCACGAAGATCAGCTTGTAGTCGGGACCGTAAGTGCGGATGATCTCGGTGGTGCCGACGTGCTCGTTGAAGCGGCGCCGATTGTCCTTCCACAACGCTTCGTACACGAAGTTGTGAAAATAGTAATGCTCGAGATGCTTGAACTCGCTGCGGGCGGCCGAGAATAATTCCTCGCAGGTCTTGACGTGATCGTCCATCGATCCGCCGATGTCCAAAAGCAGCAAGATCTTGATGACATTCTTGCGCTCGGCCTGCATTTTGATGTCGAGCCAGCCGCCCGAGCGCGCCGTGGCATCGATGGTATCGGCGAGCGCCAGCTCGTCGGGCACGCCCCGCCGCGCAAAGCGGCGCAGGCGGCGCAGCGCGATCTTGATGTTGCGCGTGCCCAATTCGACCTTGTCGTCGAGATTCGCGAATTCGCGCTTGTCCCAGACCTTGACGGCGCTGCGATTGCGGCCGCCGTCCTGGCCGATGCGCACGCCCTCCGGATTGAAGCCGTAGGCGCCGTAGGGCGAGGTCCCCGCCGTGCCTATCCACTTGTTGCCGCCCTGATGCCGTTCTTTCTGCTCCTCGAGGCGTTTTTTGAGCGTCTCCATCAGCTTTTCCCAGCCGCCCATGGCCTCGATCTCGGCCTTTTCTTCGTCCGTGAACTCGCGCACCGTCAATTTTTCCAGCCAATCGGCCGGCAGCTGCCGCTGCAGCAACGCGAACACATCCTCAACGCCCTTGAAATGAGCCGCAAAGGCGCGATCGTAGCGGTCGTAGAACTTCTCGTCCTTCACGAGGCAGGTGCGCGCCAGATGGTAAAAGCGCTCGGCGCTCAAGTCGCCCAAGCCGGCCTTGAGGGCCTCGAGCAGGGTCAGCAATTCGGTGATCGAGACCGGCACGCCGGTCTTGCGCAGCAGAAAAAAGAACTTAACGAGCATTCCGGCGGTGCAGGAAGACGAGTTGCTCGAAGAGGTGCACGTCCTGCTCGTTCTTCAGAAGCGCGCCGTACAGAGGGGGGATGAGCTTCTTGGTGTCGTCGCTGCGCAGCACCTCGGGGGAGATGTCCTCGGTCACCAGCAGCTTGATCCAATCGAGCAACTCGGAGGTGGTCGGCTTCTTCTTGAGGCCCGGCGTTTCGCGGATCTTGAAGAAGGTCGTCAGCGCCTCGTGCAGCAGATCGCGCTTCAGTTCCGGAAAGTGCACGTCGACGATCTGCGTCATCGTCGCAGTGTCGGGAAAACGGATGTAGTGGAAAAAGCAGCGCCGCAAGAACGCATCCGGCAATTCCTTTTCGTTGTTGCTGGTGATCACGATGATCGGCCGGTGCTTGGCGCGCACCGTTTCGTGCGTTTCGTAGACGTAGAACTCCATGCGGTCCAGCTCGCGCAGCAGATCGTTCGGGAATTCGATGTCGGCCTTGTCGATTTCATCGATCAGCAGCACCGGCTGCACGCCGCAATCGAACGCTTCCCACAAATTACCCTTGAGGATGTAGTTGCGGATGTCCTTGACGCGCTCGTCCCCCAGCTGCGAATCGCGCAGGCGCGACACCGCATCGTATTCGTACAGGCCCTGCTGCGCCTTGGTGGTCGACTTGATGTGCCACTCGAAGAACGGCTTGTCGAGTGCGCGCGCGATTTCGTTGGCCAGCAGGGTTTTTCCCGTACCCGGCTCGCCCTTGATGAGCAGCGGCCGCGACAAGACGACCGCGGCGTTGACCGCGGCCATCAATTCGTCGGTGGCGATATATCGATCAGTGCCGCGAAATTCATTGGCCATGTACAGCTACTTTCGTGTGACGCGCAGGATTTGCATGGAGTTGGTGCCGCCGGAGATGCCGCTGAGCTCGCCCTTGGTGAGAATGATGTGATCGTTCTCCAGCACCAGTTTCTGGCCCAGCAGCAGGCGGAATATCGAAAAATACACCGCTTCGCCCCGATCTTCGACGTCGTAGGCGATCGGATAGACGCCGCGGTACAAGGTCACGCGGCGGCGCGTGCTTTCATGCCGCGTGAACGCGTAGATCGGAATATCCGAACGCACCCGCGACATCCACAGCGCGGTGGATCCGGATTCGGTCAACGCGACGATGGCCTTGACTTGCAGGTGATTCGCGGTGTACATGACGGCCGCCGCGATGGCCTCATCCGTGTGCGCAAAGAATCCGCTCTGCCTCTGCCGCGCCCGGACATGTTCCACTTCGTATTTTTCCGCGCCGACGACGATCTGCGCCATGGCTTCCACCACCTTGGCGGGATGCCTGCCGGAGGCGGTCTCCGCCGACAGCATGACGGCATCGGTGCCGTCCATGACGGCATTGGCGACATCGGACACCTCGGCGCGCGTGGGAATCGTCGCCGTGATCATGGATTCCATCATCTGCGTGGCCATGATCACCACCTTGTTCTGGTGGCGCGCTTCCTGAATGATCAGTTTCTGCAGGCCCGCGAGTTCGGCGTAACCCATTTCCACGCCGAGATCGCCGCGCGCCACCATGACGCCGTCGCTGGCTTTGACGACCGCGGCCAGATTCTTGATCGCCTCGGCCCGCTCGATCTTCGCGACCAGCAGCGCGTGTCCTCCGGCCTGGCGCAGCAAGCCGCGCGCCTCGTCCATGTCCGCCGCATCGCGCGGAAAGGAAATGCCCAAATAATCGACTTTCAGGCGCGCCGCCGTGACGATGTCCTCGCGATCCTTGTCGGTCAGCGCCCCGGCGGACAATCCGCCGCCTTGCCGGTTGATGCCCTTGTTGTTGCCGAGTTCTCCGCCCACCAGGACGCGGGTTTTGATGCGCGGGCCCTCTATGCCTACGACCCTCAAGCTGATCTGCCCGTCGTTGAGCAGCAGCACGTCGCCGGCGAATACGTCGGTCGGCAATCGCTTGTAGGCAATTCCCACCGACTGTTCGGTGCCGGCGTCGACGGCCAGCGACGCATCCAAGGAAAATTCAGCGCCATCCTTCAGCTCGATCTTGCCGGCGACGAACCGATCGATGCGGATTTTTGGTCCCTGCAGGTCGCCGAGCACACCCACGTAGCGGCCGGCCTGGCGCGCGGCCTCGCGCACCAACTCCACCCGGCGCTCATGATCGGCAACGGCGCCGTGCGAGAAATTCAAGCGCACCACGTCCACGCCGGCGCGCACCATGTCCGCCAGCACCGCCGGATCGTCCGTGGCCGGACCCAGGGTCGCGACAATTTTTGTGCGCCGCAGACCGGAATTCATGCGGCGCGCTGCTCGAGAATCTCGACCGCGGGAAGCTTCTTGCCTTCGACAAATTCCAGGAAAGCGCCGCCGCCGGTGGATATGTAGGAGATGCTGTCTTCGATGCCGTATTTCTCGATGGCGGCCAAGGTATCGCCGCCTCCCGCCAGGGAGAAGGCCTTGCTGCGGGCAATGGCGGTGGCCAATGTGCGCGTACCCTCGCCGAACTGCGGGAATTCGAACACCCCCACGGGGCCGTTCCAGAGAATCGTGCCCGCGGATCCCACCAGCGCGGCAATCGCCTCGGCCGAATCCGGGCCGATGTCGAGAATCATGTCCTCGGCCGATACCTGGCGCACGTCCTTGACGTCGGCTTCGGCCTTGGCGGAGAACTCTCTTGCCACCACCACATCCGTCGGCATGGGAATGACGATACCGCGCTTTTTCGATTGGTCGAGCAGGCGCCGGCAGATATCCAGCATGTTGGGTTCGTACAGGGACTTGCCCACATTGAAGCCCAACGCCGCAAGAAACGTGTTCGTGATGCCGCCGCCGACAATGAGCTGATCCACCTTGCTCAGCAGGGATTCGAGCACCGTCAGCTTGGTCGACACCTTGGAGCCGGCAACGATCGCCAACAGCGGCCGCGCGGGTTTTTCCAGTGCCGTTTCGAGCGCCGACAATTCGCTGACCAGCAGGGGGCCGGCGCAGACGATTGGGGCATATTTCGCGACCCCGTGGGTGCTGGCCTCGGCGCGATGCGCCGTGCCGAACGCGTCCATCACATAGATGTCGCAGAGCGCCGCCATGCGGCGCGACAGTTCATCCGCATCCTTTTTTTCGCCCTTGTTGAAGCGCACATTCTCCAGGAGCACGACTTCGCCCGGCCCGACGTCGACGCCGTCCAGCCAATCCTTCTTGAAAGCCACGGGTATGCCCAACAGCTGCGCCAGGCGCTTGGCCACCGGCGCCAGGGAGAACTCCTCCGCGTACTTGCCCTCCTCGGGGCGCCCGAGATGGGACATGACGAGGACACGCGCTTTGGCGGTCACCGCGGCCTGGATGGTGGGCAACGCCGCGCGGATGCGCGCATCGCTGCTCACCAAGCCGCCCTGGATCGGCACGTTCAGATCTTCGCGAATCAGCACTCGCTTACCCCGCAGATCCAGGCTGGACATCTTGGTGATCTTCACGGGCAACTTGAGCTACTTGGCCTTCGACCAGGCCAGCGTCGTATCGAGCATGCGGTTGGAAAATCCCCACTCGTTGTCGTACCAGGAACAGGCTTTCACCAGCGTGCCCTCGATGACCTTGGTCAGCGTCGCGTCGTATGTGGAGGAGGCAGGATCATGGTTGAAGTCCACCGACACCAGCGGCTGATCGTTATAGGCCAGAATTCCCTTGAGCGGGCCGTTCGCCGCGGCCTTGATGGCGTCGTGAATTTCCTGCACCGAGGTTTTGCGCGACGCGGTGAAACTCAAATCCACCAAGGACACATTGATGGTCGGCACGCGAATCGCGAAACCGTCAATCTTGCCCTTGAGCGTAGGCAGTACCAGGCCCACGGCCGCGGCGGCGCCGGTCTTGGTCGGAATCATGGACATGGTGGCCGAGCGAGCGCGGCGCAGGTCGGAGTGATACACGTCCGTCAGCACCTGATCGTTGGTGTAGGAGTGAATGGTATTCATCACGCCGGCGAGAATACCGACCTTGTCGTGCAGCACTTTCACCAGTGGCGCCAGGCAATTGGTGGTGCAGGAGGCATTCGAAATCACCGTCATGCCGGATTTCAGGACCTCGTGATTCACGCCATAGACGATGGTCGCGTCCACATCGTCGCCGCCCGGCGCGGAGATGACGACCTTCTTGGCGCCCGCGGCGATGTGCGCGGATGCCTTGGCCTTGCTGGTAAAGAGACCCGTGCACTCGAGCACGTAGTCGACGCCCATCTCGCCCCAAGGCAATTTGGCCGGATCGCGCTGCGCGACGACGCGGATGCGATCGCCGTTGACCACCATCGAATCGCCGTCGACATGAACGTCGCCGCGAAAACGTCCGTGTGCGGTATCGAAGCGCGTCAGATGAACGTTGGTATTGGCATCGCCCAGGTCGTTGATGGCGACGATCTTGATGTCCTCGCCGTGCTTGCCTTCGTACAGCGCCCGCAGAATATTGCGGCCGATTCTTCCGTAACCGTTGATGCCAACTTTGATCGTCATGTATTCCTCTATCCATGCGCTTCGCGCAACTATCAACGGGGTCGATGCGACCCCGACCTAAAAGCGCTCGCTACGCGAGCGTTAAACTCCAAGACCGCATCAGCTGCCGGCCAGTACTTTCTCAACCGCCTCGATGACCTTTTCGGCGGTAAAGCCGAATTGCGGAAACAGCACTTTCGCGGGCGCCGAGGCGCCGAAGTGATCGATCCCCACCACCTGCCCTTTGAGTCCGACGTAGCGCCACCAATCGGCACGCACGCCGGCCTCGACGGCCACGCGCCGCGTGACCCCTGCCGGCAGCAGGCTCTCCTTGTAGGCGTCGTCCTGCGCCTCGAAGCGATTCATGCTCGGCATCGACACCAACCGGATTTTGCGCCCCTTCGCATTCATGCTGCGAACAGCCTCGGCGGCAATTCCTACCTCGGATCCGGTGGCAATCACGATGGCTTCCGGGGCGCCGCCTGGCGCCTCGATGAGAACGTAAGCGCCGCGCGTGATATTGGCCACCTGATTCGGCTCGCGCGCCTGATGTGCGCAGGCCTGGCGCGTCAGAACCAGCAGCGTCGGTCCGTCGCGGTTGTCCACCGCCACGCCCCACGCCGCGGCTGTTTCGACGCCGTCGCAGGGCCGCCAAACGTCGATATGTGGGATCACCCGCAGACTTGCAAGATGCTCGATCGGCTGGTGCGTCGGCCCGTCCTCGCCGAGACCGATCGAATCGTGCGTATACACGAATATCACGCGTATGCGCATCAGGCAGGCCATCCGCACGGCATTGCGCGCATAGTCGGAAAACGTCAGGAACGTGCCGCCGTACGGAATCAGGCCGCCGTGCGCCGTGATGCCGTTCATGATGGCCGACATGCCGAACTCACGCACGCCGTAGTGAATGTAATTTCCCGCAGGCGCAGCGGGGGTCAAGGTCACCGAATCCTTGCGCCAGGTACCGTTTGAGGGGGTCAGATCCGCCGATCCGCCCAACAACTCCGGCATGGAAGGCCCGATCGCGTTGAGCGCCGCTTGCGAGGATTGGCGGGTGGCCAGGGACTTGCCCTCCGACTGCGCGCCGGCGGTAAACGCCCGCAACAAGTCGTCAAACCCGGAAGGCAGGTCGCCCGCCATGCGCCGCTCCAATTCCGCAGCGAGCGCAGGAAATTCTTGGCGGTAGGCGGCAAACCTCGTGCGCCACTCGCGCTCGGCCGCCGCGCCCTTCTCGCGCCGATCCCACGCCGCGCGAATATCGGCGGGTATTTCGAACGGCGGCGAAGTCCAGCCGAGCGTCTTGCGTGCGATGGCAATATCAGCCTCGCCCATCGCCTCGCCATGCATGGTTTGCGTGCCCTGCTTCGGCGCGCCAAAACCAATGATGGTCTTGGCGCAGATGAACGAGGGCTTGTCGGTGACCGCGCGAGCGGCCGCCAGCGCCGCCGCGACCGCCTCGCCGCTTTGGCCGTCGACATTCGGTATGACATGCCAGCCGTAGGCCTCGAAGCGGCGCGCCGTATCATCATCGAACCAGCCCACGACCTTGCCGTCGATTGAAATGCCGTTGTCGTCATATACCGCGATGAGCTTGCCAAGCCGCTGCATACCCGCCAAGGAAGCCGCTTCGTGGGAAATGCCCTCCATCATGCAGCCATCGCCGACGAACACGTACGTGTGATGATCGATGATGTTGTGGCCGGGCCGGTTGAACGTGGCGGCCAGCGAGCGCTCCGCCAGCGCCATGCCCACCGAGTTCGCGAATCCTTGGCCCAACGGCCCCGTGGTGGTCTCGATCCCTAGATGTAGCTCACGCTCCGGGTGGCCCGGGGTCTTGGAACCGAATTGCCGAAAATTCTTGATTTCGTCCATCGACAGGGGATAGCCGGTCAGATGCAGGACCGAGTAAAGCAGCATCGATGCGTGGCCGTTGGAGAGCACGAATCGGTCACGATCCAGCCACGTAGGATTGCCCGGATTGAACTTAAGCACGTCCCGCCACAGCACTTCCGCGATGTCCGCCATGCCCATGGGCGCGCCCGGGTGCCCGGAATTCGCCTTTTGCACCGCGTCCATGGAAAGAGCACGAATGGCGTTTGCGAGGTCGCGGCGGGTGGGCATACGGGGGCTTCTTGGTTGACGAGAAAGGCGGGTATTCTCCCCGATGCGCCTCCTGCCAGCAATGCCGCGTGATTTCGGTCCCATTACTCGCGGCAGTTGTCGATTTGCGACGGAACGCGGTCACAGAAACGCGGTCCCTTATGTATAACGCATTGAGGCCGCGCCATGACCCAGTTCACCGTCGTCGCGGCGGTGCTTTGTTACCATCAATCAGATGCAAATTCTACAAATCACCGACACGCATCTTTACGGCACCGCGAGCGGAAAATTGCGCGGCGTCCAGACCGATCCGAGCTTGCGCGCGACGCTCGACGAGGCGTTTGCGCGCGTGCCGAACTACGAAGCGGTGCTCGTGACCGGTGATCTAGTGCAGGACGACAAGTCAGGTTATCTGCGGTTTCGCAGCTTTTTCGGCGGTCTCGCCAAGCCGGTGTTGTGCATCCCAGGCAATCACGATGAGCCCGAGACCATGCGCAGCGAACTGACCGGAGAGCCGTTCAAGATTTGCGGCTCGCACACGATCGGTGATTGGACTTTCGTGATGCTCGACAGCTACGATCCGGGTCACGTCGGCGGGCGCCTGACGAAGAACGAACTCGCGCGCCTCGACACGGCGCTGGCCCAAGCGCCCAAGCACGCCATGGTATGCCTGCATCATCATCCGATCGTCATGGGCAGCCGCTGGCTGGACAGCGTGGGCCTTGCGGAGGCTCAAGATTTCTGGAGCGTCATCGACCGGCATGCGCAGGTTCGAGCGGTGGTTTGGGGCCACGTTCACCAAGCTTTCGACGGCAAGCGCGGCGATGTGCGCTTGTTTGCGACGCCATCCACCGGCGCGCAGTTTCTGCCGAAGAGCGATCGCTACGCGGTGGACGCGGCTCCGCCGGCCTACCGCAGCTTCGAATTGCACGCGGATGGACGTATCGACTCTCAGGTGCACTGGGTAGAATCAGCGCAGTTGCGGCAGGCCGCGAGTTAGGAAATCCCATGATCAGCCGGCGTTTGCTGGGACTGGCCTTGTCGTGTCTCGGTCTTTGCGCCTCGGTGCGTGCCGACGGCCCGCTGCACGCGCTGTGGGAATTGCACGGCAAGCACAACACCGTGTACATCCTGGGCTCAATCCACGTTCTGCGGCAGTCCGACTATCCGCTCGCGCCGGAGGTGCTGAACGCCTACGCCAAAGTCAGTTCGATTTTGATGGAAATCAATCTGGCGGACATGGACCCGCAGCGCCTGCAAACGGAGTTGCTCGCGAGCGCGCGCCTGCCTGAGGGCAAGACCCTGCCTGGCATCATGGGCGATGAACGCTACAAGCGTGCGCAAGCGTTGGCCCAAGAGGTGGGCATCGATCTCGGCATTTTCGACGCGTTCGCGCCGTGGTTCGCCGCGGAGGCCATTTCGCAGCTGCAGTTGCAGCGTCTCGGCTTTCAACCCAAAGCCGGCGTGGAAATGTTCTTCTTGGAGCGCGCACGCGCCGACGGCAAGTCCGTGGCGGGCCTGGAAACGGTGCACGATCAGATCGCCCTATTCGACGCCTTGTCCCTGGACGCCCAAGCCGACTACCTGGTGTCGAGCCTCCAGGAAGCGCGTGACCTGCCCAAGGAAGTGAATGCCATGGTGCACGCATGGGCGAGCGGCGACACCAAATGGTTCACCGAGCAACTGAAGTCAGAGCTCGGTCGCGACCCGGTGCTGTATGAATCCGTGCTCGTGGCGCGCAACCGCAAGTGGGTGCCCAAAATCGAAGCGCTGCTCAACGACGACAAGAATTACCTGGTGATCGTCGGCACGGGGCATCTGGTGGGTCAGGGCAGCGTGATTGCGCTGCTGAAAAAAGACGGGATCGCGGCCGCCCAACTATGAGCGTCCAGAACGGCGACGATCCCGAGACTGCTAAAACAAAACCTCGATAAAATCCGCCTCCGGCTATTGCGCCGCGGGCGGCGTGCCGGCTCCGCGCGCTTGCATGCGCGCCTGCATCCGGGCTTGCATCCGCGCCTGCAGGGCGGCGAGCTGCGCCTGCTGCGCCGGCGTCAGCACCTTGAAGATCTGCGCGCGCATGGCTTCGCGCTGCGTGATCATCTGCGAGTGCAGGGCGCCGTTGGCCTGAGTGACCTGCGCGACGACGCCGGCGTAATTCGGATCATTCGGCTGGGTTTGCCGCAGCTTCAGCGAATTGGCGCGCATCTCCTGGTGAATGCTCTTCAGCTGCGGACCGGCATTCGCCATGATGGTCTTGACCGATGCCTGCTGCTCCGCACTCAAGTTGAGCTTCGACAGCAGAAATCCCGCGCCGTGGTGATGCCACCCGTGCGGGCCCGGCGCGGCCGGCGCCGCACTCGCCGCTTCATCGGCCGCAGCCGCGGTCGAAATGCCCGCGGCGGCCGCCAACAGCGCTCCGGCCGCCAGCACGGTTCCGGCCAGCATTTTGCGATTCGATTTCATGTTCATTGCTCCAATACGGTAAAAGAGGATACGGCTACATCCTAGACCGGCGCCGTGTAAACATGTGTCAGAGGCAACGCGGGGTTCTGTTAAGAATTGCAAATTCGCAGGCCCGCGGTTTCGCGGGACGCCGACTGTGCCAGAGTATGCGGTATGACAGCTGATCCCACGCCAACCCGCGAACCGCGCGTCCTCTTGGTCGACGACGATCGCGAGCTGTGCCAGATGCTCTCCGAATACCTGAACGCCGAGCACTTCGACGTGAAGAGCGTGCATGACGGCGGCGAGGCGCTGGCGGAATTGCAGGCCGGCGAATTTGAAATCGTGATTCTCGACGTGATGCTGCCGAGCGTCGGCGGTCTCGACGTGCTGCGCAAGCTCGGCGCTTCCTATGCCACTCCCATTCTCATGTTGACCGCGCGCGGCGACGACGTGGACCGGATTGTCGGTCTGGAACTCGGCGCCGACGACTACTTGAGCAAACCCTTCAATCCACGCGAATTGGTGGCGCGCATCCGTGCGATTCTGCGCCGTGCCACGAGCCGTTCGCCGCGCAGCGGCGTTCCCGATGAACTCAGCGTGGGTCCCATTACGCTGAACGCGGGAACCCGCCAGGTGCGCGTCGCGGAAAAACCCGTGGCGCTCACCGGCGCGGAGTTCCGCGTGCTCGAACTGCTCATGCGCTCCGCCGGCCAGGTGATCTCGCGCGACGCGATGACCGAACTGGCGCTGGGGCGCAAGCTCGCGGCCTATGATCGCAGCATCGACACGCACATCAGTAATTTGCGCCGCAAACTGGAGCTCGAGGCCGGCAGGAATCCTGAAATAAAAAACGTTCGCGGCTCGGGCTATACGTTGACCTGGGCGCATGCATAGCCTTTTCTCAAGAATCTTTCTGTTGTTCTTGCTCGCGATGACCCTCATCGTCGGCAGCAGCATCGCAACCACGTTCACGATCGCTTCGCGCGAAAATGAACCGTTCGAAAATCAACGCCGTCCCTCCGTGGCCATCCAGGCATCGGAAATTCTCGAGCGCGGCGGCATCGGCGCATTGAAGAACTGGCTGGCAGGAAGCAAGACCACGCCCGGTGACCGGGAATTATTCATCGCCGGACCCGACGGTCAAGACATTCTCGGACGGCAGCTGCCCGAAAGCGCGTCGCGCCGCTTGAGCGTGAACAACCGCGAGCCGCCGATTCCGGGCAATTTCCGTCCGTCGCGCGCCGCGCCGCAAATCATCGCTGCGGACGGCTCGATTTACACGGTGCTGCTCACCCCGCGCCGCCCCAGCATCTTCGGCGCGCTCAGCCTACCCGCCATTTCGCTCACCATTCTCGGCATCGCGCTCGTGGTGAGCGCGCTCACCAGCTGGTGGCTGGCGGAGCACCTCACCGCGCCCATTCGCCGCATTCAGGCCGGTGCGCGGGCGCTTGCCTCGGAAAATCTCCACGTGCGTGTCAGCGCTGGGCTCGAGGGCCGCAAGGATGAACTCGCCGTGCTGGCGCGCGACTTCGATGCCATGGCCGATCAGCTGCGGACGAATCGCGGCGCGACGACGCAGCTGCTGCGCGACATATCCCACGAGCTGCGCTCGCCTCTGGCCCGAATGCGGGTCGCGTTGGGGCTGGCGCGCCAGCCCCCGGCGGACTTCGCGCGGCAATTGGACCGGCTGGAACGAGAGATCGAACGCCTCGATTCGATGATCAGCCAGGTGCTGAAGCTCGCGCGCCTGCATGGCACCGATGCCCTGCTGCAGCGCGAGCGATTCGAACTCGACGATGTCATCGAGCAAGTCGTGCGCGACGCCAATTTCGAAGGCGCCGTAAAAAATTGCAAGATCAATCTGCGGGGCGCCGCCAATTGCGCCGTGCTTGGCAGCCGCGAGCTGCTGCGCAGCGCGATCGAAAACGTGCTGCGCAATGCCGTGCGCTACAGTCCGAACGACATGCCGGCGGAGATGCAGGTGGCGCGGGCCGGCGGCGGCTTGGAAATTCTCATCCGCGATCACGGGCCGGGGGTGCCGGCGGCGGATTTGGAGCGTATTTTCGAGCCGTTCTACCGGGTCGCCGAATCACGCGACCGCGACAGCGGCGGTGAGGGCATTGGCCTTGCCATCACTTCTCAAGTCATGAAGGCCCACGGCGGCTCCGCCCGGGCCGTCAACGTGAGCGGCGGCGGGTTGGAAGTGCGACTCAGCTTGCCCGAGACCGCCATCGCTGTTTGAATGCTCGGCCATGAGCCTGTTTCAAGAAGCCTGTAAATACATTCCGGGCGGCGTCAACTCGCCGGTGCGAGCCTTTCGCGGCGTGGGCGGCGAGCCCATTTTCTTCAAGAAAGCGCGGGGCGCCCACGTGTTCGCGGCGGATGATCGCCGTTACACCGATTTCGTCGGCTCCTGGGGCCCGATGATCCTGGGGCACGCGCATCCGCAGGTCATCGAAGCCGTACAGCAAGTCGCCGCCGACGGCCTGAGCTTCGGCGCGCCCACCGAATTGGAGACGCGGCTTGCGCGGCGCGTCGTCGAACTCATGCCCAGCATCGAGCTGGTGCGTTTCGTCAGCTCCGGCACCGAAGCGACCATGAGCGCAATTCGCCTGGCGCGGGGCTTCACCGGCCGCGACACCATCGTGAAATTCGAGGGCTGCTATCACGGTCATTCCGATTCCTTGTTGATCAAAGCCGGCTCAGGGGCATTGACTCTCGGTGTTCCCACCTCGCCCGGCGTTCCCAAGTCCCTCGCCAACCACACCGTGACGCTCAACTACAACGACAGCGATCAAGTCGAGCGCGTGTTGCGAGAGATCGGTGCGCAAATCGCCTGCGTCATCGTCGAGCCGGTGGCAGGCAACATGAACTGCGTCCCGCCGGCGCCGGAATTCCTGCCGACCCTCAGGCGCGAGTGCGACCGGGCGGGTGCGCTGCTGATCTTCGACGAAGTCATGACGGGTTTTCGCGTCGCCCTGGGCGGCGCGCAGGCGCTGTACGGCGTGCGCCCCGACCTGACCACGCTCGGCAAGATCATCGGCGGCGGCATGCCGGTCGGCGCTTTCGGCGGACGGCGCGACATCATGGAGCAGCTCGCGCCCTTGGGTCCGGTTTACCAAGCCGGTACGCTGTCCGGAAATCCGGTCGCCATGATCGCCGGCCTCACCACCCTCGATCTCATCGGCGCGCCGGGCTTTCATCATCGCTTAGGCAGGATGACGGACATTTTGGTGGAGAAACTGTCGGCCGCCGCGGCCGGCGCGGGGATCGCGCTCTCCACCAATCACGTCTGCGGCATGTTCGGATTTTTCTTCACCACCGAGAGCCACGTCGATCGCTATGAAAAGGTCATGGCATGCGATGTCGAGCGCTTCAAGCGATTCTTCCACGGCATGCTGAAGGAAGGCGTGTACCTCGCGCCATCCGCCTTCGAGGCAGGTTTCCTGTCGGCGGCGCACACGGCGGCGGACATCGAAGCAACCGCCTCCGCCGCCGCGCGGGTTTTCGCATCGATGCACGGCTAGGACCTGAGTCTTGCGCGCTTTCGCGTGGTTCGTCGGTGCCATCCTGCTCGCGGGATTGATCGGCGCGCTTCTCGCCTACCCGGCCTATGAACTGACCGCGACTTTCGCAAGCTGGGCGTTCCACCGCGTCGCCGGCCGGGTGGCCATGCTGGTGCTGATCGCGGAACTCGTGTGGGTGTGCCGGCACTTGAACCTCACCGTCAGGCGCGACTTTGGCTACGGCCTCCCCTGGCGCAGATTTCTCAAAGTGAGCCTGGCGTGGGGCGCTGCGGGCATCGCCACGGCCGGCGTGGGCGCGGCCTTTCTGCTCGCGACTCACCTGCGCGTCGGCACGCTGGCTTTCAGCGCGCCCAACCTCGCGCGCATTTTTCTCATAGGCGTAAGTTCCGGCGTCGCCGTCGCCCTGCTCGAAGAAACCGTCATTCGCGGCGCCATGCACACGGCGATCGAGCGTGAATCGGGGCCTTGGACGGCAGCCCTGCTGACCGCACCCTTGTTCGCGGTCCTGCACTTCTTTGCCAAAGTGCGGATTGCGCCGGAGGATGTTGGCTGGGGCAGCGGCTTTGACCTGTTGGCGCGCTCCTTCTCGCCGCTGGCGCAACCCTCGTTGGTGTTCGATTCGTTTCTCTCGTGGCTCATCGTGGGGCTGATCTTGAGCCTGACTCGCGTGCTCACCGGCAACATCGCGGTGGCAATCGGCCTGCACGCCGGTTGGGTGGTCGTGCTGCGCATGCTGCAGGAGGCGACCACCAGCGGCGATGCGCCGGCCTACGCGTTCTGGGTCGGGCGGTTCGACGGATTGCTCGGGTACTGGCTGCTGCCTTGGGGAATCTGCATCGCCCTCGCACTCTGGCTCACCCGCGCCCAGTGGGTTCCTCTGGCCCGCGCAGGCGTTGCGCCGCGGCCTTCCTAGCCGCGGCCTTCTTAGTGCGCCGCACCCGAAGCGAGCGGGCTCAACACATCCAGCCGCTGGATCGGATCGTTGAGTTCCAGGCAGAATTGCTTTTCAGCCGCCGCGATCGGCAGAATTTCCGCCAGACGATGTCCGACCCAGGCCGCATCGTCCAAGCGCATCGCGATGCCGGCATAGACCTCGCCCAGTTGCGGCAGAACGGTCTTCAGGAGTTCCGCCAGGCGCGCGTGGCGTTCAGGCACGGCGACCAGTGCTTCGCGCTCGAAGCTTTCGATGTCGGCCAGGTTCAGGCCGTCGGTTTGACGGCTGCGGCTGATGATGCGAAATCGCTGTTCCCCCACGCAGGACAGGCCGAGAAAACCATCCGATAGCTGATGAAAGTCGACGATCTTGACCATGGTGCCGACATCGAACGTCTCGGCCGGACCCACTTCGCTGCCCTCGCGGATCAGCGCGACGCCAAAGCGCCGATCTTCGCGCATGCACCGGCGCACCATGTCCACATAGCGCGTTTCAAAAATTCGCAGCGGCAGCGGACCTTCCGGAAACAACACGACGTTGAGCGGAAACAGCGCGATCGAATGCGGCTCCGGCATCACCGCGCCTGCAATGCCGCCAATAATTTGTCGTGCAGGCCGCCGAATCCGCCGTTGCTCATGATGAGCACATGATCGCCCGCGCGTGCTTCCGCCGCGACACCGTGCACGATGTCATCGACATTCGCCGCCAGCTTGACGCGATCCCCCATGCTCGAAACCGCGCCCTGCAAGTCCCAACCCAAATCCTTGGGAGCGAGGAACCAGCTCTTGTCGGCCAGCTTCAGCGAGGGCGCCAGTTCTTCACGGTGCACGCCCAATTTCATGGTGTTGGAGCGAGGCTCCAACACGGCGAGGATGCGTTGGCCGCCGACCCGCGCGCGCAAACCCTTGAGCGTGGCCTCGATGGCGGTCGGATGATGCGCGAAGTCATCGTACACGCTGACGCCGCCCACCACCCCGCGCACCTCCATGCGCCGCTTGACCCCGCGAAACAAATTCAAGGCTTGCGCCGCACGCTCCGGCGCCACGCCGGCTTGGGCTGCGGCGCCGATCGCAGCCAGGGCGTTCAGCACGTTGTGTTCGCCGATCAAGCTCCACGCGATTTCGGCAACGGCCTTTCCCTTGAAATGCACCTCGAACCGGCTCGCGGCGGAGTCTTTGGCCATGCGCGCCGTCCAGTCGCAGGGCGCTTCCGATCCTAATGCAAATGATTCGCGCGGCGTCCAGCAGCCCTCGCTCAAGGTGAGCGCAATTTCGGGATCCAGCCCGTTCACGATGAGCCTTCCTGAGCCTGGGACGGTACGCAGCAGCTGATTGAATTGCCGCCGGATCGAGGCCACGTCGGGATAGATATCGGCGTGATCATATTCCAGATTGTTGAGGATGGCGGTGCGCGGGCGGTAATGCACGAATTTGGCGCGCTTGTCGAAGAACGCCGTGTCGTATTCGTCGGCTTCGATCACGAAGAATGGGGGCTTCCCCAAGCGCGCGCTCGATTCGAAGTTGCCGGGCACGCCGCCGACCAGGTATCCCGGCTCGAGACCTGCGTGTTCCAGTATCCAAGCGAGCATGGCGGTGGTGGTCGTCTTGCCATGGGTACCGGTGACGGCGATCACATGGCGAGCGTGCAATACCTCCTCCGCCAGCCAGAGCGGACCGGAGGTATAGGGCATGCCGCGGTCGAGCATGGCTTCGATCACCGGACTGCCGCGGCTGAGAGCGTTTCCGACCACGATCATGTCGGGCTTGAGATCCAGCTGGTCGGCGCCATAGCCCCGTACGAAGTCGATGCCGAGCGCATCGAGCTGCGTGCTCATCGGCGGATAGACATTGAGATCCGATCCCGTGACCTTGAATCCGGCCGCTTTGGCGATGGCGGCCAGGCCGCCCATGAAAGTCCCGGCGATGCCCAAGACATGGATATGCGTCATGAATGCGGCAGCACTTGCTGCTCGATCGCGAACGCCAATACGAAGTAACCGATGCTGACGATTCCGCCCAATATCAGGCCGGAATCGAACGCCGAGCGCCAGATGTGCGCGCACGCCAGCAAATAGCCGATGAACACGGCCGTCCACAGCACGCCGATCGGCAGCGCCAAGAGCTTGTCCACGCCGATCAGGCGCACCAGGGAGTCCAATGGATAGAGCACGAAATCCGCGAGCGCACCGACGCCGAGCAGCGCGGTGGCGGTCTGCAAGAAGCGCGCGCGGCGGCGTGTGAGCGCCAACAACACCCAGGTGAACGCCACCGGCAGTCCCACGCCCAGAACGATGCGCATCAAGATCGCGTCGTTCGGCGGCGGCGGCAACAGCGCGCCGAGCACTTCCGAGAGGGCGGCGACGCCGGCCACCAGCAGCAGCAGAAACAAGGACGCCGGTAGATCCGCCGGAGTCTGCCGCCGAAGTGCAATGTCTAAAAATGCTTTTACGAGTCGCAGCATACCGATTCAGTCATAATTCATTCCAAATTGTACACGTGGTAAGACGATGCCTGACGCGATTTGGATCGATCGAAGCGACGAGCTTGATTCGCTTGCGCGTACCTTGGAGTCGCAGGCAGCGATCGGCCTCGACACGGAATTCTTGCGCGAGCGCACGTTTTTTCCGAAATTGTGCCTGCTGCAGCTGAGCACACCCGGACAGATCTGGTGCGTCGATACGCTGCGAATCGGCAGCCTCGATGCCTTGATGACGGTCCTGACGGCGCCGGGCGTGCGCAAGCTCATTCACGCGGCGCGCCAGGATCTCGAAGCCGTCTATCTTACCGCCAGGCAAGTGGTGTCGCCGGTATTCGATACGCAAATTGCGGCCGCTTGCATCGGCATGAAACCCCAGGTCGGTTACGCGGAACTGGTGAAGACGTTGCTCGGCGTGACCATTCCGAAGGGGCAAACCCGCACCGACTGGTCGAAGCGGCCGCTCACGGCGGCGCAGCTGGAGTACGCGGCGGACGATGTGCTGTACCTCGGCGCGATCGCCGATGAACTGCAGGGACGCCTGCGAAAACTCGGGCGCGAGCACTGGGTCCGTGAGGACTGCCTGGAGCTCGAAGAGCGTCGGCTCTATGAACCGGATGCCGCCCAGGCGTGGGAGCGGCTGCGCGGTGTCGGCCAGCTGGAACCCGAGCCGCGCGCCCGCGCCAAAGCCATCGCAGTCTGGCGCGAGAAGCTGGCGCGCGAGCGCGATCTGCCGCGCGCCTGGATTCTGGCCGATGCCGCGCTGTTTTCGATTGCCCAGGCCAATCCCGCAAACGCCGCCGCGCTCGACGCAGTGCAGCCCATGAGCGACAAGTTCGCGGCCACGCTGCTCGATGCGCTGGCGCGCGCCAAGGGTGCCGACCTGCAGGATGTGGAGCCGGTGCAGGATTCGCGTCCGACCCCGGAGCAGAAAGCACTGCTCGAGCGGCTGACCAGGACGGTGGATGCGCGCGCCGCGGAACTTCAGGTCAGCGCCGAGGTACTGGCGCCGCGCGGCGAACTCAAGGCATTGGCCGTGGGCAGGCGCGACACCCATGCGCTCAGCGGCTGGCGTTCGCAGGAAATCGGTGCGCGCTTGCTGGCAACGATCGGCTAGGCTCGCGGCGGGCTGTCGATGACCATCCGGATGTTCTTGAACACCGTGTTCATGTCGGCGTCGGCATCGACCACGCGCAGCAATCCCGCCGTCCGATAACGATCGATCAACGGCTTGGTCTGCGCCTCGTAGACATCCAACCGCTTGCCGATGACCTCTTCCTTGTCATCGTCTCTTTGAATCAAGCGGTGCGGCTTGTCGCCGCACTTCTCGGTCAGCATCCCGGGCGGCGAAGTGTAGATGTTGAACACTTGGTTGCAATTTTCACAAATTCTGCGCCCCGTGAGACGCTTGAACAGAATCTTCAAGTCGAGGTTCAAGAGAACCACGGCCTCCAGCGGCGTGCGCATGTCGGCCAGCATTTTTTCGAGCGCCTGCGCCTGCGCGAGATTTCTGGGAAAGCCGTCCAAAATGAAGCCCTTGACCGCATCCGGCCGGCTCAAGCGCTCGCGAATCATGCCAAGCACGGTGTCGTCGTCCACCAGTTTGCCGGCATCCATGGCAGCCTTCGCGCGCAGCCCCAATTCCGTGCCCTTGGCGCGAGCTTCGCGCAGCAAATCACCGGTGGATATTTGGGGAACACCATAGGCTTTGACCAGCAGCGCGGATTGCGTGCCTTTGCCTGAACCCGGGGCGCCCAATAAGACTATTCTCATGCTTCTCTTTGGTGGTAAAAGCGCGCTACCGTACCAGAGGACGCGCCGATCGGCTATTCTGCGCGGCCGTAACCTAAGGGGGCATTGTGGCCAAGAAGAACGCGTTTTATGCACAGTCCGGCGGAGTCACCGCGGTCATCAATGCGTCCGCCTGCGGCCTGATCGAAACCGCGCGCCGCCATCCCGACAAAATCGGCAAAGTCTATGCCGGCCGGCACGGCATCATCGGCGCGTTGACCGAGGACATGATCGACGTCAGCAAGGAGAGCCGGGCCACCATCAGCGGCCTGCGTTACACGCCCGGCGGCGCCTTCGGATCGGCCCGCTACAAGCTGGCCGGAATCGACAAGAACCGCGCGCAATACGCGCGCCTGATCGACATATTCCGCGCGCACGACATCGGCTACTTCTTTTACAACGGCGGCAACGACTCGATGGACACGGCGCAAAAAGTGTCTGAGATCGCCGTGCAGATGGACTTCCCCGTCGTTTGCGTCGGGATACCCAAGACCGTGGACAACGATTTGCCCATTACGGATTGCTGCCCGGGGTTCGGCTCCGTCGCCAAGTACATCGCCGTCTCGACGCGCGAAGCGGCGCTTGACGTGGCCTCGATGGCCCGCACCTCTACCAAGGTTTTCGTGCTCGAGGTGATGGGCAGGCACGCGGGCTGGATCGCGGCGGCCGGCGGTTTGGCGGGAGACAGGCCCGGCGATGCGCCCCACATCATACTTTTCCCCGAAATCGCCTTTGATCGCGAGGCCTTCTTGAACAAGGTGAAAGCCACCGTGGAGAAGCGCGGCTACTGCGTCATCGTGGTATCGGAAGGCGTTCAGGACGCCGACGGCAAGTTCCTGGCTGAAGCTGGAACCAAAGACGCGTTCGGCCATGCCCAATTGGGCGGCGTCGGACCCGTCGTGGCGCAGATGACGCAGCAGGCCTTTGGCTACAAGTTCCATTGGGCGGTAGCCGATTATCTGCAGCGCTCGGCGCGCCACATTGCATCCAAGGTGGACGTCGATCAGGCCTATGCCGTCGGCAAGGCGGCCGTCGAGCTGGCGCTGAAGGGCAGGAACGCCGTAATGCCGGTCATCGTCCGAAAGTCCTCGAAACCCTATCGCTGGAGCATTGGCGAAGCGCCGCTCTCCGCCATTGCCAATCAAGAGAAAAAGCTGCCGCGCGATTTCATTACAGCCGATGGCTTTGGAATCACCGCCGCCTGCCGGCGCTACCTGTTGCCCCTGATCGGGGGCGAAGGTTACCCTCCCTACCGCAACGGGTTGCCTGCCTATGTGACATTGAAGGGGCGCAGCGTTCCGAAACGCTTGCGAACCCCGTTTGTGATATAGTCGCGTCGCTTTTTTTGACATTAACCTCTTAGATTTCAATAACATAAGCCCGAAGGGAAATTACATGACTCTTGATAATGCGCTATGGCTTGCGATAGCAGCCGGGGTGGTTGCAATCCTCTACGGCGTTATTTCGGTACGCTGGATTTTGAAGCAGCCGGCCGGCAATGCCCGGATGCAGGAAATCGCCGCCGCCATTCAGGCCGGCGCGCGTGCCTACTTGAACCGGCAGTATTCCACCATCGCGATCGTCGGCGTCATTCTCTTCGTAGGCATCGGCGTGGCGCTCGACTGGGCGACGGCCGGCGGCTTCGCGGTGGGCGCGATCCTCTCCGGGTTGGCGGGCTACATCGGCATGTTCATTTCGGTGCGCGCCAACGTGCGCACCGCACAGGCCGCGCACAATGGCATCAATGCCGCGCTGAAAGTAGCTTTCCGCGGCGGCGCCATCACCGGCATGCTGGTGGTGGGCTTGGGTTTGCTCGGCGTCGCCGGCTACTACCTCGTCATGCTGGGCTTGCTGGGCGATTCCGATGCGGCGTTGCGTTCGCTGGTCGGCTTGGCTTTCGGCGGTTCGCTCATTTCGATTTTCGCACGCTTGGGCGGCGGCATTTTCACCAAGGGCGCCGACGTCGGCGCGGACCTCGTGGGCAAGGTGGAAGCCGGTATTCCCGAGGACGATCCGCGCAACCCCGCGGTCATCGCGGACAACGTCGGCGACAATGTGGGCGACTGTGCCGGCATGGCGGCGGACCTGTTTGAAACCTATGCCGTGACCTTGGTGGCCACCATGTTGCTGGGCGGCTTGGTGATGACCGACTTGGGCGCGCGCGCGATTTTGTTTCCGTTGGTGCTCGGCGCAATTTCCATCGTCTCCTCCATCGTCGGCACCTTCTTCGTGTCGACTCGCGAAGGCGGCAAGATCATGAACGCGCTGTACAAGGGCGTGATCGTCTCGGCGCTGATTTCCGCGATCGCGTTCTACTTCGCGGCCGACAACATCATGGGCGAGCACGCCATGAGAATGTGGCTGTGCACCCTGGTGGGATTGGCGCTGACGGCCGCCATGATCGTGATCACGGAGTACTACACCGCAACCGAGTACAAACCGGTGCAGCACGTGGCGGCGGCCTCGCAAACCGGTCATGCCACCAACATCATTGCCGGACTCGGCGTCTCGATGAAAGCCTGCGCCCTGCCCGTTATCGCCGTGGCCTTGAGCATCTGGGCCTCGTACCGGCTCGAGGGACTGTATGGCATCGCCATCGCAGCCACCGCGATGCTGTCCATGACCGGCATGATCGTCGCGCTCGATGCCTACGGCCCCATCACCGACAACGCCGGCGGCATTGCCGAGATGGCGCACCTGGACAAGAGAGTGCGCGATGTCACCGATCCTCTCGATGCCGTGGGCAACACCACCAAGGCCGTCACCAAGGGTTACGCCATCGGCTCGGCGGGCTTGGCCGCGCTGGTGCTGTTCGCCGATTACACCCACAAGCTGGGTGAAGTACTGGGCCATCCCACGGCCTTCGATCTGTCGAACCCCGCCGTGATCATCGGCTTGTTCATTGGCGGACTCGTGCCGTATCTGTTTGCGGCCATGGCAATGGAAGCGGTGGGCCGCGCCGCCGGTGCTGTGGTCAACGAGGTGCGCCGTCAATTCAAGGAAATCGCGGGAATCATGGAAGGCACCGCCAAGCCTGACTACTCGCGCGCCGTGGATATGCTGACCAAGGCCGCGATCAAGGAAATGATCGTCCCGTCGCTGCTGCCGATACTGGTGCCCATTGCGCTGGTGTTCATCGTGAATTTCTTGATGGGCCCCGGCTCGGGCGTTCAAGCACTGGGCGGATTGCTCATCGGCACCATCGTCACCGGCTTGTTCGTCGCCATTTCCATGACCACCGGCGGCGGCGCCTGGGACAACGCCAAGAAATACATCGAGGAAGGCCACTTCGGCGGCAAGGGCTCGGACGCGCACAAGGCAGCGGTGACCGGCGATACGGTCGGCGATCCCTACAAGGACACGGCCGGACCCGCGATCAACCCGTTGATCAAGATCATCAACATCGTCGCGCTGCTGCTCGTGCCGGTCCTCGGCAAGATGATGTAACTCGGCTCTTCAAATATCAAAGTAGATGGCGTCCGGCTCCGCCGCGCCATCCCGGGTCAGCACGCGCAGTTCCGGCTCCTTCAAGGAAACCCGCGAACGCGGCGGCACGCTGCGTGTGAGAAACACCGAGCCGCCGATGACGCTGCCGGCGCCCACAACCGTCTGGCCCCCGAGCACCGTGGCGTTGGCATAGAGCGTCGAGCCGTCCTCGACGGTGGGATGGCGCTTCTTGCCGCGGATGATGTGTCCGCTCGCGTCGCGCGGCAGCGATAGCGCGCCCAAGGTCACGCCCTGGTAAATCTTGACGCCCTCGCCGATGTGCGTGGTCTCGCCAATCACCACGCCGGTGGCGTGATCGATGAAAAACGCCGCGCCGATGGTCGCGCCGGGATGGATGTCGCAGCCGGTCTTCGAATGCGCCCACTCGGTCATGATGCGCGCCATCATCGGCACGCCCAGATCGTACAGCGCATGCGCTATGCGATAGACGCTGACCGCAAGCACGCCCGGATACGCAAGAATGATCTCGTCCAGATTCAGCGCGGCGGGATCGCCATCGAAGGCCGCCTGCACATCGCGGATCAACAAGCCTCTGATCTGCGGCAGCCGCCGCAGGAAAATCTCCGCCAATTCATGCGCGCGCGGCGCGCATTCGCCGAGTGCCGGCAGGACCGCTTCGCGCTCGCGCCCGTAGCACAGGCATTGTTCGATTTCGTGTTCAAGTCTCGGCGCCAGCGCAGCGGTCATTTGCTCGACGTGCTTCCCCAGGTTCTCGGCATTCAGATCCTGGCGCCCAAAATACCCGGGATACATCAGATCGAGCACCGTGGTCAGGATCTCGACGATGCCCTCGCGCGAGGGTAGATAGCCATGCGAAATGCGCCGTCCGCGCTCATCAGCCAGGTAGCTCGCCAGCAACTCCTCTGTGAGTTCCTCGAGTGCGGCGGCTTGAGTCATGGCTGCGGGCTTGGCGTTCATGGATGTCTCTTGCTACGCGACCGCCTGCATCTTCTCGACTTCTTCGAACAAGCCTTCGAACAATGCACCCGACAAGTAGCGTTCTCCCGCATCCGGCAGGATCACCACGATGGTCTTGCCCTTGTTCGCCGGATCGCGCGCGAGACGCAGGGCCGCTGCCATCGCCGCACCGCAGGAAATGCCGGACAAGATACCCTCTTCGCGAGCGAGCCGGCGCGCCGTCTCGATGGCCTCCTCATTGGTCACCAGTTCGACCCGATCGACCATGGACATATCCAGGTTATGCGGGATGAAACCCGCACCGATGCCTTGGATCTTGTGCGGCGTCGGCGTCAGCGGCTCGCCCGCGCGCGTTTGCGAAATAACCGGCGAGTTGGTCGGCTCCACCGCCACGGTCAGGATCGGCTTGCCGCGCGTTTTTTTGATATAGCGGGACACACCCGTCAGAGTGCCGCCGGTGCCGACGCCGCTGACGAAGATGTCCACGCTGCCTTCCGTGTCGTCCCAAATTTCAGGACCCGTGGTTTTCTCGTGAATTCCCGGATTGGCGGGATTGTCGAATTGCCTGACCCACAAGTATTTCTTCGGATCCGAAGCGGCCAACTCCTCTGCTTTGGCGATGGCCCCCTTCATGCCCTTGGCGCCGGGCGTCAAGATGAGCTTTGCGCCGAGTGCCGCCACGACCTTGCGCCGCTCCATGGTCATGGTGTCCGGCATGGTGAGCACGCAGCCATAACCGCGCGCCGCGGCTGCATACGCCAACGCAATGCCGGTGTTGCCGCTCGTGGCCTCGACAATCGACATGCCGGGTTTCAGCGCTCCGCGCTCTTCGGCGTCCCAGACCATCGCCGCGCCGATACGGCATTTCACCGAGTAGGCCGGATTGCGGCCTTCGATCTTGGCGAGAACGATCGCGCCGCTGCTGGCATCGAGCCGGTTGATCCGCACCAGCGGCGTGCGGCCGATGGACTTGGTGTTGTCGTCATAAACAGGCATAGGAACTCCGCGCGGATTAGTGACCGGGATTTTCCTCCTAAGCGCGGCTGAAAAGCCATAGAAGTTTGTTATGAGCGGCTGCCGCCGCGTTATAAGGACCGGTCGCGCGCAGGCTCCGGCCCCGCGCAGGCCGCGGCGCCTGTTCTTGGTATCGCGCCCGGGCTAGGTGCTCGGCGTCATCGACAGCGGCTGGGGCCTGCCGACCAGGTATCCCTGCACGAAGTCGATGCCCATGCCCGTTACCGTATCCAGCGCCCATTGATCCTCGACATGCTCCGCCACGACGCGGAAATTGAGGCTGCGCGACAGCTCGATCATGGCCGCCACCATGGCCTGGTTCACCGCGTCCCCGGCGAGATTCTTGATGAACGAACCGTCGATCTTCAAATAGTCCATCGGCAGGGTCTTGAGCGTCGAGAATGAACTCAAGCCCCTGCCGAAATTGTCCAGCGCAAACTCGCACCCCATGCCGTGCAGTACGGCAATGAAGCGTTGCGCGTGGTCCAGATTCGCAACCACCGAGGTCTCCGTCACCTCGAAGCAAATGTCGTTGGGATTCGCGCCCGTGTGATCGAAGCATTCCACCACGAATTCCAGAAATTCCGCGTCGCCCAGGGTCTGGCCGGCAATGTTGATTGCAACACTGCGGCCGGGCGGCAACTTCAGGCCGCCCCGCCCGAGCGCGGCCAGCACGGCCTGCACCACCCAGCGATCGACGTGCGGCATCAGACGATAGCGCTCGGCGGCGCGAATGAATTCCGCCGGCGGCGCCGCCGGTTGTCCGCCCTCGCCGGCGAGCCGCACGAAAACCTCGAGCGCAGGCCCGCTCAAGCCCCCGGCGCGCGCATGCACGATGGGCTGGTAGTACAGCTCGAATTTATTGTCGCGTAGCGCGCCCTGCAGTTTCAGCAGCCAGTGGATTTCGCCGCTATGGCGCGCATTCGCCTCCTCGCGCGCCGAATAGACATGCACGTGCAGGCCGCCCTGCTTTTTCGCAACATAGCAGGCGGAGTCCGCCGCATTCATGATGTCTTCAATGGTGCCGCTGTCGCGCCCGATTTCAACCAGCCCGATGCTGACGCCGACATTGAATATCTTGTCCTTCCAGACGAAGCGATAGTCGTCGACCGAACGCACCACGTTGTCGGCGATCTGCCGGGCTTTCTCCAGCGGACAGCCGGCCAGCAA